>JGI25321J50212_10001884_pt1 | contig 16742 bp, 11 predicted proteins | sample AutmiccommuBRH23_FD_50212 | JGI IMG/M metagenome (IMG submission 50212)
CTGGCCGATCTGGTGGCGGGTCATCTGGGAATCGAGGTGGGCCGCAAGCAGGAGTTGCTTGAGACGCTGAGCGTGAGCGAGCGGCTGGAGAAGGTGTATGGCCTCATGCAGGGCGAAATGAGCGTCTTGCAGGTCGAGAAGAAGATCAAGACTCGCGTCAAGAGCCAGATGGAACGGACGCAGCGCGAATATTATCTGAATGAGCAGATGAAGGCCATTCAGAAGGAATTGGGCGATGGCGAGGATGGCGCGGGCGAGATTGCCGAGTTGGAAGAGCGGATCGCGGCCACCAAGCTGAGCAAGGAGGCCGCCGAAAAGGCGCAGGCCGAGCTGAAAAAGCTCAAGAACATGAGCCCGATGAGCGCCGAGGCCACGGTGGTGCGCAACTATCTCGATTGGATGCTGAGCATTCCGTGGGGTGTGAAGAGCCGCACCAAGAAGGATCTGCACAAGGCGCAAGACGTGCTGGATGACGATCACTATGGTCTGGAGAAGGTCAAGGAACGGATCGTTGAATATCTGGCCGTGCAGCAGCGCAGCCAGAAGCTGAAAGGCCCGATCATGTGCCTTGTCGGCCCGCCGGGTGTGGGCAAGACAAGCCTTGGCAAGTCTGTGGCACGGGCCACGGGGCGCGAATTCATCCGGATTTCGCTGGGTGGGGTGCGCGACGAATCCGAGATCCGGGGCCATCGTCGGACCTATATCGGGTCGATGCCCGGCAAGATCATTCAGGCGTTGAAGAAGGCCAAGACCACCAACCCGCTGATCCTCTTGGATGAGATTGACAAGATGGGGCAGGATTTCCGGGGTGATCCGGCGTCGGCGATGCTCGAGGTGCTCGATCCCGAGCAGAATTCGACCTTTGTCGATCACTATCTTGAGGTGGAATACGACCTGAGTAACGTGATGTTCCTGACCACNGCCAACAGCTATAACATGCCGGGACCGCTTTTGGACCGGATGGAGATCATTCCGCTGGCGGGCTATACCGAGGATGAAAAGCGCGAGATCGCCAAGCAGCATCTGCTGGACAAGCAGGTCAAGAACAACGGTCTCAAGAAGGGTGAGTTCACCCTGACGGACGGCGCTTTGACGGACATCATCCGCTATTACACCCGTGAAGCCGGGGTGCGGAGCCTTGAGCGTGAGATTGCCAAGCTGGCCCGCAAGGCGGTGACGCGGATCATCAAGGGTGCGGAAAAGACGATAACGGTCACGTCAGAGAATATTGATGATTTCCTTGGCGTGCGGAAATACAAATTCGGTCTGGCCGAAGAGAGCGATCAGGTCGGTGTTGTCACCGGGCTTGCCTATACGAGTGTGGGCGGCGAGTTGCTCAACATCGANGCGCTGCGCCTGCCGGGCAAGGGCCGGATGAAGACCACNGGCAAGCTGGGCGATGTGATGAAGGAGTCGATTGATGCGGCGTCAAGCTATGTCCGCTCTGTCGCACCCGAATTGGGGATCAAGCCGCCCAAGTTCGAGAAATGGGACATTCACGTCCACGTTCCCGAAGGGGCGACGCCCAAGGATGGTCCGTCGGCAGGCCTTGCGATGGTGACATCCATCGTGTCGGTGCTGACCGGGATTCCCATTCGCAAGGACATCGCCATGACGGGCGAGGTCACGCTGCGCGGCAATGCGCTGCCCATCGGCGGCCTCAAGGAAAAGCTGCTGGCGGCGCTGCGTGGCGGGATCAAGACCGTGATCATTCCGCGTGAGAACGAAAAGGATCTGGTCGAGATTCCGGACAATGTGAAAGCGGGGCTCAAGATCATTCCCGTCGATCATGTGCGGGACGTGCTCAAGCTGGCGCTGGTGCGCGCACCCGAGCCGGTGGAGTGGGATGAAGAGGCCGAAGAGGCCGCCGCCGCCGAGGCCGCGCTGAAATCCGGCGAAGAGGGCAGGGGTGCGGTGGCGCACTAAGGGCGCAGGTCCTTTCTGATCAGACAAGACAAAACGCCCCCGGTTCATCGCCGGGGGCGTTTTTCTGTTGGTGTTTGTGTCAAAAGAAATACCGGCCCCGGTGTTGAACGGGGCCGGTGAAGGTTTTGTATACGGAAGGGTTTAGCCGAAGACGAAGTTGTCGACAGTAAGGTCTGCCGCCAGAACCGCCTCGAAGGTGATGGATTGGCCGTCCACTGTCACCACCGCACCAGCGACCGTATCGGCGATCTCGAGCGCGTCGAAATTGGCGACGCTGCGCAGGATCACGGTCTCGGCAGCGCTGTCGAAATCGGTGATGATGTCGGCCTCGCCGCTGATGAGCGTGTTGAAGACGAAAGTATCGACCCCCTCGCCGCCGGTCATCAGGTCATTGCCGTCACCGCCGTTGAGCGTGTCATTGCCCGCGCCGCCATCGAGCACGTCATCGCGACCGCCGCCAGCCAGGAAGTCATCGCCTGCGCCACCCAGAACAGTGTCGTCGCCGAAACCGCCGCCGAGGCTGTCGTTGCCCTCGCCGCCGTCGAGCAGGTCGGTGCCTGCGCCGCCGCCGAGGTTGTCGTCGCCGGTGCCGCCCTCGATCGTGTCAACACCCTGACCGCCGCCGAGGCGGTCGTTGTCGCCCTCGCCCTGCACCAGATCGTTGCCGAAGCCGCCGTTGGCCACGTCATTGCCGGCGCCGCCGTTGATCTGATCGTCGCCGAAACCGCCGCCGATGGTGTCATTGCCGAGGCCGCCGTTGACGGTATCGTCGCCCAAGCCGCCGCCGAGATTGTCATTGCCGGCGCCACCGCTGACCAGATCGTTGCCCAAACCTGCGCCAAGACCATCGTCGCCGTCGCCGCCGATCAAGATGTCGTCGCCATCGCTGCGTGCGGACGAGCTGTTGTCCACGCCGAGGTTGTCGAGGTTGTAGATCACCGTATTGCCGTCGCCCTCATGGGCGATGGCGATCTGGGCAAAGCCCGTAGCACTCTGCTCTGCGGGGATGAAGGCGATGGTTTCGGGGCTGATGTTGCCGTTGACTTCGCTGTCGATGTAGCTGTCGAACACCGGGTTGGCAGGGTCCGAGATGTCGAACACCATGATACCGCTGTCGCGTTCGAGCCCGATGAAGACATAGGGCTTGCCTTCGACCACNCCGACGGCGATGGCCTCGGGNTCNACGCCTTTGTCGTCAGAGCGACCATCGAATTCACCNTCGTCCTGATTGAAAAGCTCGGGGCGGATTTCGGCGATGAGCTGCGAAAAGAGCGATCCGCTGTCATAGACGATCTCGCCCGCCGCATTGTAGATGGTGAAGGAGCGCGAGCCATAATGGAAAAGCTGGTCGTAATCACCGTCGCCATCGGTATCGCCCAGATCGCTGCGGACATTGAGACGGCCAAGGTTCTCATTCAGTTGCAGGATATCGGCATTGGGGAAGGCCGTGGGATCGAGCGTGAGGCTGCCGATCCGGGCCTCGGTCGCATCGCGTGCGTCGCCTTCGTTGGCGGTGAAGATATAGGTCTCACCGCCGATTTCGATCGAGGTGATCGAGTCGGGCTGGCGCATGCCGAAGAGATTGTCGTAGTTTTGCAGGTTGATCGCATTGTCGCGGTTGGAGGCGTCGATCTCATTACCGGCAAGCGAACGGTCCACGAGGCCGAAGCTGCGGATGTCTGTCACCGTGTTGGTCGCGAGGTCGATGACCGCATAGGCATTGGCCTCTTGCAGGCTGACCCATGCGGTGACGCCATCGGGCAGGACGGTGATGTATTCCGGCTCCAGATCCTGAGAGGCGACATTGCCCGGCTGGATCAGAACGCCCGCCTCGCGCAGCGCGTCCTCTTGACCGTCGAAGGCCGAGAAGTCGAGCGTGACGGCGGTGGCATTGGCCGCGCCGCCGCTCAGGTCGATGATCGAAACGGTTCCGAGCGGATCGGTTGCGTCCAGCGGTTCGCCTTCGTTGGCCACGAGGATGCGCGTGCCATCGGGGGTGAAGGTCACCATGTCCGGCAGGTTGCCCACCTCAACGGTGTTGAGCAGATTGCCCTCAAGATCGAAGAGCGCCACAACGCCATTGGCCTCGGCCGGTGTGACCGAGAGGGCGGCGGCGACAAGGCCGTTCTTGGCTGCGACGGATTGCACGCTGGCAAAGCCCTGAACTTGACCGAGATCGAATTCGCCGAGTTTCGCGCCCGTGGCCGCATCGAACACGTCGATCCGGTTTTGCGCGCCGTTGGTGACATAGGCGCGGCCTGCGTCGACCGAAACCACCTCGGAGCCGCCGGTGAAAAGCTCGGTCTCGCCGCTCAGGAGTTCGGCCGCGATGGACACCTCAAGCGTTGAGGTGTTTTCGTCCAGCAGAATGCGGTCATTCCCGCCATTGCGCGCCAGTTGCACGATGCGCAGGTCGTTGGTCACATCGGTTTCGGCGTTGGCAAACGCATTGTCTTCGTCGGGGAAGTTCTCGGACATGAAATCGCCCAAGGCCTGCTGTTCACCAAGGCGGTCGGCCGCGGTGTCGGAGGTGATGGTCCCGTCAGGTGTCAGGAATTGCACGTCCGAAATCAGTTCCTGGAAGGGATAGCCATCGCCATTGCTCTGCATGAGGAAGTCGAGCGTGACCATGCGGATGGTTTCGGGAGCCTCAGCGGTAAAGGCGCCATCGCGGAAAATCACGATGTCATCGCCGGTTTCGGGGTCGATCAGAGCAACAGTCTTGACCCGGTCGCCCGCGACGGCCACTTGCGGCCGGTCGGTGGCCGGATCGACCACGTAATCGCCGTTCTCGTCGGTGACGAGTTCCTGGGCGGTGCCTGTCTCGTCAAAGCTGACACGGAAGCCGCCGATCTGGAAGAACCGACCGGGGGTGTTGCCTGCCTCGGTGTCCGTATCGGCCACGCCATGCTCGAGCAGCATGAGAAAGCCCTCTTTGGTCACAGTGGCGACGGCCAAGCCGTTGTTGAACCGCAACGAGTTTTGCAGGTCGAGCTGCGAGAGCACGCCGTCGCCTGCATCAGTGCCGGTGTTGGTGGCTGAGCCGATTTCGGCGCGGATGCCGCCGCCGTTCTTGAANGAGACGTTGACGGTGTTATCGGCATCGCGGGCCGCCGCGAGATTGGCATCGGCGGTCAGGTTGCCAAGGTTGCTNTCCTCGGTNCGCACGGTTTCGCGGCGTCCGTCGAGGAACACGTCATGGTTGCCAAAGGCGATGGCGTCGGCCTCGTCCACAATGACCTGCACCGCGTCGGTCAGGTCCTGCACGATGCTGGCCTTGGCCGAGGTGGTGAGCGCCTCATCGAGGCTGGCCGCCCCGGTCACGTCGAGCACGCCTTGAGTATCCGTGGCGAAGGTGCCGGATACGGTGTCGTCGATGGAGGANGCAATCAGGTTGCCGGCATCGTCGAATTCCACCACGAGGCGGCCNAGATAGCTGTATTCGCCATCGGTCGAGACGATGGCCACGGCGTTGCCACTCGCGTCTTCGGTCAGGAAGGGATAGCCTTCGGCGGCTTCATCGCCGTCGCGCAGGCGGTCATTGGCATCGGCCTGCAACGTGTTGGAGCCGCCCGCGATGATGATGTCGACCCCGTCGAGCAGGCCCGCCAATTCCTTTTCCAGCGAAATCTGCTGGAGATGCGAGGTGAGGATGATCTTGTTGGCCCCCGCTGCGATCAGCGCGTCGATCTGCGGCTGGATGACTGCGGCAAGGGCGGCCATGTTGTTGGTCCCGCCGGTGATCTCATTGGTGCCGCCGGTCGAGGAAATGGTCTCGATGATCTGGGTGGTGGCTCCCACGACGCCGATCAACTCGCCGCCCTCTTCGATCAGGGTTGCCGGAGCGATGGCCGGGCCGATGTTGCGCGCGGCCAGATCGGCCAGCGANTCCGCAAAGATATCCGAGGTCAGGATTTCNTCGGTAAAGAGGCGACCAAGGCTGTTGTCGCCGGAAAAGTCGATGTTGGACGAGAGGTAGGGGAAGAGCGCACCGACCCAGTCGATCGTGCCATCGCCGCCGGCAGCATTGATGATGCCCGCGAAAGCATTGGTGCCGGGATCGAATTCGTGATTGCCAACCGCCGAGGCGTCAAAGCCCAGAATGTTCATGATGGTGATGTCGACGCGGCCCGGACCTTCGGTGATGTCGAGCGTCACGCCGGTCAGGTCCTGCCCGAGGACTTCGGTGTAGAACCGCTCATAAGCGGCGGTCAGTGTGGCCCCCATCGAGAAATCTGCTGCGGTCGAAAAGAACGGGCCGGGGATGTAATTGTCTCCGGCGGAAAGCAGGATCGTGTTCTCGAACGTATCTTCGAACGTGTCGACGATCGCGGCAAAGTTCGGCGCGTTGTCCAGAGCGGCAACGCCGCCCTCGAGATCGTTGGCATGCAGAAGTTGAAGCGTATAGGCCATAGGAGGGTCCACCCGGGTTTAGGAATATTGCCCGGAACCGATAGAGGCCGTTTGTGACGTGGGTTTGTGGGATTTGTAACGGGGGTGTAACGTGGGGGGTGTTGGCGGTGTGAAGACGCGCCGCATGCCACAGATCGCTTGACCACCGCATCTTGAGCCCCTGCGACGAGGCTCCATGTGGGGTCAAGGATCGGGCGATAATCGCTCAGACTGCCGGTCGGCGATGTGATGGTTTGGCAAGGCCTGACGGATCAGGAAAGGCCAAGTTGGCGGAGAGACAGCCCGCCATAATCGTCTTTTTATCATTTGTAATCAGATGGATAAATAACGTCTAAGCCTTGTTTATTTGGGCATTACCCCACATCGTGCCTATGCAGCCTTGCGCAATCGTATGCACCCGGTTACAGTTTTTATGTGGGGCTTTATGATGGGTATATGAAATGCCGAAGGTTGCGGAAGAACTTAGCGCGTTGGACGTAAAGCGGCTGGCCCATCCGGGCGGCAAGCGGAATGTCTTGTGTTCGGTCGGTGGTGTGCCGGGGCTTTACATGCAGTTGACGCCAAACGGTGGCCGGTCTTGGGTCTTGCGCATAAAGGTCGGCACATTGCGCCGCGATATCGGATTGGGTGGCTTTCCCGGCGTGACACTATCTCAGGCCCGCGACAAGGCCCGTGAGGCGCGCGACAAGATTGAAAGGGGTGTCGACCCTGTAGAGGAACGAAGGGCCGCCAAGGCTGCACTGGTGGCCGCCCAGCGCCGTGGTCTGACCTTTGCCGATGCGGTGGACAAGGCCCTTACCGCCAAGCTCGACGCCTTCAAGAATGCCAAGCATCGCCAGCAATGGGAAAACACGCTTGCCACCTATGCCACGCCCGACTTGGGCAAGATGCTGGTGCAGGACATCACGACGCAGGACGTCTTGCGCGTGCTGCACCCCCTCTGGATGGACAAGACCGAAACCGCGTCACGCCTGCGGGGGCGGATCGAGGCCGTTTTGAGTTGGGCGACGGTTGCAGGGCATCGGACAGGCGACAACCCGGCGCGCTGGGCTGGTAACTTGAAAGAGCTTTTGCCGCCCCCGTCCAAGGTTGCAAATGAGGGCAATCACCCCGCGTTGGCGCTGGAGGATGCGCCGCGCTGGTTTGCGGCATTGCAGGCGCGTGAGGGGTTTGGGGCGCGTGCGCTGGAATTGGCCGCCCTGACCGCAACCCGGTCGCAAGAGGTGCGGGGCGCGCTTTGGGATGAAATCGACTTGAAGGCTGCGCTCTGGATCATCCCCGGCGCGCGCATGAAGATGGGCAAAGAACACCGCGTGCCCCTGTCTGCCCGTGCGGTGGCGATGCTGGAGGCCCTTCCCCGGCTTAAGGATAACCCGTTGGTGTTCCCAGCGGCGCGAGGCGGGCAACTGTCCGATATGACGCTATCGGCCACCATGAAGCGGATGCACGAGGCAGAGATTGCCGAAGGCGGCGCGGGTTTCATTGACCGCACGTCTAAGCGTCCAGCGGTGCCACATGGATTGCGCTCGACGTTTCGGGATTGGGTGGGGGAAAAGACCGCCTATCCCGGTGATATGGCTGAGGTTGCCTTAGCTCACAAAATCAGCAACGCGGTCGAGGCCAGCTATCGGCGTGGCGACATGATAGAGAAACGGCGGAGAATGATGGGGGATTGGGCAAGCTTTCTGCTAGGCTGCGAATCGCGAGCTAGTGTTGTTGCCATGGCTACCAAGCGGTGACTACGCCACGCTGATTTTCGATTGCAAATCCCGCTTTGATTGCATTCCATCCACAAAAAAAGCGTTTTTGCTCAAGTGTTAGCTTTCGCAAGGATGCGACACGACGCATAATAGTCTTATTGGATGCGACCCAAAGCTCACGTGTCTAATGCCCTGCGCGGTCCGCAAAAACCGACGCAGGGCGGGGTTGTCTTGGTAAGACCCCTCCTTTGAGCACCAAAAAAACGCCCGAAGCAACACCTTTTTGTTGCAAGGGACAGAGCCTTAGGAGCGATAATGGCTGACATTTTTTTAACTGACCGACAAATCGCGGAGCGATATGGAGTGCATCATCTGACGCCACGTCGCTGGCTGCGGAGTGACCCAAACTTTCCAAGGCCGGTAAAACTTTCACCCGGCTGCACCCGATGGAAATTATCCGAGATAGAGGCTTGGGAAGCGTCCAAATTCGACGCAGCCTAATGGTCTATAAAGCTTGGACAAGTGATGCGCAAAGCCCGTGGGGTAAAACCTGCGGGCGGCGTTTCCATGTCCTAGGGCAATTCAGCAGTTAGAGGCATCAACCGATGACCAAACCAAACGAGACGGCTTTTGGCCGAATGATTTTTCATGTCCTAACGACTGAGGGCAAAGGCGGTGGCGTATGATTGGAAGGCCAAAGGGTAAAAAACGTGGCGGGCGTCATGTGCAGATCATGGAATACATGCAAGCGACTGAGGCATGGGCCACAATGAAGCCGGGGCCACGGGCGTTATACATCGCGCTTAAACGTTTATACAACGGAGGGAACAATGGCGAAATCTTTCTTTCCCATCGCGAGGCGGCGAAAGCATTGAATGTGCATCGGAACTCAATTGGTTCATACTTCGCAGAGCTTCAAGATCGTGGTTTCATCCGCTTAGCAACGCCGCCTTATCTTGGCCCCTCAGGAATTGGAGTAGCCTCAAAATGGATTCTTGAAGAACTACCCACTAAGGACAAAAAGCCCGCTGGAAAAGCATTCATGCGGTGGAGAAAAAAACAAAAACCCCGCACAAAAAGTGAGCCACCCCGGCACAATCACTGTGCCAAAGAGGCCGAAACGCCCTGTAAAAAGGCGTTATCCGGCACAACGAATGTGACGCAAAGTGCAAATAGCTTCAAATCTGCGGCACAATGAGTGTGGCATATATAGATTGTAGCCATAGGCTATGGTGTTTCCATACATCACGAGGCGTGCGGAACGCTTGGTGCAAGAATTGGGCGATGCGAGGTAAGGACCGAGGAAAGACTTGAGCCATTGTGTCTTTGCCCGCTATCCCTAAGAGTGAACGCATTGCGCAAAGTTTCGCGCTTTTATGATCGGTGTTAGGTGGAATATCGAAGATTTCATTACACGCTGGAAAGGCTCAGGGGGCAGCGAACGCGCGAACTTCCAAACCTTCGCAAATGAGCTTTGCGATTTCCTCGGCCTTCCCAAGCCTGCCCCGGCAACGGATGACCCGGCAACCGATGGATACCGATTTGAACGGCCCGTAACCTTCATTCACACGGGCAGCCAAACGCGGGGCTTCATAGACCTTTACCGCGCTGGGCATTTTGTCATGGAAGCCAAGCAAGGGGTAGGGGGCGCGACGCCCGAGGATGATACCCAGCTTGCGCTTTTGCCTGACCCGCCCAGCGCGACCCGCAAAGGCCACGGCACACGCGGCACGCGGCGCTGGGATGACACCATGTCGCGGGCGCGTAATCAGGCGGATGGATATGCGCGCGCCGTGTCACGCCATGACGGATGGCCGCCGTTTCTAATGGTGGTAGACGTTGGTCACGTCATAGAAATTTATGCGGATTTCTCAGGCCAAGGGCAGGGCTATACACAATACCCCGATGGCAACCGTTACCGCATCACCCTAGATGATCTGCGCGACCCCATGGACCTAGGCCCCAAGGATACCACCGCCAAAGACCCGTGGCCCAAATCCCTGCCCGAACAAATCGCCGCCGTGCGAGCCGCCCTATCCGATCTGGGCGAGGCGACGCCGGAACAGGTGGCCCGCCAATTCCAACGGGGGCGGGCAGGAACAGTGCAACCGCTCTTGGAAAGCCTGACCGCCTTGGGCCAAGCGCGACTGACCGAGGGCGGGCGTTTTGCGGTGTGAGCAATGCTCGAATGTCCATAGTTAGCTTTTCAATTCACTTGCTGGGAAATGCCCTGCGAATTGCCGAGTTAATCATATCCTGAAGTGATTCATGAGAGTCCCTTGCAATTTCACTAGCTTGGAAAAGCAAAGTCTCATCCCCAAACATCGGATTATAGGGATTGGGGGGTAGTGTCGCAACTGATAGCAAGAACATCGCTGCGGCGTCGTGCGGTGAGCGGTTTCTACGAAGTGCTTCGTCACACATTTCAAATAGATGGTTGTTGAGAGACTTGCCTAGCGACGAACATGGAACATCGTGCCGCTCAAGAATTTCTGTCGCTTCGGTTCTGAACTTTGTTTTTTTAAAGAATGCCATGATTTTGCCCTTGGCGCTTTCTTTCCAAGTGTTTCCGATTGGTCTGAATACGGGTTTAATCAACGTCAGTGATTTCTGTCCAAGGGTCAAGCACGCCTGATCGAAGATGCGCGGTTGGCCGTCTAAGCCTATGCGCTAGGCCCCTTTGATGGTATATTTGCAAAGCGTGTTTGCTAATTTGCAGGGGCGCACTTGTAATGATGCGGAAAGGCGAGCGGCATGGCGCAAATCGAGAAAGCCGGGGTGGATGATCTAGGGGTCAAGGTGAGCGGATCGCCTGAAGCTGGGCAAACGGTTGAACTCGCCCGAGAGAACGCCCTATGTAAGATTTTCGGAACCTCTGACGACATGCAGGCCGAATTGCTATTGAGCCATTGTCTTAAGGCGCTCAAGGCAAACGAGGCCAGCGACAACCACCCCGGCAATGATGAACGGATTTTCATGCTGTCGATGATCCGTGACATGGCCCCGCGAGATGCGGTCGAGAGAATGTTGGCGGTGCAGATGGCCGCAACCCATGTTGCGACGATCCGGTCGGCACGATGGCTTGCCCATACCGAGAACATTTCCCAAGCGCAGGCGCATTACACCGGGTTTAACAAGCTGGCCCGCACTTTCGCGGCGCAGGTCGAGGCGTTGCGCAAGCATCGCACCGGCGGCAAACAAACGGTGGTGGTGCAACACATGAACGTTTCGGATGGAGGACAGGCTATCGTGGGCAATGTGCAGCACGGGGGGAGGGCAAGCGATGAAAGATGACGACAACCCCATGTGCAGGGCGCACGCGGCCCCAAGATGCGCTGCCAAGTCCAAGCGCACCGGGCAACCCTGCAAAGGCCCTGCGGTCAAAGGCTGGTCAGTCTGTCGCTTTCATGGGGCAGGCGGTGGGCACGGTGCGGGCGCGGATCACCCATCCTATCGCCACGGTATGCGGGCGCGGGCATGGATCGAAGCCCGACGCGAGATTAACGATCTGGTGCGAGAGGCGAAGAAGGCGAAGCGCATGCCTTCTGGCTAACAGCACAGGTACTGATTTTCAGCCCTCACCACGACTACCTACTCCAGCGCAATCAGTCGCAGTCCTGATAGTCTGAATTGAGACACACGCGGGCCAGACGCTGCGCCTCGGATATGTCGGCAGCAGACATCCGTTTGGACAGGTTGTCTCGATTATTGCTAGCTTGTGAATGTCCGTTTGCGGCAGCGATGTTGAGCCACATATGCGAGGTGGTATAGTTTTGAATAATCCCTTCGCCAATTTCATACATGAGGCCGAGGTTGTATTGCGCATGGGCATTGCCCTGCTCAGCGGCCATCCGATACCACCGAAGGGCCTCGGCGTAGTCTGGCGGAACCCCTTGGCCGTTGTAATACATTGAGCCGAGGTTGCTTTGCGCATAGTCATCGCCCTTCTCAGCAGCTAGCCGATACCACCGAACGGCCTCGGCGTAGTCCTGCGGCACCCCTTGGCCAATTGCATACATGACGCCGAGGTTGTTTTGCGCATAGGCATTGCCCTGCTCAGCGGCCATCCGATACCACCGAAGGGCCTCGGTATAGTCCTGCGGCACCCCTTGGCCAAGCGCATACATATCGCCGAGGCTGGATCGCGCAACGGAACTGCCCTGCTCAGCAGCCATCCGATACCAGCGAAGGGCTTCGGCGTAGTCCTGCGTCACCCCTTGGCCGTTGTTATACATCCCGCCGAGTCTGTATTGCGCACTGACATTGCCCTGCTCGGCGGCCATCCGATACCACCGAAGGGCCTCGGCGTAGTCCTGCGTCACCCCTTGGCCGTTGTCATACATACCGCCGAGTCTGTATTGCGCACTGACATCACCCTGTTCAGCAAGTGGTCGCAACTCCTTCAACACCGTGGCATAGTCACTTGCCTGTGCTGCGGGCGTAAGCATCAGCGCCGTAATGCCGCACCGGATACATTTCATCATGGCCTTTTCCTTTCTAACAACGGCCCCCTTTGGCTTGGCATCGGTCGGTGGCGACACATGCCTCATACCATCGGGGGGGCGACGCCGAACGTCAACTTCAATAAGTTGGGCAAGTGTCGTAAAGGCCTCGTGGCTACACGTCGGTCAGTCTGTCGCTTTCATGGCGCGGGCGGTGGGCATGAAGCGGGCAAGGCCCACCCATCCTTTCGCCACGGCATGCGGTCACGGGAATTCATAGGGACACGGCGCGCGATCAATGAACTGGTGCGAGAGACTAGGGAGTTTGAGCAGACCCTTTTCAAGGGCAAGCTTTGAAATATCAAACCTCTTTTCCATTTGTTTGAAAATGGTGGCCCGTGGATTTTACGGACGCGTTAAAGGAATTGCATGGATTGTTCTAAATAGGTGGTTGTTCTCGTCCTCAGGTTTGCAGATTAGGTTGCCTTTCGTCGCCTTTGGGCTGCGCGGGATGTGATCTTTGCAAGTCACCAGGCTTGATGCACTGCCCAATCTATCCAATTATGAACTAATATTATTAGCGTGGTGGCAATCTTGGAAGATTTAGACTCAAAGCCAGTTTCATGGCACGCAATGCGCGATAGGTTGATTGAATCCGCGAAACAACTTCCCGATGAAGCTTCAGAGGAGGCCCAGCGCGCTGAGATTCGCTCACAATCTATGGAACTGATGTGTGCGTTCTTTGATGAAGGTATACGGATTGCAAAAGAGCGTGGTTTAGAGCCGGGATCAGCAGATGCATGGGAAATCCTCGAAACAGCGTATGACGTTGCTAAAGACATTGAACTATGCGGGACCTTGATAAGATTGCCGTTTAGTATCGAAGAGCGAGCTAAACTAAATTCCGATGAAGTAAGAAGAATATTTCGCGTTACCCATGACGCCCACCCTCGCAATCTAATATCAGATGCGATGAGAGGCCAGAAAATGAATGTCGACAAGGCGGGGCTAGAGAATTCTGTTGGCCGTTACTTGCGCAGTGAGTTTCGGCCTAGGTTTGCGGATCGCGCGCTTTTGGTGGCGCTGATAGACATGGAGGTTACGGCGTTTCTTACGGAAATTTATGAAAAAAACATCGTAACTGGTCGAAGCGCGGCTTCGACAATGAACCGTAAACCAGTCGTCATGTGGCTAATTGGGCGATGCTGGGCAACTCTTAGCTTGGTTATTGTCGTTGCTGCGATAATTGGCATTCATGCTATTGGGTGGATAGGAGAAGAAACAGCACTTCTTTTGATTGTAGGTGCCGGGTTTCTCTTTGCGATAAGCACCGTGTGGTCGTTCATTGCCTACCTGTCCTTTCGGCAACGATGGAAAGGTCTTCACCCAAAGTTAGTAAGTTTGCCCTGCGAGATGATTAATCTTTACAAGGAACTTCATAGCGATGGGCCGTTGAGCGTAAAACGTGTGCGTCAAGAAATCGAGAGGATCGCAGTGATGGGAGCCGTTTGGTCGGGAGCCGTGTGGGCGCTATTGGACGACATGGAGGCGCGTGGTGTTATCACTATAACAGAATAGCGCTTATTCCTGTTTATTATTCGGGTGTTCAATCTGTCGAACCAGCAAGTGGCGATGGATAAACTTTTACGTGGCTGCTTCATGTAAGCCCTGCCCAGCACATTTCCTTATTTGCGCTATGCCAATTTTAAGTAGCTATGCACTTGTTAAGGCGCGTGTATAAGCATTTTTGGCATGTGGGGTCTTATGTGGGGTGGGCGGGTAATACCCCTTATTTTGTCAATAAAATCAATGGGTAATGGCGGAGAGACAGGGATTCGAACCCTGGGAGGACTTGCATCCTCAACGGTTTTCGAGACCGCCCCGTTCGACCACTCCGGCACCTCTCCGCGGGGGTCTGGTGGAGGAAGCGTTTATTTGCCTTTGGCGGGGGGAGCAAGGGGGATTTGCATTGTTTCGCTGGATAATTTGCCTAGGTTGGAGACACGGCGGATCGGATGGTTTCTGAAAGGACGGCTTGTGATGATGGGGAGGCCCTTGCGGTCATATGCGCGTGGTATCGCGGTAGGGTGTCTGGCCATGATGGCTGTGACGCTGGCCGCGGGGTCGCTGCGCGCGGCGGAGCGGGAGCGGCTCGAGGCGTTTCTGGAGGTGACGGGCTTTGGCGTGGCGCTGGACAGTATCGCGCTCTCGGCCTCTGGGGCACCGGCGATGCTGGGGCTGTCGGCCAGTGATTTCGGGCAGAGCTGGACGGATATTGCCGACGAGGTGTTTGACACGGCCCGGATGCGCGAGATGGGGCTTGGCATTCTCGAGCAGGCGATGGACGACGAGATGTTGGGTCATGCTGCTGAATTCTATGCCTCGGATCTGGGACAGCGTCTGGTCGCGGTCGAGAATGCCTCGCACCTGCAAGAGGACGATGATGCCAAACGGGCCGAGGGCGAGGCGCTCTTGGCGCAGATGGAGCCCGACCGCGTCGAGGTTCTGAGCGAGATGAATGCCGCTGTGGATAGTGCCGGCACAGGCGTGCGCGCCGTGCAGGAGATTCAGGTGCGGTTCCTCCTCGCCGCCTCTTATGCCGGGGTGCTGGAGAGCGAAATTGACGAAAGCATGTTGCGGGCGGTTTTGGCCGAGGGTGAGGAGGAGTTGCGTGAGAGCTTGCGTGCCTCGGCTCTGGCCAATGCGGCCTATACCTATCAGGATCTGACAACGACGGATCTGCGCGCCTATGTGGAGGCGTTGCAGCAGCCGACAATGGCGCGGGTCTATGAGCTGATGAATGCTGTGCAATACGAAATCATGGCGAACCGGTTCGAGGTTCTGGCGGCGCGGATGCGGGGCCTGACACCAGCGCAGGAGTTGTAGCGGTGCGGGCGTTTCTCGTCGCCTGTGCTGCGTTGATCCTGCTCGCGGTGCCACTGCGGGCGGGCGAGGTGGATCGCCTGATGGGCGCGTTGCATTTTGAAGAGACCGTTGAGATCATGCGCGCTGAGGGGCTGCGCTATGGCGGTGATGTGGGAGAGGAGATGCTGAGCCCGGCCGAGCGCGCGCGGTGGGACCGGGTGGTGGCCGGGGTTTATGACGCCGAGCAGATGCTGAAACAGGTTCAGACCAATTTCGCCAAGGCGATGGAGGGGGCTGATACCGGGCCCTTGCTCGCGTTCTTCGAGGGGCAGGGGGCTGAGATCGTCAGCTTGGAAATCGCCGGGCGTCGGGCCCTGCTCGACGATGGCACCGAGGCCGCCGCTGAGGTGCGCTATGCCGAACTGGCCGCNGCGGGCGCCCCGATCGTCGAAAAGGTCACGACGCTGATCACGGACAGTGACCTGATCGAGCGCAATGTCGCGGGGGCGCTCAACGCCAATCTGGTGTTCTATCGCGGCTTGGCNGACGGGGGCGGTCTGGACCTGAGCGAGGACGAGATGCTGGCCGAAATCTGGGCGCAGGAATCCGAGATGCGGGAGGAAACGCGCGACTGGATGCAGGCCTATCTGACCATGGCCTATCAACCGCTGTCGCANGAGGTGATGGACGCCTATATCGCCCTCTACCAGAGCCCCGAGGGCAAGCATCTCAATCGTGCGCTTTTCGCNGCTTTTGANGCGATGTATGAAGAGCTGTCGTATCAGTTGGGGCTGGCCACCGCCTTGCAGATGGATGGCGAGGATTTATAGGCTCGTTTGATCGGTTTTGCCGGGGCGGCCCTTGACTCTGGGGCTGGAGTTTGGCAATAGCGCGCAACCCGGCGGGATGATCTTGCCGGGTTTGTCTTTGATATACACCCCTGAGGGGTGCGCCGTTCGAGGTGGCCTGAGGGCCAACAACGCCCGGATTGTCCGGGGACCACAGAGCGCGGAGAGAAAAGGAAGAGCCCATGTTTGCGGTCCTCAAGACCGGTGGCAAGCAATACAAGGTGTCGTCAGGCGACATGCTTCGTGTTGAGAAACTTGCAGCGGATGCCGGTGAGAAAGTTCAATTCAACGAGATTCTGATGCTGGGCGGCGACGCACCGGTCATCGGTGCGCCCTTCGTGGCCGGTGCTGCGGTACAGGCCGAGGTCGTCGATCAGGTCAAGGGTGACAAGGTCATCAACTTTGTCAAACGTCGCCGTAAGCATGGCTCGCAGCGCACCAAGGGCCACCGCCAGCAGTTGACGCTGTTGCGGGTGACAGAGATCCTCGAGAGCGGTGCGGATGCCACAGGCATCAAAGCGGCGATTGGGACCGGATCGGCTCCGGCT
>JGI25321J50212_10001894_pt1 | contig 16695 bp, 10 predicted proteins | sample AutmiccommuBRH23_FD_50212 | JGI IMG/M metagenome (IMG submission 50212)
CTCCAGCCACTGCAGCAGCCTGCGGTCCGCAGCGGCTTCATCTCCCGCCCCGAGCAATGCCCGGTGCAGCCCGATGAGCGCGGGACCGTTCTGTTCGACCGCGAGAGCCCGCTCGAAGGCCTTCACCGCGTCCTGGAATCGCCGTTGCGCGAGCTGGACGTCTCCCTCGACCATGAAGCCTCTGGGCGACCCCGGGTGTTGCTCCTGCATTTGCTTCGCGATGCGCAGCGCCGCATCCGGATTGCCCTGCTTGGCGGTCAGCAACGCCAGGACGGACTGGGCCTCCATGTAGTTGGGTTTTATTGTCAGTGCCTCGCGGAATGCGGCGGCGGCTGCCGCGGCGTTGCCGGCGGCGAGCTCGGCGGTGCCAACACGATAATGGGCCAGCGCGGAGTCGGGCCTGAGCTGCGTCAGGCGCCGGAAGGTACCGACGGCATTGTGCGCTTCCCCCATGGCCAACTGCACTTGCCCCAGCAGATCCACCGCGCCCGGGTCATCGGGGTCGCGCTGGTGCGTCTCACGCGCAAGGCGCAGCGCCTTCTCCGGTTCGCCGCTTCGCAAGTGATGGCGCGCAAGTAGCTGCCTCGGTGCCGCGGCGTCCGGGTGCGCCTCCATCGCNCGTGTNGCCCAGCGTCTGAACTCCTGATCGTTGCGCTCCATGGCGGCCAGGCGGGCCAGTGCCAACANCGCCTTCAAGTTGGTCTCATCCCAGGATAGGACCGTCTCGTAGCGCTGGCGCGCGGCGGCCGCATCACCGCCCTTCAGGTCGAGCTGGGCGAGGTTCAGTGCCGCGCCCACCGACGGCGACTCGACCGACATTGCCTTTTCGAGATACTTGCGCGCTGTCGCCTCCTCGCCCTTGGAAAGATAGGCGCCTGCCTTGAGGTTGTAGAGCGCGCCGCTTTCGGGGATCTTCTCCTCGAGTTCCTCGATGGTTTCGATCGCCTGATCGTATTGCTGCCGGCTAAGGAGCGTGCGCACGATGAGGAACTCGGCGCGGTTCTGGTCCGCGCCGAGCTCCGCGGCGGTCTTCAGCTCGGCCAGGGCCTTGTCCGTGTCCCCCGCCCGCAGCAGGCCCATGCCGAGGTTGAGATGGGCCAGCGCGCTGTCGGGGTCCAGCTCCGCGGCCTGCTCCAGATACTGCGCCGCTTTCTCATTATCGCCCCGCCTCATGTGGATCTCGCTCTGCAACGCCAGAAGCTGCGGGTCCTGATCCGTGGCAGTGAGCAGCGGCGCCAGGGTCTTCGCCGCCTGGTCGGGCAGATCGACCCGAATCAAACTGGCGGCGAGCAGCTTGCGGGCATAGCTGTTGGCCGGATAGCGATTGACCACCTTGATGAGATTACTCACCGCCTGCTCGTAATATCCGAGACCATGGTTGACTACACCGAAAAGAAAGAGCGCCTGCGGGTTGTTCGGCACCGCAGATACCACTTCCTGCAGTGTCTCCCGCGCCTGCTTCAAGTCGCCTTCGCGGAATTCCACGAGGCCCTTCATGTATTTGGCCATGGGGTCGCGGGAATTCAGCTCCAGGGCGCGTTCCACCTGCTTGCGCGCCTCCGGTAACTTGCCCGCTGCCAGATGCACGGATGCGAATCGCAGCCGTGGGCGCACCACGTCCGGTCGGATCTCGAGCGCCTTCTCAAAGGCATCGGTCGCCGCCGGCCAGTCGCGGCGCAGGCGGGCCAGATCGCCCATGAAATCCCAAGTGCGGAAATTCTCGCCATCGAGCTCCAGGGCCTTCTGCAGGTGAGCCTGGGCCTGGTCGAGATCCTTCTCGCCTACCGCGCAACGGGCGAGATGCCAATAAGCCGGGATATAGGATGGATCGGCCTGCTGCACCTGTTTGAAGTCGGCGCAGCCTTCCTGGACTCTCCCCAGGCCCATCAGCGCCTCGGCACGAACTGCTTGGACGCGGGCCACCTGCTTCGTCGACGCGCCCGTGGCGGGAGGCATCTCCCGCAACACTTCATCGAACTTCGCCTGCAGCAGCAGCGCCTTGGACAGCGGTACGCGTACGGCTTCCGGGCTGACCCCGAGCTCTGCCGCCCGACGCAGCTCCTTCTCGGCAGCGACACCGTCTGCCAGGTCGACGTACACGTTGCCCAGCAGCCAGCGGGCCTCGGCGTTCTGGGGATCGGCCTGCACCGCATTCTTGAGTTCGATCACGGCGGTGCGCAAATCACCTTGCTCGTGCAGGTCCTTGGCGCGTTGCACGTGCTCAGCGGGAGTGCGCTGAGCCGAACCGCATCCGGCCGCAACAATCACCGAGACGGCAATCAGGGCGACGGCGCCGATACGTACAGGTATTCCCTTCATAGTCACACCTCGAAGTCCGATTTCAGTTTGCGCGCCGGTCGCCGGACTCGGCTTTTGCCCGCAGCTGTTGCAACAGGTCCTTAGCATCCTCGGCGCCGGGGAACTCCGCTCGGCTGCCAACCAGGCGCTCGAGCTCCTTTGTCGCCTCCCGCTCGTTGCCGGAGCGGGACAGCGCGACCGCAAGGTGGTAGCGGATCTCGGACGAATGCGGTGCCAGCACCGCCGCCTGCTGAATCAGTCGCAAACCTTCGGTGACGCTCCCCTGCTGAACGAGCACCCAGCCGTAGGTGTCGGCGATCTCGGGCCGTTCGGGCTGCAGCTCGTGGGCCCGGGCGGCGTATTCGGCCGCGCGGCGATCGCCCCGTTCGAGATATAGCCAGGCGAGATTGTTCAGCGCCACCACGTTGTCCGGCTGCTGCTCACGCACACCCTCATAGTGGCTGATGGCCTCGTCCCCGCGCCCGGCCGCCTGCAGGCGGCTCGCCAGCGCGAGGCGCACGGCAGCGTCATCAGGCGCCTGCTCGACCCACTCGGCCAGCGCCTGCAAGGCTCCGTCCGCATCGCCCTGCTGGGCCCGTACCCGCGCCAGCGCCATTGCCCGCGGGCCGCTCGGCTGCAGGGCCTGTGCCTTTTCGTACGCCTTTGCCGCCTCGGCATGACGCCCTTGCGCCGCCTCGATGTCACCCGTGAGCTGGTAGCCGATGGCGGCTTTGGGATGTCGCTCCTGCAACGCGACAGCCAGCTCGTGCGCACCTGCGATGTCGTCGCGCTGCAACAGCAGGCCCGCCTTCACCACTAACGCACCCACGTGGTCGGGCTCCAGGGCTAACGCCTTTTCCACCGCGGCAAAGGCGCCGTCCCGGTCGCCATTCTGCAGGTGAGCCGTCGCCAGCATCTGCCAGACGCGGGCGGACTCGGGCTGCAGCTCGCTGAGCCGGCGCAGCGAGCGCACGGCGCCGCCCGGCTCGTTGGCGCTCAGCTGCACCATCGCCAGATTTTCCACCGCAGCGGCGCGGCTCGGATGGCGTTCCATCAATGCACGCGCTTCGGCCGTTGCCTTCAGCGTCTCGCCCTGGCTCAGGTGAAGACGCGTCAGCAGCAGGCGGGGCTCCATCGCCTCAGGCTGGGCGTCGCGGGCCTGCTCGAGCAAGCTGCGAAGCGCTTCGGAATCGCTGCGCTGGTTGGCTATCCGCGCCAACCCGAGCAGCGCCTGCAGATTGCCGGCGTCGCGCTGGAGCACGTCCCGGTACAGGCGTTCGGCCGCCTCCTGGTCGCCGTCCACCTCGTGCATCCGGGCGAGGTTCAGCCGTGCCGTATCGAACGTCGGCTCCACCTCGACGGCCTTTTCCAGATAGTGCCGCGCCTGGTCACGATCGCCTTTACCGAGGTACGCGGCGCCGAGCAGGTTGTAGGGCATGGGGCTGTCCGGGTGGCGCTTCGCCATCGCCTGGGCGGCCTGCACCGCGTCGTCGAACTGCTCCTGGCGGATATGGATCAGAACCAACAGGATGTCCGCCTGGATCAGGTCCGGATCCAACGCGACAGCGGCCTGGAGATCCTCCAGCGCCCGGTCCGCCTCGCCGCTACCCAGTCGGCCGATCCCGAGCTGGGTGCGCAGGGCGGCAACGTCCGGCGCCAGCTCGGCTGCCCGGGTCAAGTAGGCCGTGCCCTTGGCGTGCTCGCCCTGCTTGAGATGGGCGGTGCCGAGCAGGGCCAGCAGTTGGGCGTCGTCGGGGGCGCTGCGCTCGGCGCGGGCGAGCGCCTGCAGCGCGCCATCCACATCGTCGAGCTTCAGGCGCACGGCACCCAGCAGTTTTCCCGCGCCGACGTGGTCGGGGTGACGGGCCGCGTAGCGCGACAGGTGGGCGGCAGCGGTCTCCAGTTGATCGAGCTCATAGCTGACGGCGCCGATCAGAAGCTCGGCCGGCGCGTAGTCCGGCGCCACCCGAAGTAGCTCCCGCAGCTCGGTCTGGCTCTCTTCGTAGCGCTTGCGGTAGGCCAGGAGCGCCGCCTGCAGGTAGCGGCCCAGCCCGGTCTTGCGGGCCTGCTCGCTCAGTCCATCGAGGACCTCCTCCGCCGCGTCCAGGTCCCTCAAGCCCAGCAGCGTTGCCGCCTTGGCCATCCGGGCGCCAATGTCGGTCGGATCGGCCGACAGGGCCCGGTCGTACGCTGCCACCGCCTCGCGGTGCATCCCCATGGCCTGCAACACACGCCCATGGAGGACATGGGCTTCGCCGTTGCCCGGGTCTCGCTCCAGGGAACTCTCGACGTGGCTCCTGGCCTGCTCGTAGTCCCCCTCCACAGCGGCGAGCTGGGCGCGCGCCACCAACAGGTCGGCCGCCTCTGGATCCTCCGCGGCGGCACGCTCGATCTCCCCTCGGGCGACGTCGAGCTTCTTCTGAACCATGGCCGCCTGCGCGCGCACCAGGCGGATGCGCCGCTGCAGGTCCGCAGCATCGTCCGGCAACGGCTTCAGTTCGTCCAACACGGCCTGTGCCCGGCCCGTGGCGATGCGCACCTTGGCCAGGGGGACCACCCAGTCGGAGCGCGGGGCACCGAGCTCGGCGGCCCGGCTGAACTCCTTCTCCGCCGACATCGGTGCGCCGGCCCTCAGGTACACCTGTCCCAGCATCGCCCGCGCGTCGGCGTGCTCCGGATCCCGCTGCAAGGCGTTCTTGAGCTCGATCACGGCGCTGCGCAGATCGTTGCGCTGCATGTGCTCTTCTGCCGAGCGCAGGTAGGAATCGGCATCCGCCGCCACTCCCGGCACGGCCAGTCCCAGGCCAAACGCCACGAGCGCTGCCCGCATCCAGTTGCGCACGCACGCGTGTCCGTTCACCCCCATAACGGCCTCCCTCCCGGCTCTGCCCCTGTGGAGCACTGTCATGATCGCATGTTGAACTTGTCCAGCAACGCGTACAAGGTGGGTCGGGTAATCCCGAGCAACTCCGCCGCGCGCGAAAGATTGCCGTCGACTACCGCCAGGGCTCGGGTCAGCGCGTGACGCTCGGCCTGGTCTCGGACCTGGCGCAAGTTGAACGGCATGCCCTCCTCGTCGGTGCTCGACAGCTCTAGATCCTCCGCCGTCACCTGGCCGCCTTCCGCCATGATCACCGCACGTTTGATGCGATTTTCCAGCTCCCGCACATTGCCCGGCCAGCCGTAGGCGTCAATGGCAGCCAGGGCGTCCGGCGCAAAACCCCGCAGGTTGCGGGCATTCTTGTCGGCGTATCGTTTGAGCAGCGCGCTGGCGAGCACGACTGCGTCGCCTTGTCGCTCTCGCAGCGGCGGCACCGCGATGGTGATTTCGCTGATGCGGTAGTACAGGTCCTCGCGAAACGTGCCGTCCTGAATCAGCTGTGGCAAGTTGCGGTGGGTGGCGCAGACCACGCGCACGTCCACAGGGATCTCGGCCCGCCCGCCGACACGTTCGATCACACGCTCCTGCAGGAACCGCAGCAGTTTCGCCTGCAAAGAGAGCGGTAGATCCCCCACCTCGTCGAGGAACAGCGTGCCGGCATCGGCGTACTCGATCTTACCCTTGGTCTGCTTGGCCGCGCCGGTGAACGCGCCCTTTTCATAGCCGAACAGCTCGCTTTCGAGAAGATTCTCGGGAATCGCCGCGCAGTTGATCGCCACGAAACTTCCCGACGCGCGGTTGCTCAGATCGTGCACGGCGCGGGCGATCAGCTCCTTGCCGGTGCCGCTCTCGCCCAACACCAAGGCGGTCGCATCGGTAGGGGCAACCTTTTCGACGGTGCGGCAGACCTTCAGCATCTCGGGGCTGGAGGCAATGATTCCTTCCAGGGGAGACTCCCCGTGTCCGCTCGCCAGCCGTTGATTCTCCTCCTCGAGCTCGTGCACGCGATAGGCACGATCGATGATCAACCCGAGGATCTCCGGATCGATTGGCTTCTGGTAAAAATCGTAGGCGCCCAAGCCGATGGAGCGTACCGCATTCTCGCGGTCCTCGTTCCCGGTAACCACAATCACCTTGGTACGCGGCGCGAGCTTGAGCACCTCCTGTAGAGTGCCCAGGCCGGCGCTGGCGTTGGCGGGGTCCGGCGGCAGACCGAGATCCAGCGTGATCACTGCCGGCTCATGGCGCCGCAGCTCGGCGATGGCACTGTCGCGGTCGCCGGCGACAATCACCTCGTAGCCCTCGAAGCACCACTGCAGCTGGCTCTGCAGGCCGGGATCATCCTCGACCACCAGGAGTTTTCTATTGTCGGTCAATTTGAAACCTCTACGGCAACGTGGTCCCGGCCGCCTTCGGGGGCGTCCCGGTAGAGGGGCAGCCGCAGACGCAACGTCGTGCCGCGCCCCGGCTCGCTCAGCACGCGGATGTCGCCTCCCTGCGACCAGACGAATTCCCGGCTCTCGTACATTCCGATCCCCATGCCGGCATTGCCCTTCGTCGTGTCGAACGGCCGGTACAGGCGGTTGCGGATGAACTCCTCGTCCATTCCGCAGCCGGTATCCACGACCTCGATCACGGCGTCATCCCCGTCGGCATGGACCTGGATCCGCACCTGCCCCGTACCGCCGGTGGCCTCCTGCGCATTCTGAATCAAGTGGGCAAGCACATTGATCAGCCGATCCCCATCGATCACCAGCAGCAGCGGAGCAACCGCCGGCCGGAACTCCGGCTTCGGATCGCGAGCCGAGCACATGCGTACCGCTTGCTCGACCAGCGTGCTCAGCTCGATGATCGCCTTGTTGGCCTCTACTGTACCACCCTTGCGCAGCTGGGCCAGCATGCGGTTCATCTTGTTCGTGGCGTTCTCAACCGTCGCAATCGCATCCTCCACAAATGCCGGGTTGTGCAGGTGGCGCTTCGCATTGGTGGTCACCAGCGACAGTTGCGCACTGATATTCTTCAGATCATGCACCACGTACGAAGACAGCCGGTTGAAGGCGTCGAACTGCTGGGCACTCATAAGGGCCTCGCCCGCCTCGATGAGGGCGATATAGCTGGCGATCTGCAGGCCGACCGTCTTCAACAAGTCGCGGTCCTCCCAGTTAATGCCCCGCGGCGCCCGCGGCCGCCCCAGCACCACGAACGCGATCAGCGCATCCGCCTGCATCAGCGGCACGATCAGCCATGCACGCGCCATGCCGTGCAGCCCGTCGGGCAGGTCCAATCCATCGTACAACTCGGGCTGGGTACGCAGCTCGTCCAAATCGATGATCCACTGGTTTCCCTGCAGGAAGCGGATCATCGGGTCATCGGCCCGGACGGAATCCTGCGCAGGCTCGTTCAGATTCCAGTGTTCGCTGCTCTGGAACCGTCCCGCTCCGGTGCGGGTCCAGAGCATTCCGCCGGTGCTGTCGACGATGTCTGCCAGGGAGCGGATCGCACGCTGCCGGGGATTGAGCTCGTCGCCTCCGGCGAGCAGTTGCCGCGACAGCTTCAGCCATTCCTCGCGGTAGTCGTAGCGGTAGTTGAAAAAATGCTTGCTCAGAAAGACCTTCAGGCGCGCCCGCATCTGGCCGGAAAACAGCAGTACCAGCAACAACACGACCGCGAACGCCAGAAACGCGGTCTGCGCCGTCGTTCCCCATGTGCCGCCGTAAACCCGGATGTAGTATCCGGCCGCCGCCATGACCAGCAGATACAGTCCCGCCCCCATGAGTGCGACGGTGTGGAACACCACCTTGCGGGAGACGAACACGTCCAGGGACCACGCGGGATTGCGTGCCGCGGAGATCGCGATCAGGGGGGCTGCCAACGCGTTGACCAGCCCCCGGGCCTGCCACAGGTCGGAATCCAGCTGCTTGAACAGCACGGCGTCGGAGTAGAAGAAGAAATCGTAGGCGAACACTCCGCCAACGCCGATGAACAGGTACTTGACTGCCCACCGGCCCGACATGCTCGTGTTGCGGAACAGCTGTTCCACCAACGCCAGCCCGATCAGCGCCAGCAGCAGATGTCCTACCAGAGAGGCGGCTGGACGATACTGGTCGGGAAACGGCGTCGCCGAGGCAGGCAGGAGATCGACCGCCAGGACCAGTCCGCCCAGGATGAGTGCGCCCCATTCCATGAGACGCAGGTAACGGGCGCTCTGGCCATCCGCGTGGGCCGCGGCGTGAAGCAGGCGGAACAGGAAAACGAACCACGCGATATTGCGTAGCACCTCGGCGGCGCGATAGCCGATCGAGCTCACCTCGCCGGAGGCGGCGCCCAGCGCCGCCGCCACAGCCCAGCCCGCACTGATCGCGACGGCGACCACCAGGGCCGCCCCCTGCAGGCGGCCCCGCCAACTGGTCAGCAACAGCAGCGCCAGCACCACAAAGGCCGCCGCCGCTATGCCGTAACTGAATGCCCCCACGATCATGAGTGCTCACCCGGTATCCGGGCCGCTCGCATCCGCGCGACGTCGGGGTCGCTGACTGCCGGCGCAACGCGCTCCATCAGCGTGCTCCCTTCCCCCATACCACCGCGTGCGCCGTCTGAAGGAGGATCAGAAAATCGAATAGTAGACTGTAATTCTTGATGTAATAAAGGTCGTATTGCAGTTTCTCGACGGCGTCGCGCACCGAGGCGCCATAGGGATAGGAGATCTGGGCCCATCCGGTGATGCCGGGGGCCACCTTGTGGCGCAGGTCGTAGAACGGGATTTCCTGCCTGAGCTGTTCGACGAACTCGGGCCGCTCGGGCCGCGGGCCCACGAAGCTCATGTCGCCCCGCAGCACATTGATCAGCTGCGGCAGCTCGTCGATGCGGAACGTACGGATAAAACCGCCCACCCGGGTGATCCGCGAGTCACTCGCGTCCGCCCAACGGGCTTGGCCGTCGCGCTCGGCATCGACGTTCATGCTCCGAAACTTGAGCACCTCGAAGGGCTCGCCGAAGCGCCCGACCCGCACCTGGCGATACAGTATGGGCCCGCGGAATCGAGATTCCAGCGCAATTGCCGCCGCCGTCACCAGCATCAAGGGCCAGGCGAAAAACAGCAGCAGCAGACTTGCACCGATGTCGAAGAACCGCTTGCTCGACTTGCGCAACACGGCCTGGGAGAATCCGTCGCAGAAGATCAGGCTGCTCGGGTGAACGGCCTCGAGCTTGAGCTTGCCGGTCTGGCGCTCGAAGAATGTCGCCAGATCCACCACCTGCACGCCCTTCATCTTGCACTCGAGGATCTCGTCCACCGGAAAACTCTTGCGCCGATCGTCGATCGCCACCACGATCTCGTCGATCCGATACTCCTCCACCAGCCGGTCGAGGGGCTGCTCGGTGTGGATGATCTTGCCCCCGTCGACTGCATCGTGCTCGCCGCGCACGTGGACATAGCCCACGAGCTTGAAGCCATGCCAATCGACCCGCCGGCGCAGGCTCTCCAACTGGCTCGCCTTGCGCCCTGCGCCGACCACCAGCACCCGCGCCTTGAGCGCGTCGTGGTCGGCGAAATGGTAATGCAACAGGCGCGCCGACAGCACCCCCGAAAAGGCGATCAGGAGTGCGAGCAGAAGAGCGCCGCGACCGAGAGACAAGCCGGGAAACACNTAGAACAGCAGCGACAGCACCAGCACCGCCAGCAGGAACGCCCCGGCCAGGCGCAGCAGCACATGCCACATGCTGTCGGCGCGCAGGTGACGCCAGTAGAGCCCCATGGTGCTCATGGAAGCCAGCACGACGGCGGCGAACACCAGGCCCTTGGCGGCCAGCAGCTGCGAATGCACGTCGCCTCGCGGGATCGGCATATCCGAGAAGCGGATCTGCACGCCGAGCAAAAGCGCGGCGAATAGCAAAATCGCCTCGCCCAGGCCCAGCATCATCATGGAACCGGGGACGTAATGACGGAAGAGACGGATCATGAACTCCCAGGAACTCCCTAATGCACACCCGCGCGCGGCATTCCTGCCCGCAGCCATGGGTTTCTAATGGTTATCGGGCGTCGCCCCTACCCCGCCGCCCAGGCTACTATCCCATAGCGTCATTCGGGGTAAAAAACTGAGCGCATGCCGCCGCCAACGGTGGCGTACATCCGGCATTTTCCCGGCGGCATCCACTCCTCGCGCGCCGCCCCGGCACGCAACTGCCTGTTACTACCGCGGTTCACTCCCATCGCGGTTGTGCCCGCATACCGCGGTTGCATGACGGGCGCAGGAAAGCCGTGGCGGTAGTCGACCGACCTCCCCGGAAGGCCCGGCTAAATCCATTATGATAGTGCACCTGAAAAGCTCCTCTAGCACGGGCGAATACCTACGATCGGACTATTCTAAATTCCCGGTCGGCCATGGATAATCGCCCAATCACACGACCCCGCCGCCTAAAGGGATCCGTGGAACAGGCAAACAGGAGCGAGACGAGAAAGATGGTTGAAATCGACAGGACACGCATCGGCGTAGTCGGCCTGGGATACGTGGGACTGCCCCTGGCCGTGGAATTCGGCAAGCAGTTTGCGACCGTAGGATTCGACATCAATAGCGTGCGGATCGAAGAACTCACGCAGGGTAAGGACACTACCCTGGAGGTGGAGCCGGAGCTGTTGCGGGAGGCCAGGCTTCTCAGCTACACGGATGAGATCGCCGATCTCACGGACTGTAATGTCTACGTCGTAACGGTTCCCACGCCGATCGACGGGCACAAGCGCCCGGATCTCACCCCCCTGGAATCCGCGAGCCGGACCGTCGGGCGCGTCCTGAAGCGCGGCGACGTGGTGATCTACGAGTCGACGGTCTACCCCGGGGCGACCGAAGAGGTCTGTGTCCCCATTCTGGAGCGCGAATCGGGCCTGCGATTCAACGAGGATTTCTACGCCGGCTACAGTCCCGAGCGCATCAATCCTGGTGACAAGGAGCACCGCGTCACGAGCATCCTCAAAGTGACCTCCGGATCCACGCCCGAGGTTGCGGAGTACGTCGACGCCCTCTACCGCAGGGTGATCAAGGCCGGCACCCACCGCGCCAGCAGCATCCGCGTGGCGGAGGCGGCGAAGGTGATCGAAAACACCCAACGGGACGTGAACATCGCCCTCGTGAACGAACTTGCGATGTTGTTCAATCGGCTCGGCATCGACACCCTGCAGGTGCTGGAGGCGGCGGGCACCAAGTGGAACTTCCTGCCTTTCCGGCCCGGGCTGGTCGGCGGCCACTGCATCGGCGTCGACCCCTACTACCTGACCCACAAGGCCCAGGAGGTCGGCTATCACCCGGAGATGATCCTGGCCGGACGTCAGATCAACGACAACATGGGCGCCTATGTCGCCGAACGCGTAATCAAGCTCATGACGCAGCGGCGCATCCATGTGGTCGGCGCGAGGGTGCTGATTCTGGGGCTCACGTTCAAGGAGAACTGCCCGGATCTGCGCAACACCCGAGTGGTGGACTTGGTGGGCGAGTTCCGCAGTTACCATGCCGAGGTGGACGTGTGCGATCCCTGGGTGGCCGCGCCGGAGGCCGAACGCGAATACGGCATCACCCCCGTCGCAGACCCCCAGCCCGGCGTTTACGATGCCATCATCCTCGCGGTCGGGCATCGTCAGTTCCAGGATATGGGCGTGGACCGCATCCGCGCCCTTGGTAAACCCCAGCACGTGCTGTTCGACGTGAAGTACGTGCTGCCCGCCGACGCGGTGGACGGACGACTGTAAGCCGCGGCGAAAGTGCGTGGACCGCGCGCCGGCGGCGCCTGGGGGCTGCAGTAGCGGTTTGAGCCGCGATCGCTTCGCTATTCACCCGGAGCGGCAGCACCGACCCGCCAACGCGCGATGCAAGCCCCTCCTGCGTCCGGCGCATGTCACGGCCGTGCAGGTGCTTCGGTGACCAGCCGATCAAAGCGGTGAATCAGCGCCACGAGTCGATCGGTGTCCTCGGGATAGTCCTCCAACACCATTTCGGCCAGGGGCCGGATGTCGCTGTACGCGGGCAGCGGGTCGTCGGCCTCCAGCCGGGTCTTCACCTTCGGGATGAACACCCACTGCAACCACTGCGTAAACTCCAGGGTGTCGATGCAGAACGGGTGCGGGCTGCCCAGGGCCGACAGGGGCGGCGACATCGGCTCCCACAGACCGAGCAGGCGCATCTCCCGCTCGATGTCGATGATCACATCCGCCACTTGATGTTCGAGCCTGCCCATTATCCGCGGTGCCGCCGGCTGTGATACGTACAGTATATGTGCGGTGCGCGACCGTTCACTTCGCCGGGCGGACACTGAACGTCTGCCGACGCTGGGCCTTGGGCATCAGCCGACCCTCGGCCGCGGTGAAAATCGCCGCACCATCGCTGCACCGGTGTTGCCGGTCCGCCTGGGGTGCATATCAGCATCTGCTTATTCTCGCCGACGAATCAAAAACTCCCGTCAGGCGACGGCATATCCTCCGACCGACCACAACGGAGGAAGACCCATGCACACCGAAGACAAGACCATGGCCCTGAGTGTCGCCAAGACGGTTCTGGTGTTGGTCGTGCTGATGTTCGGGTTGATCGCGGTCTCCAGCATCATCGCCTGACGGCGCGTCAGCGGGAGCGCTTGCGGCTGCGCTTCACCAGCCGCTTCTTGCGCTTGATCTGCCGCTCGGTGAGCACATTGCGCCGCCCGGCGTAGGGGTTGACGCCACCCTTGAACTCGACGCGCAAGGGCGTGCCGTCCAGGCGCAGCGCGCGGCGAAAGAAGTTCATCAGATAGCGGCGGTACGAATCGGGCACTGCCTGGGTCTGATTGCCGTGGATGACGATACGCGGCGGATTGCGACCGCCCTGGTGGGCGTAGCGCAACTTGATACGCCGCCCGCGTACCAGCGGCGGCTGGTGCTCGGCCACCGCGCGCTCCAGGATATCGGTGAGTTCGGGGGTGGACAGATCGCGCCAGGCTGATGCATACGCCCGGTCCACCGCTTCGAACAGGTGGCCGATCCCGGTGCCGTGCAGGGCCGAGATGAAGTGGATCTCGGCGAAGTCCACGAACGCCAGCTTACGTCCCAGGTCCGAGCGCACCTGCTCGCGCTGGTCGCCGTCCAGGCCGTCCCATTTATTGACGGCGATGATCAGTCCCCGGCCGGCGTCCAGCACCTGACCCAGGAGCGTAGCATCCTGCTCCGCAACTCCCTGGTGGGCATCCAGCACCAAGATGGTCACGTGGGAGGCCTCGATGGCCTGCATCGCTTTGATGACGGAGAACCGCTCCACCGTGTCGGTGATCCGACCGCGGCGACGCACCCCGGCGGTGTCGATGAGGGTATAGGCGCGCCCCTGGTGCTCGAAGGGAATGAAGATGCTGTCTCGGGTGGTGCCGGGAAGGTCGAAGGCGAGTACCCGCTCCTCGCCCAGGAGCCGATTGACCAGAGTGGATTTGCCGACGTTCGGGCGCCCGACCACCGACACGCGCACGGAGTCGGACTCGGTCTGAGCGGATTCCTCGTCGGAGGCGGGAAGCTGCGCCAGGACCGAGTCCATGAGGCTCGCCACACCGCGGCCGTGTACAGCCGCCATCGGCGCCGGCGCACCGAAGCCGATCCGGTGGAACTCGGCCGCCGCGGCATCGGGATCGCTGCCATCGATCTTGTTCATGACCAGGCGGACGGGCTTTCCCGTCCGGCGCAGCAGATCCGCGATCGCCTGGTCGGTGGCGCTCAGCCCCTCCCGGGCATCGACCATGAACAGCACCAGGTCGGATTCGGCGATAGCCAGCCGGGTCTGACGGGCCATGAGCTCGTCGATGCCCTCCTCGCGGCCGGACAACCCCCCGGTATCCACGACCAGGTACGGGCGCACACCGACGCGGCCGCGACCGTACTTGCGGTCCCGGGTCAGCCCCGGCAGATCCGCGACCAGCGCGTCGCGGCTGCGGGTGAGATGGTTGAACAGGGTGGATTTGCCGACGTTGGGCCGGCCCACCAGGGCGATCACGGGCAGCATGGTGGCTCCGGGAGGCGCTCAGGACGCCGCTGTTTAGGATAACAGAACCCGGAGTGCCGCGGTTTGCGGCTCAGGGCGTGCTCTGCGGGAGCCGCCAGGCGGAGATCTCGCCCTCGTTGCTCAAGGCGACCACCGCACCGTCCACCACCACCGGCTGGGAGACGATCCCGGAGGAGTCGGCGCGGGTGCGGCCGACGAATCGGCCGTCGTCGCGCGACAACCAGTGCAGGTACCCCTCCAGGTCACCCACGACCACATAGTCCCCAATCACCACCGGCCCGCTGACGGCCCGATGGCGCAGCTTATCCTGCTTCCAGAAGGTCGCGCCGGTGCGCCGATCCAGCGCCCAGACCTGGCCGATGTCGTCGGTAACGAACACCTGCGTCTCACCCACGTCCAGGGCCGCATAGGAGGACATCTCCCGCGCCCAGAGCAGCTCGCCGCGCTCGAGGCTCAGGGCGGCGATACGCCCCTGGAAGGTGGTCACGTACACCACGTCGTCGACGATCACCGGATTCGCATCGATGTCCACCAGCCGCTCCAGCTCCGAACGGCCGCTGGGAATGGCGATACTGCGCTCCCACAGGACTCGACCATCGCGGGCGGTCAGGGCGGCGGTATGACCGCTGTCGAAGCCGGCCACCACCAGCCCGCCGGCCAGGGCCGGTGCGCTGGTGCCGCGCAGGGTCAGCACCGGGGCGCTGCGGTCGTAGGTCCACAGCCGCTGCCCGTCCCCGGAGGACAGACCGGTGATGCGCCCGTCGACCGTATGCACCGCCACCACCCCCTCGGCGGCCTGGGGCGCGGCCATGACCTCGGTCGAGACTTTCGCCTCCCACAGCCGTTCGCCGTTGTCGGCGCGCAGTGCGAACACCCGCGCATCGGTGGTCCCGAGCAGCACCAGCCCGTCCCCGTAGCCCGGACCCGCGGAGATCGGCGCCTTGAGGTCGACTTCCCAGACCTGCTCGCCGTTGTCGAGGCGAACGGCGCTCACCTCGCCTTTGCGCCCGGCGGCGTAGACGAACTCGCCGGCGACCGCTGGCCGCAACGCCAGGCGGCGCTCGCCGCTGCCGGCGCCGGCGCTGCGACTCCACATTTCCTGGGGCCGAATCTCTTCGGTGATCTCGGTGAGCGGCGTCGGCGGCTCGGAATTGTCCTTGCCGCCGAACCAACCCCCGATCCAGGCGCAGCCGCTCAGGGAAAGCGCCGTCACTGCAATCAGGATCCCGCGGATCATCCGGCTTCTCCCATACCACCTTCGGCGCCGCCGACGTCGTCGAGCTTCATGCGCAAGGTCAGCGCCTTGCCGCTGGCCGGGTCGGCCAGGGCCAGGGCCCGCTGGTAGGCAGTCCGTGCCTGCCCGGCGTCGCCGCGCGCCGCGTGGATATCGCCCTGCAACTCGGCGAAACCCGCTTCATAGGGCCCGCGCTCGGCGGGTATCAGCTCCAGGGCGGCGTCGGCATCGCCCTCGGCCAGCAGCACACGCCCGAGGCGCAAGCGCGCCAGCTGTTCCATGGCCGGGTCCTTGGCATGCTCCATGGCCCAGCGCAGGTGATCGATCGCGGCCTGGGCTTCGCCGCCCTGCAGGCGCTGGTTGGCCACGGCGAAGGCGGCCAGGACCGCGTAGGCGGAGCCGCTGTGCTGATTGAGCAGCTGTTTGGAGTTCTCCAGCAGCCCTTCGGCATCGCCGCGGCCCAAGGCCACGAGGACTTGGGAGTACAACAGCGAGGCCTCCTCGGACTGCTGCTCGCGGTGCTCGTTCCACGCGCGCCAGCCGAACACCGCGCCCAGACCGATGACCAGGCCGAGGATCAACGCCAGACCGTTCTTGCGCCACCACTCCTTGAGCTGTTCGGCCTTCTCGTCGTCGCTTGCGTAGATATCCACCATGTCCTCTCGCTCCGCCTCCCGCTGCCGGGCGCTGCCTCAGCCGGCGCCGTCGATGTCCACCAGCCCCCGCAGACGCNCTGCNAGGGCCGCTTGGCTGATGGTTTCCTGCTCTGCGCCTGCGCGCAGNTCTTTGACGCCGACACTNCCCGACGCCACCTCCTCCTCTCCCAGGATGAGGGCAATGCGCGCGCCGCTGCGGTCGGCGCGCTTCATCTGCGCCTTGAAGCCGCCGACGCCGCAGTTGAGTTGCACCCGCAGCGCCGGCCAGGCATCGCGCAACTGCTCGGCCAGGAAAAACCCGCGCCGCTGCGCCGCCTCCCCGCCCAGGACCACATACACGTGGGGGGCGTCGTCGGAGGCCTGGGTCCGCGGCTGGTCTTCGAGCATGGCGATCAGCCGCTCCATGCCAAGTGCGAATCCCGCCGCCGGGGTGGCGCGTCCGCCGAGCTGTTCCACGAGGCCGTCGTAGCGGCCGCCGGCGCATACGGTGCCTTGAGCGCCGAGCCGATCGGTCACCCACTCGAATACGGTATGCGAATAGTAATCCAGACCGCGCACCAGGCGGGTGTTCACCCGGTAATCCACTCCGGCCTCGTCCAGGAGCGCCGTCAGACCGTCGAAACGGTC
>JGI25321J50212_10001918_pt1 | contig 16580 bp, 19 predicted proteins | sample AutmiccommuBRH23_FD_50212 | JGI IMG/M metagenome (IMG submission 50212)
GCGAGATGGCCGACCCCGGCGCGGCCCAGCGCACGGGCGATGGCATCGTCGTCCGCCGGCCCGGTCATGGTCATCAGGCGCTTGACGGTGAAGGGCAGGGTATCGTCGATGGTCAGGCGCTGCGGCACATAGCCGACGCGCAGGGACGCGGCACGCTCGATCCTGCCGGCATCGGGCCGCAGCAGGCCGAGCACGACCTTGGCCGTGGTCGACTTGCCGCTGCCGTTGGGGCCGATCAGAGTGACGATCTCGCCGGGGTTGATGGTCAGGTCGACGCCTTTGACCAGCCAATCGCCGCCACGCTTGACGCCGATACCCGTGGCGCGGAACAGCACACCGCCGGATGCACCGGGGAGGGTGTCGGGGGCGATGGCACGGGCGGTTCGGGGCATGGCCGTCAGGTTCCTGTTTACTTGCGCGGGCGGGATCGTGTAAGTCACACCCGGCCACAAACGTTATATTATAACATTTCCGGACGAAAGGCGGAACATAGCCCAATGAACGCCCCTGTCAATGTCCGCGGTCCCTCCCGGCGGCCCGGTCTCGCCCTGCTGATCCTGCTGGCTGCGGTGTTGTGCGCGCCGCGCCCTGCCGAGGCGGAGATCCGGGTCACCGTCTCTATTCCACCGCTGCATTCTCTGGCCGCCCAGGTCATGGCGGGCGCCGGTGCGCCGCGCCTGTTGATCCCCGCCGGGACNTCGCCGCACGGCTTCGCGCTGTCGCCGTCGCAGGCCGGCATGCTGGCCGAGGCCGAGGTCGTATTTTGGATCGGTGGCGGGCTGGAATCGGCTCTGGCCAAGCCGATCACCACCCTGGCCAAGGCGGCCCGGGTGGTCGCCCTGTCGCGCGCACCAGGGCTTGTCCGCCTACCCGTCCGCCATCTGGGCGACGAGGGCCACGATCACGGTCACGGCCACGGGGCGGACGATCCTCATTATTGGCTCGATCCGGAAAACGCCAAGGCGATGCTTGCCGTCATTACCGATACCCTGACCGCCGCCGATCCGGCGCGGAAGGATCTTTATGCCCGCAACGCCGCCGCCGCGCGGGCCGGGGTCGATGCCCTGACCGCCGATTTCAAGGGTCGTTTGGCGCCGCTCAAGGATCGGCCCTTCGTCGTCTTTCACGACGCCTACCAATATCTGGAACATCGCTTCGGGTTGACCGCCCGGGGCATCCTTGCCGTCGATCCGGACCGCCCGGCGGGGGCCCGCCATATCGCCGAACTGCGGGCGCGCATGGTCAAGTTGAACGTCGCCTGCCTGTTCACGGAGCCGCAGTTTCCGTCGCGCCTCGCCGCGGCGTTGATTGAGGGGACTCAGGCGCGGATCGGCGTTCTCGACCCCCTGGGCAGTGATTTCCCGCCCGGTCCGGACCTGTACGGGAACATGATGGCGGCCAATTTGCGGGCCTTCGAGGACTGCCTGGGCGGAAAACCCTAGCCCCGCCGCGCTGAAATCGGTTTGGTGCCGTCGCGGCCTGCTCTATGCTCTACCTCGGCGCCGCCGGCCCATTCGGAACATCGACAAGGCCGGCACTTTGAACCGGCCATCAAACGGCGGCGTCCTTGGGGGCAGCATGTAAGGGTGAGCTGCCATGCCGTCAGGTTATTTGACGCGTGCCGAAGGTCTGATTCGGATACTTCCCGCCGTTTTGCTGATCGCGGGCGGGCTGTCCCTGTTCGCGCCCGCCGCCGTCGCGCAAGAATTCGCGACGGTGCGCATGCGGCCTCAGGCCATGCCCTTCGTGACGCCCGACAACCAGGTCGTGAAGCGGATCGTCAATTTTTTCATGACCGTGACCAAGGAATCCGTGCGTGAGGTCTGCGCCAAGCAGGCCGAGGTCAAGAGCATCTTCCTGGTCAATACCTACAACCGCCAGCTCGCCGACGCGAAATGGCAGTACGACATGATGAACCTGGCGAGCGACCTGTATCGTGCCCTGGAGCCCATGTTCGGGCGCGACAAACTGGTCGCCGTGCACCTGTCCCTCGGGCGCACGGAAAGCAGCCGTCCGAGCAACCAGATTCAGAAACGCCTGGAACAACTTGAAGACTGCACCACCGTGCGGTCCCTGCCGGGTGACGCGGTCACCGCGCGCTACAGTGACGCCATGGCGGCGCCCGTGCGCTCGCTGGCCACCGACGCGTCGAAGGCGACGGCCCCTGACGCGGCGAAGACATCGACGGCGTCCGCCGAGGNCGCCGACAAGCCGTTCGAGACGCATCCGCAGATGCGCANGGGGCCCGAGTCCGAGATCGACCTGACCAAGACCGAGATCAAGGCGCCGCCGCCGCAGGGCAAGCCCGGTGCCTGCAACTTCGAGATTTCCGACCTGTGGCAACCGGCCTGGGTCGAACTCGACAATGAAAAGTTCCGGCTCGCCCGGGCCTTCACCGTCGATGCGGACGCCAACGGCAAGGTCGACGACGTGTCCTTCGTGCTCAAGCGCGAGGACGACAGCGAGCTGACGACCACGTATCTGAGCCTGCACGGCACCAGGGGCAACGCCGAGATCCGTCACCTGACCCTGGCCGATCCGTTGATGATCTTCCGGCTATGCCCCGGCAGTCACGATTTTCCCATGCCCGGCGCGGTCATGAAGGAGGCGGCGAAGATCGAGCGGCCCGACCTGGCGGCCGAGGTCATGGCCCGGATCAAGGGCGAGGTTCCGCCGCCCGTCGCCGAACCGGATGCCGTCGATTTCTGGCGCTGGGTCGCGGCCGTCGTCGCGATCACGGCGGTGGTTCTGGCGGTCGCGGTGCTGCTTGTCTTCTATCTGATGATGCGCAGCGACCGTCGGCGCAAACGCGACCGCCGCAAGAAAAGGCGGCGCAAGGGCGACCGCCGCCGCAGGGATGACGGCCCCAAGGGCGCCGAACGGCGCAAGGGCGGGGATCGCCGCGAAGACGAAGACCGCCGCGAGGAAGGCCCCCGCCGGAAACAAACGGACCGGCGCGGCTCCACCGCCGCCGACGACTGACGGCTCCTTATCCGATCCGTGACGAAATGCCGCCGTCCACGGGCAGCAGCACGCCGGTGATGTACTGGGCTTCGTCCGAGGCCAGGAACAGGGCCGCGTTGGCCACATCCCAGGCCGTGCCCATGCGGCCGTAAAGCGGTACCTGGGCGTCGCGTTCGTCCCGCACGACCTTGCGGTCGACGCCGCGTTCCTGGGCACGGCGTTCGATCGCCATGGGCGTGTCGATCAGGCCGGGAATGATGACGTTGGCGCGGATCCCGAAGGGGGCGTTCTCCATGGCCAGCATATGGGTCATGGTGTTGATGGCGCCCTTGGACGTCTTGTAGGCGATGGTGCCGCGCGAACACAGCGACGAGGTCGAGGAGATGTTGATGATCGACCCCGATTTCTTTTCCCGCATCACCGGCAGGACGTGCTTGCAGGTCATGAACATGGCCTTCAGGTTGAGCTCGAACAACTCGTCCCACATGTCGGCTTCGAGCTCCGTCGTCGGCTTGTCGCCGCGCGACCGGCCGACGTTGTTGTGCAGCACGTCGATGCGGCCGTAGCGTTCGGCGCAGGCCGCGGCGATGGCGCGGCAATCGTCCTCGCGGCGCACGTCGGCCTGCAGGGTCGATCCCGTGCCGCCCGCGTCGGTGATCATCTTGACGGTGTCGGCGGCGCTGGCTTCGTCATAATCGACGACCAGCACGGTCGCCCCTTCCTGGGCGAAGCGGAGCGCGGTGGCGCGGCCGTTGCCGATGGTTTCGCCGGCCTGCTGCCCGCCGCCGACGACGATGGCGATCTTGTCTTTCAGTCTCATGTTCGGATGCTCCCGAGGGTGTTTTTTTTGTATACAATGCCGGGAGTATAGACAGCCTTACATCGGGTGGTCGATGGCGAAGGTGTCCTTCAATCCGCGCTGTCCTTCGGGCGTTACGCGGATCACCCGGCTGTCGCGCACGCGCGTGATCCAGCCCAGTTGGAACAGCCGGTCGAACAGTCCCTTGCCCAGGGCGCCCGCGATGTGGTGGCGCCGCTCGCTCCAATCCAGGCAGGGCCGGCAGAAACAGCGCTTCTGTTGGCTGAGCTGATCCACGTCGATCCCGAATCCGGCCAGGATGCCGCGGCCCGCCGGCGTGACGACACCGCCGTCGGCGGCAAGGTCGATCGCGCCGCGTTGGATCAGGGCATCGGCCAGGGAAACCCCCAGCACGCCGGCAAGGTGGTCGTAGCAACTGCGGGCCAGGCGCATGTCCTTGTCCATGCGGCTTTCCGGGCGGATGCGTCGCGGCGCATCGACGGCGCAGACCACCTGCATGCTTTCCAGCATGGCCGCCACGGTGGGCGATGACAGGCGGAAATAGCGGTGGCGCCCCTGTTTCTCCATGACCAGCAGACCTGCCGCCTGAAGCTTCGCGAGGTGGCTGCTGGCGGTTTGCGGCATGATCCCGGCGCACCAGGCAAGCTCCCCCGCCGTCAGCGCCCGGCCGTCGAGCAATGCCGTCAACATCTGCGCCCGCGTCAGGTCGCCGACCAGATTGCCGATCTCCGCCAAATTCATTGCGTTCACCGTCGTCATGGGGCGATTGTACCCGCCGCCGGGCCTGACCGCACGCGGACATGCTTCGGCATCGGTCGAAGTGTTCTCCGGCAGGATCACCCCAGATCCGTGCCAGACTACGCTGTCCCGCAACCGTTTCGGACCTCCCATGACAACATCCTCTGTCGCTCCGCTTCCCAATCCGCGCGCGTCCCTGGACCTGGCCGTGAACCTGGGCCTGCTGGTCCTCCTGGCATCGCTGTGGGGAGCGTCCTACAGCTTCATCAAGGTCGGGATCGAGACCATCCCGCCGATCACCCTGATCGCCGGGCGCACGGCCATCGCGGGCATGGTGCTGCTGATGGTCATGCGTGGGCTGGGCCTGCGCATGCCGCGCGACGCGGCGTCCTGGCGGTCGTTCATGGTGCAGGCCTGCCTCAACAGCGTGCTGCCGTTCACGGCCATCGCCTGGGCCGAGCAGACCGTGGACGCGTCGTTGGCGACGATCCTCAACTCGACCTCGCCGATCTTTATTTTCCTGCTCGCCATGGTCCTGCGGCTGGAGGGGGAGCGGACCTGGCGCAAGTTTCTGGGCGTCGCCTTCGGCTTTGCGGGGATCGTCCTGGTGATCGGCGCGGACGCCCTTGAGGGCCTCACGCGGGAGCTGATTTCGCAACTGGTCATCGTCGGCGCCACGGTCTGCTACGCCGGGGCGGCGGTGTTCGGGCGGCGCTTTTCCGGCATGCACGCCATCGTTCCGGCGGCGGGGTCGATGATCGCCGGCGGGGCCGTGCTGATCCCGGCCAGCCTGATCGTGGAACAGCCGTGGACGCTTTCGGTCTCGATGGATTCGGCGGTGGCGCTGCTGGGCCTGTCCGTGCTGTCGACGGCGCTCGCCTTCGTCATCTACTTCCGCCTGCTCAAGTCCCTGGGGTCCGTCGGCACGGCGGCGCAGGCCTATCTGCGCGTGCCCATCGGGGTTGCCTTGGGCGCGCTGGTGCTGGGTGAAACGCTGCCGCTCACCGCCTGGGCGGGCATGGCCTGCGTCATCGCCGGGGTCGCCGCCATGACCCTGCCGGGTCGGCGCGGGGGGCGGCCTTCGCCCTCCTGAACCTTCGGTCGCGGACGAAGCGATCGCAGGTGACCCCGGCACCGCCCGGCGGCACCATCGGCGAGTGATCCCTCAACGAAGGAACCGGCCGATGTTCGATGGAATTCCCGACCCGCGCGGCCTTGATGCGGCACCCTGGGTCCTGCGGCGGCGGCCGTGGCACGCCCGGCTGGCGTCCTGGCTGCGCCGCTGCGGCGAAAAGGCTCGCCAGCGCCGGGCGCTCGCCCGGCTGGACGCGCGCCTGCTGGCAGACGTCGGGCTGACCCGCGCCGAGGCCACCCGGGAATGCGCCAAACCGTTCTGGCGATGACGGGGGCTTGCGTGCAGGCATCCGCGCGGTTTCTAATGATCGGGGGGCAAGACAAGATGCAAGGAAACATCAACCATGACCGACCATAAGGGCGGCTGCCACTGCGGCAACATCACCGTTACCTTCACCACCGATAAGGACCCGGCCGACATCGTGCCCCGGGCCTGTCAGTGTTCGTTCTGCCGCAAGCACGCGACCCGCGCGCTGTCCGACAACGCCGGCCATATTCACCTGCAGGTCAAGGATGCCAGCCTTCTTGGCCGGTACCGCTTCGGCCTGAAGATCGGTGATTATGTGTTCTGCAAATCCTGCGGGGTCTATGTCTCGGCCTATATGGAAGACGGTGCCCCCGGAGAAGAAGGGAGGGCCTGGGCCAACGTCATGGGAAACGCCATGGACGACCGCGACGTCTGGGCCCCGGCACAGCCCATCGAGTACGGGGTCGAGACCGAAGACGGCAAACGCGAACGCCGGCGCCACAAATGGACGCCGGCGTCGATGACGGTCGAAAACTAGGGCCTGTTCAGGCGTTAGGGCGCGAAGGAAACCATCGTGCGGACCTCGATGCTTTCCCGGGGCGGCGTCGCCGGATCGGCGTCCGGATTTTCAAAGCCCGTATGGGAGGTATAGCGGGCGCGCCCGTCCGTCGCGGTGTCGAAGCACTTGAGGAGCAGAACCTCGTCCCCGCCCATGCCGGGATACCAATACCACTTCTGCCCGTCCGAATGGGCGTTCTGGTAGATCTCGCCGACCCGGTCCTTGTAGACGAGATCCGTGGCCAGGAAGTCCTCGGCCTGAACGGTGCGGGCATCGGCCACGGCGATCGGCGTGCGGTCGGCGCTGGCGCCGATCGACCGCCACACGTTGACCATGGCGAAGCGGTGGCCCAGATAGCGGTCGGCGGCGGCGGCATCCATGACGTCGCGCACCCGCTTGGGCCCGGATGTTTCCGTATAGTCGTTATGGGCGACCAGAACCGGCAGACGCTTGGCGGTGGCGGCGCGCTTGCCGTCGTCCTGCACGCGCACCGTGTGATCGAAGATATGGACGTCCGTCGCCCCCGTGACGCGCTTCAGGAAGGCGGTAATTTCCGGGTAGTAGACGGCCTCGATGCGGGCGTCGTCGTAGAAATCGGTCATCGCCGTGGGCATGATCGCCAGCTCGAAGCCCTGGACGTCGAGGCTGGCCGCGGGGGCAAGCGCGCGGGCGTCGCACATTTCCACCGCCGTTGCCGTGAAGTTGCCCACACGCTCGTTGGGCTGGGCATGGTCGGCGGACATGAAGACCCGCGGTTTNCCGGTCTGCGCGTGGGTCATGAAGGTGACCGGGGCCAGGACTGTGCGGCCGGACTGCAGCCGGGAATTGGCAGCGGCTTGGGACATGGCGGTTTCCTTACGTGGCGTTCCCTGAAATCTGCGGGCTAATGGGATCGAACGCAAGGGGGGATCAGGAATGTCACCTGTGAAATAATGGCACTTATAGGCGCCGAATATTATTACCCTAGCCGAAATTTCCGGAAATGAAGGCGCGCGTCATGGGATTGACCGGGTCCGTGAAGATCCGGCTGCGGTCGTCGGCCTCAAGCATCTCGCCCAAATGGAAAAACGCCACCCGGTCCGATACCCGTGCGGCCTGCTCCATGTTATGGGTGACGACGACGATGGTGTAGTCGGTGCTCAGTTCTCGGATCAGATCCTCGATATGGGCGGTCGCCTTCGGATCCAGGGCTGAACAGGGTTCGTCCATGAGAATCACTTCCGGCTCGTAGGCGATCGCGCGGGCGATACAGAGTCGTTGCTGCTGGCCGCCTGACAAGTTTGTCCCCGGCTGGTCCAGGATGTCCTTGACCTCGTCCCAAAGGTGCACCCGTTTAAGCGACTGTTCGACCAGGCTGTCGACCTCGTCGCGGCCGAATACCTTGCCATGCAGTTTGGGTGCGTAACTGACGTTGAAGACGATGGAGTAGGGGAAGGGGTCGGGTTTTTGCGCCACCACGCCGAACCGCCGCCGCAGGTGGGTGATGTCGATGCCGGGCCGGCGGATGTCGTCGCCATCCATCAAAATCCGGCCTTCGGTGCGCGCCGACGGGATAATGTCGAGAAGCCGGTTGAGGGCTTTCAGAAACGTCGTCTTGCCGCATCCGGACGACCCGATCAGGGAGGTTACCTGATTGCGGTTGACGGCAAGGTTGATGTTCTTAAGGGCCTGTTTTCCGCCGTAAAACACATTCAGGTTCTCGGTGATCAGCTTGGGCAGGTTGTCCAGGGCGCGGGTGGAGGAGGGGGCGGCCATGTCAGCTCACCGTGATGCATGTGCAGGACGCGCTGCCGGCGACGTCGCGCGTCACGCTGCCCTGGAACAAGGATTTGACGGCGCCCAGGCCACGGCTGCCCATGACGATCATGTCGGCTTTTTCCCGTTCGGCAACGGCCAGGATCTGCTCCGCAGCCACGCCGTCCTCGATCAGGGTGCGTAGCCGCTCNATACCGGCCTGACGCAGGCTCTCCCGTGCGTTGACGACCGCTGCCCTGGCCAGGGCCTGGCGGATGTCCAGGTTTTCCTCGGCCACGGCCGCGGCGCGCACGCCGTCGGCCATCCAGGTCGGGACATTGGCGATGTTCCGCGCCGGCGGCGCGGGCACCGGGTCGACGAGGTGCTCGGTCTCCGCCATGCGGCGAACGCTTTCGGGCAGGGGTTTGTCCTCGCGTACGGACAGGATGACCAGTTCGCCGTCCCGCACCTTGGCGATATCCGCCGCGACTGCGGTGGCCCGAACCGCCGCGGGCGAGCCGTCGGTAGCGACCAAAATCTTAAGGCTCATTTCGTTCTCCTGATCTGACCCTCTGCCATATGGTGGGCAATCCGGGCTGTTCGGCATCAGGTTCGGCGATGTGTTCCATTCGATCCTTGAGTTGTGTCAAGAACCGGCGCCATGAGCCGTTGATTTCGTTGAAGATTTAGTGACGAAATTGTGACGCTGGGTGGTGCGCGGCCACCTGGGCGGCCTATTCCGCGGCCTGTGGGCGTTCCGCCGCCATGGGCGCTTCGGTCGTATCCACATGTTCGGCCTCGCGCAGTTCGCGGTCGAGCCGCACGCCCGCATGGGCCCGGTTGGTGGACAGCGGCGCCAGCAGGGAATAGATCACCGGGATCAGGACCAGGGTGAACACGGTGGCGATGCCGAGCCCGCCGAACACGATCCAGCCGATGGCGGCCCGGGCTTCCGCTCCGGCGCCGGTCGCCAGGATCAGCGGCAGGGCGCCCAGAACCGTGGACAGCATGGTCATCATCACCGGGCGCAGGCGGATGATCGCCGCCTGCCGGATGGCCTGGGCCACGCTGAGCCCGCGGTCGCGCAATTGGTCGGCGAATTCGACCACCAGGATGCCGTTCTTGGCCATCAGGCCGACCAGCATGACCAGGCCGATCTGGCTGTAGATGTTGATGGTGCCGCCGGACAGCTTGATGGCGAATACCGCCGCCGCCAGTCCGAAAGGCACGGTCAGGATGATGACCAGGGCGCTGACCACGCTTTCGAATTGCGCGGCCAGGACCAACAGGACGACCAGGATCGCGATGGCGAAGGTGATGGCGACCTCGTTCGAGGTGTCTTGCAGGGTCGCCGCTTCGTTGAGGAAGCGCAGGCCGATTCCGGGCGGCAGCACGTCTTCGGCGATGGCCTCGATCCCGTCGATGGCTTCCTGCAAGGAGAGTTCCGGGGGCAGCGTGGCCTCAATCTCGACCGCGCGCTTCTGGCCGGACCGATCCAATTCGGCGGCCGTGCCGATCTCTTCCAGGGTGACGAAGGCGGACAATGGCACCAGCCGTCCCGTCCCGGTCGCCACGAACAGGTTGTAGAGGTCCGTCGGGTCGTTGATCGCGCCCGCGACGGATTCAAGAATCACCGGGACCGAACGGTCGTTGACGCTCAGCTCGGCGACTTCGAAGCCGCCGACCATGGCACGCAGAGTGTCGACGATGCCTTCGACCTGAATGCCCAGATCCTCGGCCCGCCGCCGGTCGACCATGACCGACAACTGCGGCTGCGTCTGCTGGAACTCGACCTGCGGGTCCTTCAGGGCGGGCAGGCGCTCCCGCATGGCGCCGAGAAACGTCTCGGCCGCCGCCGCGATGTCGCGGTAGTTGGCGCCCGTAAGGGCGAACTCGATCCCGCCCCCGGCACGGCGCAGGTTCAGGCTGTTGGGCGTGCGGATATGCACGATGGCGCCCGGGATGTCCTTGAGCCCCTTGGTTAGGGACTTCGCGATCTCCTGTTGCGAGCGCGAACGTTCGGACCAGGGGGCCAGCGGCGCGATCAACAGTACCCGGTTGGGGTCCCATTGGCCGACGACGGCGTAGACGTTCTCGACCTCGCCCGTCTCTCGGAGGGGCTGCAGCAGGGCTTCGGCCTTCGCCGACTGGCGATCCATGTAATCGAGGCCGACGCCGTCCGGCCCTTGCATCATGATGATGATCGAACCGCGGTCCTCGCGCGGCAGCAGTTCGGTCTTGATCGTCGGATAGACCAGCAGCCGTCGCGGCCAGCGCGGCGGTGCCGCCCAGGATCAAGCCGCGCGAGTTCAGGGTGAACTCGAGAATTTTTTCATAGACGCTCTTGCTCCGCCCGCCCAGCCAGACCAGAACGGCGGGGGGTTTGGTCGGACCGGCGGCGCCCCGGTCGGGCAGGCGCGAGGCCAGCATGGGCACCAGGGTCAGCGCGACAACGGACGAGATCGCCACCGCGACGGCCAGCACGAAACCGAATTCCGTGAACAGCTTGCCCGCCGTCGACGGCAGGAAGGCGATGGGCAGGAACACGGACACCAGGGTCGCCGTCGTCGCCAGCACGGCGAAGAACACCTGGCGCGTGCCGTTGACCGCGGCGGCATAAGGCTTCATGCCCAGGGTGCGGTGGCGTTGGATGTTTTCGAGCACGACGATGGCGTCGTCGACGATCATGCCCGTGGCCAGGACCATGGCCAACAGGGTCAGAATGTTGACGGAGAACCCCAGCAGGTAAATCGCCCCAACCGTGCCCATGATCGCGATGGGAATGGCGACGGTCGGAATCAGGGTCGGGCGCAGACCGCCCATGAACATGTAGATCACGGCGACCACCACGCCGACGGCGATCAACAGGCTGGTGATGACTTCGCGTACGGAAGAGCGGATGAACCGTGCGTCATCGGAAATTTTGACGACCTTGACCTCTTTCAGGCGCTTGTTCAGCCCGTCGATGGCCTTGTTCACACCGTCGGAAATGGCGATGGTGTTCGATTGCGCGCGCCGGACGATGCCGAGCCCGACCACCTTCGTGCCGTTCAGCACCGAATAGTTTCCCGCATTCGCCGGGCCGTAAAACGCCTGGGCAACGTCGCTCAGCCGGACGCCCTTGCGCANTTCAAGGTCCTCGACCTTGGCGGTCTCCAGGACCGACGCGTCGGCGCGGACCAGCAGCAACTGGTCCTCGGACTTGAAGCTGCCGGCGGGAACGTCCAGGCGCGTGGTGCGCACCACGCGGGCGACATCGTCGATGGAAAGGCCGTAGCGCGCCAGCTTCATGGGATCGATGACGATGCGAAGGACCTGTTCCTGGTCGCCGAACAGGTCGACCGTCGCGACCCCTTCGATGGACAGGAATTCGGGCGATACCTCGTCCTCGGCGATGCGGGTCAAGGATTCCTGGCTCAGGGTGTCGGACACCACGGCAAGGCGCATGATCGGGCTGGCATCCGCATCGGCCTTGACCACGGTGATCTCGTCGACGCCGTCCGGCAGCCGCCGCTCGATCGACGCCACGGCCTCGCGGATGTCATTGGCGGCCACGTCCAGGTCGACGTTCGGCGAGAACTCCGCGCGGACGCGGGCTTCGTTCTCTTCGCTGGCGGCCTCGATCCGCACGATCCCGGACACCCGGGCGACGGCGCCCTCGATGACTGACGTGACCTCGGCGTCCATGGTTTCCGGCGAGGCGCCGTCGAAGAACGCGCGTACGCTGACGATGGGCCGGTCCACATCGGGCAATTCGCGGACCTCGACCCCCATGATCGCGGCCAGGCCGGCGATCACGATCAGCAGATTCATGACGACGACCAGAGTCGGGCGGCGAACGGACAGGGACGGGAGGTCGCTGAACCTGGACATTTACGGGGTGGCTTTCTTCGATTTGCCGGCGCCCGGCGCAGCGTCCGCGGATTGGTCGTAGGGAATGGCCTGAATGCGTTGGCCCGGGCGCAGGCCCTGGACGCCCTCGACGACGATCAGGTCGTCGGCGCCCAGCGGCCCGTCGACCAGGATGCGCCCGCGGTCGCGGCGGACGATCTTGACGAAGACCTTTTCCGCGGTCTCGGTCTTGCCGTCCTTCTTGGCGACCCGCCACAGGTAGGCGCCGTCACGGCTCCACAGCACGGCGACCTCGCGGACGGTGGGATAGGGCTTGCCGGTGAACGCCAATTCGGCCTCGAACGAGGTGCCGGGGCGGATCAGGTCGTCCTTGTTGGGGATGGTCGCCTTGACCCGCAGCGTCCGGGCCGTTGGGTCGATGCGGCTGCCCAATTGCGACACGGCGCCTTCCAGCAGAAGGTCCGGCATGGTCCACGGGCGAACGGTGACGGGATCGCCGATCTTGATGCGCCCGGCGTACTCCTCGGGAATTTCGAACTCGACCAGGATTTCCGAGCGGTCGTCCAGGGTCGTGATCTGGGTTTCCGNGGTTACCCGGTCGCCGCGGTCGATCTCGGTCAGGCCCACGATGCCGTCGAAGGGCGCATAGANGATGCGGTCGTCCAGCGCCTGTTCCGCCTGATCNAGGCGCAGGGTCGCGGCTTCGAGCGCCGTCTGTGCCGTTTCCAGTTGAGCNTGCGACGCGGTGCCCGACGGTGCCAGTCGTTCCAGGCGTTTCAGCTGGCGCGCGGCCTCCTTGACCTCGACCTTGGCCAGCCGCACGGCGATCTTCTGGTGGCTGTCGTCAAGCCGCACGAGAACCTGATCCTTGTGGACCCGGTCCTGGCTGCGGAACGACACGGCGATGACCTCGCCGGCGACCTTGGGGAAGATCGACGCCGTCCGGAGCGCCTCGCCCGTGCCGACGGCGCGTACGATGACCTTGTCCGCGGCCGGCGGCGCCGCTTCGACGAGGACCCGCGTGCCGCCGCCTCCGCCGCCGGCGCGTGCCGCGCCGTTGGCCGGGGCACCGCCCTCGCCGCCGCTCAGGGCGAACCACCCGACGCCCAGCAGAACGGCCAGGCCGGCAAGGATGGAAAGTTGGGTGCGCAAGGTCATGGTTGTGATCTCAATGCGGTTCCGTGGTNTCAGGCGCCGAAGGATACCGGCCAATTCCACACAAACCCCTAATGTGTGCGGCTTAAACTGAATGCGGATTTGAATTTACCAAGTTTCATGGCGCTGGCGGCTGGAATTTTGTAACAAGATGTCGCGCACCGGCCCCGCCGGGGGTGCGTCAAGGCGATCCGCCCGCCCGTGGCGGGGGCTCGCGCAACCGGACCATAAGGAATTCCCGCATGTTCGTCGTCACCGTCACCTTCGTCGTCAAACCTGAGCATATCGCGGATTTCGCCCCGGCGATGATCGAGAACGCGCGCGCGTCGGAAGACACCGAACCCGGCTGCCGGCAGTTCGACGTGTGCCGTGACGCGAAGGATCCGGCTGTTACATTTCTTTACGAAGTTTACGACGACGCAGCCGCCTTCGAGGCCCATAAGGCGACGGCCCACTTCAAATCGTTCGACGCCCTGGTCCAACCCTGGCTGGCGTCGAAAGAGGTCAAGACCTGGGTTCTCGCGGACTAAAGCGGCAGTTTCATCCCGGCATGGCTGTGAACGAAGCCGAGGGATTCATAGAACGCCAGGGCGTCCGGGCGGTNCCGGTCCGTGGTCAACTGCACCATGCGGCAGCCTTTTTCCCGGGCCAGGCCGATGGCGTGTTCGAACATCGCCCGGCCCAGGCCGCCGCCGCGGGCCTTGGGCGCGATGCGCACACCTTCGATCAACGCGCGCCAGCCGCCTTGATGGGTGATGTTGGGCAGCATGNTGATCTGCAGGCAGCCGACGACGCCGTCGCCGCCGTCGGCGACCAGCAGGCGTGTGTTCGGATCGTCCTGAATCGCCTGGAAGGCGTCCCGGTAGCAGGCGGGCAGCGGCGTTTCGAAACGTTCACGTTGCCNGCCTATTGGGTCATCGGCCAGCATTGCGACGATATGGACNAGATCGCCCATGGTAGCATCTCGGAATTTCATGGTGTTACTTTACCAGATTGCGCCCTGCCGCCTGTCAAAACCAAGCGCGTCCGGTGGGTGAATTTTGTTTTCCCAAAATGCAGACAAATTTCCCTTAAATCATCGATTTTCGTTGAATATGCAAATATTCATCGTTAAGCGGGTTAGGGACACGCCTGCCACGGCATGAACATCGAATATGGGGGAGGGGGCATGCCGCCTAGCGAATTCGGGGATGACGATGGGATGTCGTCTTCCGGACTTGGAGTTGTGAAAAGCCCCCGTATTCAGCGGGTTTTCGATTATTGGATCGCCTTGCGCCGGGAGCGCCCGTTCCCGGCATGGCCCGACGTCAAGTTGATGGATATCTACGACGTCGCCCCGTTTCTGGCGGTTCTCGATGTGGAAGACGAGAACGGCGCCGCGCGGTTCCGTTACCGGTTTTGCGGCACGACATTGGTCGAGGCGCGGAGCAGCCTGGCCCCCGTGGACCCCACCGGCCGATGCCTTGACGAGATCGCCTGGCCGTTCGACCCGGCGCCGCTGGTGGCGGCCTGCGCCAAGGTCGTGAACTTGCGCAAGCCCGCCCTGCTGGCCGCCGGCGAGGTCAACGAAAGCGCCTATCACCTGCATGAACGGGGGTTCTTTCCCCTGGGCGCCGGCGACGGCGGGGTGTCCCATATCGTCGTTTGCGTCGACGAAATCCGGGTCCGCTGACGGCGGGTGTTTCCAATTGGACAGGCCAGGGGTTAAATAGGGTTTCGAGCGTTTCAAAGAGGATACGACCGCGCCATGACCGACCGCCCCACATCACCGCATACCGCCTCCAACGAACCGATTCTGGACGCCGACGAAATCCTTGCCGGCATTCTTGAATGGGTCGCCATCGAAAGCCCGTCCCATGACGGCGCCGCGGTCAACCGCATGGTCGATCTCGTCGAAAAGGGTCATGCGGCGCTGGGGGCCAGGATCGAGCGCACGCCGGGGCGCGACGGATTCGGCGACATCCTGGTGACGCGCACGCCCTGGGGCGGCGACGGGCCGGGAATCCTCGTCCTGTCGCATCTGGATACGGTGCATGCCATGGGCACCATCGATAACGAGTTGAAGGTCCGGCGCGAGGGCGACAAGGTCTACGGTCCCGGCATCTACGACATGAAATCCGGCGCCTATATCGCCAATCATGCCTACCGGCATTTGGTGCGCGCGGGCAAGGAAACGCCGCTGCCGATCACCTTCATGTACGTTCCGGAAGAGGAAATCGGCAGCCCCACGTCGCGCCAGATGATCGTCGAGCTGGCGAAGAAGAACAAATACGTGCTGGTCACCGAACCGGCGCGCGAAGGCGGCAAAATCGTGACGGCGCGCAATGGGCGGCTGAAGTACGACATCACCGTGACCGGCCGCCCGTCCCACGCCGGGGTGCGCCACATGGACGGCCGCAGCGCGATCCGGGAAATGGCCCATCAGATTTTGTTTCTCGAGGGGCTGACCGACTACGGCCGCGCGATCACCTGTTCCGTCGGCACGATTGCAGGCGGCACCCTGACCAACGTGGTGCCGGCGAAATGCAGCATCACCGTGGATCTGCGCGTGCCGGACATGGCGGCGGCAGAGGAAATCATGGCCAAGGTCGAGGGCATCACGCCGGTCGATCCCGACTGCGTCATCGAAATGGCGGGCGGCGTCGACCGCCCACCTTATGAGAAGTTCGAGGGCATCGAAAAGCTGTTCCAGCACGCCAAGGGNCTGGCGGCGGAGATCGGCTTCGACCTGCAGGACCTGAAGACCGGCGGCGGGTCCGACGGTAACTTCACCGGGGCGCTGGGCATTCCCACGCTGGACGGCCTGGGCGCCGACGGCCACGGCGCCCATTCCCATGACGAATTCATCTANTACTCGTCCCTGGTCGANCGCTGCCGCCTGATGATCCGTCTGTTCGAAACGCTGGAATAGGGGCTGTGAGGCGCGCGGCGGTCCTGATGGCGGCGATCCTGGCGGTGGCGAACGGGCCCGCCGCCGGGGCCGATGCGGCCAAGGGCCGGGCCCTCGCCGAAAAGCANTGTTCGCGCTGCCATGTCGTCGGCGATTTCAATCCGCACGGCGGTATCGGATCGACCCCGTCCCTGCAGTGGATCAAGAAACTGGCCGATTGGCGCGACCGGTTTCAGACGTTTTATGTCCGCCGTCCCCATCTCGCCTTCATCAAGGTCAAGGGGCTGGAGCCCCTGACCAAGCTGCCGCCCTACGCCACGCCGATTGAGATCACGACCGGCGACGCCGAGGACATCTTCGCCTTCATCGAGGCGTTGCCCGTGCCCAAGGGCCATTCGGACATCACCCCGATCGAAGGCAAGTAGCGGGCCGGTTATTCCCAGTCCGCCTTGGACAGCGACGCGATCAGATCGTGTACCGCGCGGCG
>JGI25321J50212_10001922_pt1 | contig 16544 bp, 9 predicted proteins | sample AutmiccommuBRH23_FD_50212 | JGI IMG/M metagenome (IMG submission 50212)
ACGCAGATAGCTTGCCTGTTCCTCAGTAATTAAGCCAGCCCAAAGGTCGGCATTAATGGCTCCATATAACTCATTCCACAAGCAGTCAAGATATAGCACCTACTCCTTTTTCTACGGCATAAAAAAAGCGGGGGTATCTTCATTAGAAAATACTCCCCGCTGATTTTCAGGAAAAAGTTATATTCCGTAATGTATCATAAATTTATATCTCTGCATTGCTTCGTCTATCTTTTCAGAAAGGACTTGCAGTTCTTTCATGCCGGTTGAATCAATTATCTTTTTAAATTCGGGCAGTGATGATGGTGGTATTAATGTTATGCCGTAATATACGAGTCCGTTGCCCAAGCAGGAAATAGTGTGAATATATGTTTCCAGTACATTTAATTCCCCGAGCAAGGGTTCAATGTAATCGTCATGTATTGCAATGCAGTCATATTTTTCGGGACTATATTCATCATACCTTTTGCCTGGCTCCGGCTCTGTTTCAAAGATTCCGAATTCATGTTTAGCCATCAAACACCTCTATACTCATCAATTCACTGACAAATTGGAAGTTGTAGCTTATCCTTATACCACTAAAGGAAACTCATTATAATAGAATGGCTGTGAATATAAAATTCTTCCTGACTTGGCTGGTATTTTTTCTCCAGGCTTTCCAAACCCTCGTCAAAGCGCCCAGCTTCTTGTTCATCTATCTCAAATACAGGACTTTGATAGTAAACCCATTTTCTTCCGTCCAAGACATCTGGTTTGAGTTCTTTTACCATCATTGCCGCCGGATATGTCCCATTTTCAAGACAGACATTGTACTTTTTGCAACTCTTAAAACCGCAGCTTACATAATTATTCGGATTTCCAAATATTACAATCACATCATAATCAAGTGCGGCCGCCTGTTCAAAGGAATACTCCATTAGTTTTTTTCCATATCCCTTTCTCTGATATTCTGGCAAAATGCAAACTGGACCGAAAGTAAGGATGTCTTTTTCTTCCCCAGACTCATCAATTAGTTTTGTTTTCGTATACATGATATTCCCGATGACCTGATTATCAACTTCAATCACCAGATCCAACTCCGGCAGAAAGTCTTTGTGGGGTCGCATAACATGAACTAAATAGTGTTCATTGCACCCCGGAATATATAAATTCCAAAAAGCTTTCCTTGTGATTTCTTCTACTCTCTCATAATCTGTTTCTTCTTCATTCCTAATCTTAATCATTTTGTTCATTTATAAACCTCCGATAATTTACCTAAATTGCATGAATAACTTTGTTTCTAAGAATTTATAAGCTTTCTTTCCATTCAACCATCATTTTTCTATTAAGTTTTGCGATATTACAAAAATACTCATTAACTGCTAACGGATTTCCCAGAGGGTCTTCATTTGCATTTCTAACCATACACATGGTACAAAACTCTTTAGCAGGACATTGAATACATTTAGGAAAATCTTTTCTTCGCAAGCCTCTTAGATATTGTATTTTTTAGAATTATTCCAAATATCTTTGAGAGAAGTTTCTTTTACATTACCGATATTATAATCCTGCCAGCCAGCACATGGATATACATTTCCATTGTCTGCTATGAAAATGGATGAATGACAAACGCTACAAACAAAATCGTTTGCTGTTATATTCTTTTTCTCCTCCGCCTCTCTTTCCATTTGCTCCAAATATCTTGTATCATTCATAATAATATCGTTAATCACTTCTTTGACTTCATCAATGGACAGACGGTTACTCAGATTTTGTGTTGTATGATTATATCTTGCTATGATGACATAATCATCTCCGACACGAATCTTATGAGTTTTAGCCCAATTTTTAACATCATCATAACAGTTTTTATTTTGTTCCATTATAGGACAGCTTATTTATATTTATACCCATATTTACTCCCCGCTGTTTTATGTTATCTGCTCATTAAGCTTAATCTCAAAATTATTTATCATTTTTTGTCAATTATTAGTATATCATAGGTCTGCCGTTCTGGAACGACTTTTTTTCCCGCGACCCATCCGTGCGGGAAATCAGAATAAAGGCGTCATAAAATCCTTGGTAAAGGTCTTTTGAAGCATTGTGTCGCCCTTGTATTTCTCATTAGCCTGTGTCAAGTCTTTCATAAAAAATAAATGACCTTCCGCAACATTTCCGATAATTGCAGATGGTCAGCTATACATAAAGCGATCTTCTTTTACTATTGATAGAATAGTCGTCGTTATTACCAAAGTTTTATTTAGTGCTGTACATTGCCCATCAGCCCACCTGCACAGACAGGAGAGTAAAAAAATAAATTCGCAGTTCCGGCTCAATTTAAATCATCAAGTATTCTTTGTAGCAGCGTAGGCGATATTCTAAAATCGACGTTCATTAGCTCTGTTATATCGGATTTAAAATCTTTGATTATACCCTTTTTATAAGCGATTCTCAGTATGCCAAGAGTACCTATGATGTCTAAATCAAATTGTTTTGCTTTATTTCGTGCGTGGAGATCATCAAGAATGACTTCCTTTTATACCAATTTCAGAATACAATTTTTTCAAAGGCCCAATTTCGCTCGACATGCGAAGTTGGGCCTTTTTGGGAGAGCATAACGCTATATCATACAAGAAGTTGTGTCCAATTGAGGTGGGAAGAAATTATTTGGAAACGGTGTGAGAGTGGGATCCGTAAAAATCAGACATGAATTTTGATCATCAGGCACAAACTCATCACATGGGGACGGTTCAGGGCAGAATCCAAACGCCGGTATGAGGAGTTGCACTATCCCAGTTATTTTGGTGATGATAAAACTACCGATCGCAAGTTCGACACTAGCATCTGAGAAGGTTGGATTCGTCAGGAGCTGAGTTCGTGTTTCAACAAGTAAACTTAATTCTAGCTCTGAGCGGCTTGGCGGAAGGTAAACTACTATATCCTTCTGAATGTCTGGCAAGTCTCCACTTAATTGGACGGATTCATTAAGGGCGTTTTTCAATACCAACACATAAGGAATTCGTACTGTAAATTGGGCCCTTGAGAAATTGGGACGGGAAGGAATCGGGGTGAAGATAGGACTGCCGACGATAACTCCATTTCCGAACTCTATACTCACGAAGGTGAATGAACCTCCTGTGGTAGGTAGCTCAACCGTAAAGGTCGGGAAACATTCCCGTTGTTGACACGAGAAGTATACTTTCTGAGCAACGATACAAACTGACTCCATAATTTCATTAACGTTTGTTTGAACAGGATTGCTTGTCGCACTACCTTGAACGGGAGGCCCGCTGGGATCTATCCGATAATTGAAGGTAACCTGAGCCTGATTAATGATGCTGAAGGGTGCTAATCCTGAAGCAATCTGTACTTCAAAACTTACTATCACAGAACTGCCAGGCAAAATGCTGCCTAAGTTAAAGCCAATAGCTGGATTCAGGCTAGGCTGTACTAAGCCGCCAATGGTCACACTTCCGGGAACAAAGTCAGTACCTGCCGGCGGCGCATCTGTTAAGAACACATCATTGCTGGTAACATTTCTTGTATTCGTTACAACCATGGTATAGGTCAGGATATCTCCTAGCGTTGCAGAAGCCTTATCCACGCTTTTTGCTACCTCAAGTTCCCCAATGATAACCTGAGTTGTCACAAGATTGCTATCAGCTGAAATGACAACAGGTGAATCACCAATTCGGAAGTTGACCGTTGCTTGATTAATTAACTGCGGAGGATCCGGAAGTACTGCTAACCTCACCTGGAACATCACCGTCACCACTCCGCCGGGAGGGATCTCATCATTGGGAGGCCCCCCAGGAATGCTAAATCCTGCTGTGGGATTGAGTGCGGGTTGGGGGGCTCCATTGATGGTTACCGTCCCTGGGATAAAGACAGTCCCTGCCGGGGGTACGTCTCGGAAAAATACGCTGCGTGCCAATATAACTCCCTGATTAGTGATGACTGCAGTATAGGTCAGAATATCCCCTACTATGGCAAACGCCTTATCCACGCTTTCTACTATGGTCAGCTCCCCCGGATTCACTAGGGTTGTGACCAGATTACTTGACGCTGTGACGATAATCGGCGGCTCACCGAACCGATAGTTAACCGAGGAATTATTCGTGATCTGCGCGGGGACCGAAAGTGTGCCTATCGTCACCTGAAAGGTTACGGTCACCACTCCGCCGGGAGGAATCACATCATTGGGAGGACTGGCTGGGATACTAAATCCTACCGTAGGATTTAGTCCTGGCTGAGGTACTCCATTGATTGTGACCGTTCCCGGGCTAAAGACAGTGCCTACCGGAGGTGCATCCCGGAAAAATACATTATTGGCCTCTGCATTCCCCTGATTAGTAACCACGGAGGTATAGGTCAGGGTATCTCCTACAATTGCAACCGCCTTATCCACGCTTTTGACAACCCCCAGCTCTCCTAACAGGACCTCGGTGGTAACTGGATTGCCGGTTGCTGTGCCATTTAACGGCGGCAAATTCGGATCAATCTGATATTGGTAGTCGATGGTTGACGTATTTGTTAACACCGGAAGTGCCGGTGGCACCGGTACTACGGTTACCGTGACCTGAAAGGTTACCGTGGCCATTGCTCCGGCGGCAATATCTCCGATTGAGAATCCCGGAGGAATTGGGTTGGCCAAGGGCCGTGAGATGCCGTTAACTGTGACACTGCCCGGGACAAAGCTTGTGCCGACCGGCGGGGTGTCCGTAAAGATCACATTCGACAAGGGGATGTTGCCGGTATTAGTAATTACGGTTGTATAAGTCAGGATATCTCCGGTAATGGCCGTAAGCTTATCGACGCTCTTGACCACATTGACCGAGGCTGCATTCACCTGAGTTGTGACCGTGTTGCTTACCGCCGAAACGATAACCGGCGGCTCACCGAACTGATAGTCTATCAAGGCATTATTCCTGATCTGCGGCGGTACCGGAAGTGCAGATATCGTCACCTGAAAGGTTACCGTCACCACTCCGCCGGGAGCAAGGACATCATTGGGAGGACTGGCTGGGATACTAAATCCTACCGTGGGATTTAGTCCTGCCTGAGGTACTCCATTGATCGTGACCGTTCCCGGAATAAAGACAGCGCCTGCCGAAGGGACATCCAAGAAGAATATATTACTGGCTTCAACATTGCCCTGATTAGTAATAACTATGGTATAGGTCAGGGTATCTCCTAGCGTGGCAAACGCCTGATCCACGCTTTTGACGATCCCCAGTTCCCCTGCGATAACCTCGGTTACGGCGGGATTGCTGGTGACTGTGCCATTTAACGGCGGTAAATTCGGATCAATCTGATATTGGTAGTCGATGGTTGACGTATTGCTTAACACGGGAAGTACCGGCGGCACCGGTACTACGGTTACCGTGACCTGAAAGGTTACCGTAGCTGTTGCCCCTGCGGGAATATTGCCTATTATGAATCCCGGAGGAATGGGGTTTGCCGGGAGTTGTGGAACACCATTAACGGTGACGCTGCCGGGGACAAAGCTGGTGCCGGCCGGCGGGGTGTCTGTGAAGATGACATTTAACAAGGGGACGTTGCCGGTATTGCTGATCACCGTTGTATAAGTCAGAAGATCTCCTGTGATAGCCGTAGCCTTATCCACGCTCTTGACCACGTTGACTTGGGCAACATTTACCTGGGTTGTGACCGGGTTGCTTGCCGCTGAAACAATAACCGGCGGCGTACCGAACTGGTAGTTTACCAAGGCATTATTGGTGATCTGCGGGGGAACCGGGAGTGACGATATCGTCGCCTGAAAGGTTACGGTCACCACGCCTCCTGGCGCAAGGACATCATTGGGGGGATTCGCCGGAATACTAAAGCCTAGCGTAGGATTTAGTCCCGCTTGGGGCACTCCATTGATCGTGACGGTTCCCGGGATAAAGGCAGTGCCCACCGGAGGTGCATCCAGGAAAAATATATTACTGGCCTCGACATTCCCCTGATTGGTGATCACTGTGGTATAGGTCAGGGTATCTCCTACCGTGGCAAACGCCTGATCCACGCTTTTGACAATCCCCAGTTCACCTAGGATAACTCTGGTTGAGACTGGATTACTGGTCATTGTGCCATTTAACGGCGGTAAATTCGGATCAATCTGGTACTGATAGTCGATGATTGCCGTATTCGTTAACACCGGAAGTACCGGCGGGACGGGCATAACGGTTACTGTGACTTGAAAAATTACCGTGACAGCCCCTCCAATGGGAATATCTCCGATTGAGAACCCCGGAGGAATCGGGTTCACCAAGGGCTGTGAGACACCGTTAACCGTAACACTGCCTGGGACAAAGCTGGTGCCAACCGGCGGGGTATCCGTGAAGATGACATTCAACAAGGGGATGTTGCCGGTATTGGTAATTACAGTGGTATAAGTCAGGATGTCTCCGGTAATGGCTGTGAGCCTATCGACACTCTTGACCACGTCGACCGAGGCCGCATTGACCTGGGTTGTGACTGTGTTGCTTGCCGCTGTGACAATAACCGGCGGCTCACCAAACTGGTACTCTACCAAGGCATTATTCCTGATCTGCGGAGGAACCGGGAGTGCGGCTATCGTCACCTGAAAGGTTACGGTCACCACGCCTCCGGGGGGAAGGACATCATTGGGAGGAGCGGCCGGGATACTAAAGCCTAGCGTAGGATTTAGTCCTGCTTGCGGCACTCCATTAATTGTGACCGTTCCCGGGCTAAAGACAGCGCCTGTCGAAGGGACATCCAGGAAGAATATATTACTGGCCTCGACATTCCCCTGATTGGTGATGACCACGCTATAAGTCAAAGTATCTCCTACCGTGGCAAACGCCTGATCCACGCTTTTGACGACCCCCAGTTCCCCTGCGATAACCTCTGTTACGGCGGGATTGCTGGTGGCTGTGCCATTTAACGGCGGCAAATTCGGATCGATTTGATACTGATAGTCGATGGTTGACGTATTGCTTAAGACGGGAAGTGCCGGCGGCACCGATACAACGGTTACGAGAACTTGGAAGGTTACCGTGGCTGTTGCTCCGACGGCAATATCTCCGATCGAAAATCCCGGAGGAATTGGATTGGCCAAGGGCTGGGAGACACCGTTAACTGTGACACTGCCGGGGACAAAGCTGGTGCCCGCCGGTGGAGTGTCCGTGAAGATGACATTCAACAAAGGGATGTTGCCGGTATTGCTGATCACGGTTGTATACGTCAGGATATCACCTGTGATAGCCGTAGCTTTATCCACACTCTTGATCACGTTGACCTGCTCGACATTCACTTGAGTCGTGACCGGATTGCTTTCCGCTGTGACGATAACCGGCGGATCGCCGAACTGATACTCAACCAAGGAATTATTCGTAATTTGCGGAGGAACCGGCAGGGCGGCTATCGTCACCTGAAAGGCTACGGTCACCACGCCTCCGGGAGGAAGGACATCGTTGGGAGGAGCCGCCGGAATACTAAATCCTACCGTAGGATTTAGTCCCGCTTGAGGCACTCCATTGATTGTGACAGTTCCCAGGCTAAAGGCAGTGCCCACTGGTGGAACATCTATGAAAAATATATTGCCGGCCTCGACATTCCCCTGATTGGTGATCACTGAGGTATAGGTCAGGGTATCTCCCACTGTGGCAAAGGCCTGATCCACGCTTTTGACGACCTCAAGCTCCCCAACGATACCCTCTGTAACAAGTGTTACAACCGGATTGCTGGTATTTGTGCCGTTTAGCGGCGGTAAATTCGGATCAATCTGATACTGGTAATCGATGGTTGACGTATTCGTTAACACAGGAAATACCGGCGGGGTTGGTACAACGGTTACCGTGACTTGAAAGGTTACTGTGGCTGTTGCTCCTGCGGGAATATTGCCTATTATGAATCCCGGAGGAATCGGGTTCGCCAAGAGTTGCGGGATACCGTTAACGGTTACGCTGCCGGAAACAAAGCTGGTGCCCACCGGCGGGGTATCCGTGAAAATCACATTCAGCAGAGGAATATTGCCGGTATTGCTGATTACCGTTGTATAGGTCAGGATATCTCCAGTGATGGCCGTGGCCTGATCCACGCTCTTGACCACAGTGACAGAGGCTGTATTCACTTGGGTTGTGACCGGATTGCTTAGCGCTGTAACGATAATGGGCGACACACCGAACTGATAATTTACTATGGAATCATTGGTTAACAGGGGCGGCACCGGCAGGGCAGATATCGTGACCTGAAAGGCTACCGTCACCACTCCGCCGGGAGGAAGAACATCATTGGGAGGAGCGGCCGGGATACTAAAGCCTAGCGTGGGATCTAGTCCTGCTTGGGGTACTCCATTAATTGTAACGCTTCCCGGGATAAAAGCAGTGCCCACCGGAACGACATCGAGAAAGAAGATATTACCGGCTTCCACATTCCCCTGATTGGTGATCACTGAGGTATAGGTCAAGGTATCCCCTACCGTGGCAAAGGCCTGATCGACGCTTTTGACCACTGTAAGCTCCCCCAGAAGGACTTCGGTGACCACGGGATTGCTGGTCAGTGTGCCATTTAACGGCGGTAAGTTCGGATCGATCTGATACTGATAGTCGATGGTTGACGTATTGGTTAACACAGGAATTGCCGGTGGCACGGGTACAACGGTTACAAGAACCTGAAACGTTACCGTCGCTGTTGCTCCCGCAGGAATATCTCCGATTGAAAATCCCGGAGGAATGGGGCTGACCAAGGGCTGTGAGACACCATTAACGGTTACACTGCCGGAAACAAAGTTCGTGCCCACCGGAGGGGTATCCGTGAAGATGATATTTAACAAGGGGACGTTGCCGGTATTGTTGATCACGGTCGTATAAGTCAGGATTTCTCCGGTGATGGCTGTGACCTTATCCACGCTCTTGACCACGTTGACCAGGGCTGCATTTACTTGGGTTGTGACCGGATTGCTTACCGCCGTGACGATTACCGGCGGCTCCCCGAATTGGTACTCTACCAAGGAGTTATTCGTTATCTGCGGCGGAACCGGAAGTGCAGATATCGTCACTTGGAAGGTTACGGTCACCTCTCCCCCGGGAGGAAGGACGTCATTGGGAGGACCCGCCGGGATACTAAACCCAGCCGCAGGATCTAGTCCTGCTTGCGGTACTCCATTGATCGTGACGCTTCCGGGGACAAAGGCGGTACCTGCCGGAGGTACATCCAAAAAAAATATATTATTGGCCTCAACATTGCCCTGATTAGTGATCACTGAGGTATAGGTCAGAGTATCTCCTACGGTGGCAAACACCTGATCCACACTTTTGTCGACCCCAAGCTCTCCCAGGATGACTTCGGTTACCACAGGATTACTGGTCATTGTGCCATTTAACGGCGGTAAGTTCGGATCGATCTGATACTGATAATCGATGGTTGACGTATTCGTTAACACCGGAAGTGCCGGTGGCACAGGTACTACAGTTACTGTAACCTGAAAGGTTACGGTGACTGTTGCTCCCACAGCAATATCTCCGATTGAGAATCCCGGAGGGGTCGGGTTTGCTAGAGGCTGGGAGACGCCGTTAACCGTGACACTGCCGGGGACAAAGCTCGTGCCTGTCGGCGGAGTGTCCGTGAAGATGACGTTCAGCAAGGGGATGTTGCCGTCATTGGTAATCACGGTCGTATACGTCAGGATGTCCCCTGTGATGGCCGTAGCCTGATCGACGCTCTTGACCACATTGATGAGGGCTACATTCACTTGAGTTGTGACCGGATTGCTTGGGGCGGTGACGATAATTGGCGACACCCCGAACTGGTAGTTTACTAACGATTGATTGGTTAACAGCGGCGGGACCGGCAGGACGGATATTGTCACCTGAAAGGCTACCGTCACTACTCCGCCCGGTGCAAGGACATCATTGGGAGGACTGGCCGGGATACTAAACCCAGCCGCAGGATCTAGTCCTGCCTGAGGCACTCCATTGATCGTGACGCTTCCCGGGATAAAGGCGGTGCCCACCGGAGGCGCATCTAGGAAAAATATATTACTGGCCTCGACATTCCCTTGATTGGTGATCACTGAGGTATAGGTCAGAGTATCCCCTACCGTGGCAAAGGCCTGATCCACGCTTTTGACAACCCCCAGCTCTCCTAAAATGACCTCGGTTATGACTGGATTGCTGGTCATCGTACCATTTAACGGCGGTAAATTCGGATCAATCTGATATTGGTAATCAATGGTTGAAGTATTAATCAACTCCGGAAGTGTCGGCGGCACAGGTACGACGGTTACGAGAGCCTGAAAGGTTACCGTGGCCATTGCTCCGGCGGCAATATCTCCGATTGAAAATCCGGGGGGACTGGGATCTGCCAAGGGTTGCGGAAGCCCGTTAAGAGTTACGCTGCCGGGAACAAAGCTTGAGCCTGTCGGCGGGGTGTCAGTGAAGATGACATTTAACAAGGGGATATTGCCGTTATTAGTGATCACAGTCGTATAAGTGAGGATATCTCCCGTGATAGCCGTAGCCTGATCGACGCTCTTGACCACACTGACCGAAGCCACATTTACTTGAGTCGAGACGGGATTGCTGCTTGCTGTTTCCGTCACAGGAGGCTGTCCTGGGTCAATCTGGTACTGGAAGGTCGCCGTTGCTGTATTGATTAATTGGGCGGGTACAGGGAGTGAATTAACAATGACCTGGAACGTTACGGTGACTGTTGCTCCTGCCGCAAGATCGCCGATATTAAAACCAACACTGGGATCGACCCCGGGTTGAGCGACAGCGTTTACCGTAACACTGTTTGGCACAAACAGAGACCCTGCCGGAGGGATATCTTCAAAGAAAATGTTACTGGCCAATACATCGCCTGTATTAGTAATCACCGTAGTGTAGGTGAGGGTATCTCCAAGCGTAGCAAACGCCTGATCTACACTTTTGACCATCGTCAGCTCAGCTACATTAACCTGCGTTGTCACTTGGTTGCTGATTGCCGAACCGCTCAGAATCGGTCCTCCGACGCTGCTTTGATACTCGTAGTTCATGGCTGCCTGATTGACGATCGGGTTAGGGGTAGGCAAAGCCTCGATTAGCACCTGGAAGGTAACCGTTGCTGAACCGCCGGCCGGAATGGTCCCGATATTTACCCCCACATTGGGATCGGCACCTAATACAGGCGCGCCATTCAGCGTAAAACTGCCGGGGACAAAGGTAGTGTCCGGGGGTTCGGTATCCGTAAATATAACGTTGGTTGCATCCGCTTGGCCATTGTTGGGAATGACGACAGTATAGGTCAAAGTATCTCCTACCGCCGCAAAGGCTTTATCCACACTTTTGACGGGCTGCAAGTTTGGAGCGTTGACATCGATCTGAATACCTATTGTGTTTGGCATGTAGAGATCCGAGGTAGAACTAAGTCGTAACACTGCGTCAGTTTGCGCGTTTGTCAGGAAGGGGGAAGCATCAACGTTTGTTATATCCCAGCCCTGTCGGCCTGCGACAGTATTTGTCAAGGTAAACGGATTTTGGTTTCTAGTCCCGAACGTTCCAGTTGTATCAAGATTACCGGAATCATTATTGATCTGAGAACCAAAAAAGTTAGTTGCCGGGTTGTTAGGTCCCGAAAGTATTCCTAAAGTGCCAACTGTCGGTCCAAAAAGCGCTTGGTCTCCACCATTATTCGCATCCCCTTCCTGAGCGCTTAAAAGAATTCGTCCATTGACCGTGCCAGCAACTGGTGTCTCGAATCCGCTTAAGGAGATATCCGTGCTAGTACCTAATCGAATTATTTCAGCACCTACAAAAAGAACTAAATCGCGAGCAGGCAGACTTGGATTTCCATAAACTACTGCCAAAGTCCAGCCGGCATGGTTCGTGTCATTACCTGATACAACTGATGGGTCAACAAGTCCAGGAATACTTCCAGCAGAATATGTCCCGCTGCCTGCCGCTTGGACGAGACTGGTTACCTCGGCAGAACGCATATAGAAGCCTAATGTATTAACACTTACAACCGTTGTTGGCTGATTTGCTGTAGCCGGGTCGGGAATAATAGTATTGTTTCCCAGCGGGGTGGTAAATGTAATGGAGTCGTTGAGTAGCCCACTGATATTTTGATCGCGTGTAAGGTAATTACCACCCCAAATGAGTTCGGCATAAAGGATTGTACTGCCAGGGGGAATAGTTAATATGGCCTGGGAACTGTTATCCAGATAGTTTAAGGTTGTCCCAATGGGGAAAGTTGGGACCTGTGATCCTGAAAGCGAAATAAATGCGCCGATGCTACCTTGGGTTCCAGCTTGATTAACATTTATTAATTGACTTAAACCCAGTGTATTTCCGGTAAAAGTTAGTGCACCATTAGTTGTTATTGAATATCTTGGGATAAAAGGCATAATTGAACATCTCCTTTTCGAAAAACGCCACCCTTCATATCATTCTATTTCAAGAATTAATTATTGTTACAAAAGATAATTCTAAAATGTTACATCATCTTGTATCCACTATTCTCAATCGATAACGAAAATTCAGGATTTAGTCTGTAACTTGTGTATCAGCTTTTCAGAAGGTGTCATATCAAGGCCAAACTACTTTTCCACAGATATTCAACATGGTTGTGGTCGGCGATTTTATCAATGTCGGTATTTATAACACAAGCGCTTGTGTAGATATAATTAGCTCTAACTAATCTGTCTTATCTTTGTTGTGAAAACCATCTGTCAGATAATACGTATCCAGAATATTAAAATACCAATTATCCACTCGCTTTCCTTTTCCTGACAGATTCACGCCAGCAGTCATCTCACAAGTATATATATCAATCACTAAACGGCGGCTGCGTGGCCGCCATCTTTAAAAGGCTCTTATCTATACGCTAAATTCTCTGCATCTACCTTATCGGAATCCGTGAACCGGGAGGACGGATCTGCTCATTATGTAACTTATTGAAATGGGATGTCATTATCCTCCGTGGCTGTGTACATAGCGATCGCGATGGGGATCGCAGCCATGCCAAAAGTTAGGAACGATTTACACGATATCATTGTGAATACACCTTCGGAGCTATTGTTTCCAATTGAATTATAAGTATCCGCTTATTTCCTGGAGAGTTGAAATGAGGCCTTTTAAGCATAAATATAATAGTGATTAGAAAGGAATACTATAATTATTAAATTGTTAGGAGATACAAGATGGCAATAAAATTTATTCCTTTCTTTTACACGTTGATTTTTGCTACAATTCTCGTTGCAGTAGTACCTAAAGCTGAAATTCGCAGATTATCGATTTACGGAATTATTTTTGGGGCAATATTTGATGTTGTACTTGTTAGTATAAGCAAATATTACCGGATCATTTAGGTATATTAATTATGAGCCTTTTGGACTAATAGGTATTCATTTTCTGGCACCGATTAGTTGGGCTATCTTCTTTATAATATATTTCTACTTCTTGCCGAACAAACGATCTTATATTTATCTCTACACTATTTCTGGCGTGTTTTATAGCATGATGTTTTGCCAAATGATTACGAAACTTGGCGTTTTAAAACTTTCACATGGAATAATAGACTCAATAATACCATTTGTTCTTTGGTTTCCTTTGGCTACTTGGGGTTATTTGAAATTAGTAAAAAGATGATTGTGAACATGACTAAAAAGAATTACTTTGTAGACCCAACGAACACTTATACAAATGCAGACCGTTTTACATTAAATAAAACGTCTGGCTCAATATATTTCCCCCTACAACACGACACCCGTTTCATTGCGATACCATGGAAGCTCAAAGGTTTCGGCTGATTCTCCGTTAGACTAACAATATACCTTATTGTCAACCACTGTTTACCTGAGGCATAGTCACTTTATTTTAAAGCTACTTCGAGTAGTTTGACTTACACCGTCAAATGTTAACATCAATCTAATCTTGTAGGCCTCTCCTGAAACTAAACGTGATTTTGGTATAGTGTAGGAATAATTTTTTTCCTCATTGTTAACCCAAGACTCTAGGATTACACGTTGGCCTTCTGAGTCTTCTATTTCCAATTCCATGTAAGGCCTTCCACGAACATCGTTCCATTCAAACTGCCACTTTAAAGTTAGATCAGCCAACGGAAGTTCGGCATTCTTATCAGGAAAAGTAATTATTGGTGCACGCAAAATGTCATTATCCACTTTAATAATAGCCTGTGTAGCTGGTAGATTAACTGGTCTCACTGTCGTCCAATGCGGGTACTACTATCAACTTGATTACTTTTTGTAGGTAAACAACCTACTATCAGCAACAATAGTAAAAGGATTAACCCTGATAACTTAATGCGTTGTGTAAGCAAAACTATCTTGCTCCTTTCATACTACATTTCGCTAGCAAGAAGGCTTTTCCTTTTACATATTAAATTGCAATATATCCCAACATTGACTTTTGGGGGCGCAAGCTTACTTAAGTCTTTAGCTTATTTTTACTGTTCCGGCTCCGAGAAAGCGCAAGTCTATTTGAATCGTGGCCGTATTAGTAGGAGCTTTAAAGCAATGGGATAATCTGGGCCAATCATTAGTAACGCCAATAGTCTTAGAATCATATTTTCGAGGTCTGCACCGTTATAAACAGCCTTCAGTTTGAAAATTCGGCGGTTTTGAGATGAACTCATCTAGATTAGTCAGACCTCAAAACCGGCAATTTTTAATCATCTCCTCGGACACAGCCTCCACAACATCCTTCCAGTGCCGGATCGGTTCCTGCCCCAGTTCCGTCGGCACTGTCTCCGCTAACCGGGTTTGGCTGTCACCCCAGCGCTCTTTAACCTGTCGGACCGCTTCCGCTACCTGATCCTCATAGTGCTGTTGGGCCAATATTTCTGCCGTATGTGTGTCAACAAAAAATACCTACTGTATAATGCGCAAAAGTTCTTCTGTATTTGCCACATCCGTATTGTAACGTTTTCCATCTGCAGCTTTCAATTTCAGTTGCTTACAATTTGTAAGCAACTGAAATCCTTCTTCAATAAGGCGTTTTTTCAAAACAGCCCAGTAGGTACTCGCGTTTCGAGGCGTTGCCTGGTCGGTCAGATATAGTAACAGTGTATCGAAATAACGGGTTCGCATAAAATTTACTCTTTGTCTTAAGGCTGAAACCAAGCGAAGTCATCGTGGCAAATAACTCCATAAAACCCGAACTGGTCTTTTTCCCAACCCGGGAAGGGTCCTAAAATTTTTTCCGGATTCTCACCGTTTGCCCCAATTATCCATAAGGAATTGTCTCGGACATACATTATTCGGGTTCCATCTTTAGACCATACAGGCTGGTACACACCTGTACCAGCAGCTTTTAAGGGGTGTGCACCAGAGCCATCGACGTCTTCAATCCACAAAGTTCGCGTAGCTATCCAGTTCTCAAATTCTTCGGGTTTCCTAAAGCCCCATACACTATTCCCTAAGTTTTTTGCAGAAACAAAGGCAATATTTTTTCCGTCTTTAGATAACGAAGGATCAATGGCTACATCTCCCTCCGGATTCGGAAGCTCTCTGGTCGTCCCCGCTTCAACATTAATATTTGATAGAGTTTTCTGTGCCCAGACTATACGACCACCGCCAGTTACCGCCAGCAATTGACCTTGTGGCGAAACAGATAGCCAGCTTCGATATGTCAAGCCAGTGGTTAGGAGTTTAGCCTCTTTATCACCTAGCCGGAGACTCATCAGGCCCAACCCGTCAGCAGCCAACGAGGCTGAATGAAGTGGATCTGACCAATATAATAATCCATCACCGTTTGGCCACCAGCGAGCAAACTGAATTCCGGCATTAGAAGCAGTGGTTTGCATAACCGTATTACCACTACTCAAGGTTAGTGTATAAAGAGCATCGTTACGTTTTTCCGGGTTATTCTTATCAAAAGGAAGCGTAACGCTGTAGGCAATAGATTTACCATCCGGCGACCAACTAGGGTATGAGACTGAACCCTTAATCTCAAGTTTTGCTTCTCCTTCTACTGGCGCCAGCCACAAACCATCTGTACCACTTACCGCTAAAACATCAGAGGTAGGTGACCAAGAAAAACTTTGGCCTTCAACTTGATGAGCATTCTGTCCGTCCCGCCGAACAATCCAAATTTGGCCACTATTATTGGTGGGACTGTTAGTGGAAATATACGCAATCCATTCGCCATCATGTGACCAGGCCGGATGTTGTACAGAGCCTGATTTTGTTAGTTGCTTTACTTCACCGGTTTTACCATCGAGAACGTATAGTAACCCTTGCCAAACAAATGCCAAGTCACCTTGATTTTTAAATACTTGCGTATTTAAGTTCATCGAACTAAGAATAGCAGTTGTATTTGGAGATTGGTTTGAATTAGTAGAAGGATTGCCATTGTCATTTGATTTTTGAGCCATTTGAGTTGACTCACACCCTGTTAAAGCCGTTACTAAACATAAACTGACTATTATCAAACGAGTCAATAATTTAGCCATACCTTTTCACCCCCTAACTCAGATCTGCGGCCCTTTTACCAAGTTATCGAATTTCTAGCACTACCGAAATTCCTCCCCATGCAACAATATAGACGACATTTATAAATTTGATTAAGGTTCAGATAACTGTGGTCATATCGTTATTTCCA
>JGI25321J50212_10001937_pt1 | contig 16485 bp, 24 predicted proteins | sample AutmiccommuBRH23_FD_50212 | JGI IMG/M metagenome (IMG submission 50212)
GCCATAACCGGTTCGGACCGCTCTCCATGGCGAGCATGGTCTCGGCGTAAGCGCGTTCGAAAGCAATTCCCGCCACAAGCTCCTTCGCGATTCTGCGCGGATCCATCCGGTGCCGGCGCATCAGCCTTAAGGCCGGCGCCAGGTAGGGCAGGGTTTTGGACAGGTCGCGAAGGACAAACCCGGCGATCATCACTGCGACAACGATTTTCAACCCGGTCGCCGTCAGATGGCCTTGCGCGAAGAGGAGATATACAGCGCCGACAAGTCCAGTCTTGATGAGGAGGTTGAGCCCTAGCGAAACGAGCCGCTCCACGACAACCTGATTAATCCGTTTGTCCAGCTCAACGATGGCGACATGACGCGCGGTCTCGATTTCGGCAGGCAGCCGCGCTTCAATCTGGCGGTTGACGACATTCCGGCCGACCATCGCAGCGCCGCCAAGCGAGGCGGCCATTAAAAGCAATCTAATGAGCATGCCGCGACTTCAGGTGCGGGCTGGATTGTGCCGGGCGCATGTGCATCTGAGCGCAACGCATTTCTCGCCGCGCAGTTCCAGGAGAGATAGACATGCTGAAAGCATGGCCGCTAGCGGAACCTATGTCTATAGGGCGTGTTTGCACTGCGAAACCGCACCCTTGCGGAGTTAACGCGTGCTGGAGGATATGATGTCGGCTAAAGATATACTGGAAAATGATGGATCAAACGTTCGCCAGACAAAAGAGGCCTACGACGCGATGGCCTCCGATTTTGAACAATTACGCGAGGACTTGCGCGCGCTTCGCAAGGATGTCGCCAACTTGACCTCAGCCGGCGTGAAAGATGCGTCGCATGCGCTCAAGGACAAAGCCGAAAAAGTTGAAGATCGCGCACGCGATTCAATGGAGTCGGCCGCCACCGAGTTACAGGAAATGCAAAAGCAGGCCGAAAAAGCTGTCCGCAAAAATCCGCTTACGGCGGTCGCCGGAGCGCTTGCAATCGGTTATTTTCTGGCCGGTTTGCGAAAGTAAGCTATGTTCGTCTCCACCTTCAAAAAAGCGCACGACGTTGTTGAGGGGGTTGCAACGGACGCAGCCTTCGCGCTCGCGACCGTGGTCCTGGCGTGCGGCGCCATATTGTTCGCTGCTGCCGGAGTAGTGAGCTGGTTGTCGACAATGATGCCCGCCTATTATGCGCTATTTATCGTATCGCTGATCATTGCGGCCGCGGCGGCGCTGGTTTTCCTGATCGGGCGCCGGGACCATGCTCCGAAACCGGACACTGAAAAACCGAAAACTGCGGACTCCCCGCTGGCCTCTCTGACGAAATCATTATCCTCCATGGGCGCGCCGCTGGATGTCGTGGCGTCGAGCCTGTTCGCCCGGCAGCTAAAAAAGTCTCCAGTAGCGACGCTTGCCGCGACGGCTGCCGTTGGCGCGCTCTTGTCGATGATGGCTGACGCCGCATTGGATGATGACTGAAACATGCGTTGAAACGCTTCGCTCGGCGCCGTCGATTCATCTGACCAGCGACCGGACTTTTTAAGTCACACGCGTTCTCGGCCTAAAAAGGTTCATACAGACCGAACCTACAAGACTGTAATGTGTTTCCTCAGCATGTGTGAGCGTAAGGGAAGTTTAAGGCTGGGATTCGTGACGGAAAACGAAGTCATGCTCTACATGCGAAATGCTCTGCCGGAAGGGCGGCAGCGCGATGTTGAGCAGGCGTTGCTGGATGATGAGCGCGCCAGAGATATGATCGTCGCGCGATCGAACTTGGATGTTCAGGAGGAGCCGCCTTACGCGCTCCGGGAAAAGCTGAAACGCTCAGCGGCCGCATGCCTGACCTGCATTGAAAGCTATCGGAACGCAAAACGGGGCGATGACGCGGGGTTCGATGAGACGGCGGACATTGCAGAAAATCTTGGCCACCGCCGGTCTCTGCGTCAGCAGATCGAAGGTGCGCTTGGGCGGGAGTTGGCCCCCGATGCCGGCTTGCCGAATTCGCTTGTCGGCGGACAGGAGCAGCCAGTCCAGACGTTGCCAAGACGCTGCGACCTGGCGCTTTTAGAGTCGCTAGCGGATGCCTTCAATACCGCCATCTCTCCTCTATGGAAGGCCAGAATCGCTGGCTGGATCTCCGGCATGCGCGAACAGCTTAATCGACAAGACTGGTTGAAACAGCGGCGTCAAAACTGACACTTCGAACAAGGGACGCGGAAGCTGCAATCGGTCCTGCAGGGATTTGCCCATGCGCCGCCCGTGCAGAAGATTTGTACTGGCATCTGTAACCCATTTGCCGTAACTTACTCAAAAACCAGCGCTGCGAAAATAAGTCGTAGCGGGTATAAGACGGCGGATGGCGGAAAATATGGCGAGTTCCAAGCAGTTGAAGCGTACCGAGAAGCTACAGCTCATGCTTGATGAACAAGAATTAAAAGCGATTGATGATTGGCGTTTTGAAAATCGTATGCCGACGCGCGCTGCGGCAATACGCGAACTGTTGCGGCGCGGGCTGATCGCCGCTCCGCATTTCAACGATCCAAACACTGAAGATGCGACGACAAGAGATTTTGGCGTTGTTGATTCGACCGTAAAAGCAGCCTTGAGCCGCGACGACAACGGCTAGAGCGCAAACAACTCCAAAAGCAATAGATTCAAGCGATATACTGCGCCTTTCAGGCGTAAGACACATTTGCGCCATAATTTTCCTTCAGGCCAAGCATCCGCAACATACGTATGTTGCCCATAATGATGTTCCACCGCACTTTGCGCCAACAACATTATTTCACAACCATGCAGCGCCACGGTTTGTTGTTCGTCTAACATTAAATATGTTCCATACATTTCATCATGGTAAGATGTACACGAATTATTTTGCAATCGTATGTTCTGACCCGTAGATGGTTAGGTGCTCGCAGCAACACATAGGTGAAAAAATGAGCACGACTTTTACAACTGCTGAACTGAATAACGTTCTTCCCTCCTTGCAACGCTTTGCGTTATCGTTGACGCGGAACACGGATGCGGCAAACGATCTCGTTCAAGATAGTGTTGAGCGTGCGCTCAGAAAGTCAGCGTATTATGAGCCTGGCACGAACTTTCGATCTTGGATGTTCACGCTGTGTAAGCGTATCTTTCTCAATCAGATCAGGCAGCAAAAATCGCGCGGCGTATCGGTGGAGCTTGACGACGCGCCGCAGCACAAGCTTTCGCATGGCGCACCCCAGCACATGACTGTTGAGTGCCGGGAAATGCTGGATTGCTTCGAAAAACTGCCAAAACGCGATCGGATCGTCTTGTCGCTGATCGTCGTTGACGGCCTCAAATATGATGAAGTCGCCGCCAGGCTTCGCGTCCCTGTCGGCACGGTGCGCTCGCGCTTATCACGCGCGCGAACGCGTTTGAAGGAAATGACGGACGTGGGCGCTGAAGTTTTTGGCTCCGCGGGATGGAGCGACGGCGCTATCGCCGCAAACGCTTAGAACAAACTTTCGATCGCGCTGACATTCAGGGAACGATCAGTGTCGGCGCATGTTTTAATAACTGACTCTAGTGGAGGATGTTATGAACTCGAAAAATGGTTTGATTGGCTTGGTCGTGTTGGTTGTCGTCATCGTCGGCGCAATCATACTCATCAATGAATCCAATGATGGCCCGCTTGAAAATGCGGCGGAAGAGGTTGAGGACGCGGCCGATGACATTGCGGACGAAGTCGAAGACGGCACGAACTAGATCATTGAAGCCGGTGTGTATGCGCGCCAGTAAGCGAGAAATTTGCTGCTGGCGCGCAACCGGAATCTTTTACAGCAAGTAATCCGCCGCCACGCGGATCAGTAACGACAAAACTACCAAAACCACGCCTGCAGTAAGAAATTTGTGCGAGCGGATGTAGCTCCAGAGAGTTTGTTTCTTATCAACCTGCCTCTTAAGCGCATCTGTTTCAGGGAACGGACGTTCACGAGCCAGAAGCAGCGCGGACCGCAGTCGGCTTTCGCGTAAGCGCAACTCAAGCAGTTCCCGCCTCTGCTCGGGATGGGCGCCAAGCCATCGGTCAATTTGCGCAGACTGCGCAGGCGAAAGCTCTCCATCCAGGTAAGCATGCAAATCCTGGCGTGATGGCGGCAATCGCTTCAGCTGTTCCATTGCTCTGCCCTTTGGGTGCTCGAACTCATACTTTCCATCCTCGTCCCCCTTCAGCGCCGGCGGCAAAGCGTCCTGTCATCCATGCTCAGGCTCATTGAAAACGGATAATCAAGCAAGCCCATCGCTCACATTTGGCGGCCATTCCATCTCGGCCGCCAAGCCCCTTTGCGTTTGCATCACCATCAACACGCCGCGCGCCATAAAATTGCAAAGTTTTGAACAAAATGCGCAGTTGAGCGGCCTCTGGGCGGATCGCTGAACCATCCAGCGGACCAGTCGTCAAAGGCGATTAGCCGGCATTCAAATAGCCGATATGACGATGTTTGTTCTGCGCGACTTGATCGCGAGAATAGTCCGGCCAAGCCCTATGATAGCTCTTTTAGAACTACTTTTGAGATTTCAAAAAGCCCAATAAAATTTCGGCGTAGCGGAGAATTGTACGATCAGAAAACTCTCCTCAAATCACCCTGCGAAGCGTCTTGTCCTTCGGTGGGATGAAAGATTTGGAACAACCTGGCCGGGGCTGTAGTTTGAAAACTTCAAAGGCTTAAAGGCGGTAATGACAGACGATCCGGTCCTGAAAAAGAAATGGCGCACCCGAAGAGATTCGAACTCCTGACCCCCAGATTCGTAGGCTGAACAAAGCCACTGAATCAAAAGAAAAAAAGCGCAAACCGGCCCAAAATCAGGGTCAATCATTTCAAAGCGATAGCGACGGACTGCAAACCAATAATCGGGTGAGCAAGTCACTGTCAGGCTGGCTCGCCAAAGCCCGGCCCGGCGACATCGCCCGCATGATCTTCGCCCCGCGCAAGATCATTCAAGGCGCTGATAACGCACTTGGCCATGATGACCTGATCTTCCTCGAAAGCCTCTTGAACGGCGGCGATGTGGCCATCGTGCAGGGCTATTTCGGGAAGCTGGTTCTCATGGATGAAACGGCGTTCGCCTCGATCATGGAGGCGCGCCATGGCGTCTAATCGTGATCTGCAGGACTTGGCCAGCCTGTACGGCAAGGCTTGCGATGCGACGCAAGAACTTTCCTTCTGTGTCGCCAAGCTGCCCATGCACTTCCGTGCCTGCGGTGATGACGTGAAGCGCGGCAAGGCCGTGTCAGTCGAAAACATCGAATATCAGGGAACGCTTTTGAAAGCGCGCGCCAGCGCTGCGCTCAAAGCTATCGGCGCATTGCACGCCATGGCGGCGGCGACGTTCCCCGATCAATCAAACGAACAAGAGGAGGCGGCTTAACGAAAAACGCCCCGGCAAGCGGGGCGTAAATCATCGCGTGGACGGTTTGGAAGACAGTGGCGCGCGATGGCAACGGCATACCACGGGGCGCGATCAAATGCCAAGGGCAGTCCGAAAGGTTGAAGCCTGATCGCCGGGAGCACGGACGCTCTCGCAAGTAGCAACCAACCGATGCGCAGTCCGAGATGACGCATTGGGTCCAAAGCGACGGGACGGCTCCGGCCAACACGTACGCGGAGGGCATGGGAACACCCCGGCCATTAGGCGGGGGCTGTTCGTCCTATGTCCTTCGCTCTGGAACTCACCAGTCAACAGGCAGGGAAAGAAGGCAAGAGGTCAACAAGATTGAAGTGATGGAATGGGATAAAATTTTATTTTGGGAGCGATTCAAACTCTCCGCACCAGTTTATTTTCAGGGTAACTGGCCACACTGCATTTCCTTGCACGTCTTCGAGCCTTGTCCAATTCTTGCCATACTCTTCAACGGTGAAATTTCGAGCTTCGACAAGAGCTATTGCAATCTCAAAGAGCATAATCGGTTCGGAACGTGGAGCATAACGACGACACTGCCCCTTGCCATCAGCTACATCCAAATAGTACCGACAATCGCCGCATCGACCATTTTTATTTTGCATTCGGCCACCTCCAAATTTTGCCAAGACAATAAAGCACTTCAGGTCCCAATACCCAAAAATCTGTTGCTGGGGAGAACCGAGGGTGGGACATACTTTTTCGCGCTTTGCGGGGTTCTAAATGGCTAGGCCCCGGAAGCTGACAAAGCGCGCCTTGCATGGCCTTGATGACGCCGGGAAAGCGGTGCGGTTCTTGGAAACCCTGCGCATTCCAGAGGGTCCGAAGGCGGGCGAACAACTGCGCCTTGCGCCCTTTCAAAAACAATTCATTGCCGGATCGCTGGCGCCGCAAATTGACATTGGCGTCCTGAGCGTCGGGCGCGGCAACGCGAAGTCGGCGCTCGCCGCTGGCGTCGGGCTGGGGGCGCTCACCGGCATCTGGGATGCGCAGCCGCGCCGGGATGTGATCATCGCCGCGCGAACGCGCGATCAGGCCAAGGTGGCATGGAATTTTGCGGAAGGGCTGGCGCGGTCATTGCCCGATGACATACAGGCCCGGCTATCCTTCCGCCGCTCGCCGCGCCTTGAAATCGAATTTGAAGACGCGGACGGCCCGCACATTTTGCGCGCCATCGCAGCGGACGGGAAATCGGCGCTCGGCTCCGGCCCGACTCTGGTCATCATGGATGAGCGCGGACATTGGGCGCGCGACAAAGGCGACTCGCTAGAGGCTGCGCTTCTCACCGGCTTAGGCAAACGGCAGGGCAGGGCGCTGATCATCTCCACAAGCGCCAGCGACGATTCGCACCCGTTCTCGCAATGGATCGATAACCCGCCGCCGGGCTGTTACATTCAAGAGCATAGGCCGGAGCCCGGCCTTCCCGCCGATGATCTCGCCAGCCTGTTGCAGGCGAACCCCGGCGCCCGTCATGGCGTCGGCGCATCGATTGAATGGCTGCAGGCTGCAGCGGCGCGGGCGATTGCGCGCGGCGGTTCGGCGCTGGCGAATTTCCGGCTCTATCACCGCAATGAGCGGGTGAGCGGCGAAACCCGCGACGTTCTCTTGACGCTGGATCAATGGCTCGCTGCGGAATGCGAGACGCTTCCGCCCCGCGAGGGCGCTGTCATTGTCGCCATCGATCTTGGCGGTTCGGCGTCGATGAGCGCGGCGGCGCTCTATTGGCCCGATAGCGACCGGCTGGAAGTTTACGGGACTTTTCCTTCCGAGCCTTCATTGCTGGATCGCGGGCATGGCGACGGGGTGGGCGAGCGCTATCTGCAAATGTTTGAGCGCGGCGAACTGACAACGCTTGGCGCGAAAACGGTTCCCGTTGCGGCATGGCTTGGCGAAGTCTGGCGCCGCATCGAAGGCGAGTCGGTCGCTGCGATTGTCGCCGACCGCTACAAGCAAGCCGAACTTTCCGAAGCCATACAGCGCGCGGCAATCACGGCGCCGGTGATCTGGCGCGGCATGGGATTTAAGGACGGCTCCGAAGATATTGAACGCTTCCGCCGCCATGTATTCGACGGCAAGGTGAAGGCGCAGCAAAGCCTATTGATGCGCTCGGCAATCGCCGATGCAGTATGTCTGCGCGATCCGGCGAACAATCTCAAACTTGCAAAAGCGCGCAGCCTTGGCCGCATCGATGCGGCGTCCGCATCCGTCCTGGCTATCGCCGAAGGCGCTCGCCAAGCTGCTCGTCCGGAGCCTCGTCAGGCGAGGTTGATATGGGCGTAGAAGCCTCAAAAGGAATTGCACTAAATATTGGTCTGCTGGGTTTTTCTTCTCCCCAGCCACCAATTCCAGCCGCATTTTTTTTAAACCACAAGTCGAATGTCAGTACCGCCGTGATGATCAAAAGATCGATCACGATTTTAATTACGACCAGCCGATATGTTGCTATGACTGCTTTGACGGCGAATGACTGTTGCTGGACATCAATCGCAGCAATGTTCCACCCCCATACTTCAAAGAAATCGAATACCGCTCCCTTCAAAGTTTGGTCCAGCATTAACATCAATACCGGCCCAACGCTGCCGTCAGCTAGCGGTGCCCCGTTCATGTGCAACTGGAACACCGGAGCTTTTAGCGCCGTAGGGAGTGTAAACAGAACGACCTGTATCGCGAGTGGTACGAGTATTAGGAGAGCGATCCACGCAATAAATCGTCCCCGGTACTTTTTCAGTCGAGCAACGTGGTTCTCTCCGCCAGTTGTAACTCTATTTTCGTGCGGATCGCGCGACAAAAACTTGTCTCGTGTAAACGCGATCAATATCCACACCGCAAACAGGATCAACACGATTGCCCAAACGGCAAGCGCAAGCTGGTTCTCTGAACTTTCTAGAAATTCCATGACTGCCCCCTCGAAAATTACCCCTCGCGGTAGAGCTTATCACAGGCATTCAAAAAAAATAACTCGAACCAAACGGTGGGCCGCATTGAGGGTTCAAGCCTTGCGCCGTGACGGTTTCCGTTGTGTGCAGTGCGGCGCGCGCGGACGGCTCGAAATCGATCACATCAAGCCCGTTCGCACCCATCCCGAACTCTCATTCGATCTTGCCAATCTCCAAAGCCTTTGCCCGTCCTGTCACACAAGAAAGACGCGCATTGAATGCGGCCATCCGCCGCCTTCCCCTGAACGCATCGCATGGCGCGAGGCGGTCAAAGAACTCCAAAACAGAAAGACAAAACCATGCTTGAGTCAGTAAAAATCTCCCGCCGTCAATCGGAAATCCGCCAGCAACTTTCGGAGCTGGTCGCGAAAGAAAAGCCGTCCGATGATGAAACCCGTTCAATGGAAACATTGGATAAGGAATATCGCACCAATGAAACGCGCTTCCGCGCCTCACTGGTCGCTGAAGATGAGGAGCGCCGCGCCGCCAATGACGATTTTGAGACCCGCTCCGAAAAAGAGTGGATCAATCTCATGGGCGGTTTTGAACTCCGCCAAGTCGCACTTGCGCTTGATGAGGGCGCAACGCTCTCCGGCGAGACTGCGGAAATCGTGCAAGAGATGCGCAGCAAAGGCGGCTATCGCGGAATCCCCGTTCCCTATGCGGCGCTTGAAACCCGCGCGGGCGAGACTGTCGCCAGCGGAACGCCCGATCCTAAATTCACGGCGCCGATCATTGACCGCATTTTTGCGGAGTCAGTGACGGGCCGCATGGGCGCGCGCGTCGTGAATATCAATTCCGGCCTGCAGGAATATCCTGTCGTGACTTCCTCTGTCGCGGCGGGCTGGGCTGCAACGGAAACCGGCGCCGTTGCAGGCCCGACCGTTTACGCCACAACGGATCGCCCGCTCGCGCCTGATCATACGCTCGGCATCACCATGAAGATCACGCGCAAGTCGCTGAAACAAACGGGCGATGCGTTAGAGGCGGCGGTTCGCCGCGATATGTCCGGCGCCATCACGGAAGCGGTTGACCGTGCGACCTTCACCGGGACCGGCGCGGACGGCCAGCCGACCGGCGTCATCGCGCTGGCGGCGTCTGTCGGCATCACTGAAACCGATGTTTCGGCTATTGCGTCTTATGCCGTATTCAAAGCGGCGGCGCGTCGCGCCATGGATCGCAACACGGCGATGAAACCCAGCGCCTTGCGTTGGCTCATTCGTCCGCTGACCTACAGCATTCTTGACGGTACGGTTTTGACCGGCACGTCCGACGCGGAATGGGATCGCCTGATCCGCCGTTTCGGCGAAAGCGCCTTCACCATTTCGGACAATGCTTTGCCTGCATCAGAAGCGGAGGACGCAACCGACAAAGGCGCGCACACGATCATCGCCACGGCGTTGACCGGCGGAACCCCGCCTATTTTCGTTGGCATGTGGGGCGGCGTTGACGTGATCCGCGATCCTTACAGCGATGCGGCCAGCGGCGGCTTGCGCCTTACCGGCCTCGCCACGATGGACGTGACGATCTCGCGCGCTGCGCAGATTGAAATTCTCGAAAACGTGCAGGATCGCGCATAATGACGGCGACCCTGCACAAGAGACAGGTCGCGCATGTCGCACGCGAGGGTCCGCGCAAACTTGCGGGCCTCGCGGCGGTTTATGATCGCGAAACTGAAATTGGCGGCGTGCGTGAGAGAATCGCGCGCGGCGCTTTTGAACGGACTTTATCGACGGACGCGGAAGTGCTGGCGTTTGTCGATCACGATTCGGGGAAACTATTAGGGCGGCGGTCTGTCGGGACGCTGCGCATATCCGATAGCGATGCGGGACTGACTTTCGAGGTCGATCTTCCAGAGACAACGCTAGGCCGCGACGTTCTCGCGCTCGCGGAACGCGGCGATCTTGGCGGCATGTCGTTTGGCTTTGTCATTCCGAAAGGCGGCGAGCGGCGTGACGGCAATGTCCGCCTTCTCACACAAATCGACTTGCGGGAAATTTCCGTTGTCAGCAGTTGGCCAGCCTATGACGGAACGCGCGTTGAAGCGCGCAACTGGCATCCCGAAAATCGCGGCGGCGGACGCCTTCCTGATTTTTTGCGTCGGTGGAGGTACTAAATGGCTGTCACAGTGAAGATCACCGAAAGCCTGCCGGACGCTTATCCGACGATTGAAACGGGAATCACATCGCCGTCCGCTGCATTCCTGGCCGCAGTCTGGCAACGGATTGAAAGTTATATCAGCGAGAGATGGGCGGCGCGCGATTGCGTGTTTGTTGCGGAAGGCCCCGGCGATTGGCGCCCGCCTTTGCAACCGGCGACAATTAGCGCAACTGAAATCTGGAATGGCAGCGACGCATGGGAAACGGTGACGCTGCGACCGGCAGCAACGGGCGGTTATGTTCTCGACGGGGAAGGGCCCTATCGCTTCACGGCAAGCGTCGGCTCGACTGACGATCCGCCGGGCGCGGTGCAAGAGGCTTACAAGCGCCTCGCGATATATCTTAACGAAAACGACGGCAGCGAGGCGAGCCTTCAAAAGACCGCCATTGATGGCGTCGGCAGTTTTGAATTTGGATCGCCGAACCTTGCAGCGCGCGCCGTGCAATACAGCGGCGCGGGCGATCTCTTACGCGCTTACAGAAAATTGGGAGGCGTCTAATGCGCTGGCCTTGGCAAAAACAGAGACTTGAAAAGCGCGCGAGCGCGTCCGGCTTCACGGCGGAAATCATCGCGGCGCGCGAGTCCTATATCAGCGGGCGGCGCGGCATAGGCGAGCTGACGGCGACCGTGCAAAGCTGCATCTCGCTTTGGGAAGGCGGTCTAACCATCGCGGACGTGACGGGAACGGATTACCTGCGCCCCCGCAATCTCGCCATGATCGCCCGTTCGCTCGCCCTTCGCGGTGAATATGTAGGACTCATTGCTGACCGGCTGTTGCCTGCATCCGATTGGGATTTGCGGACGCAAGACGGCATTCCTACGGCGTACCGCTTGAGCATTTCCGAAGCGGGCGGCGGGCGGACACTGACGGCGCTTTCGCAAGAAGTATTACACATAACAATTAACCCGGATGTTGCCGCGCCATGGAGCGGACAGGCGCCATTGCGGCGCGCATCGATCACGGCGGGCTTGCTTCACGCTTTGGAAGATGCGCTTCGCGAGACATTCGAGAACGCGCCGCTCGGCTCGAAAATTGTTCCGTTGCCTGAGAATCCCGAAACCGACAATGAAAATCTGTCGCGGGGCTTTCGCGGAAAGCGCGGAAGAATGCTGTTGCGGGAGTCGGTGAACGTGCAGGCGGCGGGCGGACCTGCGCCGCAAGCTGACTGGCGTCCGTCCGATCTGTCGCCTGATCTTAAAAACGCCATGACGGCGGAAACTTTGAACGCGGCCCGCGATGCGATCTGCGGAGTGTATGGCGTTCTCCCTTCATTGATGAATCCGGCGACAACCGGCCCGTTAGTTAGAGAGGCGCAACGGCATCTTGCGCAATGGGTGCTGCAGCCGATTTGCGAGCTGATCGCGGAGGAAGCGCGCGACAAGCTGGGCGCGAATGTCGATCTCGATTGCATCTCGCCGTTGCAGGCTTTCGACCATGGCGGACGGGCTCGCGCATTCGGCGCGATGATCGATGCGCTGGGTGCTGCAAAGGCGGCGGGGCTTTCCCCGGCGGAAACAGGATTCGCGCTCAAATTTATCGATGAAGGTGCGCCTACGAATTAAAAGAATTGATGGCGTTAGGGTTTCTCCGCCGTCAATGCGCCAGCGGGCGGTGCGCTTAAACACCCGCAGTTGCGGCTGGTTTTATCCTTTCTCCAGTGACGCAACCACCGGCCCGCGTTCGGGCAAAAAAAAGCCCCCGCCAGTTTTGACCGTCTGGCGGGGGNTATTTCTTCAGCGGCCAACCGTCGGGCCCGATAGTCCGCTGCTCGATTGAACTCTCCAAGGCGATCAATTCCACCAATATAGGTGATGTGTGAGGGGTTAGGGCATCACGATAGGCAACAATGAGGTCCGTAGTAGCTCGGCGCAGTGATCGGACGATCTTCTTCTCGTTGGTGGAATGTCTCGGATCGAATGCCAAGGAACTTTCAATCAGTAAAACGCGGTCCCATAGTTCATTTGCATCGTCACTAGATGCGACATTGCGCAGAGCAGCACGGAATGTTTTTATTTCTGCTAGTGTATCACTCAAATTCAGAACCTTTTAAAAATCAGGAATTGTGCGGGAATGTTGAAGCGATGGCCTTGCCATGATGATCGTACACTGAATAATAGAAATGCGCAGAGTCAATTGCTGACTTAAGTTTCCACTCTTGAAGCAGGCCGAGGGCGTAATTTTCATAGTCAATCTTCATAACATCGGTGTCTATACTGATTATTACATGATACAAAATATTTTCTCTGCCTCCGATTTTTTTGAAATCTGCGGTTATCACGGTTGAATCGGGGATTTTCCTTTGCATAAGCGATCACCTTATTCGAGGTTGTATTTTTAACCTTTGGAGCCTTTGGGGTCTTTGGACCGGGGATACGTTCGCTCCTCTTGAATTTTTCCGTCCTCTTTGTGAATGCGGACGCTGCCTTCGTTCTTCTCGAAGTATTTCTGCATCTTCTTTATCGCCTCGGCCTTTGTATCAGCTTTAGCAATTGCTCGATTGGAACCTGCCTTTTCAAGGCGCCATTCGTCGTCTTTCTTCGTAAGGTGAAATTTGTCTAGAGTCATTCTTACCTCCTATTTGGTAATGGGAAATATTCACTGAGTCGAACTCCCGGTCCCCCGCTTTCACTGGAGAACACGCCGGCAGGTATCGCGGGGACGAAATCCAAAAGTGCATGCTCCGCCGGCCTAAAAACCTCTTGCATGATCCCGTAGGATGCTGTACCTCTGGGATTAACCAAGAGGACTAATATGTCGGAATTGAAGTTTCGCACTGCCGTCGCCTGCAGGATCGCCCGGATCGACCGGGATCGTTTTAACGAGGCTGTCGCCGCCGGAAATTATCCCTGTGCGCCCCGCACCGACCGGGGTGCTACTCGGGTTTTCGATCAGATCGACCTGATCGCGTTAAGCTACTATGGGAGACTTTTGAATTTTGGGATTGCGCCTCGAGTAGCAGGGCATTGGGCTTGTGAACTGCTTCACGCGGTGAAGCGGGAGCCGACCACGGATGAAGTCGTTCTTTGTTTCAGTAGGGACGGCTATGAGCACGCGGTCACTGCCGAAGAAATCAGGCTCTTAGAGCAAGGCCAGCGAGATGACGTACTGCACGGCGACGCCATGTTTCCAGTTTTGCAGCGCATTTGCGTTGACGTTCGCGCAATCCGTGGATTGGTCAAATTCGAGATTGCGCGCGAATTAACAGTAATCGGGCCGGATGACGAAGGCGAAGCAGAATAGCCATGTCAGCCGCTCCCGTCCGCCAATCTCAAATCACGCGCGCGGTTAAGGCCGTGCAGGCCGCAGGCGTTCCTGTTGGCCGTGTGGAGATTGCGCCGGACGGAACGGTGAAAGTTTATTCTGGCGCAGGCGAAATGATCGATGACGACGACGCCGCGCTTAACGATTGGATCAAACGCGATGCGCGTAAAGATTAAGGGCATTAACAGGGTCAAGAAGACGCTCGCCGACGGCACGGTGAAGACGTTCTATTATCACCGCGCGACCGGCACACCGCTCCCCGGCAAGCCCGGCTCCGCTGAATTCATGGCAGCGTTTGCGAAGGCCGACGAAATCGCTCCGAAGGATACCGGGACCGTCGCCGCACTGATCCGCACCTACCTTTTGTCGCTCAAGTTTGAAAAGAAGCGCGCATCGACGCAGCGCGAATACAAGCGCATGGCGGCTGCTCTCGAAGATGAATTCGGGACCATGCCGATCCGGGCGCTCCGCTCTCCGAAAGTGCGCGGCGTGTTCCTCGCCTACCATGAGAAAATCGGACGAGACCGTCCGCGCGAAGCCGACAACCGGCTTTCGGTCCTGTCGGCGATCTTTTCCTATGCGGCGTCGCGCGGCGCCATCGCCGAAAACCCGATCAAAGGCTTTGAACGCATCTATGATGGCGACCGCGCCGACAAGATTTGGCTGGAAGGCGACATTTCCGGCTTCATGAAGGGGGCGCCGCTCGAACTGCAACAAGCGCTGATCCTCGCCCTCCACACCGGCCAGCGCTACGGCGATCTCGTGCGGCTCCGCTGGGCCGACTATGACGGCGCGACGATTGTTTTACGCCAATCGAAGGGCGGGCGCACGGTTGCGGTGACGGCGACGGCGGCGCTGAAAAACATGCTCGACGGCATGGACCGGCGAGGACCGTTCATTCTCACCCGCCCCGATGGACGCCCGTGGTTCACCGCAAAAGACGATAAGGCGTTGGGGAAGGCGTGGCGCGTTCACGCGACCGCCGCCGGGATCGTAGATCGCAACTTCAATGATATTCGCGGGACCGCCGTGACGCTCTTGGCAGAGTCGGGCGCGACCGTTCCTGAAATCGCCAGCATCACCGGGCACACCATGAAGTCAGTGCATACGATTCTTGAGAAGTATCTCGCGCGCACGCCTGCGCTTTCAAAGGCGGCGATAATCAAGTTTGAGAACGCAGCGGCAACGCAATTTGCAAACCAACTGCAAACTACGGATGCAAAGGGGAGCGCGTAAAATGCAAGCGGCTGTTATTGAAAAAGAAAATGGCGCACCCGAAGAGATTCGAACTCCTGACCCCCAGATTCGTAGTCTGGTGCTCTATCCAGCTGAGCTACGGGTGCGCAACCGGCCGCATTGCGGCGCGAGGCGCGGGTTTAACCCCAAGCCCGGCGTAATTGCAAGCGCCCCAGCGCGGATATTGCCCATATCCAGAGAATTCCCGCTCAGGGCCGGGGGCCGGTGCGCCGAAGGCTGAAACTGGGGCTCGAAAGCCCGGGCGGGCTCGCGTATGACGGTGGAGAAGGATCGACGCGGCAAGAAGGAAACGATTATGCGTATCATTGGAGTACGGCCTCTGTGGAAAAGCATCGCCATCTTGCTGGTCTCGTTTTCGGCGGCTTGCGGGCGCGATGCGGCTCCTGACGATGCCGGCGCTGCTGATCCTTCCGCGTCACAAGAGCGGGCCGAGGACGCTGACCGTCATTGGTTCATCGCCGCCGCTAACCCGTATGCAGCGGAAGCTGGCGCAAAGATATTGCGCAAGGGCGGCTCGGCGGTTGACGCGGCGATCGCAACGCAGACGGTGCTCGGCCTGGTGGAGCCGCAGTCCTCGGGCCTCGGCGGCGGCGCCTTCATGATCCATTACGACGCGGCGGCGAACAGCCTTGAAACCTATAATGGCCGCGAAACGGCGCCCGCATCGGCGACGCCGAACCGCTTCCTGACCGAAGATGGCGAGCCGATGAATTTCTATGATGCGGTGGCCGGGGGTCTTTCCGTCGGCGTTCCCGGCGCGGCGCGTATGCTGGAACTTGCGCATGAGGAGCATGGAAAACTGCCCTGGGCGGCCGGTTTTGAAACCGCGACGCGCCTGGCCGAAGATGGTTTTGAGGTTTCGCCCCGTTTGAATGGACTCTTGCAACGCATTCCCCGCCTGAAGCAGTTGCCGGCGGCGGCGGCGTATTTTTATGACGCCGATGGATCGCCCTGGCCGGTGGGGCACATGTTGAAAAATCCAGCCTATGCCGAAACATTACGGACCATAGCGCAACAGGGCGGCGATGCTTTCTACACGGGCGGCATCGCTCAGGCGATTGTCGATGCAGTCAACAACGCGCCCAATCCCGGCGGGATGACGATGTCCGATCTGGCAGACTATCGCGCGGCCAAACTGGCGCCGGTCTGCGGTGATTACCGTGAGTATCAGGTCTGCTCCATGGCGCCGCCCAGCTCCGGCGGCGTAACACTGCTGCAAATTCTGTCCTCGCTGGAGCATTTCGACATCGCTGGCGCGGGCGCGGGCTCTATCGAAGCGTTGCACCTCCTTTTTGAAGCCTCGCGACTGGCTTACGCGGACCGGAATGAATATCTCGCCGACAATGAAATGCTTGCAGGAGAGGATGGGCTCTCGCCGGAGGAGGTGATCGCCGGCCTGCTTAACCCGGAATATCTTGACGCGCGCGCCGCCTTGATCGACCCGGCGCGCGCGGCGGAATCCGTCATG
>JGI25321J50212_10001938_pt1 | contig 16468 bp, 12 predicted proteins | sample AutmiccommuBRH23_FD_50212 | JGI IMG/M metagenome (IMG submission 50212)
GTAGCTTTCTTTTTCAATTTTTGCAGGCAGCCATTGCACCGGGATTCCAAAAGCCAGGATGAAAAACAGGATATAAGCCCACTTCAACCGTTTACTGAACCNGATGGTNCGCAGGTANAGCCGGCTTAGCCTGACGGTTCGCCTTTTTCGTTTGATGAATCGTTTCGACGGCCGGGCCTTCAGCTTGATTTTATTCATTAGCGCAGGAATAAAAAACAGGGCGATTGCCATCGACACCGACAGGTTGATCATGATCACCTGGGCAAATTCCACCAGGTTGATGCGTTGTTCCTCCTTTAGGAAAAAGATGATACTCAGCGCCCCGATGGTTGTTAAGGTGGCCGCCAGGATCGCCAAAAAGGCCTTCCGGTTTCCCTGGTGGCGGAGGTGATCGATCATGATGATGCTGTTGTCGATGATGATCCCAAATGAGATGGTAATCCCGGCCAGCGAATACAAATGAATCTCAATCCGAAGGAAGTAATAAAAAATGCAGGCAACTACCAGGTTGGCCAGGATACTGACCGTGATCAGTAAAAGGTACCGCACACTCCGGGTGATCAGCAGGATAAATGTCAGCAGGATCAGCAGGGAGAAGATGGTCCGCAGAAAGACTTTTTGCAGCTCTTTCTGAATATACTCTGTCGTATCGTTGGCCAGCAGCAGCGAATAACCCGCCGGCAGGTTTTTTTGCAGCAGTGCGGCCTCCTGCCTGATTGTTTCGGCCAAACGCAGGTTGTTGACCTGGTCTTCAGGATAAATCACCATGTTGATGGTGTTTAGTCCGTTGATCCGGAAATAAGACGAAGGCTGCTGCTCCTGGTAGTTGACTTTGGCCAGGTCACCCAGCCAAATCATCCGGCCGCTAACTTTTTTGACCGGGATCGTTTGCCAGTCAATGCTGTCATTTAATCCATTGGCCAGGTAAAGCCCGGTGATTGATTCGTTCTCTTCCAGGTGACCGGACAGAACACCCTGGCCCAGGTATTCTTCCCTGAAATAATTTTGAATACTCCGGGTAAGTTCGGAAGAGGTAATTCCCAGGGTTTGTATCCGGTCGCTGTCATAGTTGATTTCCCATTCAAAAGGCGTAGCGCCGTACACCTGAACCCCACTGACCCCGGGAAGAACAGACAAGCGTGGAACCAGTTGATTTTCGGCGTATTTCTGGATCAAAAAAGGCGCAGCACTGGCGTTGATCGTGTAGGTCATGATCGGCTGGGTGTTTTGTCCGCTGGTGCCCATCGAAATTTCGGGGAAGGAAACCTGCTGAGGCAGTTCGGGATAGGCCTGGCGGATCAGCGAAGCAATTTCGAAGCGCACGGCATCCAGGTTCACCGTCTTTTTAAACGACAGGTTAATGCGGCCCGACCCTTTGGATGAAACCGAAGACACTTCTTTGATTCCTTTCACCGAGCTAAACAGTCCTTCGAGCCTGGAAGTGACTTCCTGTTCAATCACCCTGGCCGAAGCGTCGGGCCAGCGATAGGTGACCGACAAGCCGGGCAGCGAACGTGACGGGTTTAACTGCACATTCAAAAGTGGCAATACCGCCAACCCCATGATGATCATCAGGATGAAGGCCATGATGACGGAGAAGGGGGAGAAATGGTATGTTTTCAATGGTTTCAAGTTTCAGGTTTCAATTTTTTTGAGTTTGAATGTTTGATGGCTTAGCTGTTTCTATTGTTTCTATTGTTTCTGTGGTTCCCAGGTTTCTGACTTCTTGGTCTCACAACTCACGACTTCTTTTCAGATAATAGTACATCAATGGTACAACGAAAAGGCTAACCAGTGTTCCCAATACCATGCCCCCGATAACGGCCAGGGCCAGCGGGCGTTGCAAATCGGATCCTAAGCCCGAAGTAAAAAGGAAAGGGACCAAAGCAAGAATGGTTGTCAAGCTGGTCATCAGGATGGGTTTTAGCCGCCGGTGACCGGCTTCAACAAGCGCATGCATTAATGAATAGCCCTGGCTGCGAAGTTGATTCATCGTGTCAATTTTCAAGATCGAATCATTAATAATGATTCCGCTCATCACAATCATGCCAATCATCGACATCAGGTTAATGCCGGATCCTCCCAGCTTCAGGGCCAGAAAGGCTCCGAACAGGTCAATGGGTACTTCAATCAGTACGATGAGTGGCAAGCTTAACGATTCGAACTGCGATGCCAGGATAAAATACAGCAGGGCCAGCGAAACCAGAAGGATAAGTGCCAGCTCGCGCATGAGTTGTTTGTTGGAGAACAGGCTGCCGGTATAGCTGACTTCATACAGCCGGTCGGTGTTCAGCTGCTGATTGAGCCGGGGAATGATTTCCTGAGCTTCCTGACTGCCAACATCGAAGGAAACCGGGTAGTATTCCCCTTCTTTTCCGGCAATGATGGTTTTCAGGTCCTGGCTTTTGACTTCAGAAACCAGGTCGCGCACGGGTATCTGTTCGTTGTTTTTGTTGGTGACAAACAGGTTGCTGATTAAGTCGCCGATGGTTTGGGTTTGATCGCCTAAAATCACCGGAACAAAATCCTGGTTGTCGGCGATGAGAAACAGCTGGTTTTCGTTGAATGCGCTTTTCAGCTTGTTATAAACCGCGTCAAAAGTTACATCGTAAAGCAGCAATTTGGCCGGATCGGTATGTAAAACGGTAAATTCATACAGCGGCAAAGGGGCGATGGCTTGTCCGGGAACCGCGGCCCTGATGCCCGAGAGAACTTTCTGCAGGAAGGTTACTTTCTGCGGACCGTAATCATCCGCAGCTCGTAAACGGGCCACCAAGGGCTCTTCCGTATCCGAAAAGATCATGTTAAAAATATTGCCGGCCTCCTTAAACTGAAAAAGACTTTGTGGATAATGGCTTTCGAGAAATTCCCCCACTTTTGTTATCACAGGTTCCAGGTTTTCGGGGTCGCTGGCTTTCAGGTAAATCACCACCTCGGAAGCGGATGCGGTACTGCTGTGGTCCATAATGAACTGTTGCCGCCCAATCAGGCTGGTATGATCGCTCAGCAGGTGGCTGGTTTGAGCGATCAGCTCTTGCGAGCGTCTTTTGTTTTCGTCCAGGTGGATGGGTTCATTCCAGTCAACCAGCAGCAGGATTTCGTCCCGGGTAATGGGTGGCAATTTGCTTTTGTGGAGATCGACAAAGAGAATGGCCGCACCAAGCAGGCAAAGGGCGACAACGGTCCACGAAAGGAGCTGTCGTTTCATGACCAGCCGAAAGCCGGCCTGGTATAGTTTTTCGATCTGAAACAGGTTGATCTTCTCCAAAAAGCGGTTTGGTTGGTTCAAGGCATTTTTTCGATACATCAGCCGGTAATAAACGGGCAGTATTGTACTGGAAACAGCCAGTGAAACCAGCAAGCCAATGGTGATGGCCATGGCCTGGTCGTAAAACAGGGCACCGGAAATTCCGCCGATAAAGATCATGGGGATAAAAACGGCACAGGTGGTGAGCACCGAACTCAGCATGGGACGGAAAACCTCGTTGGTACCCGAAACGCAGGAGGAGATTAGTGTTTGGCTGTTCGGGATGTTTGATGCTTCGCGTTTGAAACTTCGTGTTTCTGTGGTTTCTGTTGTTTTTTGGGTTTCTGTTGTTTCTGTTGTCAACTTTGAACCTGAAACTTTGAATCTGAAACTTTTTGCTCGTTCCCGGTGCTGGGTGATGTTGTCAATTACGATGATCGAATTGTCAATCATCATGCCTACCCCCAGAATAATTCCCGACAGCGAAATGATGTTAATCGATAAGCCCAACAGGTAAAAGAACAGCATGGAAATAATTAAGGAGGCTGGAATGGTGATTCCAATCAGGATGGGAGCTTTAAAATCTTTCATGAAAAAAAACATGATCAAAAAAGCCAGTACAGCTCCCCAGGCCAGGCTTTGTCCCAGGTTAGCGATTGAATAATCCAGCAACTGGGTTTGATTGCGGGTAACGCTGAAATTGATCTCCGGATAATCCTGTTCAAAATGGGCAACCAGGCTGTTTAGTTTTTCTTTTAGCGCCGACATCCGTGCATCACTTTGCTTGATGATCGCGATGGTAACGGCATCCTGCCCGTTGTGTAAGACTTTTCCTTGTTGCTTTTGAGGATGTTCAATAATCGATGCCACATCTTTCAGTTGCAGCAACCGGTCGTTGACTTTCAGATAGATGTTCTCAATATCGGTTTTGTTTTGCAGGGTGGAGGAGAAGCGAATATTGTACTGGTACTGGCCGTCGCGAATCAGCAGGTTGCCCAGCTTGATGTTACTGCTTTCGACCAGGCGGACCAGGGTTTCCTGGTTTATGCCCAGCGAACGGAGTTTCTGGTTGTCCGGGAGGATCAGCAATTCCGAGCTCACCAGCCCGCTCATATCAACCATGGCCACCTCCTGAAGTTGTTCGATCCGTTTTCGAATAACATTGGATGCAAAGCGGCTCAGCTCGACGAATTGCTGCGAAACGGGGTAAAGCTCCGCATTCGCTTCGCGTTTGATGCTTCGCGTTTGATGCCCTTCGGGCGTTTGAAGTTTCACGTTTGACGCTTCGCTGTTTGGGGTTTGTGATTTGGAATTTGGAATTTGGATTTTCTCTTCTTTTGTCGTAAGGTTCAGGTAGAAAACCGGAATATCCGTGGCATTGGCTTTGATTACCCGCGGGCGCTGAATGTCTCGTGGAAGAAAATTCATGGCCCGGTCAATCTTTTCATTCACTTCAATAAAAGCGAAATCAATATCGGTTCCGTATTCAAATTTCAGGTGGATGATCCCATTCTCGTTGCGTGTTTCACTGGTAATATCAGCCAGGTGGGCCACTTGCATCAGTTGCCGCCGCACAGGTTGAACAACCGTATTTTCCAGCTCGCGGGCAGGCGTATTGGGAACACTGACCTGGACGGTAATTTCGGGAATGTCAATATCCGGCATCAACGAAATCGGTATAAACTTCATGGCAAACAAGCCCAACACCAGGATGGCGATGAAGGTCATGCTAACGGCAATCGGGCGTTTGATTAAGAATTCGACCATTTCACGTAAGTTTCAGGTTAAGGACTTGGTGTTTAAATATCTTGGTTCCCGGGTTTATACAGTTTCTGGCGTTTATATAGTTTCTATTGTTTCTGGGGTTTCTATCGTTTCGGGCGTTTGTATTTGTTGCCGCGGATATCGGTTTTTCTCAAGTAATCCATTAGGTTGGCTATTTTTCGCCCCAAGTCTATCGTGTCCCTGGCCAGCTTGTCAAATTCTTCCTGAGATATATAAGATCTGTCGAAAGCGCGGTACAATTGAGAACGACACTCGCCGCAAGAAGCCTTGGCAATTGAAAGAAACTGGAGGAACTCCTTGGTCCCGTCCCTTTCACAACCCTCGGCTATATTATCCATAGTCGAACCACTTGAATTGTTGATTTGATTTTTGAGTCCAAAATCTTTTGAAAAAGCTTCGTAGTTAATGATCTGGTATATTTCCATGCATAAATGCCGGGCTAACTTCCAAATCTCCAAATCTTCAAACTTTTTAACAGTACTCATAGTATAAGTTTTTCGCCGAACAACAGAAACAATAGCAACAAGAATAACAAAACCCAACAACAGCAACTACTTCACAACCACTTCACTTTCATGAGCCAGGTTCAGGTTGCCTGAGATGATCACGGTGTCGCCGGGAGCTAATGAACCACCTTTGTCCGGATGGGCGATAACCGAATAAGAAGAGCTGTTTTCGGCCACGGTTTGTACGTAAGTCCAAAAAGCGGTACCCTGGGTATAGGTAAAGAGCACTTCCTGGTTTTGGCGCAGCACCACCGCCGATTTGGGAACAACCAGCTGGCCATCCATTTTCTTTTCAACCAACACTTTTACATTCATACCCTCCATTAAGCCTCCGGGATTTCGGAGCCGTGCCTTAACGCCAATCATGCCGTTTTCATCAATCAGCGGGTTAATTTCCGAAACCTTTCCACTAAAGCTCTTGCTGTTATCGGCAAACGGAATGATCTGAACCTCATTGTTTAGCCGGATCGATTCAATCTCGTTCTCCACCACGCGGAATTCCACTTCAAATTCAGAATCATCAATGAGCATGCAAAACGCTTCGCCCGTGTTGACCTGCTCATGAGCTTTATACTTCAAGTTGGCCAGCAAACCATCAAAAGGAGCACTCAAACGGGTAGCCTGCAGGTTGAACTCAGCGGTTTGAATTTGCTGCAGCGCCTCGGAGTAGCCCGACTTAACGCAGGCCATTTCGTAAATAGGGAGTGGTATTTGGGTGCTGTCGAGGGTGTTGTAGCCTTGCCCGATCAGGATATTCTGGAGTTCCAGCCTCGCCCGCTGCAATTGCACCCTGGAGCCAGACAACTGCTGCTGGTAGGTAAATGGTTTTAAACTGGCGATCAACTGGCCTGCCCGGACCCGGTCGCCATTTTTAGCGTTGAGCTTTTCCAGCTGTTCGTTTACCCTGAAACGCAGTTCGCTTTTACGCACCGCAGCCAGTTTACCATTGTTAATCAACTCTTTCTTAAATGGCTGCTTTTCCAGCACCATGATTTCGACAGGGTTTTGCTGCTGGATATACTGGCGTTTTTCGGCAGCATCCGTTTCTGCTGGTTTTGAGCGTGTACACGATTGGATAAAAGCGAATACGATAATGACTAAAATTAGTGGAATGCGAGGTTGTTTCATTTTAGAGTCATTTTTGTCAATAAAGCTATTAATTTATTTTACATATCAAACGGGGATTACACTAAATTTTAACTTACCCCAATAAGATACAGGTTTTGTTATTCTCAATAACTAATAAGTTATATTCTTTTAAATAATCGTTTCCATTTAAAACCATTTTCATTATTTGAGTAGAGCACCAAAATCGCTTTTCCAATAATTCCCTTTTCCGGAAGAAAGCCCCACGTTCTTGAATCGGCGGAATTGTGTCGGTTATCTCCCATCATAAAATAGTAGTTTTGGTTAAAGGTGTAAGACCGAATTTCTTTCCCATCTTCTCGCACAATTCCGTCCCGGAGAATTAGATTTTTTCCTTCATAATTGCGGATTACTTTTTCGTAGAGAATGAAATTTTCTTCAGTCATCTCAATACGCATTCCTCTTTGAGGGACTTTTAATGGACCAAAGTTATCGGCTGTCCAACGGAATTTCATGTTATATGGATATGCATGGGGCATGGTGTCCGTGGGGATTTCTAAAAATGAGATCGAATCGATTCCTTCTTTTAAGCGCAGTGTCTCATATTGCATGCGGTTTAAATCCAGTTTAAACTGACCCTGTTGTATTCTGTTAATTTTTTCTTTTGTAATTTCAGATTGTTCAAGGATGTCAGTTAAACGATCGTCGTTTGCCCATATCAGGTAATCAACTTTGGAGGTTAAAGGAGCGGGTATAATTTGCTGATTACGGCTTATAATACCTTTTCTGATCCGTATTATATCTCCGGGTAAGCCAATGCAACGTTTGATATAAAAAGTTCCTTTCTGTTGTGGAAAATTGAATACAATGATATCTCCGCTTGAAATTTTTGTAAAGCCCTTTAGCCGTTTGTATTTGTACCAGGTGGAATCGATTTTTGAACGAGCATCTTTGTCTAGGTAGAACAGGATATTGACCCAGGGAATTTCGAAGGGAGATTGAGGTAGGCGCGGACCATAGTGCAGTTTGCTGACCATGATCTGGTCCCCCGGAATCAACGTATCTTCCATCGAACCGCTCGGGATCGTATATATTCCAAAGAACAAAACCCGAAGAGTGATTGCCAAAACAACTACCAAAAAGAAAGTGCTTGCCAGTGAAAAGGTTCTGTTCTTTCCAGTCCAGCGAACAAACGTTACGTTGAAAAAAAACAAACTAAACAGGCATCCAGTAATGAATAGGCCGAATGATAACCATACCAATCCAACCATTGGAAGAGTAAAAATGGTAAGTAAGAGTACAAAAATTATAGACTTCTTCATTTTGTGGTAATATCAATTCCGGAAGAAAATCCATCGTCATCGGGGTATTTTACGTTTCCTTTTATCGTTAGGATTTGTGGGGACCCTTCTCCGTTATAGGATACCGTAATCGTCTTGACGAATACCCCGGGATGAGAGGTGTCGTAGCTAAGGAGTATTTCTCCGGATTCTCCCGTTTTTATTGGCTTTTGGGGCCATTTGGGAACGGTACATCCGCATGACGTTTTCACATGCTGGATTACCAACGGCTTTTCTCCTGGATTGGCAAATTTAAAAGTGCAATTCCCGTCTCCTTTGTATTCAAGCTCGCCAAAATGGTGCGTTGTTATTTCAAATTTTATTTCTGCGTCATTTTTTGTAATTGCTGATTTACAAGCGATAAGTCCAGTCGTTGCGAAAGTTAATAGTACAATTCTTAAAGATATTCTCATGTCAGGATATTTAAAAAAGCTTCAATTTTTTTTCACCAAGGTATTTACAAAGCACCCGACAATTAGTTGTATTCCTAAGCTCAAACAGAACGCAGAGGGTATAACTTGTTTCATTGTCGTACTAGGATCAAGGTTTCCAAAATTTACTGCGGACCAGTTCAGATAATTGTGAACAGAGATTATGAAGCCCGCACAAAAAATGAACATACCTATTGCAATCCCCTTCTCCAGTTTGATATTGTAAATCCATTTATTTTGATTTGGATTCTTCTCTGGGAATATTTTGCTGCTCATAGCAAAGTTTTTGACGATAACGAACAGAATCAGCAATTGACACCCTACAATAGCAAAGACCATCATGTATAGTAGCGTGTGAATATCAAATGTAGTTGTTCCTATTTTTATTGGGGTAAGCATAAGTATTGTCCCTAATACAATCCCAACCGCAAAAAGAAAGAATCCAGGTAAAAGGAGTAACCAATTGGGAGCAAACAGGAGTAGAAATCGAAGATGACGCCACCCATCATGCCAGGTATTGAGGTGAGGAGGCCTGTTTCTGCCATCAGGTGATAAAGTAGTGGGTACTTCCGTTATTTTCATGTCAAACATGGTCGCTTTAACAACCATCTCGGAGGCAAACTCCATTCCCGTTGATTTTAGTTCCATTTTTTCAAAGGCTTCTTTTGTAAATGCCCGCAGCCCGCAGTGGAAGTCTCCAATTGAACTTTTAAAAAAGAGGCGGCCCACAAATGACAAAACTGGGTTGCCAAGATAACGATGTAAAAAAGGCATGGCTCCTTTTTTTATCCCGCCTTTGAAACGGTTGCCCATGACCAGGTCATACCCGTCATTCAATTTCTCGATAAAAGGCATCAGATCGGAGAAATTGTAGCTGTCGTCAGCATCTCCCATAATGATATAATCTCCGTTAGCGGCCGTAATTCCACCCTGCAAGGCAGCGCCATACCCTTTACCTGCAACTGGGACAACGCGTGCTCCATTTTGCAGGGCGATTTTTACCGATGCATCCGTGCTGCCATTGTCGGCAACCACTACTTCTCCGTCAATACTATTTAGTTGAAGGAAATCTAATACTTTTTTTATACAGATTGCCAGTGTGTCTTCTTCGTTGAGGCAAGGCATAACAATGGATAACTTCATTTTCGTTTTAGGTTAGGTTGATAATTCTGACATAGGTATCGAATGAAATACCAAAATGAATGGAGCAATGCACCACATTGAGCATCTCAATTCTTTTATTGATCTGAAATTTCATCTTCACGGTTAATTTGGTAAACAACAAAACGGGAATTTTCCATCTTTTTAGAAAGCCATGCTGGTGGGTGGTCAATTAGAGAATTAATTTGGTTATAGTCTCCCATTTGCTTGTGCAGCACCACATAGTTGCCCGTTGGTCGAATGTTTTCGGGATAATCGTGTATAATGCATGATCGGTGACCAGTATAGAGACTCATTACCCGGGGCTTAAAAAACACAATAACACAATTTTGTGTTTGCATGTTAATAAAGGCAAACATTTCTCTGGCATCTTCCGTTTCTGGTCCTTCAATATATTCTGGTCGATTTATCTTGCGCATTAAGTAGAAGCTATAATCGAGCAGCATGATGACCAGGAACGCGGAGAAAGCGATTCGGCTGCTTGGAAATATCCAATTCTTGAGTTGAATTGAGAAGCTGGTTTTTTGTAGGCCTTGAAATAAAAAGTAGAAATAGAATGGGATCAGAATAAATAAGTATCTGATTTCGTGGTGCGGCCATACAACGAAGAGCACGTGCAGCAAAACAAAATAGATGGACATTGCCATGTCTTCACGGAACCGAGTGTACAAGCCTATAACTACAAAAGGTAGCACAACCATAACAAATGACTTTTTCAAATAAGAACTGAAACAATAATCCAGATGATCCAGATAGAAATTGATATTTCCAATAATGGTCGCCTCGGAGGTAAGCTCGAAATGCGAAAAATGGGAAGAACTTCCACCCGGCAGCAACAGGGTATAACCGATATGGAAACACACAAAGGCTACTGCCATTTTTGGTAGCCATTTTCTGTCGAGCAGGTATTTTTTTGAAAACTTCTGAGCCCCCCATTGGATAAATTCAGCGGTGCCGACAGCTGCAACCAATAAAAAACCTTCACTACGGATGATAGAGGCATAAAAAAACAAAAATGCTGCTAAGACAATTCTTCTCCAAGAAGTTCCTTTGGAATGCCTTAATTTCTCGTAGGACCACAGTGCCATCATAACGAAAAACAGGAACGGAAAAGCTGATCGAAGGTTATTCGTATATTCGATAAGTCCGGGATTAAAAGACAGGCAGGCAACAATTAACAGACTTCCGGTAGCTCCTGTCTTTATACGAAATAGATAATACGAGGCAAGCAACATGGCAATAAAAAAAAGCATTACCACCAGCTTAAGCCAGGTATAGTTTAACCCAACCAACTTAACCATCGGCGAAAGCAGTATTGGCCAGCCCCAGGGGTAAAGTTCCGGAGAGTAATAGCTGTAACTCGAATGCTGTAATCCGAAGGTATTTTGTTCCAATAACTCTCGGATATTTCCCTCCCATAGAGCGCTTGCCTGATCGAGATACAAAGCAAAATCGCCACCCCACCCATGGGAGCTGTTATGAATAATTAAGGGGGAAATAGCAGTGATTACAAGAATAAAAATGAGGGCGATTCTTGATTTCATTTTATAGATTGACTGATTGAGATTTGATTTAGTGAGCAAAGCGCTCAAAGTTTTCTTCTTTTGATGAATTTGGTGATCATTCAGTTACCTGGAGTAGAATTGTTCAAGGAAATATCCAGTAGAATTACCGGACATGTCATCGCAAATAAGTAACTTATCTATTTCGTGCTTCTTGCTGAAAGTGAAATATACAGGCACAGTAAATTTTGTCTCTTCATCTTTGAATAATCGATCTTTAGTTTTATAAGTTTTGAATGTTAGATGATTAGCATTTTTGAAAATTTCCAATTCTTTGTATGTAAAATCAGTTAAAATGATTAGTGTATCTTGATCCAGATGGGGTGTTGCATCATTTATCAGCTCTAGTTGTTTTGATACACAGGGCATACAGTTATATTTGGAGAAAAAAAAGATCAGTTTCCCGTTCAAATCATCGAGTGACATTATGTTATCGTTGTTGTCTGAAATAAGGCAATATGCGTTGATTTGGATCTCATTTCCGATTCTTTCTTCTTTTTTAACGTGATGGAAGATATATAGAAACAATAACAGCGAGGATATAATATATATAATTCTAATCCTTTTGCATCGTATTTTCATAATTTCTATTTTTTCAAAAATCCTTAATTTTGAATAACACAATAATATCGTTGTCATTTATTTTTGTGTCTTTTATAAAATTATACTTATCTGTCCTGGTCTTGCTAAAATTCTTCATGGGATCAAGTATTCCATCATATTCGTCTTGTTTTATTATTTGTAAGATCTCCGGGGTACTCACCCTACCATAAAATAGGTCACCATTTAAATAGTTGGATGATCCCGGATACAATATTTCCTTGGATGGATACCTGTTATTGTACATCTTCTTTTGTCCCGACTTCAAGGAGTATATCGTGGTGTATGCCTCTTGAGGTCCGCTACTTACGAGCCATAAATAGTTGTCTGAAATTTTAAATTTTGAAAGACCAAAGGAAGGAAGGTTATTTTTTCTAAAATAGTCGAATGCATAATCAAAGTCTCTGTTCAGTAGTTTTTCAAAGTCCGCCTCGGGCAATTTGATTTTACCAAAGTCGAGGACGAATTTAGGATGCAGGCTATTCGCTCCAACTTCGTATATTGTATCACTATTTAATAGGTTCAGGTATGTTTTCTCCGAGTTACTAGCAAAATAGTTAGACTTAACAAAACCGTACGATAGTATTTCTTTTCTCTCCGGATAGTCTTCATACAACAGGTTTCCGTCTAAATCAAATGCTGCAAAAGCAAAGCATTTTTCGGTGCGGCAATCCGGGATTTTATATGCATATAAGCGGTTGTTCCGGCACTGGATCCGCTGGATGTTATAATGCTGAAGATTTAGGGAGCCAATGAACTCACCTTCAAAATCATATTTACTAATATTTGACCAGTTAAGTATTCCAATGTGTTTAGATTGGCAGTCTACATAAAAATCACTTATTTCTTTATATTCTTGGGGACCATTGCCGAGAGCATCAATCTTAAATAGAAATTTCCCCTTGAAGTTGAAAGCAAAAATACATTGTTGCGACATGCTTTTATCCAAGATAAACAAAGTGTCACCGCATGCCAGTATTTTGGTATAATTGCTAATTAATGAGTTTTTATTTGTTTCGAGCTTAATGTACCGTAAACCTTCTATTAGTGAATCGGGAGTAGCTGCTGCTGTTTTCTCATCCAGTAGCCTGATGGTTGTAACACCGCTGTTATCTTCTCTCGCCTTAAAGAGTGGCTCAGGAGTTGGACTACAAGTGACCATCAAGTAACAGATGCTTGCGAAGAAAAGTGTTTTTTTCATTTTTTTTCAATATTTTTATAAGAGTGCCCTAAAAATTCAGTTTAAGCTATTGATAAATTGTGTATTTGAAAAAGCTCATTTATCGACTAAGCATAAAACAGCTTTTCGGGGCATTCTTTATTTGAGTGAGACGTTATTCACACGGGATACAGGTCGTTTCTACAGGAAAATACCCTACTTTACTTTGATCACATTTTGATGTTAGGAAAAATGTGCAATTTAAATTGTGACCAACAACTCCATCCTCCTTGATAGTATACGCACAATTAAACGGCAAGCTAACGCCATAATACGGAATTGTACATCCGAACTCAAAGACTGCAACTTGTCCATACACTACGGATGATGTAAGCTTTGCCATGTATACGTATCCAGCTGAAGCATTGGTTGTGGTTGAAGTTGTAACCGCCATAGCACTATCACTCATCATCACAAACGGGTCATCCAATGTCACTTTCACATTAACGGCCAGGGCAAGTATAAATATTGCCGCAGCTAGGTATTTCAATCCTTTTTCAATTTTTGTATTCATTATTTATAGATTTGTACAGGCTTGTGAGTATTGTTTTAGAAATATGTGCTCACAATACCTGTGGTTTAAGGTGTGGCTGGGTTTTTCCCGGCTGCACCTTTTGTTTAAACTAACGCTTGTCGTACCGGTGTTGGTACGCCCACTCCTGCCGTTCGCAGCCTATTGGGCGAGAAGTGGACTTTTGGGGTCAACTGGTTAATGTTTATGTCATGGCAATTCCTCCTCTATTTGATTTGTTAATAATGACGTGTTTATTATTTGCTTTTTACGGCTCCGCCCCCTCAGTCCCATTGGGGCTAAGCGAGTGTATCCTTTTCTCGGATCTTTGCTATTTTATTTTAACCCGTTGGCTAAGTCGCTCCTTATTCAACAACAGGCATTGTTTCGGCTATTTTCTCCCTGGCCTGCTTATGGCATGATTTGATGCTTTTCTCCAGGATGATATAGTTTGGCCTGCGTTTATTCTCAATAAATAACTTACCTAAATATTCGCCCATAATGCCCAGCACAATTAGCTGCACCCCGGCCAGAAATACGGTGCTGATGATGGTCGATGTCCAGCCATGGACCGTTTTATCGGTAAAAAACTCCAAATACAAGGCCCAACCCATAATGATAAAGGCTACGAGCGATACCAAAAGGCCCATGATTAATGCGAGCCTCAGTGGTTTTACACTCGTTGAGGTAATCCCGTTCAGCGCCAGCTTGATCATTTTGCGCAGCGGGTAATGGGTTTGCCCGTTTTTGCGTTTCAAGTGGTCATAGCTTACAAATGCTTTTTTAAAGCCCATCCAGGCATAAAGTCCCCGCAGGTAGAGGTGGTTCTCGGGGAGTTGTCTGACAACATCTGCAACCCTCTTGTCAATGAGCCGGTAGTCGTTGGCGCTTTTCACCACCGGGTAATCGCTAAGTTTATTAAGCAAATTGTAATAGCAATAGGATGAGTGTTTTTTGAACCATCCAATAGAGTTGGTATAAATGGGCATGGCCTCCACAATCATGGCTCCTTCCAGCCACTTGTCAATCATTTGGGGGATGATTTCCGGTGGTTGCTGCAGGTCGGCGTCAATGGTAATAATGGCATCGCCGGTCGCGTGATTGATCCCGGCCTGCAACGCGGGTTGGTGCCCAAAATTTCGTGAAAAACGAACAAAGTTGACTTCGTGAAACCGAATGGCCAACTGCTCATAAACTTCAGGAGAGTGATCGGAGCTGCCATCGTCAACCAGTATTATTTCGTAGGCATATCTGCTCAGGTGTCCCTGAAGTTCAGTAACCATCAGGGGAATATTCACCGCTTCATTATAGCAGGGCACCACCACCGAGACAAGGAAGTTACTCTTCTCCATAAGCGTCGTTTTGAAGAGGATTATCTACCGCGGGTTTGTTTTCCGCTTTTCGTTTGTCAATAAGTTCATTAACATTTTTTTTGATTGAATCGCTGTCTTTCCATTCTGTAGTTCTTACGAACGAATGAGCACCAAAGAAAATGAAATAAGCTGTCAGTCCAGGTATTAGAAATTTTCGCCATGCTTTTTCCCGCACATACAAATAGTAAATAAACCATGCAGCCGTTACCCCAAGCCCAATGAGACTGAAATACATATACCTGTCGGCGGTAATCATTTTGCGGGGCATTGGAATAAGGTGCAGTACCAGCACGATATTGATAATAAACAACAGGAACCCGAAAATAACAAGCCGGTTGTTGCGGACAAAATTGACCCTGATAAAAATGATACAAATAGTTACCAGCACAGGATATACCCAAAAATAAAGTGGTAATGCTTCGCCCACTTCAATAGGGAAAAAATAAAAATAGTATAATTTGACCGGCGCAATATAACGGAACAGGTACTCCATAAAACTGCTCATGCTGAACAGGAATCGTTGGTAAAGCGGATAGGTATCTGTTGTAAATGTACCCAGGTTGTTTGAGACCGAAAAAGCATATAACAAAAGGGCGATGAAAAAGAATGGAATCTTTTCGACTATCACTGTGTTTTTTAATGACCAAAAGGAGAAACTTAGTTTTTTGAAACGGTGAAAAACGTAGTCGAATGCCAGCAGGTTAAGTGGGAAAATGATAGCCTGTTCTTTTGATCCATAGGCCAGCAGGTAACACAAGGCCACCCCAATCAGCCACCAGGCGTTTAATGTTCTCAAATAGTTTAGGTAAAGCCGGATTCCCATTAAAAAGAACAGGGAATAGAGTACAATTTTTGATGCACTGATCCAGGCCACCGATTCAACCTGCAAGGGATGTATGGCAAATGCGAGTGTCGCCAAAAACGAAAATATCCGGATTCGTTCGGCGCTCCATGCGGGCTTAGTCTGTCTGATGGTTATGCAAATAATGGCATAAACGAGTAGAGCATTGACCAGGTGTATCAGCAGACTGGCTGCGTGAAAAGCCACAGGATTAAACCCAAATGTTTCGTAAATAATAACATACAACACCGTATTTACGGGCATATATTGTCCAAGATGATAGTGAGTAAAATGATACCATAGATCGCTAAGGGAATGGCTGGTCACAAACTCATAGTCGAGGACTTGCCACTGGTCGTCCCACCCCCGTTGGAAATCATTGAAAAGAGTTGGAAGAAAAACAATGAAGACCGCAAATACCAATAATAATGGAGAGTGAAGTTTACCTACAGATTTAATCATAAATATCAGTCTGAGAAGTTTTATTTACAGTAGGACAATTTAAACTCATATTATGGAAAATCAAAAATAATTTTTCTTTATTTAGTAAACGGCTATTGTCAATGAGGGAATGGTTGTCGGGAGTTATTGGGTGAATAATTCTTTTAGCTTTTTTCTCCCGCTTCTTGAGACAGGAATGACAATTGCGTTATCAAGTTTCAGTGATTGGTCTATACTGGTATTATACTCGATGATATGCCCGATGTGGAAATGCTACATTTGACTGTACGGTGAGTTAAGCCATAAAAGCATTAACTTACAATTATGAATCAAATGAGAAAAAAGTTTGACAAGGAGTTCAAGCA
>JGI25321J50212_10001941_pt1 | contig 16440 bp, 17 predicted proteins | sample AutmiccommuBRH23_FD_50212 | JGI IMG/M metagenome (IMG submission 50212)
GACGAGATCGAGGAACTTCTCTCCTTCGCGATGGAGTCGCGCCGCCGGGTGCGCGAGCACATCCTGCGGCTGGACGAGACCTTCATGCGGAACGACTTCACGTACCGCCGCCTCCATGACGGCGCCGAGACCACCGTCTTGACGGTGGAGGAGGTGCAGTATCCGTCGGCGGCGGGACGGAAGCCGGCCCCGGCCGGTGATGATGAGAACAACGAGGCCGCCCCGCCAGCGGAGGACGCGGTCGTCGCACCCGCCCTGGCGGAACTCATCGACGCGGGCGAGAGTGCGACCCTGGAGTTCAAGGCGACCCTGCGCAAGAACCTCCACACGGGGCAACCTGATCCTAGCGTCGAGCACGGCTCCCTCAAGAGCATCGCCGCCTTCCTGAACACGAAGGGGGGGACGCTGGTGGTTGGCGTCGCCGACGACGGAACAACCGTGGGCGTGCAGGAGGACGGCTTTCCGACCGAAGACAAGATGCACGTTCACCTAGTGAATCTGATCAAGGCGCGCATGGGGGCGACCCACATGCTCTTTGTGAATGTGCGCTTCGACGAGTACTACGGTCAGCGCGTGATGGTGGTGGAGTGCGAACCGGCTTCCACGCCTGTCTACCTCAAGGACAAGGACGGCAAGGTGGAGCGCTTCTACATCCGTACCGGGGCGGCCACTACGGAGCTCAAACTGAGCGAGACCCAACCGTATCTGCGGCGGCGGTTTGGGGCTGGGGCGTAGTGACCGCGCCTCCAGGTGCCGGATTGCCGGGAGGCCCCCGGCTTGCTGGAAGTTCGTGGCAGAACCACGGTTGTGGGCCGAGCGATGGCGGGAGAAGTCCGGCGGAATTTGATGGTGACTGGGGGGGCGCTGGACTCCTTGAGCTACTCATGGACTCCATCGAGGAGTCACTCACATATCCCCGTGCAAGATACTGTTTTGAGCGACGCTATGGACTTCAGGACGGCGAGTCGCAAACCCTACAAGTCGTTGCCGATGATCTCGGAGTGAGTCGTGAGCGGATCCGCCAAATCGTAGAGGAGGCCATCGCGAGGATTAGACGGACTGGGCGGTCCGAGAGTGCGGTTGCCTGCCCGAGACTACTCTCCTACCTCCAAACTGCCGCGTCGGTCGATGACTCGGTACTTGCTCTTCGACTCATGCGAATGGCCAGCTCGGAACTTGGTCACATTCCGCTCAGTCTCTCCGTTCCTCTTCTCCTGTCGCTGCTTGGTGTAGACAAACAAAGACGTGTTGACACTATGGCCGAAGTCAGGCGTGAGCAGCAGCGAGCGCGGGCTGCGGAGCAGCAAGAGCGGAGTCTGGAGGCCGCCGCTGAGCGCCGGCGGGCAAAGGAGGCCGTGTTTGCTACGGCGCTTGAAACAGAGACCTTCTGGCCGACCACTGTTCGGCTCGATTTGGCGCATCCATCGGGCTCGAAGAGATCCGTGCGATCCACGGGCGACGATTGCGCCGAGCTACCGACCTTCTATAGTGACAAGATCCGGCGCGAGGTCCAATGCGAGTCCGAGCTCGAGTATCGATTCCTCCTCCAGATGGACGATAGTCCGAGCGTCAGGTGGTACCAAGAGCAGCCGCTGAGCATTGAGTATGAGGCGGATGGGCGGACCCGGCTGTACTACCCGGACGTGCTCGCGCTCTTGTCCGATGGGCGAAGCATCGTGATTGAAATCAAGCCTCACTACCAGATGGGTTTGCTTGAGAACGTGAGGAAGTGGCGAGCGGCTTTTCTCTTCTGCGAAGCTCGCGGATATGGCTTCCTGGTCACGGATGGCCGCCACTCGCTGAAGGAGCTGATCGAACGCTCAGTGCCCTCGGAGTTTCGTCGGCAAATGCTCGCGACGATAGAGCATGGCCCTACAGGGTGGAAGGTTCTCCGCGAAATCCGTGACTCGACTGCTGCCTCCGCATTGGACATGGTCTCGATTGTCCTTCAGGAGCGCCTTGTTCTGCTTTCGAGTCCGTTTCGTGTGGGCAAACAGGGGTCATGACTGAGTCAAACGGGACGACTGAAGCTGAGCCGCTTTTGAGCCGGAACGATGGGTCGCCGAGAAGATGAGACGCGTAGCCGATTGCGCCACGGGAAGACGTGCGGGCGACTACGGCTTCAGCACCCAGCGGTGTTCGGTGTCCTTGGTGACAAGGCGTTTCAGGGATCCATACAGCTCGTGGTTGACTTCCGCCCGAGAGGTTTCTGTTACCCCCCTACGTCTGAGCTCCTTGCCGATCTCTCTCGCTCGCATCGGTTCCTCTGCCAATGCAAGAATCTCCACAATGGTTCGGGCCACTATGCCGAGGTCACCGGGCAGTTGACTGCGCGGGCCTCGAGCGGATCCCGCTCTGGCTTCCCCACCCTTTTCGCGCTCGCTGCGGCGTGGATCCGATCCGCTAGTCTCCTCCGTGGCCCCAGTACCCGTTGAGGGCTTGGGGTCAACCTGGCTGCGATTCGGACGCCTGAGCCTACTCGGAGTCAATCCCTTGATCGTTGGGCGTTCTTCAAGATCGGTCATCTTGGTTCACCCCCGCCGACTAGCGACGCAACTCCCGTGGTAGCCAGGAATGGAACGCTCCGACGCCGCGGTGTCGCTCGAAGAGCGGCGGAGGCGCGCTCGCAGGATACGGCTTGGCGACCACTCGCTTACGGGCGTGGTCGACCGACTCGACCTTCCAGGCCTTCCGAGCCAGAGTGAAGATAAGGTCAAATGGCTCTCCGATAGCCCCCACCCTGCTCCCACCCAACGCATTGAAGACAGTGTAGGCATTCTGGTCGGGAATGTTCGAGTGGAGGCGTCCCCGCCCTTTCTCGCCAAGGTCCATGAGCTTGGTCGTTGCCCACCACCTCGAGATCCGATGTTCAGTCCAGCCGTTATCCGCCATCTTGTCCAGTATCTGCAAGAGGTCCGAAGTTTCACAGAGCGCGCCCGCCGCGATGCTGAGCGTATCTAGGCTGGCTCCTCCGGGGTTGCCGTACAAGACCGAGGCGATCTGCTGGACCACCACAGACAGGTCTGGCGCATAGGAGTCTTCGGATATCCGCCCCTGCTCGACCTGCTCGAACATCGCCTGGATAAGTAGACGCTCCTCCGGAGATGAAGTGATCACAGCTGCCTGAGCTACTTTCCCGCGACGACCGGCCCGGCCGACTCGTTGCATGAGAGCAGACACGCTCCAAGGCGGCTCGGCCAAGACAACCGCGTCGATGTTGCCGATGTCGATGCCAACCTCGAGGGACGAAGTTGCCACGCAGGCGGCGACGCGTTGTTCTCGCATGACGGCCTCGGTGTGCGCTCGGGTCTCGCTGGACAGACTCCCGTGATGGGCAACCACTGGGTACGGTTTCCACAAAGGCGCGAGCTGCGCGGCGACCTCCTCTACAGACTCTCGGAGGTTGCAGAATACAAGCAGTTTCTTCCAACCTCGCGCTCGAGATAGACGGGCGGTCTCCTCGAGAGACTCGCAGAACGAGTGCTTGAGCTCACGGTTTGACTGGATGTTCACTTCCTCGCATGAAGTAGTGTAGCGCGCCGCTGTGGCACGAGGATTTGCCAGCGTGGCCGATAGCAGGTGGGTGCTCGGAAGAACAGCCGTGACGTCTCCAAGACGTCGCAGCAGACACCGCAGCTGGTCGCCGCGATAGGTGCCATCGAGGATGTGGATCTCATCGAGGATCACCGTGCGAATTCCCGAGAGCATGTGTGGTCTTCGGCAGAGTAGGGAGTCCAGTGATTCCGGTGTGGTGATGAGAAAGAAGCGCCCCTCGGTCTTGGGAAACTGCGGCCGATCTCCATGCTTGATGACCACTCTGATTCCGAGATCGTCCAGCGGGCCCAGAAGCCGACGGCCCAGATCGTTGGCCAACGCCTTCGTTGGAACAACGTAGACAACCGCGATTCCTTCCCAACGTCCGGCCAGGAGAAGCTCCACAACCGGTGCTACCACCGCTTCTGTCTTGCCGGAGGCGGTCCCCGCCGCGATCACCACGTTCGCTCCGGAGAGAATCTTGGGGATCGCCTCTATCTGGACGGGATTGAGGCGTCCGAACCGAGAAAAGAAGGGCATCCACGTACGAGGAAGGAGGCGGCGTGGGTTTCCCCCGGGGTCAGTCATCACCGGGGCTTGCGGGTGACTCTAGTATCGGAGCCGAAGCGTGCGATATCGAGCGCTTCGACGCATGCTTTGACGAACATTCTCGTCATCCCTGAACTGCCTCGCACTCGACTCAGGATGGAAGTCGGGTCAATCCGCGAGGGATGCACGCCGTACGCGACCGCGTACCGCGTGCAGATCTCTGCGCATGCTGCGCCTAGCGCGGCATCGTCCAGGGGAGTCAGCTCCACGTCGGTCACGCCCTGCATTCCGTTGTCGAACACTTGCTCCGTGAAGGCAACCACGACCTTCGTTCTCGCGGGGTATCGGTAGACAAAAGGGATAGGTCTGCCTACACGGCAGTAATCGAGCCCGGACCGCCGCAAATCGTCGACCGTGCTGCCCAACTCCTGGTCATCCGTCGCCAGTCTCAGTATAGCTTCGAGCGTGTTTAGACCCTTCCCAAGCTGGTACGTGTAGTCAACTGATGCCACTGATTCGGCCTCATCGATGATGACGAGGAGCCCAGCCATCCCGAGCGCCTCGTGCGCGGCCCAACCCAGGCCGCTCATGAGATTGGTGTACTGGTTCACTGCGGTGGAGAATGGATAGAGACCTGGCAGCTGGCTGTACCAGTACTCATCTGAGACCCAAGGTCGCACTACTGATTCCTTGCCTTCGATCCAGTCCCACACGAGCTCATTCTCGGCGTGATCGGCCACATGCGAGAAGAGTGCGTGATCGTACAACCGCCCTCGGCGGCACAGATCTCGTACGAGATCGCGGAAGCCGCGTGCGGATAGATCATTGTCTTGCCAACCGGGTGCGTACTGCAGCGACGAGGCTATCTCGCACCAGATGCGCTTGGGCTTGTGAAAGGGGGTCCCCGCCGGGTCGGTGTTGACCCGCGATACTAGGTATCCCTGCGCCAGAGCCCGGCGAGCGATCCATTCCAGAAAGTGCGTCTTTCCGGTGCCGTACTCGCCGACCACGAATGAGAGTCGCTGATCACCGGAGGAAAGCCAGCCATTCATAGTGGCGATTTCAGCCTGCCGTCCAAATATGAACTGGCCGATGCAGTCCTGGGGGACTACTCCCATCCGGAAGGCTTCGATCATGCGGCGGGCTAGAAACTCATTCGAGGTGCACGCAACGCCGCCATCGGGTACCGTCAGCGGGCTCGGGCGTGGCTTTGGCAGAGGCCTCTGGGGCGTCTGTGTGCTTGACGAGACAGGAGATGGTGAAGAGGGTAAGGCCGGAGCGGAGTCGCGGACTTTGGCCCGTTGTAGATCCGGGCGATGCACCCATTTCGGTCTCCCGTCGGCGAATTCGACGAGGACCTCCAATCCATCGTAGCGGGCCCTAACGACGCGACCCAGCCCGTACTTTCGATGGGTGACCCACCCAGAAACCACAACTACCACCCAAGATCGGTGATCGACGGTGGAGAGCCAGTGTGGTGCCAATAGTTGAGACCCCTTGCCAGGCCCTGGACGAATACGCGTTTGTAGCTGATATCCCCGAAGCGCTGCTCGTAGGCCTCGGTTGCCACCAAGCCGACGAGTTCCTCGGCCTTCCTCTTGTCCAGTGTCGTGCTCTTTGCTACCTCGAACACGCGTACTAGTTTGCCTCCCACCTCGCGTAGGAAAGCCGGCGGCTCAACCACCGTGTTCTCCAATTCGATCTTCACCCCGGCATAGTTCGGCAAGTCGAACACGGTGGCAACTCGCTGCTGGAGTGCCGTATACACTTGGGTTCCGCCTTCCAGGAACTGCTCGTCCGGTACGGCGTAGAAGATGAATGCGCCCTGCAGGCTCGTGCGACTACAAGCGTCGATCAGTTCTCGGAGGTTGCTTAGGTGTTGCTCCTTCTGCTTGCCACTCATGCTGGGAATGCGTTCCGCTTCATCGAATAGCACGACCAGACCGCTGTATCCGATCTGCCTGAGGAGTTGGGCAAAGGACCTCAGCATGGTGGCTACCGTGGTCTTGTCGATCTTCTGGAGAATGCCGAACTTGGAGTGGGTCCGGCGATCGTAGCCCTCTCCGCTCAGCCATTGGCAGATCGCGCCGAATTCATCCTCGTGCCGTCCGAGGAGCGCTCTGTAGGCTGACTTGACGGCCTTCTCAAAACTGATGCTGTCAAGGCCTCGGATCATGTCAAGCTGTGAAAGAAGCTCCACCTGGAGCTCCTGGCCGGAGAGACCCGATTCCGTGGCCTCCCTCAAGTCGCGGCTGTACCAGCGGCGGATGAACGCGCCGATTCCACGCTCGTAGCCACCGGCGAGCAACTCCTCTGGCTCCAACGGTGGGGTTACTTCGTGCATGATCGCGCCGTAGACCAGTTCGAACTTGTGGAAAGGACTCGCGGCTTGACTTAGGCTCACGTACGAGGTCACGAAGGCCTCTTGCCACGCGGCATCGCGAACACAGTACAGGAAGTGCGTCTTACCGCCGCCGTACACGCCCACAACCATCTTGAATGCCGACCCGCCGTCCTTGACATAGGTTCGAAGGTACTCGTCCCTGATCACCGATAGATACGGATCCAGGCCAGCAGTAAACTCCTGGAATCCGACCTCGGGCGGTTGGCCAGCTCCCCCGACATTCTGCATGATGTGGTTGGCGATCCTCTGATCGAGCTCCATGTCTCAGACTCCTTGAAGCGCTAGATGGGCGTAGACTGATCCCCTGCCCGACTCATCGGTTGGCACCCACAAGTAGTCCGACCGCTTGCGCGTTTCGGAACGAGTAGCGGCTTTGAGGACAATGCGCACGGATCTGTCATTTTCTCTCACGTGGCGTTGTAGTCGGAGGAGGTCGGCGCTGAAGTCGGCCCGACCGTATCCTCTATAGTTCTCTTTTCGCGGATCAACGCGATATCGGTTCTCTTGCACCAAGAGAGCGATCTCGGGGAGTAGATCGACCAGTCGAACCGGCGATAGGTCGTCTGAGGCGAGCCGCCGATGGGCTGTGCGCAAACGAGCCAGGAGGTCGCCCTCTGGAAGCCCGCTGCCCAGTGTTCGTCGGAAGCCCACCAGCGTTTCCACGATCACCGCTGGCGACAGCGCGCATTCGCCGAGCACTTCCTGTTTGGGACCCCACCAGATGCGTAGCTTTCCAGTATCGGCGTTGGCTTCCATCGAGAACGGCCCAACTTTGAAGTCCGGGTATTGGCCGCCTAGTGCCAGGTCAACCTCACCCAGCGCCGTCTCGAGTTGTGCTCCGAAATGGCTCCGCTGTCTGTCCACGAGCGAGCGGAGTCGATCCGCGGTTGCCGTGGCCCAAGCATGCAGTTCTGCATAGTGACTCGGGAGGGCCTGCGCACGCACCGAGGTAGCCTGTACCTTTTCGACGGCACGCAGCCATCGCAGGGGCTCGTCGTATTCAGGGTCCGCACGCTCGAGCTTCTGAACCTCCTTGAGCGCAGCGACCACGTCCTTTGATGCCTTTTGTGTCTGGGCCAGCTGTTTGACGAGGGGAGCAACCTCTTCGGCCGGAAACGCTTCTGGCTGGTCGGTCACACTTCCTCCTTCATCCGATAGATCGATGTGCCCCACAGAGTTAGCATCAGACTCTCGGAGAGCGCGAGGTTTCAGACTAGAACTACTCCGGTTGAGACGCAAGTCCCTCGGTTGACAGATGATCGTCCTCACCTGCTTGAATGGAAGACACTAGTCCTTGGCACGCTACGTAAACCTAGATCGTGGTCCTCGTCTTCCGAGACGCAGGGTGGATAGAGCAGTGGCCGGCCAGGAACGCGCCGCGGGGCTGTGTCGATCCCCAAACCGGGTGGTCATCTCGCTCAGCAAACGAGTGTTGCGAGTTCCTGGTGTCGCGGGGCCCCGACTCCTATGATGGAGGCCATGGACCGCCGCGTTGAGGAACTCTATGGTCTCCTTGCCGAACTGCCCCGCTGTGCCCACGAGACCCCGCGGGCTGCACTGCCCTCGGACGGCATCTACTTCTTCTTCGAGGCGGACGAGCAAGTTGAGATAGGAGGCACTGCTCTTGATCGAGTAGTCCGAGTAGGAACCCACCGGGTGGACGGCCGCTTCCCCACCCGCATCCGCCAGTACTACGGCTATCGAGGGTCCCTCGGCGGAAACAAGAACGGCAGCGTCTTTCGGAAGCATCTCGGAGGAGCCCTGCTGCGCCGGGCCGACCCTGCCGATCCTCGGCTCGCCGAGTGGATCGCTCAGGGCGGAGACTCCTACCCGGAGGTGGAGGAGGCAGTGAGCCGCCGGTTGCGGGAGTCCTTCACGTTCGTGTGGGTGCGGGTGCCGTCCAAAGAGACGCGGCTTTCTTTGGAGAGCGGCCTCATCGCCCTTCTTGCTCAACACTGCACGGGAGCGGCCTCATCGGACTGGCTCGGGCTCCACGCTCTGGCTCCTGCTATCGTCTCCTCGGGCCTCTGGAACACCCAGCATGTGGCATCACCTGTCCTGACCGAGGACCAGCTCTTGCAGCTTCGACAGCTCGCCGAGACACCGGGAGCACAGGAACGATGAGTGCCCCGGGGCTCCTCGTCATCGTCCCCTGCGGCCAGGGGAAGGTCTGGGACCGGCATCCAGACGCAGGCCCCACCCCGGCCCGAGACGCCTACACGGGAGCCCCATTCAAGGTGAACCGCGCTTTCGCCGAGCACTTCGCCGAGCGCTGGGTGATCCTCTCCGCCAAGTACGGCTTCATCGACCCGGCCTTCCTCATCCCGGAACCGTACAACCTCACCTTCAAGAAAAAGAACCCCGATCTGGTCGACACCGCCACCCTACGCGACCAGGTGACTGCCCTGCGCCTCTCGGAGTTCTCGGAGATCGTCGTGCTCGGCGGCAAGGACTACCAGAAGGCTGCTCACGCTGCCTTCTCCGGGACAGAGGCCACATTGCATACTCCCTTCGCGGGGCTCCCCATGGGGCGGGCCATGGCTGCCACCAAGGAGGCCATCGCGAGGGGTGAACCGTATTGAAGCGGAACAGCAGTGACCGTGCCGAACTTCGGGGGAGGCGTCTGTGGTGAAAGGGACTGAGGACGACAAGGATCTCAAGGCAAGGGTGCTGGCCGAACTAGAAGATGCCCGGGCTTTCGCGAAGACTCTGGACGTCGCGGAACTCAAGGAAGGCCAGTGGTTCCTCAAGCTCCTGTACAAGGTGACCAGTGCCTACAACCGCAACGCACGGGCGGAGTACTTCCAGAAGAAGTATCCGGGCGTACCCAGGGACGATATCGCCGACGTCCTCGTCTCGGTGGCGACCCGCTACGCCGCCATCGTCGGCGCGGTCACCGGCGTAGCGGTGACGGCAGGGGTGGTGGCCGTCACGGCTTCCGGGGGCGTTGCTGCGGCCGCCCTCGTGGGAGCTATCGGCGCGGAGATGCTCACCCTGGCCGGGCTACAGATGCGGTTGGTCCTCGACATGTCCGTCGTGTATGACCTGCAGCTCGATCCCGAGGACCCCGAAGACATCCTGATGGTATTCGGCTACGCCCTGGGAGTTGCGCCCGCGGATCTTCTCGGCAGAGGTGTTCAGGTGTCCGCTGGCGTAGCCACAAAGGGCGCAGTCAAGAAGTACGTGAGCAAGGGGACTCTGAAGACGGTCCAGAGGATCGGGCAGAAGCTCGGCGTGAAGATCCTGCAAAGGACGCTGATCAAGTACGCCGTCCCGGTGGCCAGCGCGAGTATCGGCAGTGCCTATAACTACGCGACGACCAAGTCCGTGGGGGAGATCGCCAAACGACATCTGAAGAACAAGGGCAAAGTCACCGACGAGCTGCGAGCGGTCGTATCCAAGCGGAATGCCTATGACCTCGTCGTCCCGGCGGCGGTCATGTTCACTGCTCAGGCCGACGGTTCGGTGACGCAGAAAGAGACAGAGATGTACCGGGCCATGCTCTCCCGCATGTCCTTCGAGGAGCATGCTCCCGAGGGCTTCGAGCGGTGGATGGGCGACAAGGATGGAGTCCTCGCCGCGGTGGCCGAGATCGAGGACCGGGACACGGCGGTCGCGCTCGTGGAGCTGATCACGCTGATGGCCATCTACGACGGTGCACTCGTACCTGAAGAGCGGGAGTGGCTCACCTGTGTGGCTGAGAGCGCGTGTGTTCCCCTTGACCTTGACGAAGTGGAGAGGCGGGCCAAGGAGTACGAGGTGGTCGTTCGGGACGACGTCTTGCGCAAGGCGGCGGGCGTGGCGAGCGAGGTGGTGACACGTACTGCTGGTTCTACGGGCCGAGCCAGCCGTCGGCTCAAGGGGCTCATGAATAGGACTCGCAAGGACCCGGATGCGTAGTTCAGCTAGCCTTTCTCCGACGTGCTGCTCAAGGGATACACGTCGAGCGAGTGGGCCATGGCGGTGGTCACGGTGATCGAGCAGGCGAAGCAGGTGTGTCGGGAGTGGGGGGAGGCGGCGTGAGGGTCGCCAGGCCGTTATACACGGCGGAGCCCCACCTCTCCCGTGAGTTTGGCACCTCGTTCAGAGTGGACCCCCGTCCCAGCTTTGGTCTTCTGTCCGACTGATGTTCTACGCTTCACGCTAGGAGGTAGGATCGTGCTTGTTGTCGTAAGAGCGGTGGTTGTCGGGCCCGGGTTTTCTGCGCTTCTGGATTTGGACGAGACCGGGAAACTCGTGCGGGCGCGGTCGCCCCACGGAGAGGCGAGGGAGCAGCATTTCCGCGATCGCGTGGATCGGTTCCACGAACACGCGAAGCCGGGCACGTCGCCCGAAGACGTGGTCAGTTGGTTGAGCCGAGACAACATGTACTGCAGCTTCCACGTCGTCGACGGGCAGGACTTCGACGTTGTCTTCGAGAGCCTCACCTCGTTGTTTGTCGGTGGGCCCGGGTGGGGGGTGCCGGTCATAGAGCCCGAGGACGTCAAGATGTTCCTCGCCGAGTCCTACCACTGGCAGGACGGCGCTTCGGCGGCCGAACTGGCGAAGAGCTGGGTCAGGGCGGCCGGGCTGCCCGCTCCGGTTCGAGCCGTGCTCGAAGCCTGCCCGGCCTACCAAGACGCACGGTTGACGAGGGGGCACTTTGAGAAACAGGTACACCTGCCAGGACGTGGCTTCGCCAGTCACACCGATCTCATGGCCTACCTCACTCTCTGCAACAACTTCGGGGCGGTGATCGCGGTTGAAGGGAAGGTGGCCGAGGACTTTGGCGAAACCGTCGAGATCTGGAACGACGGCTCGGCGAACAAGGGGAGGCGGCTGGTAGGTCTCTGCGCCGTGCTCGGCCTGCCTGTTGGTCAGGTTGAAGACCTCCGCTATCAGCTCCTCCATCGTACCTACTCGGCCGTCGCTGAGGCGAAGGCGAACGTGTGCCAGCAGGCAGTGATGCTCGTGCACTCCTTCAGCCCCGAACTGGCCTCGTTCGGCGACTTCCAGACCTTCGCCTCCCGACTAGGCGTTCCCGTCACCGAGGTGAACACCCTGTCCGAGGAGAAGCAGATCGGGAGCGTCCACCTGAGGCTCGGCTGGGTCGCCGATCAAAGGATGGCGTAGGCCACAACCAGGAAGGCATCTCCGTGGACGTTCGTATTCCCGCCCTCGCCCGCAACCTCCTCGACCACTCCCTCTCCCTCCAGCCCAGGGAGAAACTCCTGATCGAGGGAGAGACCGGCTGCGAGGAGCTGGTCCGAGGCCTCATGGCCGAAGCCTACGCCCGCGGTGCACAGCCCTTCTTCGAGTTGACCGACCCCACCCTCCGCCGGGTGCAACTCCTCGGGGCGACCAAGGAGCAGCTCGAATTGGAGATGAGTTGGCGGCTGGCTCGGGTGAAGGAGGTGGACGCCCGTGTCTACATCCTGGCCGGGCAGAACCTCTTCGAGTTCGCGGATGTCCCCCCGGAGAAGATGCAGCTGTTCGACTTGGCACGGAAGCCCGTGGTTGATGAGGGGTGCCGGAAGAAGTGGGTCCTCCTACGGTTCCCGACCACGGCGGCCGCTCAGGGCGCTGGGATGTCCACAGAAGGCTTCGAGGACTTCTGCTATCGGGTCTCGACCCTCGACTACTCGGCGATGGATCGGGCGATGGACCCTTTGGTGGAACTCATGGAGAAGACGGACCGTGTCGAGATCAAAGGCCCCGGCACGGACCTCTCCCTCTCTATCAAGGGCCTTCCGGTGGTCAAGTGCGCCGGGAAGGTCAACATCCCGGATGGAGAGGTGTTCACCGCACCCGTCCGAGGCTCGGTCAACGGCACCATTACCTACAACACCAAGTCAGTCTACGACGGCATCACCTGCGAGTCTGTCTCCCTCACCTTCGAGGACGGCAAGATCATCAAGGCCACCGGCACCCCGCAGGAGAAGATCGACGCCATCATCGCGACCGACGAGGGGGCACGATACGTCGGGGAGTTCGCCTTGGGTGTGAACCCTTATATCGAACGCCCCATGCTCGACATCCTGTACGACGAGAAGATCCGGGGGAGTCTCCACTTCACACCGGGGGATGCCTATGAGGATATGTGCGACAACGGAAACCGCTCCGCCGTTCATTGGGACTTGGTCCTCATCCAGACGCCGGAGTGGGGCGGAGGGGAGATCTGGTTCGACGGGGTGCTGGTGCGGAAGGATGGGCTGTTCGTGCTGCCGGAGTTGGACGGGTTGAACCCGGAGAACCTGATATGAGCGGGGGAGACGCCATGACCTTCGACTGCCGAGGTCTCGCCGGGTCGACGCCGGTGATGGCACACGAATTATCCGACACACGGGCATAGGTTTCCGCTTGCAGCGCCCAACAGCCGCTAGGGCACTCGCCGCCCTCGGACTAACCCTTCTCCTCGGAGAGGTGGTCTACTTGCTGGTGCTACTGATTCGGCCGTTGCCGCCTGCAAGCGACAGTGACTACCGCTTCCCGGTCCTCTTCTTCGTTCTGGTGCAGACAATGATCGCCGCCATCGGAAGCTATGGAGCCCTCCGAGGTCGGGTCGTCTGGATTGGGTCTACGGCCTTCTTGCTTGTTCTTGCGGCCATGTCTCTGCTCCTCATGGTTGGCTCACACATGCCGTGGTGGGCACTAGCCCTGGTGGCATTGCCGCCTGCCTGCTTCGTCTCTTCCACGATCGCTGGTGCCTGGACACCTGACTCCCGTGGCGCTCTTCGTGGCTAGAGGCGTCGTATCTCGCTGTGCGAGAGGGCAGGCCCGGCGGGCGAAGTTGAGTCCATCCCAGTGGGCAGAGAGGGTCCCCCGCGATCTTGCGTCGGGGCGGAGGGGAGAACTGGTTCGATGGGGTGCAGGTGCGGAAGGATGGGCTGCTCGTGCTGCCGGAGCTGGAGGGGCTGAACCCGGAAAGCCTGATGTGAAGGAGACGCTTAGTACTGTGGGCGGGCGACGCGCCCGTGCAACTTTCCAGCGTGATACTGTGGCGCAGGAGCACCACGAAAGCGAGAGGGGGAGGACGAATGACACAATGCCCTAGTTGCGGTGCGACGTCAGCCGAGGGTTCGGCGTTCTGTGCCTCGTGCGGCACTTCTCTGGCGGCTATGCGCCCTAATGAGGGAACCCCCCCTCTCCAGGCCCCGCCCCCCCATAGTCCGGCACCACCTCTCCAGCCAGCGCAACAGCTACCAAAGAAGCGGGGCGGGTGCCTCAAGTGGGTGGGTATCGCGCTATTGCTTCTAGTCGCCGTTATCATCATCGCGAGTGTCGCAAGCGGCGGCGGTGACGGTACGACAACGACAGGCGCGACCGCAACCACCGTCGCGGACACCACTCAGACTACGGATTCGGCGAATGCCCAGGACACGACTTCGATAACTGAGCCGCCGTCTACCACCACGGAGCCGGAGGATGTCGGATTCGGGCCAGGGATGTACAAGGTGGGGGCCGACATTTCCGCTGGAGAGTACGTCCTCATCGCGGAGGCCGGCTCGTCCTACTTCCAGATTACGAAAGACAGCTCGGGGACTCTCGAAAGTATCGTCGCGAACGACAACTTCTCGAATCAATCCATTGTAACGGTCAAAGACGGACAGTACATCACGTCGAACGATGCCCGCCTGATTCCGTCTGCGCAAGCGGTCCCCGCAGTATTGGTCGAAGGCAGACTCCCAGCAGGAATGTACAAAGTCGGCTTTGATCTGCCTCCTGGTGAGTACAAGGTCATTCCAGACGGCAGCGGATACCTCGAAGTGGACTCGAACTCATCGCACACCCTTGAAGCAATCGTCTCGAATGAGAACTTCGACACCGAACGGTACGTTACCGTCAAGGAGGGCCAGTACCTCAAACTCTCAAGGGCATCAGTGGTTGTCAATTAGCCACCTCCCAACGGCCGCCAGGGGGCGACAGATTCGGGGCCTTGGCCCCCGTTCGTCAAGCTGGGAGGCGGTGTGGGCTATGACTCCGCCGAGCTGGAGGCCTGGGTGAGTACGCGCCGCCGACGGTCGACCTCGGACCCAGGACCAGGTGGATAGGTGACTACGTGGAAGATCGGGCCGACCGTCAGGGTGGTTCGCCGCGCTCAGTTGGACGCCCAAGGGAGCGACTGATAGACGATTACCGCATAGATCTTCCCGCCATACTAGGGATCGCTCATCTCGGCGTTCGTAGAGCCACGGTCTTCTCGACCTTCGGGGCGAATGCGGCACGAGGCGCAGTCGAATCGGACTTCGATCCGCTGGCCTGCGGAGCGATGGAAGTCATCCCGGCTCCACCCGACCAGACCACCCTCGACTCCTACAAGAAGGAGTTCGAGAAATGGGTGGTGGTCTGCGCCCTCAGGGAGGCCATTGAAGCGTTCGCTCTCTTCCTCGACCACATTCACCTGGCCTGCGTGATCATGGCTCATGTCGAGGGGCGCGTCACCGTGGAGCAGGCAGACAAGTGGGGGGCCGACTATTCCTTCCTCGGCCTGGCACAGAAGTTACGCCTGTTGCGGGAGCGTTTTGGGGTTGAGTTCGCCGATGCCGACATGCTGCTCAGCATCAACGCATTCCGCAACTGCCTCAGCCACAGGCGTGGTGTCGTTGGTCCCGAGGACTGCGCCCAGGACGGATCATTTGTGGTGGTCTGGCCCGGCATCGAGCTGTTCTCCGCTTCTGAAGACGGCGAGGAGAGAAGAGTGGGGTTTCCTGTAGATGTGCCTGTTGTCATGGAAGCCGGGGCGGGACTGTTGATACGGACTGCCCGGAAGACGACTACGTTCAAGCTGGGCGATCAGCTTCGGCTCTCGCCCACACAGGTGACCGAGGCTGGTCAGTTCCTTGCGCAGGCGGCCGAGGCCGTATGCAAATCAGCCCAGTCCTACGCGGAGGGTCTTGGCCTCGCCGGGCAGAACTCAGCATGACCGTCCAGCCACCGGAATAGGGATTGGCGAGGCATCCCAGAGAACCTGGTGCGCCGATCAGAGATAGGTGATCTCCAGGCAACAGACCCTTCGGTGACCGTCTCGTCGGAAGTTGCGGCGATCTGGAGCCCCTACTGCCAAGAGAAGTGGGTTGCGACACCCTGTGGCTCGTGGAATTCCCCATCTTGAATTGAGCGACGAATGGACCGTCTCCCGCAGATGCATGAGCCAGAGGTCACTTACACAGACCTACGCGGACGACGACTTAGGCTGAGGATCAAGCGCAGCTCCACATGGTTGCCACTACCGGTCTACGACCATATGCTGAAGACCTGCAAAAACCAGGGTGGTTCTTACACACGTCCCCATGCGCCATCGTGATGAGGCTCCCTGAGGGACTGATGCGGCATTGAGGATTCTCTCAGCCTGGAGGCAGTCTATGAAGGGACATCGGAAGTCCACACTATCGCGGCCCGTGGCCGCTGTCCAGATGGCCGCCTTGGTTCTGATCGTAATGGCCACCGGGTGTTCGGAAGAAGCTGCACCGGACTTGTCGAACAGGACTTCAGCCGTGACACGTACGACCGTTGTCACTGCTCTGGCCTCTACCACCTCGACTGTGACGTCGACCACGAAGCTCCCGGTCCGACTGGACCCAACTACTACATCGACGACGCTGGCCGGTGATTCGAATAATGAAAGGGACTTGTGGGTCTGCGACGACTGTGGCGGAGAATGGGAAGAGGATTACTCGGATCTACCCGCGGACTGGGTCTCTATCCCCTGTCCACGGTGCGGCAGTAGTTCCACATGGTTCCTCATGCCAGCGTCGGTCCTGGAGAATATGGATGAACTAACGACTGATCTGCCCACCGAAGAGGAGTTGAGGGAGATCGACCAGAATGTACGCGAGTCTTTGCTTGGCAATTCCCCTTAGGCGAGACGGATGTCAGAGGTGGCCGGGTTCCCTTGGACAGCTTCACCCGGTTCTTAGGTGATGACCCGCTCATCAGGCAGCTGTTCGTTCCGTCAGTAGTGTAGACCAGTAGAC
>JGI25321J50212_10001947_pt1 | contig 16413 bp, 16 predicted proteins | sample AutmiccommuBRH23_FD_50212 | JGI IMG/M metagenome (IMG submission 50212)
ACCTGAATATGCCCTTCGCCGCCGCAGTCTGCAGCGTTGCAGCGCTGACCGCCGGAACCGCTGCCGCAGAGACCCTGCGCGTCGCCGACAGCTTTCCGGTCGGCCACTACATCGCCGAGAACCTGACCAAGGTCTGGATGGACCGGGTGACCGAGCTGACGAACGGGGAGATCGACTTCGAATATTACCCCGCCGAGCAGATGGGGAAATCGAAGGACCTGATGTCGCTGGCCCAGACCGGCGTGGTCGATATCGGCTATGCCGGCGTGTCCTATCTGGCCGACAAGCTGCCGCTGGCGGGCGTGGGCGAACTGCCCGAGGCCTTCACCCAGGCCTGCCACGGCACCAGTGCCTTCTGGAGCATCGCCAAGCCCGGCGGCCCGCTCGATCAGGCGGAGTTTGCCCCGCAGGGCGTGCGGATGCTGTTCGTGATGGTGCTGCCGCCCTATCAGGTGATGACCGCCAGCAAGGAGATCACCGGCGCCGACAGCTTCCGCGGCATGAAGCTGCGCGCGACCGGCGGCACCAAGGAGATCGCGGTCGAGCTGATCGGCGCCACGCCCATCGCGATCCCGGCGCCCGAAACCCGCGAGGCCCTGTCGCGCGGCACTATCGACGGCGTGCTCTTCCCGCATTCCAGTGCTTTGCCCTACGGCCTTGCGCCCGAACTGAAATGGGGTACGCAGGACATCAACTTCGGGTCCTTCGTGGCAAGCTACGTCATCAGCGAACAGCGCTGGCAGCAGCTCTCGCCCGAGGTTCAGAAGGCGATGACCGACGCGGCAGAGGAAGCCATCCCCTCGGCCTGTGCCATCGCCGAGGATCTTGACCTCGAGGACAAGCAGAAGATGGTCGACGAGGGCGTGACCTTCGTCTCGCTGCCCGAGGCCGACAAGGAGAAGATCGAGGCGGATCTTGCCGGTATCGGCGAGCAATGGGCGGCGGACCTTGACGGCCGCGGCCTTGCTGGGACCGAAATCCTGACCGCCTTCCGCGAGGCGCTGGAGCAGCAGGCCGGCGCCGCGGCTGAATAGAGGCCGAGTAAACTCCGTCGTCCGGCTCTGGCCGGGCGACGCCCTCTGTAGCGAACAGGCCTGTCTTGACACATAATGCCCATCCTGAAGCGTCGCCCGGCCGTTCGGTTGCTGTCATGGCGGGTATTGTCGTGGCGACGGGCTTCTTGTTCAACTTCGTCGCGCGGGGCGTCATCGACACCTACATGGTGTTCATCCTGCCGCTGGAGGCCGAATTCGCCTGGAGCCGTTCAACCCTGACCGGCGTCTATTCGGCCTACCTGGTCGTGGCAGGCCTGATGTCGCCCGTCGCCGGCACCTTGCTGGACCGCTGGGGCCCGCGCTGGACCTATGGCCTTGGTCTGGCGGTTCTTGCCGGCGGGATGGGCGCCGCCTCGATGACCACCGCGCTGTGGCAGATCTACCTGTTCCACGGCGTTTGCGGGGGCATTGCGGCAGCCTGTCTTGGCATTGTGCCGGCGGCGGCGCTGATCGGGCGCTGGTTCGACCGCAAGCTGAGCCTGGCCATCGCCTTTGCCTATGCGGGGTTCGGCTCTGGCATTCTGGTGATCGTGCCGCTGGCGCAGGGGCTGATCGATGCCGATGGCTGGCGCGCGGCCTACAGAACGCTGTCGCTCGCCCTTGTCGCGCTGCTGCCGGTGCTGCTGATCCTGCCCTGGGGCCGGATCGCGCGCGGGGATCCGGCGCTGATGGCGGCGCGGGGTCAACTGCCGCCCGATGCCGTGGGATCGATTGCGCCGCCCTCCTCGGGCGCACCCACGAAGGGCTGGACGATCGCCACGGCGATGCGCACGCCCGAATTCTGGCTGCTGGTGCAATGCTTCTTCTTTACCGCCTGCTCGACCTACAGCGTTGTCGTGCAAACGGTGAGCTTCCTTGTGGACAAGGGCTACCCGCCACTCGAGGCGGCCTTTGCCTTCGGTGCCTCGGGGATGCTATCCATCGTCGGTGTTCTCGCCTCGGGCTGGCTTGCGGCGCGCAAGGGCTTTCGCTTCACCGTGTCGCTGTCCTTTGCCGCAACGCTGGTCGGCGTCCTTGCACTGCTGAGCTTTTCATTCGTGCCGGCTGGTGGGCTGGTGCTGGTCTATGTGCTGGCCTTCGGCGTCAGCCAGGGCGCGCGCGGGCCGGTGATCTCGACCCTGTCGGCCCGGATCTTTGCCCGCGGTCAGGTCGGCGCGATTTTCGGCGCGATNTTCATGACCATGTCCTTTGGCTCGGCGCTTGGCGCGTGGATCACCGGCTTTCTGCACGACCTGACGGGCGACTACCGCGCCGCGTTCCTGTTCTCGGCGGCAAGCGTGGTCGGCGCCGTGTCGCCGTTCTGGTATTCCAAGCGTCTGCGCGATCCGGGGCCGCTGCCTTGGCCGGCGGACGCCAACATCAAAGGGGAAAATCCATGAAACTTCTTGGCGAAGGCTTCCATTGGGACGAGCTGACGGTCGGCGACCGTTTCCGCACCTTCGGGCGCACGGTGACAGAGACCGACATCGTCAATTTCGTGTCCTCCGTCGGGATGCTGGAATCGCTGTTCCTCGATGCCGAATATCGCGCCGCCCATTCGGCCATTGCCGGGCGGCCGGCGCCGGCGGCGCTGGTCTATGCGCTTGCGGAAGGCCTGACGCTTAACGCGACCGGGCAGGGCACCGGGCTGGCATTTCTGCACATGGAGCTGAATGTCGAAGGTCCGGTGATGCAGGGCGACACCATCCATGTCGAAATCGAGGTGACAGAGGTTCGCCCCGCCAGGAAGGACAACCGCGGGCTGGTGCGCACGCGCAACCGCATCGTCAACCAGCGCGGCGAGTGCGTCATTACCTACACCCCGCTGCGTCTGATGGCGGGACGCGCGCAGACGGCTGGCGAGGCATGAGTGGCATGACCGGAAACATCTGCATCGTGGGGTCGGGCCACAGCAAGTTCGGGCGGCTGGACAAGAGCCTTGAAGAGCTGATCGTCGAGGTCACGCGGGAGGCGGTCGAGGAGGCAGGCATATCACCCGGCGACATCGACGCGGTTTTTCTGGGGCATTTCAACTCCGGTCTGGTCTCGGACGGGTTCGCCTCGTCGCTGATCCTTCAGGCCTATCCGGACCTGCGATTCACCCCGGCGATGCGCGCCGAGAATGCTTGCGCTTCGGGATCGGCGGCGATCCATGCCGGCATCAACACACTGAAGGCCGGCAAGGCCCGAACCGTGCTGGTCGTGGGCGCCGAAAAGATGACGCATCGCACGACGGAAGATGTGACAACGGCGCTGGCCGGGGCAGGCTACCAGAATGACGAGGCCGAACGCAGCCTCAGCTTTCCGCAGGTCTTCGGCCTTGCCGCGCGCAAGTATACAGACCGCCACGGCAGCCCGCTGGACGCGATGGCGCGGATTGCCGTCAAGAACCATGACAACGCCATGCACAACCCGCTGGCGCATATGCAGCGGCGGTTCACCCTGGACGAAGCAAGCCACGTCACCAACAAGAACCCCGAAATTGCGCCGCCGCTGCGCCTGACCGATTGCTCGCTGGTGACCGATGGCGCCGCCGCGGTGGTGCTGACCACCGAGGAGGCTGCCGCTGGCTTCGCCAAGGTCGCCCGCTTCCGCGCCGCCGTGCATGTCAGCGATTTCCTTCCAATGTCGGCGCGCGATTTCCTTGCCTTCGAGGGGCCGGAGCGGGCGTTCCGCATGGCCTATGAAGAAGCCGGGGTCACGCCTGGCGATCTGCAGTTTGCCGAGGTGCATGATTGCTTCACCATCGCCGAGCTGCTGACCTACGAGGCGATGGGTCTGACGCCGAAGGGGCAGGGCGCCCGGGCGCTGGAGGAGGGCACGGTCTACCGGGACGGTGCCCTGCCGGTGAACCTGTCCGGCGGGCTCAAGGCCAAGGGGCACCCGGTCGGCGCAACCGGCGTCTCTATGCACGCGATTTCCTTCCGGCAGTTGACCGGGCAGGCTGGCGGAATGCAGGTGCCCGGTGCCCGCATGGGGATGGTCTTCAACATGGGCGGGTCCGCGGTGGCCAACTACGTCTCGATCCTGGAAACACAGAGAGCCTGAGCGCCATGAACCTCGCAAACTGGCTTCATCAGACCGGCCTTGCGTGGTCCGGCGCCCCCGCGATCCGCTCTGGCACCCGGCTGCACGCCACCTATGCCGAATTTGCGCTGCGCAGCTGGGCCATTGGCGCGTGGTTTGGCGCGCGGCACGGGATCGGCAAGGGCGACCGCGTTGCCATCTTTGCAAAGAACTGCCCGGAATACCTCGAGGCCCTTTATGGTGTGCTTTGGGTCGGGGCGTCGGTCGTTCCGATCAACCACAAGCTTCACCCGCTCGAGGCGGGCTGGATCCTTCAGAATGCCGAGGCGAAGCTGGTCCTCACCGAGACGGGCGCAGTCTTCAAGCCCGGCGACTTGCCCCAACCTTGCCGAGAGATCGCGATCGGAGGGGCGGACCTGGCTCAGGCCATCGCCGCGGCGCGGCCCGAGGAGTATCGCGCCCCGGTCGCGGCGGAGGATGGCGATCTTGCGTGGTTGTTCTACACCTCGGGCACCACCGGCCGGCCGAAGGGCGTGATCCTGACCCACCGCAACCTGCGGATGATGGCGACCACCTACGCGCTCGATGTGGACGCGGTCCTGCCGCAGGACCATTCGCTCTATGCCGCGCCGATGTCGCACGGGGCGGGGCTTTACAACTTCCAGTTCGTCCGCGCCGGCGCCTGCCATGTGATCCCCGAGTCCCGCGGCTTCGATCCGGCCGAGATCCGGGCCCTAGGCGAAGAACTGGGGGACCTTGTGTTCTTCGCCGCGCCGACGATGGTGAAACGGCTGGTCAGCCATGCGCTGCAGACCGGCTATAGCGGGGAAGGGATCCGGACCATCATCTATGGCGGCGGGCCGATGTATGCCGCCGATCTGGACGATGCCTTGCGTGTCTTCGGGCCGAAGTTCGCCCAGATCTACGGGCAGGGTGAAAGCCCGATGACCATCACCGCGATGAGCCGCCATCTGGTCGGCGCGAGCGATCAGCCGAACGCCGCCAGCCGCCGTGCCTCTGTCGGCATCGCGCAGTCCTGTGTCGAGGTGCGCGTGGTGGACGGGCAGATGCAGGAGGTTGCGACCGGCGAGGTTGGCGAGGTGGTCGTCAAGGGTGACACCGTCATGGCCGGCTATTGGCGCAACCCCGGGGCGACGGCGGCCGCGATCATGGATGGCTGGCTGAAGACCGGCGATCTGGGCCGGTTCGATGTCGATGGTTTCCTGACCCTGACCGACCGCAGCAAGGACGTCATCATCTCGGGCGGCACCAATATCTATCCGCGCGAGGTGGAGGAGGCCCTGCTCACCCATCCGCAGGTGTTCGAGGCCTCTGTCATCGGAAGTCCGCACCCGGAATGGGGCGAGGTGGTCGTGGCCTTCATCGTGCTGACGGGCGAGGGTCTGTCGACGGGCGAGCTTGACGACTGGTGCAAGGCGCAGATCGCGTCGTTCAAGAAGCCCAAGCGCTATGTCTTCGTGCCGGAGTTGCCGAAGAACAGCTACGGCAAGGTGCTCAAGACCAGCCTGCGGGACAGTCTGGCGGCGGGCGCCTAGGGAACCCGCCGCTCGCCCAGTGCATCGGCGATGCCGCGAAAGACATCGCACAGCGTGTCGATCACATGCACCAGTCCGCTGTCGCCCGATTGCCGCCGGTGCCATGCCAGATGCAGCGGAAATCCCGAAACCGGGATCGGCGGCGGAAAGGCGATCAGCGCATCGGGCTTGCGCCACGCCAGACTGTGCGCGCCCAGCATGGCGATCATGTCGGTCCGGGCCAGCAGCTCTGGAACCAGTTCGAAGGACGGCAGCACCAGCCCAACCCGCCGTGTCCGGCCGAGACGCTCCAGCGCGCTGTCCAGCGGGGTGCGCCGGTCGCCTTGCCCCGACACCACCACATGCGGCCAGGCTAGCCAGGCGTCGAGGTCGAAGGCGCGCGCCGCCGGATGATCGCGGCGCATGGCGACGAGATAGGATTCCTCCAGCAGCGTCGTCCGCTCGATATCCTCCAGATCTCGCGGGAAGACCGATATCGCAAGGTCGGCATCGCCGCTGACCAGGGCGGCCACCGCGGCGCCGGTGCCGTGCCAGGGCATCATCACCACATCAAACAGCGGTGCGGTGCGTGCCAGCGCTTCCAGCAGCGGGCCCACCATCATCGCGGCGGGGTGGTCGGCCGTCACGATCCGCACCGTCCGGGCCGTTTGTGCCAGCGGCACCTCGGGCGGGTCGATGAGCTCGCGCACCTCTGCCAGCAGCGATTTCAGCGGCGCGCGCAGGGCCTCGGCGCGGGGCGTGCGATGCATGATTCCGCGGCCGCGGTCGAGCAGGGCATCGCCGAACAGATGCCTGCAGCGTTGCAAAGAGGCAGAGACGGCGGGCTGCGACAGGTTCAGCCGCTGCGCCGCCCGGCTGACATGCGCCTCGTCCAGCAGCGCATCCAGGATCACCAGAAGGTTGAGGTCTACGGAGCGTAAATTCATTCAGTGGATAATAGCAGATACCAACCATCGATTGGAGAGATTTTCGAGCCAGGGCTAAGGTCAACCCATCACCCCGTTCATGGAGACCGCAATGACCCGCACCCTGATCCTCATGTTTCACCCTGATCCGCAGCGCTCCAAGGCGAATGCCGCGCTGGCAAAGGCCGCCAGCGCCCTGCCTTCGGTGACCGTCATCGACATGCGCGCCCGCTTTCCAGAGGCTGACGAGCCGTTCGGCGACGGTGCGGCCGGTGCGGCGATGTTGCTGGGCGCCGACCGGATCGTCCTGCAGTTCCCGCTGCAATGGTATTCCACACCGGCGCTGCTGAAGGCCTGGCAGGACGCCGTGCTGACCCGCATGTACTACATCCACCCCAAGACCGAGGGCGACCTGCTGGAAGGCACGCCGCTGATGGTCGCGGCGACTGCCGGCAATGTGGCCGAGGCCTACAGGCGCAGCGGGCAGAACCACTTCACCATCGATGAGATGCTGACGCCCCTGAAAGCCACCGCACATCGCTGCGGCCTGCCCTGGCACGCGCCGCATCTGGTTTTCACCGCCGACTGGCTGTCGCCGGCAGAGCTTGCCGAGGCCGCCGAGGGCTACGTCGCTGCGCTGGCCGAGTTCATCGCACGCACACCTGTGCGGCAGACGGAGGCCGCCTGACATGCAAGGCCCTGCTCATGACACGCTCGCCGATCTGGGCCGTGGCACACCGGCCCTGCTCCTGTGGTCCGCGCGCCTCTTGCCCGTAACCCTCGGCGCCCAGTTCCTGCTCGCCGGCCAAGCTCTTTTCGGGGGGCTGTCGTGGGACCTGCACGGACTGCTTGGCGGCCTTGTCGGCTTGCCGGTCGTTGCGCTGCTTGCCGCATCGCTTTGCATCGCCCGGCTGCGCGGCTTTGGCTGGTGGGCGGCGCTGACGGCCGCGCTCTATGGCCTGCAACTCGGCCTTGCCGCCGCCGGCCCGGCCGCGCTGTCCTTCCACCCCTTCAACGGCGCACTGCTGCTGACCGCCGCACTCGTCCTGCTGTTCAAGGTCGAGCGTCGCCATGCCCACCCTCTCTGACTGCCCTCGCGCCCGGTGGGGGCGGGGCTGCGGTCAGCGTCCTGCCCGGGCATTTCCGCCGCACGCGCATCGCGCTGTTCCTTTCGAGGGTGTGGCCGGTTAAAACCGTCTGCACGGCAACGAACAGGAGAATGCGATGCGCGGAGTCTTTATCTCGCTGGTGGCAGCTGTGCTGGCGACCTTGCTGAGTGCCGACCCCGCGGCGGCCGGCTGGCGCGACCGGTACGAGGTTCACGGTGTCGAGGAAGACGACATGCTGAAGATGCGCGCGGGGCCGGGCACCGGCTATGTGGTGATCGCGGGCCTTCCGAACGGAACCGTGCTGCGCGTCCACAGCTGCCAGCAGACCGGCGGCACCCGTTGGTGCAACGTCTCGCTGGAGCGGGCCCGGGGGCTCAAGGGCTATGTCTCATGGGCCTATCTGCGGAAGATGTGAGCGGGCGGTTGAGGCCCGCCGCGGCCGCACAGGCCGCATCCGCGCCGCCTTCCGCCAGGATCTGCAGCTCCGGCGGGTGGGCAGAGCCCGAGCCGGTTGCGGGCGCGGCCCGGATCTAGCCGAAGATGTCGGGCTGATCGATGCGCAGCCTGCCAAGGATCTGTTCGATCCGGCTCAGATGGATCCGAACGGCGGCGGCGGCACCGTCAGGGTCGCGGGCGCGCAGGGCAGCCAGGATCTGGCGGTGCTCGATATAGGCGGTCGACGACCCATAGGACAGCGACAGGAACCGCGCGCGGTCCATGTGGCCCTTGTTGTCGCGCACGAGATTCCAGACAAACTCCTTGCCCGCCGCTGCGCAGATGTCGTGGTGGAACTGGTCGTCCAGCGCATGGAACTCGGCCCGGTCATCGCTGCGGCTGGCGGCTTCCTGCCTGTCGATCAACCGGTCCAGCCTGTCCCAGTCCGCCGGTTGCAGTTGCAGGGCGGCCTCGCGCATGGTGGCCTCTTCCAGAGCGCGGCGGATGAAATACGCCTGCATCACCGCCTCGGTCGAGATCGGCGTGACGGTCGTCGCCCGCTGCGGGCGGATCTGGATGAAGCCCATCTGCGACAGGCGGTAGAAGGCATCGCGCACCGGCTGCCGTGACACGCCCAACTGGGCTGCCACCTCTGCCTCGGACAGCTTCACGCCGGGGGGCAGGGTCAGGTTCACAACCCGGGCATAGAGGGTCTCGAAGATCTGGTCGGTGACGGACTTCGGGCGGAAGTCGTCCATCGGTGGCAAGCTGGCCAGATCCTGCAGCATAATCGGCACCTCGTTGACCTCTACTATTAACTAGCATATTAGTTGACTAGCGGAATCGCAAGTGAGTCGGGGGGAGTATCGATTGGCATTGCTGGATGAGGATCGCCTGTTTCCAACCGACGGCCGCAGCCGTGATCTTGCACGCGAGTTGTATCAGGGCGTGCGCGATCTGCCGATCCTCAGCCCGCATGGACATACCGATCCGCGCTGGTTTGCCGAGAATGAGGCCTTCCCCGATCCCGCCCAGCTGATTGTGACGCCGGACCACTATGTCTTCCGGATGCTGTGCTCGCAGGGCGTGCCGCTGTCCGATCTCGGTGTTCCGCGCGTCGATGGCAGCCCGACAGAGACCGATGGACGCAAGATCTGGCGGCTGTTCGCGCAGCATTATCACCTGCTGCGCGGTACGCCCTCGCGGATGTGGCTGGATTACAGCTTTCAGAACGTGTTCGGCATCGACCGCCGCCTGACCGTGGACACGGCGGACTGGTATTACGACCATATCGCGGGTTGCCTTGCCCGCCCCGAATATCGCCCCCGCGCCCTGTTCGACCGCTTTGGCATCGAGGCGATTGCCACGACCGAGGCCGCGACCGACGATCTGCGCTGGCACAAGATGATCAAGGACAGCGGCTGGCAGGGAAAGGTCATCACCGCCTATCGCCCCGACGGCGTGGTCGATCCCGAGATGGGCGGCTTTGCGGACAATGTCGCGCTGATGGGCCAGCAGACCGGCTTCGATACCACCACCTGGGCCGGCTATCTTGACGCCCATCGCGCGCGCCGGGCCTTCTTCATCGAACATGGCGCCACCTCCAGCGACCACGGCCACCCCAATGCGCGGACCGAGGACCTGGCCGAGGCCGAGGCCGCCGCGCTGTTCGCCAAGGCATTGGCCGGCACCTGTACCGCCGAGGAGGCAGACGCCTTTCGCGGCCAGATGCTGACCGAGATGGCGCGGATGAGCCTTGAGGATGGGCTGGTGCTGCAGATCCATCCCGGCGCCCGGCGCAACCACTCGGACCCGGTCATGGCGATGTTCGGCCGCGACAAGGGCTTCGACATTCCCGGCCGCACCGATTACGTCACCGCGCTGCGCCCGCTGCTGAACGCGGTGGGGATGCGCGCCGACCTGACCGTGATCCTGTTCACGCTCGATGAGACGTCCTATTCGCGCGAACTGGCGCCGCTGGCGGGCGTCTATCCCTGCCTGCGCCTTGGCCCCCCCTGGTGGTTCCATGACAGCGCCGAGGGGATGCGCCGCTTCCGCGAGATGACGACGGAAACGGCAGGCTTCTACAACACCGTGGGCTTCAACGACGATACCCGCGCATTCTGTTCGATCCCGGCGCGCCACGATGTTGCGCGGCGCGTCGACTGTTCCTGGCTGGCGACCCTCGTCGCCACGGGGCGCCTTGCGGAAGACGAGGCCCCCGAACTGGCGCAGGAGCTGACCTATGGCCTCGCCAAACGGGCCTACAAACTTTGAACTTCACTCTGGGAGGATAACATGAAGTATCTGATGACATCTTTCGCCGCGCTGCTGGCCTCGGCCAGTTTCGCAACCGCCTGCGAGATCACGCTGCGCTCGTCCGACACCCATCCCGACGGCTATCCGACCGTCGAGGGCGTCAAGTCGATGGCAGCCGAGGTCAAGGAAAAGACTGACGGCCGCATCTGCATCGAAGTGTTCCCCTCCTCCCAGCTGGGCGAAGAAAAGGACACCATCGAGCAAACGCAGTTCGGCGTGATCGATATGGTCCGCGCGTCCTTCGGCTCGTTCAACGACATCGTTCCGGTCACGCAGCTGATGTCGCTGCCCTACCTCTTCCGTTCGGTCGAGCATTCGCACGCGGTGCTGGATGGCCCGATTGGCACAGAGATCGGCTCGGCCTTTGAAGAGCGTGATCTGGTCGCGCTGGCCTATTACGATGGCGGCGCGCGCAGCTTCTACAACTCGCAAAAGCCGATCACCTCCATCGAGGATCTGGCCGGCATGAAGTTCCGCGTCATGCAGAACGACGTGTTCGTCGACATGATGGACGCGCTTGGCGCCAATGCGACCCCGATGCCGTACGGCGAGGTCTATTCCTCGATCCAGACCGGCGTCATCGATGGCGCGGAAAACAACTTCCCCAGCTATGACAGCTCGGGCCATGCCGAAGTCGCCAAGTACTTCACCCTGGACCAGCACCTGATCGTGCCGGAACTGATCGCCATGTCCAAGGCCAGCTGGGACAAGCTGACCCCCGAGGATCAGGCGATCCTGCGCGAGGCTGCCGTCAACTCCTCCAAGCTGCAGCGCCAGCTGTGGGCTGATCAGGAAAAGGCCTCGCTTGAGAAGGTGACGGCCGCCGGGTCGGAAGTGATCACCGAGATCGACAAGACCCCGTTCATGGAAGCGATGGTCCCGGTCTACGAGAAGTACGTGACCACCCCCGAAGCCAAGGATCTGGTCGAGCGCATCCAGGCGACCCAGTAACATCCATTTGCCGCCCGCAATATTTGCGGGCGGCTTTTCCGTTCCAAGGAGACGCGCAATGCGCGACGGACTGATCAGATTTGCCAGCTTTACCGGCGCCGTGGCGCGGGCGGGATTGTGGCTGGCCGGGATCGGGCTTGTCCTGATGACCGCCTTCGTCTTCGCGCAGGTCTTCTACCGCTATGTCATCGGGTCCAGCCTGTTCTGGGCCGAACCGGCTGCCGTCATGCTGATGGGCTGGTTCATCTTTCTGGGCGCCGCCGTCGGCGTGAAAGAAGGCTACCACCTGTCCTTTGACGTGGGCCTCATGGTCGTGCCGGAAAGCTGGCGCCCGTGGTTCCACACGCTGTCCGACCTTGTCGTGACCAGCTTTGGCTTCGGGATGGCCTGGTTCGGCTGGCAGTTGGCAGAGCGTGCGGCCGGCGGTGTGGTGCCGGGGCTCGGCATCTCGCGGCTGTGGGATTTCGCGCCGGTGATCGGCGGAGGGCTGCTGCTGATGCTGTTCTCGGTCGAGCGCATCCTGCGGCGTGCTGCGGGCCTGCGGACGCTGCGCTTTGGCGACAATGATGACGCTGCCGATGGCGAGGTCGATGGCGTGGCCGCCGGACTTCCGGCCGAGGCCGTCTTGCATGGCGAGGCGCTGCGCGCCCGCAAAGGGGACTGATCGGAATGGAACTGTGGATCCTCTTTGGCAGCTTCGTCACGCTGCTGCTGATCGGTACGCCGGTCGCCTTCTGCCTTGGCGCGGCCAGCTTCGTGACCGTCCTGTATCTCGGCCTGCCGCCCGTGGTGGTGTTCCAGCGCCTCAACAGCGGGATTTCGGTCTTCGCGCTGATGGCGATCCCGTTCTTCATCTTCGCCGGCGACCTGATGGTGCGGGGCGACATCGCCCGCCGTCTGGTAGCCTTGGCGGGTGCGATGGTCGGCCACATGCGCGGCGGCCTCGGGCAGGTCAACATCATGGCCAGCCTGATGTTCGGCGGCGTGTCGGGCTCTGCCGCGGCCGATGCCAGCGCGGTCGGGGGCCTCATGGTCCCGCAGATGAAGGAACGCGGCTACGACGTTGATTATGCGGTGAATATCACCGTCGTCAGCTCGATCATCGCGCTGATGATCCCGCCCAGCCACAACATGATCATCTATTCCATCGCCGCCGGGGGCCGCCTGTCCATCGCCGACCTCTTCACCGCCGGCATCATCCCCGGCCTGCTGCTGGCCGTGTCGCTGATGTGCGCCGCCTGGTGGGTCGCCCGCAAGAAAGGCTACCCGACCGAGCCCTTCCCGGGCATCAAGATGCTGGGCACGCTGTTCGTGTCGGCCCTGCCGGGGCTGATCCTGATCGGGATCATCTTTGGCGGCGTCCGCTCTGGCGTATTCACCGCGTCGGAAAGCAGCAACATCGCCGTTGTCTACGCCCTGCTGATCACTGCGCTGGTCTATCGCAGCCTTCCCTGGTCCGAGTTTGTGGAAGCGACCAAGGGCGCGGTCCGCACCACGGCCATGGTGCTGCTGGTGATCGGCTGCGCCGCCTGCTTCGGCTGGCTGCTGGCCTATCTGCGGGTGCCGACCCAGTTGGTCGAGCTGCTGCAAAGCGTGTCGAACAACCCGCTGGTGATCTTGCTGATGATCAACATCGTGCTGCTGATCCTGGGCACCTTCATGGACATGTCGCCGCTGATCGTGATCACCACCCCGATCTTCCTGCCCGTGGCCACCGCCTTCGGCGTCGATCCGGTGCATTTCGGGGTGATCATGATCCTGAACCTCGGCATCGGCCTGTGTACCCCGCCCGTCGGCGCGGTGCTGTTCGTCGGCTGCGCGGTGGGCCGCATCACCATCTGGCAGGCGATGCGCACGATCTGGCCATTCTACGGCGCCGCCTTTGCCACGTTGATGCTGGTCACCTATATCCCGGCGCTGTCGCTCTGGCTGCCTTCCGTCTTCCGCTGAAAGGACGTTCCCATGACCGACCCTGTCCGCACCGTTCTGGCGCATTCGCCGGACCTGATGGTCGTCCGCTTCGCCTTTGCTGCGGGCGACAGCGGCGCGCTGCACAGCCACCCGCATGTTCAATCGACCTATGTCCATTCGGGCCGCTACCGCTTTACCATCGACGGGCGCGCGTTCGAGGTGGGCCCGGGCGACGCCTTCATCATCCCCTCGGGCGCCGAACATGGCTGCCTGTGTCTGGAGGGTGGGGAGCTGATCGACAGCTTCACCCCTCGCCGCGACGATTTCCTCTGAAAGGAACCCTCCCATGACCCACGTTGAAACCCGCCATGCCGTTCACCCCGAACACGCCAAGGTGATGGACACCGCGTCGCTGCGCAAGCATTTCCTGGCTGAAGGGATGTTCGCGGAGGGTGAGGTCCGGCTGGTCTACACCCATTACGACCGCTTCGTCGTCGGCGGCGCGGTGCCGGCCGGGGGCTCGCTGACCCTCGACCAGATCGCCGAAACGAAAACCGCCAGCTTCCTTGACCGGCGCGAGATGGGCATCGTCAATATCGGTGAGGCTGGCCGGGTCGAAGCGGCAGGGCAGGGCTGGGACATGGCGCCGGGCGACGTGCTCTATCTCGGCATGGGCTCGGGCGCGGTGACGTTCTCGGGGCAGGGGCGGTTCTACATCACCTCGGCACCGGCGCATCGCGCGCTTCCGTGCCGCCTGGTGACCGTGGGCGAGGCCAAGGAAGTGAAGATGGGCGCGGTCGAGACGTCGAACAAGCGCACGATCAAGCAGTTCATCCACCCGCTGGTCATGGAAAGCTGCCAGCTGGTTCTGGGCTATACCTCGCTGGAAGACGGATCGGTCTGGAACACCATTCCCAGCCATGTGCATGACCGCCGGATGGAGGCCTACCTTTACCATGGCATGGCGCCCGAGGCCCGTGTCCTGCACCTGATGGGCGAGCCGCAGGAGACCCGCCACCTGTTCGTCGCGAACGAGCAGGCGGTGCTGTCGCCCTCCTGGTCGATCCATTCGGGAGCGGGCATCGGCAGCTACACTTTCATCTGGGCCATGGCCGGCGACAACGTCGATTATACCGACATGGACTTCATCCAACCGGGGGATCTGCTATGAACGCTTTTTCGCTTGAAGGCCGCACGGCGCTGGTGACCGGCGCCAATACCGGGATCGGGCAGGCCATCGCCTTGGCCCTGGCCGGGGCCGGCGCCGATGTCATCGCCAGCGGTCGCCGCGATTGCGACGAGACGCTGGCCCTGATGGGCTCGGGCCGCGCGCTGATGCTGGATTTTGACGATCCGATGGCGGCGCGCGATGTGTTCGCGTCCGAGCGCATCGACATTCTGGTCAACAATGCCGGCATCATCCGCCGTGGCGATTCCGTCGACTTCACTGAGGAAGACTGGGACGCGGTGATGGACGTGAACCTGAAGGCGCTGTTCTTCACCTGTCAGGCCTTCGCCAAGGCGGCGCTGCCGCGTGGCATGGGCAAGATCATCAACATCGCCTCGATGCTGTCCTTCCAGGGCGGGATCCGCGTCGCGTCCTACACCGCGGCCAAGCATGGCGTGGCGGGGGTCACCAAGCTGCTGGCCAATGAATGGGCGGCCAAGGGGCTGAACATCAACGCCATCGCGCCGGGCTATATCGACACCAACAACACCGCAGTGCTGCGTGCCGATCCGGTCCGCAACGGCGCGATCCTTGACCGGATTCCGGCCGGGCGCTGGGGCCGCCCCGAAGATATCGGCCAGACGGCGGTGTTCCTCGCGGCGCCCGCGTCGGATTACATCAACGGTGCGGTGCTGAACGTCGATGGAGGCTGGCTTGCCCGCTAGGCTGCACCGCGCGCCCTCGGCGGCGCCTGCGGGCATTGTCCATCTGGGGCTGGGTGCCTTCTTCCGCGCGCATGGCGCGATCTTCGTGGACGAGGCGATGCAGGCATCGGGTGGGGACTGGGGCATCATCGGCGTCTCGCTGCAATCGCCCGGCACCCGCGACAAGCTGCGCCCGCAAGGCTGGGCCTATACCGCGCTGGAGCTGGGGCCGAACGGGGAAACCCCACAGGTCGTGACCGTGCTGCGCGATGTGCTTGTGGCCCCTGAAGATCCGCAGGCGGTGCTGGACGCGATGGCCGCGCCTTCGGTGCGGATCGTCAGCCTGACGGTGACGGAGAAGGGCTATTGCCACGAGCCCTCCACCGGGCGCCTGAACGTCGGTCATCCGGATATCCAGCACGATCTGGACAGCCCGCTGCCCCGCTCGGCCCCCGGCTTTCTGGCGCGGGCGCTGGCGGCGCGCAAGGCGGCCGGCCTGCCGCCCTTCACCGTTCTGTGCTGCGACAACCTGCCCGAGAACGGCCGCGTGGTGTGCGGGGTGGTGCTGGACCTGGCGCGGCTGATCGATCCCGCGCTTGCAGACTGGATCGCGGCCGAGGGTGCCTTCCCCAGCAGCATGGTGGACCGGATCGTCCCTGCCACCACCGCCGCTGATCTCGACAGGCTGGAGGCTGCGAGCGGCCTGCGCGATGAAGCGCCGGTGATGCATGAGCCGTTCCGGCAATGGGTCATCGAGGATGATTTCATCGGCGGCGAGCGCCCCGATCTGGGCGCGGTCGGCGTGCAGCTGGTCGCCGATGTTACGCCCTATGAGCATATGAAGCTGCGGATGCTGAACGGCACCCATTCCAGCCTCGCCTATCTCGGCTATCTGGGCGGGCATGAGACGATTGCCGACACGGTGGCCGACCCGGTCTTTGCGCGCTTTGCGGGGCGACTGTGGCGCAATGAGATCATCCCGGCGCTGACCCCGCCGCCGGGTGAGGATCTGGCCGCCTATGCGGATGCACTGGCCGCCCGCTATGCAAACCCCGCCATCCGCCACCGCACCTGGCAGATCGCGATGGATGGCAGCCAGAAGCTGCCGCAGCGCATCCTTGGCACCATCGCCGAGGGACGGGCGGCAGGGCGGCCGGTGCCGGGCCTGACCTTGGCCGTCGCCGCGTGGATGCGCTACACCTCGGGCAGGGATGAGGCGGGCAAGCCGATCGATGTCAAGGACCCGCTGGCCGCGCAACTCGCGGCGCTGTGGCGGGACGATCCGGCGGAGACG
>JGI25321J50212_10001956_pt1 | contig 16382 bp, 11 predicted proteins | sample AutmiccommuBRH23_FD_50212 | JGI IMG/M metagenome (IMG submission 50212)
GACCGGCGTCGTAAGAAAAATAGTGGCGGAGGAGGGCTATGGCTTCCTCGAAGGCGCCGATGGTCGAGATATCTACTTCCACCGCCATAGCGTCGAAGAGCCCGGATTTGACGCGTTGAAGCCTGGCGCGCGCGTGAGCTACAAGGAGGAGGACGGCCAGGAAGGTCCGCAAGCGAGCCGCGTCACGCCGCTCGGCCGCGACGCCGCCTGATCGGCGGCCGGCGATCATGGCGATCGGGCGCTGGGAGCATTTTCCGCACGACGCCGACGTCGGCGTGCGCGGCTTTGGCGCCACCCCCGGCGAAGCTTGCGAACAGGCGGCCCTCGCGATGATGGCCGCGATTCTTGATCCGGCGACCGTTCGGCTCGAGCAGGCGATCGACATCGCTCTCGAAGCGCCTTGCCTCGACCTGCTGCTCGTCGATTGGCTCAATGCGCTCATATACGAGATGGCGGCGCGTCGGATGGTGTTTGGCGCGTTCCAGGCGAACATCGACGACGCTTGTCTCAAGGGCCGCGCTCTAGGCGAAAACGTGTCGCGCGCGCGACATGCGCCCGTCGTGGAAGTGAAGGGCGCGACCTACACCGAACTGGCCTTTGTCGAGGATCGGCCCGGATTGTGGCGGGCGCAATGCGTCATTGACGTTTAGGCGCGGGAGGGCGCGATGGACGTTTCACGTTTCGAGAAGCTTTCGGACACGGCGTGGCGCGTGGCGCCCTTCGGCGGCATGCGCGTGCCGGCGGTCGTTTACGCGACTGAAGACCTCATGGTGGAAATGGACGAGAAGGTCTTCGATCAGGTCACCAATGTCGCCAAACTCCCAGGCATTGTGCGCGCCGCCTACGCCATGCCGGACGCGCATTGGGGCTATGGCTTTCCCATCGGCGGCGTCGCGGCCTTCGATGCGGACGAAGGCGGCGTGGTGTCCGCTGGCGGCGTCGGATTCGACGTCTCCTGCGGCGTGCGCACGCATCTCACGCGTCTCACGCGCGAGCAGGTCGTTTCGGTCCAGCAGGAACTGGCCGACGCGCTTTTCGATCATGTTCCGGCTGGCGTCGGTTCGGTGGGCGAGATCGCTCTCGACGAGCAGGGCATGAACGCCATGCTGCTCGGCGGCGCGAAATGGGCGATCGAGCGCGGCTTCGGCCGCGCCGAGGATCTTGACCGCATCGAGGAGCGAGGATGCGCCTCGGGCGCCGATCCCGCCGGCGTGTCGGAACGTGCACGAAAGCGCCAGCGCCGCGAGATGGGCACGCTGGGCTCGGGCAATCATTATTTGGAGGTGCAGGAAGTCGCGGAAATTTTAGACGAGAGGACCGCGGCGGCGTACGGTCTCGTCAAAGGCGAATGCGTCGTGACGATCCATTGCGGCTCGCGCGGCCTCGGTCATCAGATCGGCACGGAATATTTGCGCGAGATGGCGCTGTCGGCGCAAGACTACGGGATTGAATTGCCCGATCGTGAATTGGCCTGCGCGCCGATCAAATCGGAACTCGGGCAAAAATATCTCGGCGCCATGCGCGCGGCGATCAATTGCGCGCTCGCCAATCGCGAGATCATCGGTCATCTGGCGCGACAGGTCTTCGCCGGATTTTTTGAGCATGGAGAACTGCCGTTGATGTTTGACGTTTCCCACAACACTTGCAAGGTGGAGCGCCATGCGATCGACGGCGAAACCCGCCAGCTTTTCGTCCATCGCAAGGGCGCGACGCGCGCCTTCGGCCCTGGCCACGAAAATTTGCCGGAGGCGCTGCGGCCCTACGGGCAGCCGGTGCTGATCGGCGGGAGCATGGGCGCGGGGTCCTATGTTCTGGCCGGCATGGCGACGAGCGAACGCCAGGCGTTTTCTTCCGCCTGTCACGGCGCGGGGCGGCGCATGAGCCGTCATGCGGCGACGCGCGCCTGGGGCGGACGCCAAGTCGTTGACGATCTGCGCGCGCAGGGAATCATCATCAAGAGTCCGTCGCTGCGCGGGGTCGCCGAAGAAGCGCCGGGCGCCTATAAGGATGTTCGCGCGGTCGTCGATTCCGCGCAGGCCGCGGGATTGGCGAGAAAGGTCGCTTTTCTGAAGCCGCTCATCTGCGTCAAGGGCTGAGAAGCGGCGCCCCCGATGGAGTCGATCCCCCACAACCGCGCCGACGCCGGGCCGCCATCGACCGCCGACAAGGTTCGATTTCTCAGCGCGCCTGAGGCCTATCCGCATCCTCCGGCGAAGGTCGCCGTGCTGGAAACGCATATGTCCTATGTCTTTCTCGCGGGCGACAGGGTCTACAAGCTCAAGAAGCCTGTTCGCTATCCTTTTCTCGACTTCTCGACCATCGAAGCGCGCGAACGCAATTGTCGCGAGGAGGCGCGTCTCAACCGTCGGCTTGCGGCCGACGTCTATTTGGGCGTCGTCCCCTTGACCTATATCCCGGCGCGCGGCCTGGCGCTTGGCGGCGACGGGGCGGTCGTCGACTGGCTGGTCGTGATGCGTCGCCTGCCGCGGGAAGCGATGCTCGATCGGCTGATCGCCGAAGATCGCCTGACCGCGGCGCAAATTGACGCGCTCTGCGACACGCTAGCGAATTTCTATCGCCGCCAGGAAAGCTCCTCGATCAGCGCCGAAGACTATGCGCTGCGTTTCTTTCGCGAGCAGGAAAAGAATCGCGACATTCTCACGCGACGGGATTTCGCGCTCGATCATGGACGCACACCCATTTTGCTCGATCTCCTTGACGCAAGACTCGCGGCCAGCCGGTCGCAATTGCAGGAGCGCGTCCTTCAAGGCCGCGTGGTCGACGGCCACGGCGATTTGCGCCCCGAGCACATCTGCTTTTGCGATCCCATCGCCATATTCGACTGTCTCGAGTTCAACGCCGAGTTGCGCCAGGTCGATCCCTTCGACGAGCTTGCCTATCTTGGCGTCGAATGCGCGCTGCTCGGCGCGAAGACGCTGGGCGCCGAACTGGTCGACAAAGTCGCGCAGCGCCTCTCATGCGAACCGCCTCGGCGCCTGGTCTCGCTCTACGCCGCCTGGCGCGCGGTATTGCGCGCGCGCCAGTCCGTGGCGCATCTTCTCGATGATGCGCCGAGAGAGCCTGCGAAATGGGAGCCGCTGGCGACGCGCTATCTTAATCTTGCGCAATCGGCGCTCGCGGCCGACAATCAGGTAGGAAGGTAAGGGCGCCATCATGTCCTTTTACGACCGCGGCGACGCCGGACGTCGCCTTGCCGCCGAGCTTGCGCGCTTTAAGGGCGAGGATGTCGTCGTTTTCGCGCTGCCGCGCGGCGGCGCCCCCGTCGCCGAGCCGATTGCGATAGCGCTCGACGCGCCCCTCGATCTCGTGCTCGTCAGGAAGATTGGCGTGCCCTTTCAGCCGGAGCTGGCGATGGGCGCCGTAGCGGACGGCGGCAGCCCCATGATCGTGCGCAATGACGACGTGATCGCCATGGCGGAGGTCAGCGAGCAGAAATTTCAGGAGGCGTGCGCCCGTGAGCTTGCGGAGATCGAGCGCCGCCGCAGCCTTTATCTCGGGAGCCGCGAGCGGCCGGAGGCGCAAGGGCGCGTCGCCATCGTGGTTGATGACGGCGTCGCCACCGGCGCGACGACACGCGCGGCCTTACGCGCCGTTCGCGCGCGCGCGCCGAAGAAGCTTGTGCTGGCCGTGCCGGTTGCGCCTCTGGACACGCTGGAGTCTTTAAGCGTCGACGTCGATGAAATCGTCTGCATCGAGACGCATCGGGCGTTCGGCGCGATCGGCTATTTCTATCGGGATTTTCATCAGATCAGCGACGAGGAAGTAATCGATATCCTCAATCGATGCGCGGGGAAGTCGGACGGCGCGCCGACGGCGAAGACATAGCCGCCAAATGGCGCGCATCGCCGCTTTGATGGTGGCGTCAATTTCTGCCGCTGCGTCACAGTCGGCCGGAAAATTTGGCGCGCCCTATCAGGGACAGCGGGAGTTCCGCTCATCCTCAGGCTCCATCGCTTCGCAGACCGGGCGCTGGCGCCAGACGCCGTAGCGCCAGGGCGTGACGGGGCCGGCGTCGGGGCGCAGCGCTTCGGGCACGGGATCGAACCCTGCGCCGCCGCCGGGCCGGCAGCGGCAGATGCGCGCAAAGCCCATCCAGCCGCCGGCCCATAAGCCATGCTTCGCGATCGCTTCGTCGGCGTATTCGGAGCAGGTCGGCGCATAGCGGCAGAAACGCCCGGCGATCATCGAGAAGCTGACGCGGTAGACGAGGATCAGCGCGCGCGCCGCCCGAGCGGGGGAAGATCGCAGCAAGGAGAGGAGGGTTGGCACAACCGCAATCTATTTCCTCGGGACGCGAATCTGAAGGGCGCGCGCTTCACTTGCCGAGCCAGAGCTAGACAGCTCCCTTGCATCGAGAGCGGCGCGCAATGTCAGGCGCGTAGGAATTGGGGAAGGATCGTGCTTCCCGAGAATTGGGCGGGGATGCGTCAGTCCGATTCCCGATAGACGATGGTGTTGAAGCCTTCAGCCGGCGCCGGAGGCGCAAAATAACGCGTGATCAAATCGAACTGATCGTCAGTTACAAGGAACTCGTGCTCGCCGCGAGCGTAACGCGCATGCATGCGCGCTCGACAAAGAGCGTCTGATGCTTTCAGATAATGAAGCTGATGCGCGACGCCGGCGTTCTCGAAAATGCCGTGCATCCATTGCCGAGTCGCGACGGTGTTCGCCGGGAAATCCAGGACGACCGACAGTCCCGCGCGCAGCACATCCTCTATGTGTGGGCCCATCACATCGCGGATGCGCGCCGAGTAACGCGCATAATCCTCGATCGAATGCATCTCGGGACCGTAAAGACGTTTAATCCACCTGTCTTCGCTGACCAGCAAGGTTGCCGGCGCCGCGGCGAGGCGATTGCACAGAGTCGATTTGCCAGCCGCGATCTTGCCGCAGACCAGATGGAGGGTGGGTTGATGAGTAGTCACGATTGTCTCCGCCACCTCGGAATTCGAAAGCGAAGCTCTGCGTTATATCGAAAAAGGCCGCCCTTTCGGGGCGGCCTTTTCAATTTTCATAGCGCCTGCCATCTCACTCCGCCGGCGGCAGCGCCGGCGCGAGCTCGGTCGTTTCGGCGCGCTGCTCGATGATCAGCTCGTCGCGGCCGCCGGCGATCGAGCGGAACTTCGACATCGCCGCGCCGGTGCCGGCCGGGATCAGCCGGCCGACGATGACGTTCTCCTTGAGGCCGACGAGCGGGTCGATCTTGCCGTTGACGGCGGCCTCGGTGAGCACGCGCGTCGTCTCCTGGAAGGACGCGGCCGAGAAAAAGGAGCGCGTCTGCAGCGAGGCCTTGGTGATGCCGAGAAGCACCGGCGTGCCTGTCGCGGGCTTGCCGCCACTCTCGAGCGCCTTGGCGTTCGCCTCCTCGAGCTCCAGCTTGTCGACCTGCTCGCCTTCGAGGAAGCCGGTGTCGCCCGGATCGACGATGTCGATCTTCTGCAACATCTGACGCACGATCACTTCGATGTGCTTGTCGTTGATGTTGACGCCCTGCAGCCGGTAGACCTCCTGGATCTCATTGACGAGGTAAGCCGCTAGCTCCTCCACGCCCTTGATCGCCAGAATGTCGTGCGGCGCTGGATTGCCGTCGACGATGTAATCGCCCTTTTCGACGACGTCGCCGTCCTGAAGGTGGATATGCTTGCCCTTCGGGATAAGATATTCGACCGGGTCCGCGCCTTCCTCGGAGGGCGTGATGGTGATGCGCTGCTTGTTCTTATAGTCCTTGCCGAAGGCGACCGTGCCGGAGATTTCCGCGATGATCGCGTGATCTTTGGGACGGCGCGCCTCGAACAGCTCCGCGACGCGCGGCAGACCGCCGGTGATGTCGCGGGTCTTGGCGCTCTCGACCGAAATACGCGCGACAATATCGCCCGCTTTCACCGTTCCGCCGGGCTCGACCGCGATGATCGAGTCGACGGGCAGCAGATAGCGCGCGTCGCCGCCGCGCGCCAGCTTGGCGATCTTGCCGTCCTCGCTCTTGATGACGATCGCCGGTTTCAGGCTCGCCGAGCGCATATTCAAGCGCCAGTCCATGACCATGCGCTTTGAAATGCCGGTCGATTCGTCGGCCGTCTCCGCCATCGACTGACCCTCGACCAGATCTTCAAAGCCGATGACGCCAGGGACTTCGGTGATGATCGGCCGCATATAGGGGTCCCACTCGGCGAGACGCTGGCCGCGTTTCACCTTGTCGCCCTCGTCGACCTTCAGCCGCGAGCCGTATTGGATGCGGTTGACCGCGCGCTCGGAGCCGTCCGGGCCGAGGATCACCACGGCGACGTTGCGCGCCATCACGATCAGGTCGCCGTCCGAGTTGCGGGCGACGTGGCGGTTGCGCACATGCACCGTGCCCTCGAAATTCGACTCGATGAAGGACTGGTCAGCCAGCTGCGCCGCGCCGCCGATGTGGAAGGTGCGCATGGTCAGCTGCGTCCCGGGCTCGCCGATCGACTGCGCCGCGATGACGCCGACGGCCTCGCCCATATTGACGGGCGTGCCGCGCGCGAGGTCGCGTCCGTAGCATTTGGCGCAAACGCCGTTCTTGGCCTCGCAGGTCAGGACCGAACGGATCTTCACCTCCTGAATGCCGGCGGCGTTGATCGCATCGATATGCCACTCCTGGATCATCTCCCCGGCGGCGACGATCACCGTCTTGCCGTCCTGCGACATCAAAGGCTCAGCCGCGGTGCGGCCGAGAATGCGCGAGGCCAGCGAAGCGACGACCTGGCCGGCGTCGATGATCGCGCGCATGCGGATGCCGTTCTCGGAGCCGCAGTCGGTCGACGAGATGATCGAATCCTGCGCGACGTCGACGAGACGACGCGTGAGATAGCCGGAGTTCGCCGTCTTCAACGCCGTGTCGGCGAGACCCTTGCGGGCGCCGTGCGTGGAGTTGAAGTATTCAAGGACGGTGAGGCCTTCCTTGAAGTTGGAGATGATCGGGCTCTCGATGATCTCGCCGGAAGGCTTGGCCATCAGCCCGCGCATCGCCGCGAGCTGCTTCATCTGCTGCGGCGAGCCGCGCGCGCCCGAATGCGACATCATGTAGATCGAATTGATCGGCATGTCGCGGCCGTGTTCGTCCTTCTTCACCGACGAGATGCGGATCATCATCTCCTCGGCGAGCTTGTCCGTGCACTTCATCCAGGCGTCGACGACCTTGTTGTATTTCTCGCCCTGGGTGATGAGGCCGTCGTTGTACTGCTGCTCATATTCCTTGGCGGCGGCGCGCGTCTCCGAGACGATCTTCTCCTTCGTCTCCGGCACGACCATGTCGTCCTTGCCGAAGGAGATGCCGGCCTTGAAGGCCTCGCGGAAGCCGAGCGACATGATGCGGTCGCAGAAGATGACCGTCTCCTTCTGACCGCAGTTGCGGTAGACGGTGTCGATCATGCTGGAGATTTCCTTCTTCGTCATCAGCTTGTTGACGACGTCGAAGGGGATCTTGTCGTGGTTAGGCATCAGCTGGCCGAGCATCATGCGGCCCGGCGTCGTGTCGAAAATCTTCGACACGCGCTTGCCCTTTTCGTCATAGGTCCAGGCGCGGCCCTTGATCTTGCTGTGCAGCGTGATCGCCTTGGCGGCGAGCGCGTGCTCGATCTCGCCCTGACTGGCGAAGGCCATGCCCTGTCCGGGCTCGCCGTCGCGCTCGAGCGTCAGATAATAGAGGCCGAGAACGATATCCTGCGACGGCACGATGATCGGCTGACCATTGGCCGGATGCAGAATGTTGTTCGTCGACATCATCAGCACGCGCGCTTCGAGCTGCGCTTCCAGCGACAGCGGCACGTGCACGGCCATCTGATCGCCGTCGAAGTCGGCGTTGAACGCCGCGCAGACGAGCGGATGCAGCTGGATCGCCTTGCCCTCGATCAGCACCGGCTCGAACGCCTGAATGCCGAGACGATGCAGCGTCGGCGCGCGGTTGAGCAGCACCGGGTGCTCGCGAATGACCTCGTCGAGGATATCCCAGACTTCCGGCTTCTCCTTTTCGACGAGCTTCTTCGCCTGCTTCACGGTCGCCGAATAGCCCTTGGCGTCGAGGCGCGAATAGATGAAAGGCTTGAACAGCTCCAGCGCCATCTTCTTCGGCAGGCCGCATTGATGCAGCTTCAGCTCCGGACCGACGACGATCACCGAGCGGCCGGAATAGTCGACGCGCTTGCCGAGCAGGTTCTGGCGGAACCGCCCCTGCTTGCCCTTGAGCATGTCGGCGAGCGACTTCAGCGGCCGCTTGTTGGCGCCGGTGATCACGCGGCCGCGGCGGCCGTTGTCGAACAGCGCGTCGACAGCCTCCTGCAACATGCGCTTCTCGTTGCGGATGATGATGTCCGGCGCGCGCAGTTCGATCAGCCGCTTCAGACGATTGTTGCGGTTGATGACGCGGCGGTAGAGATCGTTCAGATCCGAGGTCGCGAAGCGGCCGCCGTCGAGCGGCACAAGCGGGCGCAGGTCCGGCGGAATGACCGGGACCTCTTTCAGGATCATCCACTCCGGCTTGTTGCCGGACTGGATGAAGGCCTCGATGATCTTCAGGCGCTTGGCGAGCTTCTTCGGCTTGAGCTCGGTCTTCGCTTCGGCGATCTCGATGCGCAGCGACGCCGCGATCGCTTCAAGATCCATCGACTCGAGCAGCTTGCGGATCGCTTCAGCGCCGATCATGGCCGTGAACGTGTCCTGGCCATATTCGTCCTGCGCGTGCAGATATTCCTCTTCCGACAGCAGCTGACGCTCTTTCAGCGGCGTCAGGCCCGGATCGATGACGATATAGGACTCGAAGTAGAGGATGCGCTCAAGATCCTTGAGCGTCATGTCGAGCAGCAGGCCGATGCGCGAAGGCAGCGACTTCAAGAACCAGATATGCGCGACGGGCGCGGCGAGCGAGATATGGCCCATGCGGTCGCGCCGCACGCGCGCGAGCGTCACCTCGACGCCGCACTTCTCGCAGATGACGCCCTTGTATTTCATCCGCTTATATTTGCCGCACAGGCACTCGTAATCCTTGATCGGACCGAAGATGCGCGCGCAGAACAGGCCGTCGCGCTCGGGCTTGAACGTGCGGTAGTTGATCGTCTCGGGCTTTTTGATTTCGCCGTAGGACCAGGAGAGAATTTTCTCCGGGCTCGCGATCGAAATCTGAATCTGGTCGAAGGCCTGCGTCGCCACGACCGGATTGAAGAGATTCATGACCTCTTGCTGATTCATCGTTTTCTCCTCGGGCGCGGGGGAGCGGCTTGGGGACCGTGATCCGCGCCGTAAATTTCTACTCAGGCCATCGTTGCGGGGAGCGAAGCGACGAAGCGCTCCAGCGCTCGTCTGCGGCTGCAGATTGCTTCGCTCCGCCGGCGACAATGGTGTTGGCGGTCATCGCCGCGGCTACTCCGCCGCTTCGGCCGCCGTCGGCGACTCTTCGTCTTCCGGCGTCGCATTGGTCAATTCGACGTTCAGCGCCAGCGAGCGCATTTCCTTGATGAGCACGTTGAAACTCTCCGGAATGCCCGACTCGAAGGTGTCGTCGCCGCGCACGATCGACTCATAGACTTTGGTGCGGCCGGCGACGTCGTCCGACTTCACGGTCAGCATTTCCTGAAGCGTGTAGGCGGCGCCATAGGCTTCGAGGGCCCAGACCTCCATTTCGCCGAAGCGCTGGCCGCCGAACTGCGCCTTGCCGCCCAGCGGCTGCTGGGTCACGAGCGAGTAGGGACCGATCGAGCGCGCGTGGATCTTGTCGTCGACAAGGTGGTGCAGCTTCAGCATATAGATGTAGCCCACCGTGACCTTGCGGTCGAAGGCTTCGCCGGTGCGTCCGTCGAAGAGCCGCACCTGGCCGGAGGAGGCCAGTCCCGCCTTCTCCAGCATCTCGACGATGTCCTTCTCGCGCGCCCCGTCGAAGACCGGCGTGGCGATTGGCACGCCGCGCCTCAATTCCTTGCCGACTTCCACAAGGCGGGCCTCGTCGAGCGAGGCGAGCTCGGGGTCGTCGCCGTAGATTTCGGTCAACGCTTTGCGCAAAGGCTTGGCGTCCTTGTCGCGATAATAGGCGTCGACCGTCTGGCCCACCTGCTTGCCGAGACCGGCGCAGGCCCAGCCAAGATGCGTCTCAAGGATCTGTCCGACGTTCATGCGGCTCGGCACGCCGAGCGGATTGAGCACGATGTCGACAGGCGTGCCGTCCTCGAGGAAAGGCATGTCCTCTTGCGGCACGATGCGCGAAACGACGCCCTTGTTGCCGTGCCGGCCGGCCATCTTGTCGCCGGGCTGGATCTTGCGCTTCACCGCGACGAAGACCTTGACCATCTTCATCACGCCGGGCGGCAGTTCGTCGCCGCGCTGCAATTTCTCGACCTTGTCGAGGAAGCGGTTCTCAAGCCCCTTCTTCGACTCGTCATATTGCTTGCGCACGGCCTCGATCGACGCCATCAGCGCGTCGTCCTCGACGACGAAGGTCCACCACTGCGAGCGGGGATATTCCTCGAGGATGGTCTGCGTCAGCTTCTCGCCCTTCTTGAAGGATTTGGGGCCGGCGACGGCGACCTTGCCGATGAGCGTCTCGGCGATACGCGCATAGACGTTGCGGTCCAGGATCGCGAGTTCGTCGTCGCGATCCTTGGCGAGACGCTCGATCTCTTCGCGTTCGATCGCCTGGGCGCGCTCGTCCTTCTCGACGCCGTGGCGGTTGAAGACGCGCACTTCGACGATCGTGCCCTGAACGCCAGGCGGCACGCGCAGCGAGGTGTCGCGCACGTCGGAAGCCTTCTCGCCGAAGATGGCGCGCAGCAGCTTCTCTTCCGGCGTCATCGGGCTTTCGCCCTTGGGCGTGATCTTGCCGACGAGGATGTCGCCCGCCTGAACCTCGGCGCCGATATAGACGATGCCCGCCTCGTCGAGATTCTTCAGCGTCTCTTCGGAGACGTTGGGAATATCGCGGGTGATCTCTTCCGGGCCGAGCTTGGTGTCGCGCGCCATCACCTCGAATTCATCGATGTGAATCGAGGTGAAGACGTCGTCCTTGACGATGCGTTCGTTGAGAAGGATCGAATCCTCGAAGTTGTATCCGTTCCACGGCATGAAGGCGACGAGCACATTGCGTCCGAGCGCTAGATCGCCGAGGTCGGTGGACGGACCGTCGGCGATGATGTCGCCCTTGTGCACGAGGTCGCCGACGCGCACGAGCGGCTTCTGGTTGATGCAGGTCGACTGGTTCGAACGCTGGAACTTCATCAGCCGATAGATGTCGACGCCGGGCTTGGCCGGATCGAGCTCTTCGGTGGCGCGGATGACGATACGGGTCGCGTCGATCTGGTCGACCACGCCGGTGCGGCGCGCCGAGATGGCGGCGCCGGAGTCGCGGGCCACGATCGGCTCCATGCCGGTGCCGACAAGCGGCGCGTCGGCCTTGACCAGAGGAACGGCCTGGCGCTGCATGTTCGAGCCCATCAGCGCGCGGTTGGCGTCGTCGTTCTCAAGGAACGGTATCAGCGCCGCGGCGACCGAGACGAGCTGTTTGGGCGACACGTCCATCGCGTCGACCTTCTCGCGCGGCACCAGCATCACGTCGCCGGCGTGACGGCAGAGCACGAGGTCTTCCGTCAGATTGCCGTCCTTGTCGACTTGCGCATTGGCCTGAGCGACGTGATATTTCGCCTCTTCCATCGCCGAGAGATAGGCGACCTCGCCCGTCACCTTGCCGTCGCGCACGCGACGATAAGGCGCTTCGATGAAGCCGTATTTGTTGACGCGGGCGAAGGTCGCGAGCGAATTGATCAGGCCGATGTTCGGACCTTCCGGCGTCTCGATCGGGCAGATGCGGCCGTAGTGCGTCGGGTGCACGTCGCGCACCTCGAAGCCTGCTCTTTCACGGGTAAGGCCGCCCGGGCCAAGCGCCGAGAGGCGGCGCTTATGGGTGATCTCGGACAGCGGGTTGGTCTGATCCATGAACTGCGACAGCTGCGACGAGCCGAAGAACTCGCGCACGGCGGCGGCCGCCGGCTTGGCGTTGATCAGATCCTGCGGCATGACCGTGTCGATATCGACCGACGACATGCGCTCCTTGATGGCGCGCTCCATGCGCAGCAGGCCGAGGCGATACTGATTCTCCATCAGCTCGCCGACCGAGCGCACGCGGCGGTTGCCGAGATTGTCGATGTCGTCGATCTCGCCGCGACCGTCGCGCAGATCGACGAGCGCCCGGACGACCGCGAGGATGTCCTCGCGGCGCAGCGTCCGCGTCGTGTCCGGCGCGTCAAGATCGAGGCGCATGTTCATCTTCACGCGGCCGACGGCGGAGAGATCATAGCGCTCCGGATCGAAGAACAGCGAATGGAACATGTTCTCCGCCGTGTCCATCGTCGGCGGTTCGCCCGGGCGCATGACGCGATAGATGTCGAACAGCGCTTCCTCGCGATTGGAGTTCTTGTCGACGGCGAGCGTATTGCGGATGTAGGGGCCGATATTGATGTGATCGATGTCCAGCACCGGCAATTCGTCGAAGCCGCGCTCGATCAGCAACGGCAGCGTCTTCGCCGTGATCTCGTCGCCCGCCTCGGCGAAAATCTCGCCGGTAGCGGGGTCGAAGAGGTCCTGCGCGAGATATTGCCCATAGAGATCCTCGGGCGCGACGCGGATCGCCTTCACGCCATTCTCGGCGAGCTGGCGCGCGGCGCGCACGGCAAGCTTCTTGCCGGCTTCGAGGATCACCTGGCCGCTGTCGGCGTCGACCATGTCGGCGACGGCCTTCACGCCCTTGATGCGCTCGGCGTCGAAAGGCATGCGCCAGTTCTCGCCGTCCTGCGTGTAGATGATCGTCTTGTAGAACGTCGACAGAATCTCTTCGCCGTCGAGGCCGAGGGCGAAGAGCAGCGACGTCACCGGAATTTTGCGGCGGCGGTCGATGCGCGCATAGACGATGTCCTTGGCGTCGAACTCGATGTCCAGCCAAGAGCCGCGATAGGGAATGATGCGGGCCGCGAACAGCAGCTTGCCCGACGAATGGCTCTTGCCCTTGTCATGGTCGAAGAACACGCCCGGCGAGCGATGCATCTGCGAAACGATGACGCGCTCGGTGCCGTTGACGACGAAGGTGCCGTTCGACGTCATGAAGGGCATGTCGCCCATATAGACGTCCTGCTCCTTGATGTCCTTGACCGACTTCGCCTGGGTGTCGGGATCGACGTCGAACACGATGAGCCGCAGCGTCACTTTAAGCGGCGCGGCGTAGGTCATGCCGCGTTGGCGGCATTCGTCGACGTCATATTTGGGCTGCTCGAATTCGTAGCGCACGAATTCGAGCAGCGAGACCTGCGAAAAGTCGGAAATCGGAAAGACGGACTTGAAGACAGCCTGCAGCCCCTCGTCGGCACGGCCGCCTTTGGGCTCGTCGACAAGCAGGAACTGATCGTAGGAGGCCTTCTGCACCTCGATCAGATTGGGCATCTCCGCCGCCTCGCGGATATGTCCGAAGAATTTGCGGATGCGCTTGCGACCGGTGAACTTTCTCGCCGACGTCTGAGCCATGTCGCCTTTCGAGCCTTTCTGATGAGGGCCGACCGTCCCGCTGCGAGAGGTCCTTTGCCCGTCAGGCGCTCTTCATGGCGGCGTGGGTCCCGCGTCCGTGAGCGCCTTCTGTTGATTGGCCGCAGTCCCGGCGGGCCGGGACTGCGACGATCGCGACGCCGCCAGAACGGCGGCGGAAAAACTACTTGAGTTCGACCTTCGCGCCGGCCTTTTCGAGAGCGGCCTTGATCTTCTCGGCCTCTTCCTTGGTCGCGCCTTCCTTGACCGGCTTGGGCGCGCCTTCCACCAGGTCCTTGGCTTCCTTCAGGCCGAGGCCGGTGATCGCGCGAACCTCCTTGATGACCTCGATCTTCTTGTCGCCGGCGGCGGCCAGAATCACGTTGAACTCGGTCTTCTCCTCGGCGGCCGGCGCAGCGGCGGCGGCGCCAGGAGCGGCGGCGACGGCGACGGCGGCGGCGGCCGAAACGCCCCACTTCTCTTCGAGCATCTTGGCGAGTTCAGCCGCCTCGAGAACGGTGAGAGCCGAGAGGTCTTCGACGATTTTTTCCAGATTTGCCATGAGTAACGTCCTTTGAATTTGGTTGCTGTGCGTGAGGGCCTCTTAGGCCGCGTCTCGTTTGGCGTAGGCTCCGAACACGCGCGCAAGCTTGGCGGCCGGCGCGGTGGAGAGCTGGGCGATCTTCGTCGCGGGCGCCTGAATGAGGCCCACGAGCGTGCCGCGCAGTTCGTCAAGGGACGGCATCGTCGCGAGCGACTTGACGCTGTCCGGATTCAGAGCAGTCTTGCCCATGGCGCCGCCGAGGATGACAAATTTATTGTTATCCTTAGCGAAGGCCACGGCGACTTTCGGCGCCGCCACCGGATCGTCTGAATAGGCGATCAGGGTCGGCCCCTTGAGCAGGGGCGCGATGGAGGCGACGTCGGCGCCATCGAGAGCGATCTTGGCGAGGCGGTTTTTCGCGACCTGAACCGTCGCGCCAGCATTGCGGGCCTGCTTGCGCAGGTTTTGCAGCTGGGCCACGGTGAGGCCGGAGTAGTGGGCCACGACGACGACGCCGGTCTTCGAAAAGACTTCGCGTAATGTCGCGACCGCTTCCTTTTTCTCCGCTCTGTCCACGGTTGCTCTCTCTAACTGGCGGGAAAATCCCGCCGGCTGCGACATGCCGCCCGCTGAACGCGAGCGGCGCCGTAGATCCTGTCCCCGTCGCGGCGAGGCCGCAGCGGTTGAAGGGGCGCGAACCAAATTCGAAGGACGTTTGCGGGGAGTCCCCGCTTGCGGCCTTTAAAATTACGGTTTCCCCGTCTATGCAGGCCGCCTTCGGTCGACGGATCGCTCCGTCTTCCTCGGGCCGATTGAGCCGCTGCGGGGCTTGGAGCCCCTTGCGTGCGCCGGCAGTCTCGGACAGGACATGGCCGGACGGGACACGAGGGGGGAACCCCCGGGTCCGCCGGCCTATCCACCGCCTTTTCCCAAGTCATTTCAGCGGCTTGGTGAAGGCGGAAGCTCAAATCTGAAAACGGGGCCGCAGGTCGATTGGCCAGCCCCGGATCGTCTATTTAAGGGGAGCAGGGCAGTTTGCCAAGAGGAAACTATGTTTTTCCTTGCTTGAGGGCCGTTCCCGCCAGCGTCATCGGCGCCTTGGCGTGAACTCCATCCGCATACGTCCGCCGCGGCCGGCGGAAATATGGGCGCCTGCGCCGCGCGCGTGGGGACGGCCGGCCCCCCGGCCAGAGCCTTGCCCGCTCCTGGCGCCTTCCGAGGCGACGCCGGGGTAGCTCGCCCCGCGCTGACCGCGAACCGGCCCAAAAGAAGCGAGGCAGCGGTTGTAGGCGTCGGCTTCCTTGATCGCTTCGCAATCGTCGATGCTTCGCGGCGCCGCGAGCGCGGCAGTGGCGAGGAGGAGCGACGAGGCGAAGAACACGGCGCCAAAAATGCGCGCGTCATTGCGAGGAGCGTCGCGACGAGGCAATCCAGGGACGGCCTCAACGCGCTGAATTGCTTCGCTTCGCTCGCAATGACGGCTTGCTGTGAAATAATGGTTAGTCATCCCCGCAGCGTCGCGCCGCATTTCTTTTCAGCGTCCGCCACGATTTTCTGCGCCACCGCCTCGATCTCGGCGTCGGTCAGCGTTTTCTCGCGCGGCTGCAGGGTGACGGCGAGGCCGATCGATTTCTTGTCCTCGGGCACGCCCTTGCCCTCATAGACGTCGAAGACCGCGACATCGGCGATCAAGCTTCGATCCGCGCCCTGCGCCGCCTTCACCAGATCGCCGGCCGGCGCGCTGCGATCGACGATGAAGGCGAAATCGCGCGAGACCGGCTGAAGGTCTGAAATCTCGAGCTTCGGCTTGATCTTCGTCGGCTTCGCCTTCGGCGCCGGCAAGGCGTCGAGAATGATCTCGAAGGCCGCCACCGGCCCCTCGACATCCATGGTTTTCAGCGCGCGCGGATGCAATTCGCCGAAATGGCCGACGATCGTTTTTGGCCCGAATTGCAATGTCGCCGAGCGGCCGGGATGAAACCACGCCGGGCCGCCGGCTATGATCTGCAGGCCTCCTGTGGCGACGCCAAGCGCGCCGAGCAGCGCCATAGCGTCGGCCTTGGCGTCGAAGGCGCCGGCCTCGCGCGCTGTGGCGGACCAATGCCGGCCGGGGCTCGCAAGTCCACGTCTGACGCCAGCGGCCGCGAGGCGTTGGCCCGTCTCGGTCGAATCGATGAAAATCTGGCCGACTTCGAACAGGTTCTGATCGCCAAGGCCGCGCGCGGCGTTGCGGCCGGCGGCCGCCACAAGGCCCGGCAACAGGCTCGGCCGCATGTCGGAAAGATCGGCGGCGATCGGATTGGCG
>JGI25321J50212_10001966_pt1 | contig 16303 bp, 17 predicted proteins | sample AutmiccommuBRH23_FD_50212 | JGI IMG/M metagenome (IMG submission 50212)
ATATGCAAACCACGCTGATAAAGAACGCCCGCCTGGTAAACGAAGGAATTGTAAGCGAAAGCGACCTTCTTATCAGGGGGGATTTTATTGACAGGATCGATAAGGATATCAGCGATCCCACGGCGCTGGTAATCGATGCTGCTGGGCAATATTTATTGCCGGGCATTATAGACGACCAGGTGCATTTCAGGGAACCGGGCCTTACGCACAAGGGCGATATAGCATCGGAGAGCAGGGCAGCGCTGGCCGGAGGCGTCACCTCTTATATGGAACAGCCCAATACGGTTCCCCAGACCACGACCATAGACAGGCTGGAAGCCAAGTTTGCCCTTGCGGCCAATTCGTCCTTTGCCAATTATTCCTTCCTTTTAGGAGGTACCAACGACAACCTTGAAGAAATAAAAAGGCTCGACAGGAATGCATGTTCTGGGATCAAATTATTCCTCGGATCGTCTACCGGCAATATGCTTGTGGATGATGAACGTGTCCTTGAGGGCATTTTCCGGAATACGGAAATGGTGATCTCGGCCCATTGCGAAGACGAAACAACCATCAGAACCAACCTGGCTGCCTTCAGGGAACGTTTCGGAGACGACATCCCCGTGAAGTACCATCCGGAAATACGCAGTGCCGAAGCATGTTACCTTTCGTCCTCTAAGGCCATCCGCCTGGCGGAAGAAACAGGCGCCCGCCTTCACGTTTTTCACCTGTCGACCGGCGTGGAAACTGCGCTCTTCAGGAATGATATCCCTTTGAAAGACAAAAAAATTACTGCCGAAGTTTGTATTCACCACCTGTGGTTTTCCGAAGAGGATTACGGGGAAAAGGGCAACCTGATTAAGTGGAACCCGGCGGTGAAATCGGCAACCGACAGGGAACAACTCTGGGAGGCATTGCTGGACGACAGGATAGATATAGTGGCTACAGACCATGCCCCCCATACCCTGGAAGAAAAGCGGAATCCCTATATGAAGGCGCCCTCAGGCGGCCCACTTGTACAGCATGCCCTCCCGGCCATGCTCGAGAAATTCCATGAAGGCAGGATAGGCCTAGAAACCATTGTCAGGAAGATGTGCCATAACCCGGCCATCCTCTTCCAGCTTACGAAAAGGGGCTACCTGCGGGAAGGTTACTTTGCAGACCTGGTCCTGGTGGACATGGATAGCCCGTGGGAGGTTAATTCCTCGAATATTGCATACAAATGCGGCTGGTCTCCCTTCGGTGGCCAGGTTTTTAAATCCGCAATTACCCACACCTTTGTGAATGGCCACCTGGCTTATGAAAACGGCCGGTTTTCCAGGATCCGGAAAGCCGCTCGCTTAACCTTTAGCAGATAGCCCATGATAATGCGACTATTTTTCGGAATTCTTATATGCACGTTCCTATTGTCCTGTGTTGAGGAGGCTATGAAAAAACCTGAAAACCTCATCCCCAGGGAAAAGATGTCGCTTATCCTTTACGACCTGGCCCTTGTAAATTCTGCCAAGAGTACCAATCCGGCAATCCTCCGGGAGAATAATATTGAAACCATGCCCTATATTTATGAAAAATATGGCATAGACAGTGCACAGTTCGTTAACAGCGACATTTATTACGCCTCCAGGCCGGCCGAATATGAAAACATATACCGGGTTGTGGAACAGCGGTTGCAGAAGGAGAAGGAAGAAATGGAGGAAGAGAGGAGAAGGGTGAGTGACAGTGTGCGGATAGAAGCCGAAAAACGCAGGGAAGCAGAGCTAAAGAAAGATTCAGTGAATTAAACCGGCTTTCTCTTCCCTGAACCGCCTGCAGCTGAATGCTATAATTTCGTCCAGGGGTGCAAAACGGTAATTTATCGCCCCGGATACCTTGGCGTTATTGTATGCCACAGGATTTTTAAGGGACACAACGGCGCTTTTTGTGAGTCTCCTGCCGCCCTTAAAAAGCCTGCTCCGGAGCCAGTCTGCCCGCCAAAGCAGGTGCAGCAGCCAGCCGGGCAGGGTGAATGCTGGTCCGGGCCGGTTAAACTCCTTTCCGATGATGGTAAGCAGTTCTTTGTATGTCATGTTTTTCCCTACAAGAATATAACGTTCGTTTTGCAGGGGAGAATGCATCAACTGCACCATAATTTCGACCACGTCCGATACCCCTACGAATCCTGTACCACCCGGGGGTACGAAGATACGGCCCCTGGCGGCCATCCCAAACAGTAACCCGCTGCCCTTATCCCAAAATCCGGGCCCAAGGATGATCCCCGGATTCACGATAACTACTGCCAGCCCTTCCTGCGACCCCCGCCACACTTCCAATTCGGCCAATTCCTTGCTGATAGCGTAAACTCCGGGGTGGCGGTCGCGCCCAAAATCCTCTTCCGTAGCCATCTGGCCGTTTAAAGGCCTCCCAACGGTAGCTGTAGAACTAACGTAGCACAGTTTCTGTACCCCGAAAGCCAGGCATACATTCACGATGTTGGCAGTTCCTTCCGTGTTTATCTTCATTAAAAGGCCAAAATCACGGGGGTCAAATGAAATAAGTGCGGCGCAATGGTATACATGGGTGACCCCCTCAAATGAGGACTCCAGGGCCATAAGGTCGTTGATATCGGCCGCTACCCAGTCGATCTTCCCGAAAAGCACTTCCGCATCCTTACCGTAATAGGAGAAAACCTGCTTTACCCGCTGCAGGGAGTTGGACTCCCTGTAGGTTGCCCTCACTTTGGTACCCGCCCGCACCAGTTGCAGCAATAGGTGTGTGCCTACCAGGCCTGTTCCCCCTGTGACCAGTATCATGGTTCAAATGTAGCTATTTCGGGGGATATCTTCCCTTTCCCACAGAGGCACCAAGGTATTTCTTTTATATTTGCAGCAATCTAATCAACAGTTACGAAAATGCCTGTGAATTTTGTAAAGGAACTGGAATGGCGGGGGATGCTGCACGATGCCATGCCCGGGACCGAGGAACATCTGCTGAGCGGGATGCAATCGGCATACCTGGGAATAGACCCTACCGCCGATTCATTGCATATTGGGCATCTGGTTGGCGTGATGATGTTGAGGCACTTTCAAATGGCCGGCCACAAACCCTATGCGCTGATCGGGGGGGCCACCGGCATGATTGGCGATCCTTCGGGGAAGTCCGAAGAACGGAACCTTTTGGATGAAATTACGCTCAAATTGAACCAGGAAGCTATAAGGGAACAGCTGTCGCGCTTCCTTGATTTTGAGAGCAATACAGACAATGCGGCTGTTTTGGTAAACAATTACGACTGGATGAAGGACATGGGATTTCTGGAATTCATCCGTGATATCGGCAAACATATCACCGTTAATTACATGATGGCTAAGGATTCCGTCAAAAAAAGGCTTTCTGCCGACGCAAAGGAAGGCATGTCTTTTACCGAGTTCACTTACCAGCTGGTACAGGGTTATGATTTCCTTTACCTGTTTCAGAACCATAATTGTACGCTTCAGATGGGAGGAAGCGATCAATGGGGGAACATAACGACCGGAACCGAACTTATCAGGCGGATAGGCAATGGCAAAGGCTATGCGCTTACCTGCCCTTTGATCACCAAGGCCGATGGCACCAAATTCGGGAAAACCGAGCAGGGAAATGTATGGCTCGATGCCCACCGGACCACTCCTTACGCATTCTATCAATACTGGCTGAATACTTCCGATGAGGACGCCGAACGCTATATAAAAATATTTACTTTTTTAAGCCGGGAGGAAATAGAGGCGCTGGCCGGGGAACACCGGCAGCAGCCGCATCTCCGTATCCTGCAGAAGAAACTTGCAGAGGAGATAACCGTTATGGTGCATTCCAGGGAAGATCTGGAGAAAGCGGTAATGGCAAGCAACATCCTCTTTGGCAAGTCTACCTCGGAACACTTGAGAAAACTGGATGAAGACACTTTCCTTGAGATCTTCGAAGGGGTGCCGCAGGCAGAGGTTTCGCTTTCTGAAATTCAGCAAGGCCTCGATATCATCGCCGCCCTGTCGGGCAAAAGCGGGTTTCTAGGCTCCAATGGGGAAGCCAGGAGGGAACTAAAACAGAACGCTATCTCGGTAAATAAGGAGAAAGTACAGGAAGATTACGTTATCCGGACTTCAGATCTGATAAACAACAAGTACGTCCTGCTTCAAAGGGGAAAGAAGAATTATATGGTCCTTGTTGCCGGTTAGGGTGCTTCCGTAAACCGGCCCGCTTCGCTTCAGCCTTCGGATCCCGGCCTCATAATGCCGGGAATATGCTTAACACAAAGATTATCCGCTTATAATATGGAGATATACATACCTCAAGCTGTTGAACAGAGTAAGGATTTTTATGGGGGACTGCTGTATAATCAGGCCTTATTCCCATCTATCGCGGCACACCTGGAAGCATTGGCGTTACGCATGTGGGAAGGGGTTCGCGCTGGCAATGAATCAGTCTTCAGGGAAATATCGAACTTTCACCGGGATCACCTGGGGCGAAACCATGAGGCGCTGGTGAGGCTCCGTTTGACCGAGGCCGACTGCCGGCAGGCCATAGCAAATGAATACGGATTTGAAACATGGCCTGATGTAGTCGAGGTGGCCATCCCATATGATATGGCATACGAAAAAACGGTGGATGCCCTCCTGGCAGGGAAGGCGGCCAAATTAGCGGAATTTATTGGCCGGAAACCGGCCCTGCTCAACCAAAGTTCGGGTTACGGCCATAAGGCAACCCTGCTGCACTACGCAGTGAGCAATGGGGTGGAGATATGGAGGCAGCAGGTACCCCTTAACCTTCCGGAGATGGTAGCCTTTTTGCTGGAAAAAGGTGCAAATCCCGCTGCAAGAATGAATGTTTACGGAGGAGAATACACCGCCGCCGAATTGCTTTTATCCAGTCTGCATCCCCGGAACGCAGGCGTTTTCGAAGAATTGCGAAATCTTCTGGATACCTGAACCTATAAAGCCATAAGGTTGCAACCCCGGATATCTGAATGGTCGAACCGGCCGAGGATTTCAAAACGGCCATCCGGATGGATTTTACCGAGGTCCTGGGTGGCTATAAAGGAGCAGGAGTTGAGGTTGGCGAAGTCCACGATATTCACCCCTCCTGTTTTGCCGGCAATTTGCGGGGTAAAAGGGTCTTCAGGATCCCTGATGGAAACCTGCATCCACGGAGGGCATTCAAATAACCCATCACCCCTGGAATATGCCTGCGAGAGCAATTCTGTCATGCCGTATTCCGAATGGATGGCCGGGACCCCGAATCCTTCTTTCAGGATGCCGTGCAGTTCTGCCCGTACCATTTCCTTCCTTCGCCCTTTCATCCCGCCGGTTTCCATAATAATGGCATTGTCGAGTGATAGTTTGTAGCGATCAGCAAAATCGAGAAGGGCAAATGATACCCCGATAAGGAGTACGCGGCAACCTTTATTCCGAAGCTGCCGCAGGGCCTTTTCAAGGTCTTGCTGGTTGTGCAGATAGAATCCGCTTTCAGGTCGTTGGCTCTTTTCAATAAGACCATTCACCATATGGATGAGGGAAGACCCTTCCCTTTCGAGATAGGAGGGCAGGAGGGCAAGGATGCAATAGTTGGTAACCGGCCCGTAAAAGAGCTCGAAGGCGCGCAGGTAACTTTGTTCATAGACGGAAATATCCGATACAAAATGCCTGGCAGGGATAATGCCTGTAGTTCCGCTGCTCGTAAATTGGATCGTCCGGGTTGGGTTGCCACAAAGAACTTTCCTGCTTTTAAAGAATTCTATGGGAAGATATGGGATGTCATCAAACAGGGTTACCGTGTTTTCATCCTTCCCCAAATATGTGCAGAATTTCCGGTACACCGGATTATTCCTGTACTGAAGCCTGAATATTTCCAATGCCAGTGATTGGAATTCCTGGGTTCCGGCTATCTTGAAAAGTCGTTCTGGTTCCATGTTCAACAGGGCTGGCGGTAAAAGTAAATAAAATAAAAAAGCCCCGGCTAAGGGGCTTTCTTCCTGAGTCAGGTTAGTTTACTTTACGACCAGCTTACGGGTCATGGTCTTGTTTTTTTCCGTTACCTGCAAGACGTACACCCCGGGAACCAGTCGGGATATATTCAGGGCGTTGGTCGAAATACGGTCGCGCAGAACCACCTTGCCGAATACATCATACACCGTGATGGTTTTATGGTCGTTATAAGGGGTTGTGATATATACCACATCGTCAAATGCAGGGTTGGGGTAAAGGGTAAAATTGTGGGATTCCCGGGGGGCGGCAGGATCGGTCAGGGTATATTCCTGCGCCGAGAGAATAGGGGTAATCGCCAGTGTAAGGGCCAGGTAAAGTAGCTTCATGGATATTGATTTGGGATCAACAATGTAAATATAGAAGAAAGACCCCGCCGGGCACAGGAATTGTTGTGAAAGCAAAATATTTGTAGGTCAACGAACTAGCCGTCGCCATTCATCGATAAAATTGACATTTAAACGACGAAAATACCTTTAACAGGTTTATGGAAAGGTATTGGAAGCCCTTTACTTAACGATGAGTTTCCGGGTAGCTACTTTGTCATTTTCGAACACCCTTAAGACATAGACGCCTGCATCAAGACCGGAAAGATCCAGTTCTTTCCCAAGGATAGTNGTTTCAAGAACACGGGTACCAAAAACATCAAAAATCAGGATTTTTTTAGGGGCATTCAGCAGCGTACTAATATAAACCCTGCCAGTGGTAACAGGGTTGGGGTACAGCTTGAGACCTTCAATATCCCCCTGCCTCTGGATATCCTGGCCGAAGGTAATAGTAGTTGCCAATAAGAGGATNAGAAGGTAAAAGTGCTTCATACACAAGGCTATACAAAGAGTATACCACAAATATAGAGATTTTATGCAAAGCCTTCGGTTCCGGGATTCATGAAATGTGAGAAAAATCGATGAAATGCATACTTCCCTGAACGGCAGCCTGCAGTCTGCCTTCCTGATCCGGGAGCAGGATGGCCCCCGGGCAGGCTCAGCTTAGCCTAAAGGCCTGAGGGCTTTCCCCTTCATGTTATCAGATTGTTACCAACATTAAATGAATGTTAACCGCCCTAAGCATATTAGTATTATATTTACTTTTGGACAGATTAACCAAATGTTAAGTCCATGAAAAAGAAGGACATTAAGATACTTTTAGTAGATGATGAGCCTGATATTCTTGAAATTCTGAGTTACAATCTTACAGCCGAAGGCTATCAGGTGTACACGGCGAAGAACGGGGTTGAAGGTGTGGAAAAGGCAAAAAAGAGAAAGCCCCATCTTATCATCCTCGATGTTATGATGCCTGAAATGGACGGCATAGAAGCCTGTGAAATAATACGGGCTACCAAAGGCCTTGAAGATACCATTATCGCTTTCCTCACTGCAAGGGGCGAAGATTATTCCCTGGTCGCCGGATTTGATGCCGGGGCAGACGATTACATAACCAAACCCATTAAACCCAAAGTCCTGGTAAGCAAAGTGAAGGCGCTGCTTCGAAGGACCAAAGAGGAAGAAGTTCCGGGAGATGATGTGCTTAAAGTAGGGCAACTCGAAATTAACCGGGAGGAGTATAAGGTGGTTAACAAGGGGGAGGAGATTATTCTTCCAAGGAAAGAATTTGAATTATTGGCATTACTGGCATCAAAACCAGACAAGGTATTTAAACGGGAGGTCATCCTGGATAAGGTCTGGGGCCAGGAGGTGGTTGTTGGGGGCCGTACCATTGATGTACATATCCGGAAGCTGAGGGAAAAAATCGGGGATGAACATTTTAAAACGGTCAAAGGCGTTGGGTATAAGTTTGTATTATAATGGCTATCCGCTTAAAAAAGTCATATAAATTCGCATTTCGCTCTTCCTTATTAATTACCTCCTTTTTATCTGTTTTCCTGGCAGTTTTCCTCTGGTATTCGGGGAATTTGCTTAGCTGGCCTGCCCTGGTCCTGTTTACCATTGTTTCCTTCCTGATGTCTTTTTTAATCCTGCAGGTGCGCGTGCAAAAGTTTATATACCGCAGGATCAAGAAGATCTATGACGATGTTTCCCTGCTGGAGTCCACTTCCTTCAACACAGGGCCCATCACCACGGATATGCGGACACTGACCGAGGAAATCGAAAAATTTGCCAAAGACAAGAAAATTGAAATCGATACCCTCAAGATCAGGGAAGAATACAGGAAAGACTTCCTGGGAAATGTATCCCATGAACTTAAGACACCACTTTTTACGGTTCAGGGCTATATTCTTACCCTGCTGGATGGGGCAATGGAAGACAAGAAACTACTCAAAAAATACCTTCAGCGGGCCAACAAAGGGGTGGAAAGGCTCATCTACATTATAAAGGACCTCGACCTGATNACAAAACTGGAGATAGGCGACCTGAATCTGAAATTAGAGGATTTCGACATCATAGAGCTTATTGAAAGCGTATTCGACCTGCTCGAGATGAAAGCCTCAAAGAAGAATATAGCCCTTACCTTCGACATGGAATACCCTGAACCCATCTGGGTTCATGCCGACAGGGAAAAGATACAGCAGGTTTTAACCAACCTACTTGTAAATTCCCTGAAATACGGCCACCGGGAAGGTACTACCGAAGTGAGTGTGGAAAACCTGATCAAGAATAAGGTCATAGTAAGGATCACCGATAACGGAGAAGGCATTGCGCCTGAACATATCCCAAGGATCTTTGAACGGTTTTACCGGGTCGATAAGAGTGGCAGCAGGAAAGAAGGTGGATCCGGCCTCGGCCTTTCAATTGTAAAACATATCATTGAAGCACACGGGGAGAAGATATATGTGGAAAGTGTACAGGAGGTAGGTTCCGAGTTTTCGTTTACCCTTGAAAAGGCTAAACCTGTTACTGCTCCCAGGTCTTTGGAAGAGGCCATTCCCAAAACGCGCTGAATCTCACTGGCGTCCTCTTCAAAGATTTACTTAGTTTTGTGTTGGCACTAAAACCATCACCCTAGTGGGAAGCAAAAAGAAACTAAAGCGGTTTAAGGAAAACGAATCGTTTAAAAATGTGATCCAGCCCGCAAGGGATGAAGTAATCTCCGGCCGTTTTTCACTCAGGGGCAGATGGGAAAGTTTTTTCGGGAATGACCGCCCCCTTGTACTCGAACTGGGATGCGGTAAGGGCGAGTATACTACCGGCCTTGCGCGCCTGTATCCCAAAAAGAATTTTATAGGGATCGATATTAAAGGTGCCCGGTTCTGGCGGGGTGCCAAAACTGCCCTGGAAGAAAAGTTGCCCAATGTGGCCTTCCTCAGGTGTCAGATAGAGCTCCTGGATATGCTATTTGCGGAGAACGAAGTGTCGGAAATCTGGATCACCTTTCCGGATCCCCAGATAAAATACAAACGAACCAAGCACCGGCTTACCAACCGGACTTTTCTGGAAAAATACCGTTTTGTCCTTCGTAACAAAGGGCTTATCCACCTGAAGACCGACAGTGAGTTTATGCACGGGTACACCCTTGGGCTCCTCCATGGCCTGGACGAGGAGATTATCTATTCCAACCACCATGTTTACCGGAACGAAGGCAGCCCCAGGGAGGTTACAGGCATTCAGACGTTTTACGAAAATCAATTCCTCAATGCGGGAAAACCGATAACCTATATCAAGTTCAGCTTTAAATAGCCAATGACACACCTCCTCCTTCTTTTTTTCGCCACCTTCTCAGCCGCATTTATGGCTACGGTACCGCCGGGCCTCCTGAATATGAACGCAGCCAAGACCAGTGTTAAGAAGGGGAAAAGTAATGCGATTATCTTCAGCCTCGGGGTTTCTACCATGATCATGATGCAGGCATATCTGGCGGTTATGATCTCCAAGTTTCTTTACAGGAATCCCGAAGTGATCGACCTCCTGCTTAAAATCGCCCTTGCCGTCTTCGCGTTCTTCGCCATCTACTTTTTTATTTCCGCCAGGAGGGAAGACCGGCAGAAGATAAAAATGATGAAGGTTAGCCGTAAGAACAGCTTTTTCAAAGGGATGCTGCTTGCTGCCTTAAACCTGCTGACCATTCCGTACTATAGCGGTTTAAATGCCATGTGGAATGCCACCGGATGGATTAAGTTTGAAATCTGGGACATCTGCACCTTTATCCTGGCAGCAGGTTTTGGTACCTTTGCCGCTTTGTACCTCTATGCCGTTTATTTTAAGAAACTGGAAACAAGGACCCATACCTTCAGCAGGAACTCCAACTATATTCTCAGCGGTCTAATGCTTATCCTGCTGGTGATTACGGTGATCCGGATTTTTTATTCCTGAGAAATACTAATGGAAGAGCAAGGTTTTTTTCAAAAAGTCTATGAGGTGGTTGCAAAGGTCCCCTATGGGAGGGTAACTTCGTACGGGGCGATCGCCAGATATCTTGGTGCAGGCAGGAGCGCCCGTATGGTAGGATGGGCAATGAATAATGCGGGAACAAGGGAGGATGTTCCGGCCCACAGGGTGGTAAACCGGAACGGGCTGCTGACTGGGAAGCACCACTTTCCCGGCAGTAATCTTATGCAACAACTACTCGAGAATGAAGGCATTCGCGTAAAGGATAACAAGATTGTGGATTTTAAGGCACATTTCTGGGATCCGGCCAGGGAGCTTGAATAAAACAAAGTGCGATTTTCATATTATCCCTTCACTCAACCATTTCTCCGCTCTATGCCGCAATTTGCGTTTTCAATTGGCCGGCTTCCACATCTCAGGCCTTTACTGTATCTTTGTTGTTTAGAATGATTTTATATAATACTGCTGCGAAGTTTACCAATGGTGGTTAGAGTTTGTAGCTTGGGAGGTTTCGATAATTAAGCTGAAAGCGGCCCGGATTTGGAAGGGCCCACATACAAAAGTCTTGGTATGAAATTTAACAGGAAAGATATATTAAAGGCGCTGGAAACCATTACTGTTCCCGGCGAGGGCGTTAATATGGTTGAAAGTGGTGCCGTGCGGAACGTACAGGTGTTCGGTGATGAAGTGGAAGTAGATATCACTATTAAAAACCCCAGTTTACAGGCCCGTAAAAAAACCGAGGTGGAAATCCTGAAGGCGATTCATCGGGAGGTCTACGAAAAGGCGAAGATTACCGTACATGTAACGGTTGATGCCCCGGCACAAAAACCGGTGAATGAGATAAAGGGCAAGCCCATTCCTGGGATCCGGAATATCATTGCCGTCGCTTCCGGCAAAGGCGGCGTAGGGAAATCAACCATTGCCGCAAACCTGGCCGTCACCCTTGCGAGGATGGGATTCAGCGTTGGTTTGCTCGACGCAGATATTTACGGTCCTTCCATGCCCACTATGTTCGACGTTGCCAGTGAAAAACCAAGGGCAACCAATATAGATGGCAAATCCCGAATGCTGCCTGTTCAAAGCCATGGGGTAAAACTCCTTTCAATCGGATTTTTCACCCAACCCAACCAGGCTGTTATCTGGAGGGGTCCTATGGCCTCAAAGGCGCTTAACCAGATGATATTTGATGCCCATTGGGGGAACCTGGACTTCCTGTTGCTCGACCTGCCTCCGGGTACCGGCGACATTCATCTGAGCATCATGCAGGCAATGCCGGTAACCGGGGCTGTTGTGGTAAGTACCCCCCAGGAGGTGGCCCTCGCCGATGCAAGGAAGGGGGTTGCCATGTTCCAGCAGGAATCAATTAATGTCCCGGTCCTTGGGATAGTTGAAAATATGGCCTTTTTTAGCCCGGAAGAGCTTCCCGGGAACAAATATTATATCTTTGGGAAGCATGGCGCCAGAAACCTGGCAGAAGACCTCAATGTGCCCTTTCTGGGGGAAATACCACTGGTACAAAGCATCCGTGAAGCCGGTGATGTCGGGAGACCCGCTGCCCTGCAAACGGCAACCCCAAGTGAATCCGCTTTCGAGGAGCTTACGCGGAATGTGGTACAGGAACTGGTAAGGCGAAATAAAGACCTGCCTCCCACCGAAGCTATCAAAATAACAACAATGGCCGGCTGTTCTGCCGTTAAAAAGAAGTAATCATGACCTCAGAGGAATTAAGAACCAAAGTGGAGATGGCCCTGGACGAAATCCGCCCCTTTCTGCAAAGCGACGGTGGCGATATCTCACTGGTATCTATAGACAATGATACCCTGGTTAGGGTAAAACTGGAAGGTAACTGCGTGGGATGTACGGTAAACCAGATGACCCTGAAAAGCGGGGTGGAAATGACCATAAAAAAACACGCCCCCCAGATTGAACAGGTAATCAACATGGTTTAGGGGTTGCCTCACGGCCTGAGCCCCTGCCGCCATTGTTGTGCCATTCGAATAAGGATTCCAGTACATGATCAAGACAGATATTTTAATTATCGGAGCCGGACCCACCGGCCTTTTTGCCGTTTTTGAAGCGGGACTGTTACAACTGAAATGCCATCTGATAGACGCCTTGCCCCAGGCCGGCGGACAGTGCTCGGAAATCTACCCAAAAAAACCCATTTACGACATTCCGGGATTCCCGGAGGTGATGGCCGGTGAACTCGTAAATAACCTTATGGAACAAATCGCGCCCTTTCAACCGGGGTTTACCTTGGGCGAACGGGCAGAGGCCATCGAAAAACTCGGCGACGGCACCTTCATTGTCACCACCAGCAAAGGTACAAAGCACCATGCCCCCGTTATTGCCATAGCCGGGGGTTTGGGAAGTTTTGAGCCCCGCAAGCCCCTTTTGAACAATCTCGCCAGGTATGAAGACAATGGTGTCGCATATATGGTCAGGGATCCGGAAGATTACCGGAACAAACGGGTGCTGATAGCCGGCGGGGGCGATTCTGCCCTCGACTGGTGCATCTTCCTGGCGGAAGTGGCTTCGGAAGTAACGCTGGTACACCGCAGGAACGAATTCAGGGGAGCTTTGGATTCGGTTGAGAAAGTACAAAGCCTGAAAGATCAGGGAAAAATCAAGCTACTTACACCCGCCGAGGTAATTGAATTAAAGGGCAGGGATAAGCTGGAAGCTGTGGTGATTCAGACCTCAGCCGACGACCCCGGGGGAATGCTCCTGGAAGTTGATTATTTTATACCGCTTTTTGGCCTTTCCCCCAAATTGGGGCCCATTGCCGACTGGGGCCTGGAAATTGAAAGGAATGCCATCAAGGTAAACAACTCCCTGGATTACCAGACCAATATTCCNGGGATTTACGCCATTGGCGACATTAACACCTACCCGGGGAAATTAAAACTGATCCTCTGCGGTTTCCACGAAGCCACCCTGATGGNACAAAGTGCCTACCAGCGCATCCATCCGGATAAACGCTATGTGATGAAATATACCACCGTGGGAGGGGTTCATGGTTTCGACGGCAGCAAAAAGGAAGCCCCGAAGGCAGTGGTCAAATCGATTGAATAAGCCCTGAAATAAAAGATAAGTAAGATATCTGGATTTATACCGGGATATGAAACCTGAAAAGGATGCAGGACATAAAAGTTAAGATTACAGACAGGGAGGGCGTGCTGCACGAAGTAGATGCCCCCACAGACATGAATATGAACCTCATGGAACTGGTTCGTTCCTATGAACTGGCTCCCGAGGGCACCATAGGGGTCTGTGGCGGAATGGCGATGTGCGCCTCCTGCCAGTGTTATATCAAATCCGGACATGTCCTGCCAGAGAAATCAGACGAGGAGGAAGCCATGCTGGCCGAAGCTTTTTTTGTCCAGGCCAACAGCAGGCTTGGATGCCAGATCCATTTAAACGAATCCCTGGATGGGCTCGAAGTGGAACTGGCCCCGGAGTACTGATATTCCCTGTTAAATTTGTTCCTTGTTCAATGGAACAAAGGAAGGAACTCCTTCCTGTTTTATAAATGGAGCCAACCTGTTACCACCGGGCTTACTGTTTCAGAATTGTTAATTGTTTATTGATTATTGTTGATTGAAAAGGATCAGATCCTCGCCTGGTAGGTGTAGAGGTTGTAGTACCTTCCTTCCCTGGCGATAAGGCTCTCGTGTGAACCCTCCTCGGCAATGCGCCCGTTCTCAACAACAAGGATCTGATCGGCTTTGCGGATGGTACTCAGCCTGTGGGCGATCACAAAGGTTGTACGCCCCCTTGTGAGGGTAGCCAGGCTCTTTTGGATCAGGGCTTCGCTTTCCGTATCCAGGTTGGAGGTGGCTTCATCGAGGATCAGGATTTTGGGGTTTGCCAGGAGGGCCCTCGCAATGGCGATCCGCTGCCGCTGGCCACCCGAAAGCTTGATTCCCCTTTCCCCGATTAATGTATCCAGGCCGTCTTCAAACCGGTCTGTAAACTCATTTACATAGGCCGCACCAACGGCTTTCTGAAGCTCCTCTTCCGATGCATGGGGCCGGGGGAAGAGTATATTTTCCCTTATGGTACCTTCAAAGAGGAAATCGTCCTGCAGCACCACCCCGAGGTGTTTCCTGTAAGCGGGAAGTTTAACTTTTGACAGGTCATGGCCGTCTATGGTTACCTTTCCCGACTGTGGCGTTAGGAAGCTCGCGGCCAGTCCGGCTATGGTACTTTTCCCCGATCCCGAACTGCCAACCAGGGCCACCACTGTTCCTTTTGGGACCCTGAAACTAACGTTTTGTATAACTTCATTGCCTTCCTCATAGGCAAAGGAAACATTCTCAAAAGAGATGTCGCCCCTTACATCCTCCAGATCAAGGACTCTTTGCTTTTCGCTGGCTTCTGCTTCCAGGTGCATCAGTTCTTCGGTACGGTCAAGGCCTGCAAGGGCTTCTGTCAGCTGGCTGCCGATGTTGCTCATCTGTACTATGGGCGCTATCATGAGGCCCAGCAGGAAGGTAAAGGTTAGAAATTCGCCAACTGTAAGTTCGTCAATCATAATCTTATAACCCCCAAGCCCCATGATGCCGGTAGTGGCCACCCCGAGCAGGAAGGTAGCGGAACTTGTCATCAGGGCCGTTGCGGTGAGGCTTTTGCGGACATTCTGGAAAAGCCGGGATACCCCTTCCTCAAAAATGAGCTGCTCCTGCAGTTCGGCATTAAACCCTTTGATCACCCTTATCCCGCCCAGGGTTTCGGTAAGCCGGCCGGTAACCTCTGCATTGATCTTGCCGCGGTTTCGGAAAATAGGGCGGATGATCTTGAACGCCTTCAGGGCGATGACCGCAAAAATAGCCAGGGGGATCAGGGCAAAGACGGTCATGCTGACGCTGATATTCAGCAGCAATACCAGGGAAACTACGGCGGTTATTGTTCCGCCAACCAATTGAACCAGCCCTGTGCCAATAAGGTTACGAACGCCTTCCACATCGGTCATGATCCTTGAAACCAGTTCCCCCGCTTTGGTGTTATCAAAAAAACGGATGGGCAGCGAAAGGATTTTCCGTTGTACCTGGGCCCTTAACTCAGAAATCATGAACTGTGCCTGTACACTCAGGATCCTGGTGAGCAGGAAGGAGGTAACTGATTGCACCAGGATGGCGAGGATGACGATCCCCACAAGCAGTTTCAAAAACTCCAGGTCCTTGTTCGGGATGATATCATCCATCAGGTATTTGAGCGACATGGGCGCTACAAAACTGGCTGCCTTGCTGATGACTATGAGGAAAAGACCGATAAAAACCAGTTTCCTCCTTGGCCAGATGATTGCCCTGAAGGCTTTCAAAATACTAACACTTTTATCAGGCATATTTATTTTTGAGCGGCTGGAACCGGCCAAGTTACCACAATTTTAGCGGTTAGCAGCTGGCTGGCAACCCCGGGTTTATTTTTTAACCCCAAATTAGCATTTTAAACCGGGGTCGCTTACTTTCATGGACTGTACACCGTAAAGTTAATCGTAAGTATGAAAAGTATCTTGCTGCCAATAGTTGCCCTGTTTGTAAGCTGCTCCGTAAAACAGCTTCCTGCGGAAGTGGAAAGGTGGAACAGCCGGGCCGGCAACACCACCATTGTCCGCGACGATTTCGGGGTACCGCATATTTACGGGAAAACGGATGCAGATGCCGTTTTTGGCCTCCTTTATGCCCAGTGTGAAGATGATTTTAACAGGTTGGAACAGAATTATATCTGGGCCATTGGACGGCTCGCGGAGGTAGAAGGTCCGGAAGCATTGTACAGCGATCTCCGGGCACGGCTGTTCATGAGCCGGGAGGAAGCCGTTGCAGCCTATGAGACAAGTCCGCCCTGGCTCAGGGAACTATGCGACGCTTTTGCCGATGGGGTAAATTATTATCTTCATACCCATCCGGAAGTTACACCCCGGCTCCTTACCCGTTTTGAACCCTGGATGCCCATGTATTTCAGCGAAGGTTCCATTGGGGGGGATATAGAAAGGGTAAGCCTGGGCAAGCTCCGGCAGCTCTACGAAAATGGCTTCGACCTCACGGCGGG
>JGI25321J50212_10001976_pt1 | contig 16249 bp, 15 predicted proteins | sample AutmiccommuBRH23_FD_50212 | JGI IMG/M metagenome (IMG submission 50212)
GCTCATTACGAATTCAGCATACCTGTAATAGGTTTTGAACCCATAATAGAAAATCTATCTAATATTCCCTTTGGAAAAGTAAATTATCAGAATGTTAACGGACAGGATGTTACAGAAGAGTATCTTGACCTAGAATCTAGACTAAAGGCTAAGCGGATTTATGAAGAGAGGTTGTTAGAATTTCTTCAAAGTGCAACAAAGACAGAGGATTTATTGAAGATTTCTAACGATTTAAATAGGGTACAGGAGGAAATCGAGCAAATAGTGGGTAGACAAAAATATCTGTCACACTATGCGGCTTATTCTACGTTAATCATCGACATTGAACAATTTAAGAATAAGGTTGCGCCAACAGCTAGCACTATTGAAAAATCAAAAGATGGTTTTCTTAGAAGTCTAAATTTAATTAAAGATCTTTTCACAGGACTTTTCGTCATCTCAGTATCATATTTTCCGATTATTATTTTAATTTTGTTAGGATTATTTATCGTTTGGAAACTAGTCAAGAGATTGGTCAGACGGCCGGAAAGGGTTTCTGAAGCTGAGCGGGATAACCAAGAATCCTGACAGTAAATATATTATTGTAAAAAAAGGAGTCAGGACAGAGTTAGCAACTCTCCTGATTCTTTTTTTGTGACATCGACACTGCCTCTAAAGCCGTTTAAATAATAATGCACCTGTTAGGCTCCAGCGGAATAAGATAATAGAGAAATTTTACTGAAGGAGGTAGATAGGGTTGCAAATTCACGTGGTACAATCAGGTCAAACCTTATCTGGAATTGCTCAAGCCTATAATTCAACATGGCAAGCAATCAGTACGGCTAACCAATTGCCTAATCCTAACGAACTGGTAATCGGTCAAGCACTGGTTATTCCGATATATGGGAGNTTTTATTGGGTGCGGCAAGGGGACACACTATGGAAAATCGGCCAGAAATTCGGGATTAATCCCAGTGAGCTGGCTAAGATAAATGGAATCTCCTTAAACCGAGTTTTATCAATAGGTTTTAGATTATATATTCCCCCTAAGCCAAAGGTTAATATCGAAGTTAATGGATATATTGAGCCGTTTGGTAAAGTAACTGAAGCACAAAAGCAGGAAGTACGTAATTTAGGACGCTTTTTAACCTACTTAGCACCTTTTAGCTTTAAAGCAAATAGAGATGGGACTTTAACCCCTCCGCCGTTAAATGACCTGCCAAATATCGCTAAGAGCCTTGGCATAATAAATATGCTAGTAGTGACAAATCAAGAAGAGGGACAATTTAGTAAAGAGCTGGCTAATGTGCTATTTACCAATGAAGAGATTTCTAATAAGTTTTTGAATAACATAATTAATACTGCTAAACAGCAAGGCTTTAAGGATATCCATTTTGATTTTGAATTTATTAGTCCTGATGATCGAGAGGCTTATAATAATTTTTTAAGAAAAGCTAAAAGCAGATTGCAGCCTGAGGGATTTCTTTTGTCAACAGCTTTAGCGCCTAAGACTAGCGCCGAACAGGTTGGTGCTTGGTATACAGCACATGATTATGCGACTCATGGCCAAATAGCAGATTTTGTAGTATTAATGACCTATGAGTGGGGTTATACCTTCAGTACTCCTCAAGCTGTAAGCCCAATTGGTCCGGTAAGAAAGGTTGTTGAATACGCTTTAACAGAAATGCCTGCTAAAAAAATCATGCTCGGTCAAAATCTCTATGGATATGATTGGGAAGAGCCTTTTGCTTATGGAGGAAAAGCAGCAAAGGCTTTAAGTCCACAGCAAGCGATCCAATTAGCTAAGGAAAAACAAGCTAGTATAAAATATGATTACAAGGCACAAGCGCCTTATTTCAATTATGTTGACGAAAAAGGATTAAGACACGAAGTCTGGTTTGAAGATGCCAGAAGCATTCAAGCAAAGTTTGCCTTAATCAGAGAACTTGGATTGCGAGGAATAAGCTATTGGAAGCTTGGGCTTGCTTTCCCACAAAATTGGCTGCTGCTTAACGATAATTTTAACATTATAAAAAGGTAGTTTTAAGGTGAGGAATGCAGGTGAGGAATGCGACAAGACAAGCAAAACGTCCCCTCGTCTCCCCGCCCGGAAGGGCGGTTATTTTTTTTTGAAAAAGGATTTTATGTAGGAGATAGCCAGGAGGAGTAGCGGGATAACCAAGCTAAAGGTCAGGGCGTAGGGAGCCCATGCTGTACTGGTGTAGTCCATAAATTCTACAATATCTTCACTTACAAGCATTGCTAAGAATAAGCTGCTGACTGATATTGGAAAGATAATCGGGCGATAATCGGAAAGTTCAAAGACTTGAGCGATAGCCAAGACACCAGCGTAAAAGCTGGCGGTCATTTTGATTAAGATAGTTAGAATATAGCTTAAGGCGATAAGTATCTCAAAGCCTCGCAAAAAGTTGCCAACTGAGATCAGCCTTGCCATACTAAAGGGGGCACTGATCGATAATTCTATAAGACTTACGTCCAACACCATAATCGAGCTTAAAACAGTAACTAGTAAGGTTGTCCCGGCAACTATTGCGCTATATGAGATAACCTTAAACATATTCTTTTGGCTATTGGCAAAAGGGATGATCATTAGGAAAATCGCAAATTCTCCATAGGTAAAGCCGACAATTTGGAATGTACCCTGGAGAACCGGCTTAATTCCCTCAGTCAAAACAGGGAGAATTTTTACCGGCTCTAGCAAAGGGATGACCATTAATATTGTCAACCAAAAGCTGAAAATCGCCATAGGAGATAAGATTTCGTTGGAGCGAACAATTACCTCTAAACCATTATAGGTTAGATAATAGATTACTAGGGAAATTGTGAAGATTAGAAAAAATAACGGTGTTACATTAAGTATTGACAGCTTAATCATATCGCCAATTTCCCGCAGCAAAATAGCCGCTAAATGTAGATAAAACCAAGCAAACAACAGACCGATTACCATGCCAAGCGGTTTGCCGAGCAACTGCTTGGCTATGCCAACAATTGTCAGGTTATTATGGCGGTGAATTAAGGTTAGGGTAAACAAAATGAAAAAAAAGCCGATTATTGTCATAAAAATGATTGACAGCCAACCGTCCTGTTCAGCCGCCGACACAACCTTGGTTGGTGTAAAAACCAAGGCGCTGCCGATTAAAAAATTAGTAATCAGCAACCAAAGTTGAAAGCGATTAATAACACCCTTTTCGACCATTTGAACCTCCTATGAAAAATCCTGCTGATGATTTATGCTCAAACAAGATAAATAATTCAAAATTATTTCTTAAAAAGCTTTCTCTTAAGCCAACCTACGGCTAGTAAAATTAAAGGAATTACTACACCTAATAAAACACTATAAGGAGTCCAAGTAGTGACCGCAAAATTGAATTCTTCGACAACATTCCTGTTCAGGATTATTGATAAGCTAACTTCGATAACGATTAAGGGAATCAGGATAACTCGGTAATCTTGAAGATTAAAGACCTGGGAAATAGCCAAGGAACCGCCATAAAAAGTTACTGTGATTTTTGTTGTAATAACAAAAAGATAAGCTAGTGCAGTAATTGCTTCTACTCGAGTAATAAAATTACCGATATTGATCAATCTAGCCATATTAAATGTCGGAAAGATTGACAGTGCTGTACCAGTAGTCCCTAAGACAAGTATCGAAGAAATTGTTACAAGAAATAAGACCAGACCTCCCATTACTCCGGCACTAACAAAAATTTTTTTAAGGTGCTGGCGCTTGTCGACAAATGGGAGAATCATCAAGAAAACAATCAACTCGGCAAACGGAAACCCAATTACAGGATAAGCTCCTAAAAAAATCGGTTTAATGCCAGTGGCTAGAATTGGCTGCAGGTTCTCAAATTCCACTAACGGGATTAACAGCAATGTTGTAAGAACAATGCCGATAAAAGCAAAAAAACTGAATAATTCATTAGTTCGACTAAATACCTCAAGCCCATGCAGTGCGGAGTAAAGAGTTAATATTCCGGCAACGATGCTAAAGACAATCATTGGAGTTTCGACCATCAGGATACTAGCAATAAAATCTACGGCATTGCGAATAACCAGTGCCGATAAATGGAGAAAAAACCAGGCATAGATTAAACCAAATAGCTTACCTAAGTATTTGCCTAGAACCTGCTCCAGTATTTCAATTAGAGTTTTATCGGGATGCTGATTAGCTAACGAAACCATAATATATTGCATAAAAGCTCCCACTGCTATGGCAAACAGCATGGCAATCCAACCGTCCTGCTTGGCCTTCACAACAACACCGGATGGTACTAATAAAAGGGCACTTCCGATGGTAAAATTCACCACAAGCAGCCATAATTGCAAACGATTAATGACTTCTTTCCTGTTCATCTGCTTCTTCTTCCTTCACTAAAAACATACTAACTCAACAGCTTATCAACCCAGCTCTGGACAGGCTCGAAGAGTAGTTTTATCCCATTCGTTGGATTAGGGATATAGAAATCCAGCTGCGAGCCAATTGAGAGATAAGCAGCAATAACCATTAGACCGATATAGACCAGCAGCTCTTTTTTTTGCTTCTCGGCAAGCATCTTTTTTATTTGCAGATAACTGACAATTCCGAGAAAAACCGCTATGCTTAATGCTTTCACTTTACTTCTTCGCCCCCTTCATTTCCTTTTGAAACGGCTGATTTTTCATACCTATTCCCCTGATCGTGGTATTTATCTTGACCTTGACGGCAAGATCAACGAATTCCTTGTCCCAATCCTCCTTGATCTTCGAGAATTCTTGGAAATGTTGTCTCTCCAGTATTTCCCCAAAATGAAAAATATCCACCTTATATTCCTTTTGAACCTTCTTAATCAATTTAGTAATATGCTCATTCATAACTTGATTTGTGGCTGTTTCAAAAGCTCGAACATTTTTTAGATCCATAATATCGATGGGCGCATTGATCTCTCCAATATTCCCTTCAATTTGGATGTCAACTAAAACCTCCGGCTTACCGTTTTTGAAGCTGGTAGTAATCTTGGACTCCGAGTGAAGAACCTCAATCGAGTGATTGCCTCCGTCTACAGAGACGACAATAATTGTTTTTTTCAGATCGTTAGTAATAAAATTCAGGCAATGTGCCTCCATACTTTCCAGAAAACCTATTAACTTATCCTCTTTAAAAACCGCAAAACCCTCAGCTCTGATTATTGATTCCTGCTTGGAGTTTTGCGTTGTTTCTAAAGTACTTTTTTGGATCGGCGGCGACAAATGAACTGTTGGCAGAGTCAGACTGGCTGTATCGCTGGTTAAAGTAGTAATCGCTTCTCGTAGCTCAACCGGACGTGTACTGCCATAGTTCTGAAAAGCATTATCCACATGATCCTTAATGGCTATTCCGCTAATATTCTCGATTATTGTTTGGGTAGATAACAACACATCAGTATTTGTTTCTGTTCCAATAAAGACGATAATGTCTTCCCGCAGCTCATGGTCGCGATAAAGGAGATCCAAGACATCTTTGATACCTCTTTCTCGAGCAAATTTTTCATTAATCACAAAAACCTGCATATGACCGAAATAGAGCCGACGAGAGATCTCACTGGTCGATATTCTAATCGCTTCAAACAATGTTTTTCCGGAGGTTTGCATGGTGAAAAAGGGTGTTTTGGAAGTACCGACTCCGCCCATACTACTTGTTGCATTGGGATTTACTATTTGATAAACAAAGGTTAGGTCCTCTTTTTGATCATCAAAATTAATACCTCCTGCGGCAACAATGGCAAGTTTGTTTAATTCCTGACTATTCCAACAACCGGAAGAAAGCAGGAGGAACAAAATACTCGGCAAGATTATTACTTTTTTAGATAATCGCAATTTAGCTTCCTCCTTTTTTGCTACCTTTTTTGTCCGGTGGGCCAAGATTCATCGAGCCCTCTCTAATAGGATTCTGCTGACTAAATAATCGTGGTCGGCTTTTAAGGCTTGGCCAAGGAAACCGAAGGAAGAGATCCTTTTGATCAGTAACATTAAATGGGGCAATTCCGCTTAAGTAGGGAATTCCAAACGAACGAATTGATGTTAAATGAATTGCCAGCATTGTTAAGCCAAATAGGATGCCGAACACTCCCAAGGTTGCCCCGAGAAACAAAAGAATAAACCTTAGTAGTCTTGCGGCATTGGCAATATCAATATAGGGAGCAGTAAAATTGGAAATCGCCGTCATGGAAACAATAATAACCATTGCCGAAGAGACTATTCCCGCTTCAACAGCTGCAGTACCGAGAACCAAAGCGCCAACAATAGAGACTGCCTGACCAATTGACCTCGGCATTCTTACACCTGCTTCCCGCAATACCTCGAAGGTGAGCTCCATAATTAGAGCTTCGACGACTGCCGGAAAAGGAATACCTTCCCTTTGTGATGCTAAGCTGATCAATAAGGGCGTCGGCAAAAGCTCAATATGAAAGGTCGTTACAGCCACATATAAAGCCGGCAAGGTCATCGAAATAAAAAAGGTAACTAGTCGCAGGAGCCGTAAAAAAGAGCTGACCATCGATCTTAAATAATAATCATCAGGCGATTGGAAAAACATAAAAAAGGTTACGGGTACGGTTAGTACAAAAGGGGTACCATCTAGGAGGATCAGTATTTTCCCCTCGAGCAGCTGTCCGGCTGCTGAATCAGGTCTTTCTGTATAAGAAAGGGTCGGAAAGATCGAGTATGGCGCATCATGGATAAATTCCTCAATATAACCGGTTCCTAGCAAGCTGTCAGTTTTTATCTTGCTTAGCCGATCTCGAACCTCTTGGACAATTTTTTCGTGAGCTAATCCCTCTATATACATAATTGCCACAACTGATTCTGATAACGTCCCTATTTTCCGTTCCTCTAACCGCAGTTTAGCGGTAGTAACTCTTTTGCGGATTAGTGCAGTGTTGACGCGAATATTTTCCGTAAAGCTGTCGCGTGGACCTCTTAAAACGACCTGATTTTCCGGCGGCTCAACTCCTCTGGCTTCCCAGCCTTTGGTGCTGGCGATTATTACAGATTGGCAATTATCAAGAAATATTGCCGTGGAACCAGTCAATATTTCATTAAGCACCTTAGCTTTGTCCTCTAGAATCTTTACCCCGCCAATATTTATTAGCTGTTCACTTATTAGTTTAATAGGTGAAGTATGTATTTTTTCGCTGGGGTATTGTTTGAGTATAACCTCCATAAAGTTATTGATCTGATCGTTATTAACCAATCCGTCTGTATATATTAGGGCGGCTTTTAGTGGTTTTCCTTTGCCTAAAACAAATCGGCGTGTGACGATATCGGCACTGTTTCCTAATTCATCTTGAAGATCTTTTATAGTCTTCTCCAGATTAGAGGAGAGGGTTTGCAGCTCTTCTTTATTCTCAGGAGATTTTTTCTTTCCCTTCTCCTGCTTAAACCACTTCCAAATTGGCATAAATCATCACTTCTCCAAAGGCTTATTAAGTGATAGTATGAGATTTAATCTGGTAAATTATTCATCGACCGAAGAAGATAAAAACAAAGTCAGCTGCTAGAGCGACTTTGTTTTTTGATATGCTTCCCATTCTTTATATCGCCATTTTCCCATGCCCAAAACTAAGGTAGGCTTACCGGTTGGTCCTTTGATTAGGCTGAAGGCTTGCATACCTAAGGAAAAACAAAGCTTCAGACTAGGAATATTGTCATTGGCAACTCTGACGTAGAATCTATTGATGTCGGTTAGGGCTTCGGTGTTTAGCTTTTTAGCCAGCCCTTTTTTGCGATAGTTTGGGTGCAGAACCACAATTGCTTGATCCAGCCCAAAGTTAGAGATGGCTAATACGGCGATAATCTTCTTGTTTTTATTCAGAAGAACATGGATTAGATTGCCTTGCTTCGGTTTTATTTCGCTAAAAGGAGTTCTTTGTAACCAGGTAATCGCCTTTTTTGTAATATGACCGTCGCCATAATTGTTGATAAAATTCAGTAATCTTTTCTTAAAAAGCTCATCTGTAGCCTCTGTAATCTTAATTTTCTCCATTCTCTTCACTCATTTCTTAATCTTTTTCCATTCTCACTTCTAACATCTTACCTCTCACTTCTAAAAAGACAAGCGAAACGTCCCCGAGTCTTTTATTCAGGCACGAAGCCTGATAAATAGCGAAAATATTGCATTAATCTTAATAAAGAGGTTTGGCGGATCGCCGGCTCATCAAATTCCATAGGTTTGGAATTTGCCTCAAAAAACCATGCATAGCCTTCTTGGTCAATGCCAAGGTCTAAGGATATTTCCCCAAGTTCAGCACCGGATTTCTTTTCAATATGCTTAGCAATTTCTATGGCTAATTCCGTAATTCGCTCCTTCAATACCGGTGATATTTGCTTGCCGTAGACCTCTGTAAAGACCTGATCAACAGAGGCAATATAGCCTCCTCGCGGTACGTGAGTTGTAATGCTTTTTTCACCGGCTACACGGACCCCAATACCAGAAACAAGCCATTTCCCAAGACCGTTTTTTTGCACCAAAACTCTGATATCAAAGGGGGAGCCCTGATAGGTGTTTAACTGTATCCCGGTTTGAATAATGTATTCGGTGTTATTCGTATATTTACTTATTTTTTTCCACAGGCTTTCGTAATTAGTGAAAGCCTGATTATCGACAATCCGGGAATTTTGGTAAGATAGAATATAGATGTTATTCTTATTAGTTATTTTTAAAAAGCCGTTTCCCGCCTTGCCGTCTACCGGCTTTAAGTAAAGCGAAGAGTTTTTTGGCAGGAGTTCAATTATATTCTGTTTTGTTAATTTTTTTGTTGTCGGTAGAAGAAAGTTTAGTCCCGGCGACTCTGACATCCATTGGTATAAACACCATTTATTAAAGTAACTAGGATTGAAAAAAGGAATATCCTCACTTTTTAGAAACTGTATAGTGGTCTGGATGAGTGGTTTTAATTCATCTTTACGAGAGGGTATTCGATTATAGACTACATCAGGCAGCGGCATGAAGGCGGCAATCCAACGTTTGTGTTGTTGTAAATATAGATAAGCCTTAACCTTTTTTTCTGCTCTATTTACAGACTCTGCAGAAAAAACATAGATTAGCAGTCCTGTTTTATTCCCCATTTTAATAATGTCAATGAAATTTTTAATATTCCCTTTAATCCCCTTTTTTCCCGTAGTTGTCATTATGCCAACTGTTGGACCTAGTTTATAGCCCTTAGCAGTTTTTTTTATCCGAATGGGAAAGCCTTTTGTAAAATTATTTTTGTTATTACTGGTTACCTTGAATTGGTAAAGCTCGTTATCATGGCCAATTTGCAAATAGGTTGCTAAGCTGTTTACCTGACTCAGATTCTTTTTGGTATTGTTTGCAAGAAGCAGCCCCCAAGGCTTTGTTGGTGTTATAACTACAGTACCCTCTTTTGGCAAGTTCATTTGTCTCACTCCTTTACTGCCAGCGAAGCTAAATTGAATTTACGGAGTTTATTCACTCAGCTGAATCCAGCTGGTGTCCGGCCAAATAAATGGCATATTCTATCAGCATTTTGCTTGATTCTACCCGGGAGCTCTTCAAGCTTGAGTGTTTAAAAATCGATCTCCCGGGCTTGGAATTGACTTCGAACAGCCAAATATTACTGTTTTTGTCTATTCCGATATCCAGTCCCAGCTCACCGATTGGGCTATTTAGATTTTTTTCTACAGCATCAGCAATCGCGATTGAGGTGGTCTCTATTTGATGTTTAATTTCCGTTGTGCTATCCCCAAAAGTTTCCTCTAAAAAATGCGTGGTATCAATTAAAGAGCCACCAGTTCGTAAGTGGGTGGTTACACTGCCCTTGCCGGCCCGCTTAGCACCGATCGCCACGACAAGCCAGTCATTTTTGAGGTTCTTATGCAGCTGAATTCGAAAATCGACCGGACAGCCATTATGTTCTAACAGATGGATCCCTTGTTGAACCAGATATCTATTGCGGAAGCGCTTTGAAAAAATGTGATTATAGAGGGAAAAAATATTTTTGAAGCTTATTGATTTGTTTTGAATGTTGCTTCGATATTGGACTGCGTAGAGATTTTTGGATTTTAGAACCTTAAAGATCCCGAGCCCTAGACTGCCATTTACGGGTTTTAAATAATTGATCGGGTATTTCTCAACCATTTCGTTAAGCTTTGCTGATGTAGGGTTTAGATAGGTCTCAGGAATAAATTCTTTTGTACTTGGTTCCTCAGCTAATATTTTATTAATATCCCACTTATTAAAGAAATTCGCGTTAAAAAGTTTACCGCCGCTTCTCAAATATTCTTGCTTAAAAATATCCATTGCACTTTGTCTTTCAATTGTCCGATTGGGTAGACGGTTGTAGACTACATCAGGGAAGGGGGTAGTGATTACTTCCCAAGATTTACTGTTTTGGTCTTGGCGGTAGAAATAACCGTTAACCGTTTTGTTCTTCCAATCAACGTTTTCTGGAGTGAAGACAAAGTAAAAGGCTGGATATAAAGGTTCTGGTCCAAGCAAATCTTTAAAAAACAAGCTAAAGTGTTGGTTGGAAAAGTATTTTTCATTGGAAAACTTTTTCCCGGTATAATCTGTTGTTAAAATTCCGATAATCGGACCAATTCTTAATCCATCGTTTTCTCTTTTTAATAGAATGGATTTTTGGTAAGGAATTCGTAGATTTTTTGCTAATTTATTTGATAAATAAATTTCCTCTTTATTGGTGTTTATGGCATGAATCTTCACCCTTTGGCTGTTTCCGCTGCCAAAATAGACTGGTATGAGCGAATTATTGGTCAGCTGTAATTTTTGCATAAGGCCTATGGGCAGATAAAGTCCTAACAATTGGTTGTTAATAATTTTTAGCTTAACAGCAATAGAAGTCATATTACTTATGTCCCCTCCTCAAATACAATGTATAAAAAATCGGCTGTGATAGTGCTTTTCTTCTTTTATCAGTATCCTTCAAGAGAGTAAAAACCTGTCTGCCCGGCTTGGAGTTAGCCTCGATTATCCAGAGATTTCCCTTACGATCTATCCCGATATCTAAGCCGATCTCGAATAATCTGCCATGAGCCGCCTCAATAACCGGGGGCACATTTTTAGCAAGTTTCTTTAATTGAGAGATAAGCTCAGCAGTTTTTAATTCGCCGAATTCCTTCTCCAGCAATACCTCTACAGGTTTAGCTCCTCCGCCTCCATGCAGATTGGAGGTGATTGATGAGCTGTGACCGAGCCTAGCCGCCATACCGGTAATCTCCCATTCACCCTGTTGATTTTTTTGAATAAGGATCCTTATATCATATGGCTGATTGCTGCTAGTGGTTAAATCAGCATATTGCTGAATTAAGTAATTTTTCCCTTGAATAAATTTTTCTACCCACTTTAGCAATGATCCTTGCTGATGAAAAGCGGCGCTGATGCTCTTGTTGGCAAAATTTCGCCCAATTATTTTGTATTGCTCATTTTCTTTGGATATTTTTACCACACCGATTCCGTGGCTTCCCCCGAGAGGCTTGATGACGATAGGAAAGTTTTCGATCCATTGTCTAAAAGTCTCTGTAGAAAATTTGGCAGTCGGCAGCAGATGCTGGCTAAGATTTTTTTCACCGGAAAGGATTTGGTGAACCTCCCATTTTCCCTTTAAACCGATCCCAAGGAATTTAATTTTCTCTGCTTGTCGAATTTTTGTTACATAAGGTTTATACTTTGCATATGCCTGTTTAGAAGTATAGAAGCAGCGATCATAGACGTAATCAGGCATGGGAAACCACTTCAGCTCCCATTTTTTTAATGATGTATTGTAATTAAAGCCTTTCACCTGTTTTCTTGCCCAATCTAGATTATTAGGATAAAATACATAGACGAGGAGGTTGTTTTTATTTCCTAATTTTTGCAAAAAGCGATAGTAATTTTTTTCATTAAATAAGTGATCGCGAACATGACATACCATGATTCCCAGAATAGCACTTGTCGACATTTAACTTCACCTGATTCATATTATTTTTTAAAAACCACTAACATAGTGTACATATTGAATTAAGCGGTTAACGGAGGGTCGTGAGCCGTTGGTTTCTTTAGGATCCTCCGTTTTTGAAGGTTTGGAGTTTACCTCTAATAGCCATATTTTTCCGTTTACGTCAAGTGCAAGATCGATTCCCAGCTCTGCAAAAAGACCGGTAGCTGCAGTATCAATCTGCTTGGCAATCTCTATGGAATATTTTTTAAAATCATTTCGTGTCACTTTTTTTATTAGTTCCGGGCTGGCAGTACGGATTGTTTCTAATACCGGGCTAATTGTGCCACCTTGAGCAAGGTTAGAGACAAACTGCTTATCATTGGCAATTCTGGCAACCATTGATGTAACATCCCAATTACCTTTAGCGTTTTTTTGCACCAAGATCCGAAAATCGATCGGTCGACCATCTATCTTGATCAGATTAATACCCTCTTGAACTAAGTATGTTTTTCCGGCTATTCTTGGTCTTAAGTATTTAACCAGATTTTCTAGGCTTTTAAAATTCATGCTGACTGGTCCTTGGGCGCGATTGGATTGCACAATGTAGCCATCGGAAGTTTTTTCAAGGCGCATAATCCCGTTTCCTAAAGCACCGTTTGTCGGCTTTAAATAGACAATGGAAAATCTTTTGAGAATTTCCCTGAGAGTTGCAATCCCTTGGAGTTTAACTGTTTTCGGCAAAATCTGCCGAGTAGCAGTTTGCATCAACAATTGATATACCTCCCATTTATTGAGGAAATTATTATTAAAAAAAACAAAGGGATGCTGCTTTTGCAATTTATGAATGATTGGCAGTAACTTTTCTTCTTCTTTTCGCAGAGAGATGCGGTTATAAATTACACTGGGAATCGGGAAAGTCCCCTCCTCCCACTTGTTGTTATAGTAGAACCAGCCGGAGATAAAGTCGCTATTCTTTGAAATACGATCAGCTGTAAAGAAATAGGGAATAATCCCCATCGCCCGCGATTTCTCTGATACCTCTATCGCAAAATTTGTAAACTTGCCAAAAGGCGTTTGTGGTTGATTTTTCTGGACGTTTTGAACTAAGATACCTAATAAAGGACCGAATTTTAATCCGGTACTCTGGTGATATTTGGCACGTATTTTTACTCCGTTTGGCAATAGGAGATTATTGGCGATATGTGAAGGGATTCTGATTAAATTGCCTTTGACCGGGCTTTCTCGCACATAAACATAAGCTTTTTTGCTCCCAAACGAAAGCTCAATTGGTTCACCAAGCGGAAGACCCAGCCTGTTAATGACTAGATTATTAGTGTAGATAAAATTAAAAGGTATTAGGTGCTGGGGCTCAATTTGAATAGTTAAGGTTGCCATTTGTTTAACCCCTTCCAGAGAATATCTAAATAGGCTACTTCATAATATGAATAGGTAATTAACATGGTGTTAGGCGCCAGCCTTAAAGTATCTTTAGAGAGAAGCCCTTATAAAGCGAGACTTATTCAAATGGAGTTTTAACTCCATCTGATTCACCGATGTTCAGCTTTAGCTGAACGAGTTCACTAAAGTTAGGTGGGTTGAGGATGTTTGCACTACTTTTCGCGGTTTTTATGGGAATTATTATTGGAACAATTACAAACGCGCTGGCGATCAAAATGTTATTTCGACCATTAAGGGCTTGGAAACTTTTTGGTTTTCAATTGCCCTTTACACCGGGCTTAGTTCCTAAGCATCGAGATGAGATTGCCGAGAAATTAGGCATGTTGGTTGAGGAGTATCTGTTCACAGCTCAAGGAATGAAGAGCTTTATCGAAAAATCAGGTTTTCAGGAGTTAATATTAATAAAAATCTTCAATAAAATAACTAGCTATCAGGGCAATAAGCAACGACTTGGGGAGTTTATTGCTACTGTATTTCAGGAAGATTGGCAGGTAAAGCTACAAATCATCAGTCTGAATAAAATAGGCGAAATACTCGAGAGTGAGCACTTGAGGTCGAGCACACTAAAGGAACTGCTGCCGGAGCAAACTCAGCTTTTTACAAAAGAACAGCTATCGAAGCTCTCACCATTAATTTTACAAAAAATCAGGGAATTTTTCCATACTTTAGAGGGGAAACGCTGGTTGGTAAGCTCTCTTCGTCAAGCTGTAGAGAGTAAAAAAATGCTCGGTTTCTTGACCGGGGTCTTGCTCACAGATAGCCAGTTGCAAGAAAAGCTACTGAGCTACATCGACCGTATCCTGACCGATCCGAACACCACCAAGAGATTAGAGGGATTTTTGCTGGCAGAATGGGAAAAAATAATAATAGAGCCAATTAGTACATATATTAATAAATATCAAGGTACGATTAATTTACAGGCTTCTAGATTTGTTTCTAAGGGAACGGAGTACCTTGATCAACTGCCGATTAGCAAGCTTGTTAATTTGTTAGAAAAGAATCAGGAGTTCCTAAAAAAACTTGTTAATCAGCTGTTGGATAGCCTAATAGTCAAAATGGATAGCTTATTTACCTATTTATCAATTGCCAAGGTGGTTGAGAGTGAGGTTAGTCGTTTTTCTCTTCTAGAAATTGAAAAGCTGATAATTGAGATAGCAGGCAGAGAACTAAAAATGATTACCATCTTTGGCGGTGTATTGGGGGGATTGCTGGGCTTAATACAAGGTCTATATTTTATATTTTTGTGAACTTATGATTTTAAAAAAGGAATTGCAAAAGTTATGGCAAATAAGGTTATGATGTTCTAAAATATTTTTCAAAAAACGAGAGGAGAATCAACATGAAAAGTCCATACGATTTAGCTAATGAATTGGCTGAGCTGATTGCACAAGAGGAGAACTACATCAAGGTTAAAGAACTAAGTGAGAAGGTTATGGGTAATAAAGAGCATATGCAGATGATTACTGAATTCAGGGAAAGACAATTTCAATTACAAGAGTTGCAAATGCAGCAAATTCAGCCGGCACAAGAGGATATTGAAGCAACCGCCGAGCTATATACAAACCTGATTGCTCATGAGGAGATTAAAGAATTGGTTATTGCTGAGGAAAGCTTAAGGGTGATGTATGAGAGGAAAGCTTAAGGGTGATGNATNAGGAAATTAATAAAATTTTGACCGAGCCATTTAATCGGATCTATAATGTTGAAGAGGAAGATCAACTGGAAGAGTTTGAAGATGATGAGGAATTTGAAGATTAAGGTTAACTATTAAGAAATAAGGTGAAGATAAAATGCAAATTCGCTATCATGGGCATAGCTGTTTGGAATTAAAGGGAGAAAAGACGAGACTAATAATCGATCCCTTCATTACCGGCAACTCCCATACCAAAATTTCTGTTGAGGATATTAGGGTTGATTACATATATGTGACCCATGGACATGGGGACCATCTTGGTGACGCCATCCAAATTGCCAAAAAGAACAAGGCAACGGTTATTGCTCCATTTGAGCTGGCGACATACCTTAGCTGGCAGGGAGTAAATAGCCATCCGTTACACATTGGAGGAGGACATGATTTTCCTTTCGGTCGAGTAAAGGCTGTTCCGGCATTTCATGGTTCATCATTAGTCGATGCCGGTCAAAGAGAAATAATCTATTTAGGGATGCCAAGCGGGGTTGTTATCCAGTTGGATGGTAAGAAAGTTTATCACGCCGGGGACACAGGGCTTTATGGTGATATGAAGCTTTTAGCTCGAGAAGGGCTGGATTTAGCCCTACTACCGATAGGTGATAATTTTACCATGGGAATAGAAGATGCTGCCCTGGCTGCTGAGTGGGTTCAAGCCACAAGAACCGCTCCTATTCATTATGATACCTTTCCAATGATCAAGCAGGATCCTCACGCTTTTGTCAAGCGCTTGCAGGGTCTAGGAATTAACGGAGAGGTTTTACCGATAAATCAATGGATAAGCTTATAATTAGTCAAACAGCTTAGTTATTTTTTGCGGGCATGGACATATACTATTATGGGGGTGTCCGTTAATGCTGAAAACCATTGTTTATTTAATCTTTTCTTTGGCAACTGTTTTTTATGCTCTGCCGAGAATGCAGTTTTATAGCCAGAGCCTTGCCGCCACAATTTTTACTATGGTATGGCTATTGTTTGCTTTCTTAGTAATTGGGGCACATTTAGACCGTTTATTTGTCATGGATGAACAAAAACGCCGACAACTAAGTCAACTAAAGAAATATAATATGTGGAAAAAACAACAGCAGCTTCTAAAGCTGCAACCTAATAGGTCTAATAGAGTAAGAGGAACTAGATAATTTGCATTTAAAGAAGCTTGGCGGTTGCCAAGCTTCTTAATTATTAAATC
>JGI25321J50212_10001993_pt1 | contig 16128 bp, 12 predicted proteins | sample AutmiccommuBRH23_FD_50212 | JGI IMG/M metagenome (IMG submission 50212)
AGATTGCTGGAAAATACCACCCCAAAAGCCGTGATCGCCGATGGCAGCAATTATCTTTCGTATGTTGCCCGTTGGGAAGCAAGTTGCAGGGCAAGGAATATCCCGTTCCACAACACCGCAACCGACGGGGCATTCAGGTTGCAGATACAGCCGGCCTTAACGCACTCCGTGCATCAGCTTTTTAAGAAGGGGGTTCAGGAGGATGGCAAGCAATCCTATACTGATACAGAAGGCAGTAAAAATACCAAAGAAGGCGCTTAAGGAATACTGTTCCGTAACCTTGTCGATCATCCCGCCCATGGTACCGGCAGCCTTTTGCCCGATTGCGATGGCCAGGTACCAGATGCCGAACATAAACCCAATCATGCGCGGAGGAACCAGTTTGCTCAGGTAAGAGAGGCCAAGCGGCGACAGGCACAATTCGCCCATGGTTATAAAGAGATAGGCAAATATCAGGTAAACCATACTCACGGAGGCAGTTTGTGCGCCCTGGGGAATTCCTAGGGTGCCAAAGACCAGGAAGGCAAACCCCAGGCCCTGCAGGATCAGGCCTATGCCATATTTATTCGCCCCCCGGGGATTGTACTTGCTTTCCCACCACCTGGAGAAGAGGGGCGCCAGCGTAATGATAAAAAATGAGTTCAGGATGGCGAACCAGCTGGCTTCCACCTCATTCCCTTCCTGTGAGAATTTATCCGCAAGGCGAAACAATACCAGGGCCCAGATCCCCAGGAAGGCAATCCCCAGGATCCAGTTGGAATAAGGAATCTTCATGTGTGTTTTCTTAAACAACAGGTAGAGGACCCAGGTAATGATCATCAGTGGCACCGTGGTAAGCAGGGCATCGACGATTTTAAAGATAACCGACGCGGAACCAACCAGGGTACGGTTGGTATAGTCACGGGCAAAAATAGTCATGGAGCCCAGGTTTTGTTCGAAGGCCGCAAAAAAGAAAACGGTGAAAATCCCAAAGATGGCAACCGCGAAAATCCGGTCCCTTACTATTTTGGTGTATCGCAGGGTCCTTGAAATNATAAGGAAGAGAAAGAGGAAGAGGNCTATTAAAATAGTGCTGTTTGAACCGTTAAGGTTACCAATGCTAAAATCCAGGAGGTTGATGCCGCCAATTTTAGATAAGGGGTCATTAAAAAGGTAGAGTAACCCACCTATAATACAGAGGCCTATAAGGATGGTGTCGGGAAGGGTATAGGGATTGCGTTTTTCAAGCTGTTCGCGTTCAGGTTCGGGAAGGTTTCTGCTGGCGTCGTCTCCCTGCTTTAATTCCGGGCGTACTTTTCCCGGCTTTGCTCCAATCTGCCCAAAAAGGTCAGAAGCAAACCAGAACTGCAGCATCCCAAGGAACATAAAGAACCCTGCAAGGCCGAATCCCCATGACCAACCATAATTTTCGGCAAGATATCCGCAAAGCATCATCCCAAAGAATGCCCCGGCATTCACGCCCATATAAAAAATGGTGTAAGCCCCGTCTTTTTTGGATTCCTTGCCCTGGTACATTTCGGAGATTACCGAGGTAATATTCGGTTTAAAGAAACCGGTGCCAATTACCAGCAAGGTGAGGCCGAGATAGAAAGACCAGACTGTTTCCAGGGCCATGCATCCGTGCCCGAGGGTCATGATCAGACACCCGATAACCACGGCCAGCCTGTAACCGGTAAAACGGTCGGCAATATAACCACCGAGGATAGGAGTCAGGTAAAGCAGGGAGGCATAGGTACCTATCAGGGCCAGGGCATTTTCCCGTGGCCATTCCCAGCCGGGATTGTCTCCCAGAATGGGGGCTGTTAGGAAGAGCACGAGCAGTACGCGCATCCCGTAGAACGAAAAACGCTCCCACATCTCCGTAAAGAACAAAACAAAAAGGCCCGCGGGATGCCCGAGGACCTTATCTTTAAATAAATTTTCTATATCTGTGTTCATGGCGGTGGTTATTCAAGGTTTAACGGAATTCTAATGCACATTCCCCATCAGCCGTTTCATCAGGGGCGCCGTGACCAGTACAATTATCGCTGCCCCCAGGCAATACTCGGCTATCAGTTGAAACCCATCGATATAGGTAACCAACGACTCATGGCCACGAATATCCGGGTTATCGCTTTCAATGGCCAGTTGCTTGCCGATAAACCCCACCACCTGGAAGGCAAATGCAGATGATAAAAACCATACCCCCATCATAAATGCAACTATGCGCTTTGGAGAAAGATCCGTGATTTTGGACAAGCCAACAGGCGACATAAACAATTCACCCACCGAAAGAAGGAAATACATCACCAGCAGGTAGCTGAACGGCACCATGCCATTTTCATCGGCACTGCCGCCGCTCAATGCCAGGATATAAAAACTGATCCCGGCAAAAGCCAACCCCATCCCAAACTTATAAGGTGTCCGCGGATTCAGCTTCTTTCGTGAAAGGTAGGTAAAAAGCAGGGATATCGGGATGGAAAGCAGGATAATAAACATCGGATTCAGGGCGTTGGACTGGGCCGCATCGATCATGGAAAGGTTTACATTCCTGTCGGCAAACAGGGTGATCACACTACCCGATAATTCATGAAATCCCCAGAAAATAGTCATGAACAGGGTGATCAGTACAGCCATGAATAGTTTTTTGCGTTCGTCAAGCGTGGCTTTATACATAATATAGCCCAGGTAAACCAGGATCAGGACGGCGATCACCTTAAAAATAACATTCACTATATTCTGGTCGGCAAACATGGATTCCCCGCTTCCCAAAGGCTTGTAGGAAGATAGCAGCAGGGCTATTACCGGTGCCGATATCAGGGCGAGAACAGGCACCAGCGTTTTCTGCCGGATTCCGGCCACCTTCTTCTCCAGGACTTCGGGCCTGGAAGGCAAGCCCTTGTCTCCGAAAACATTCTTTTTTATCCCGCTCCAGAAAAACAGCAACCCGATCAGCATCCCTATGCCGGCGAGGCCAAATCCGTAGTGCCAGCCATATTCCCTCCCAAGCCATCCGCATAACAAAGGGGACACAAACGCCCCGATGTTGATCCCCATATAAAAAATAACAAAACCAGAGTCCTTCCTTGGATCGCCCTCTTTATACAACGAGCCAACGAAAGTGGAAATATTGGGTTTAAAAAAACCATTCCCAACCACTATCAGGGCCAGGGCCAGATAGAATGCCACATTGTGTTCCACCGCAAGGATAAAATGGCCAAGCGCCATCAGGATGCCTCCGAGGAAGATGGAGCGGCGCATGCCCAGGATAGTATCCGAAACCCGGCCTCCTATGACTGTGGAGACATATACCAGCGACCCGTAGGAAGAATAAACGGCCGCAGCCGCGTAATCTCTTTCAACAAGGGCCTCGAAGATTACATTGACCATGTAGAGCGTAAGCAACGCCCTCATCCCGTAGAAGCTGAACCGCTCCCATAATTCGGCNAAAAACAGGTAAAACAACCCCTTGGGGTGCCCAAACAATTGTTTTTCCTCCATGAACTCTGCTTTGGTTTCCATAGTTTAAAGTGTTGGTTGGCTTATAGGTGTTCTGTGAGAAAATTGGTCATCAGCGTATAAAGGTGCAGCCTGGTATTGCCGGCGGCTATGCTATGGTTCTGGTCAGGGTAAATCGCCCAGTCAAATTGCTTGTTGGCCCTGACCAGGGCATCGATAAGCCGCATGGTGTTTTGTACATGCACATTGTCGTCCGCGGACCCATGAACCAGCAGGAAATCCCCCTTTAGCCGCCCGGCATGCGAAAGGGGAGAATTATTGTCGTACCCCTCCTGGTTTTCCCCTGGGGTGCGCATATAGCGCTCTGTATAAATAGTGTCATAAAACCTCCAGCTGGTAACGGGCGCCACAGCTATTCCGAGTTCAAAGGTATCGTTCCCCTGCAGCAGGCAGTTGGCAGCCATGAAACCGCCATAGCTCCAGCCCCAGATCCCCGTTCGTCCGGAATCTATATAGGGGAGTTCACTTAGCCTGGTAGCGGCGGTTATCTGGTCTTCAACTTCATATTTCCCCAGTTCCCGGTATGTGAGCTTTTCAAAATCACGCCCTTTATAGCCTGTACCCCGGCCATCCACACAAGAAACTATATAACCGCGGGAGGCGAGCACCTGGTGCCAGTAATCGTTGGAATCCAGCCAGGTGTTGGCAACTTTCTGGGAACCGGGGCCGCTATACTGGAACATGAGCAGGGGATATGCCACGGCAGGGTCGAATTCCTGTGGTTTCACCATCCACATATTCAGAACCTGGCCGTTTATTTCGATTTCACTGTATTCCTTCGGACTTAATTCATATGCGTTTAATCTTCTTAACAAAGCAGCATTGTCTTTTATTATGCGGATCAGCTCGCCTGTATGTGATTTATGTAGCGTGAAGGCAGGAGGAGTGCTGGAATTGGAGAAGGTATCGATATAATAGGTATAATCTGCGCTGAATTCGGCACTGTGGGTTCCTTCGCGCGTGCTTAGCTGCCTTTTTTTACCGCCCCCTGTACTTATAGAATAAAGGTCCCTGTTGATGCTCCCGGTTTCCGTGGACTGGTAATAAACCCTGTCCTTTTCCGGGTCATGGCCATAGACGGCCGTAACTTCCCATGGGCCGCTGGTAAGCTGCCTGATCAGGCTGCCATTTTTGTCGTACAGGTACAAATGGTTAAAGCCGTCGGCTTCACTCGTCCAGAGAAAACGGTCATCAGGAAGGAAGTCCAGGAAATGGTGTTGGGTGATATCCAGCCAGGTCGAATCCGTTTCTTCCAGCAAAAGGGAGGCAACGGCAGTTTGGGCGTCTACCTTGTAAAGGTGAAGGCGATTCTGATGCCTGTTCAGGGCCATCACGCTCAGCTGACCGGGAGTGTTCATCCATTGGATACGCGGGATATAATAGTCCAGCGGCAGGGGTACCCGCCTGGTTTCTTTACTTTCCAGGTCGTACAAATGCAGGCTCACAAAGGCATTATCCTCCCCGGCTTTGGGGTATTTAAAACGGTTTTGCAGGGGGTACAGGCCTTGTCCGTAAATTTCCATGGAGAATTCGGGCACTTCGGATTCATCAAAGCGAAGGAAGGCTATGCGGTCTCCCTCTTCATTCCATTCAAAGGCCCTCACCAGGGAAAACTCTTCCTCGTAAACCCAGTCGGCAACCCCGTTAATGATTTTATTGATTTCCCCGTCAAAAGTTAGCTGCCTGGTTGTTTTAGAACTGAGATCGAAGACGTAGATGTTGTTTTCCAATACATATGCCACCTGCCGCCCGTTGGGCGAAAACCGGGGTTCCCTTATTTTTTCCCTGGAGATAGGTGTCAGGTTGCCCCCTTTTAGGTCGTATACATAATAAATCCCGCGGGTAGACCGCCGGAACAGGCTTTCTTCTTCTGTGGCGAGCAGGATACGCGACTCATCCCGGCTGAATTCGTAGGAAGTAAAATACGGGATGGCCCCGCTGCCTCCGGATGCAAGAAGGGTCCTGGTTTTTTCCTGGGTAAGGTAGTCATAGGCTTCAATGGAACTAAGGCCCTTTGCGGGGTTGGTATTGAGAACGGTATACTCCCTTCCATTTTGCATGGTGCGGAGTACTTCCAGTTTTTCCGTATTAAAGGTGCCGTTCCAGATCTCCTCCAGGCTTATTTTTTTTTGCTGGGCAAACGCCTGGTTTAACAAGCAACAAAAAACCAGCAGCAGGAGGGAACGCAGTTTCATTAAATTCTTGGGTTTTAGTTACAAATTTTCAAGTTTACTAATATTTTCCCAATATATATAACTTTCAATCAACTTATAAAAAGGCAGCGCTGCCGAAACAGCCGCGGTGAAAATCGCAGTTGAATTACTATCTTTGAAGAATAAAAACCAAGCAGGCATGACCCCCCCGATCGAAGGTTTCTCCAGGATGACCAAGGAAGAGAAAATCGAGTGGATCGCCGCCAGGTATACCGACAATTCGGAAGAAACCAAAAAGATCCTGAAGCGCTACTGGCATGCAGATGCCAAATTGCAGCAATTACATGATGAATTTATAGAAAACACCATCAGTAATTACTACCTGCCACTTGGGGTGGCACCCAATTTCCTTATAAATGGCAAATTATACGCCATCCCGATGGCGATAGAAGAAAGTTCTGTGGTCGCCGCGGCGAGCAAAGCTGCCAAGTTCTGGCTCGAAAGGGGTGGTTTTAAAGCAAGGGTGCTGGGTACGGAAAAAACAGGACAAGTACACTTTATTTATAAAGGGGATGTTGACAAACTCCGGAAATTCATAAAACAGATTACCCCCATCCTGCTTGCAGAAGTGAGGGAGTTAGCAATAAATATGGAAAAGCGGGGTGGCGGGATCAGCTCCGTGAATCTCAGGGACAGGCGTGTGGCTATGGATCATTATTTCCAGTTGCACTGCACTTTTGAAACCATAGATGCCATGGGGGCGAATTTTATTAATTCCTGCCTGGAGCAATTCGCCCAGACCATGAGGCGGGAAGCCCGTTCATATGAAGCATTTTCCGATGAGGAAAAGGAGATTGACATTATTATGAGCATCCTGTCCAATTATGTCCCGGGCTGCCTTGTAAAAGCCGAGGTACAATGCCCGGTGGAGGCACTTAATGAGGAAAAGGACATGGCCCCCCTGGAGTTTGCCCGGAAAATTGTACGTGCCGTTGCCATTGCCAATGCAGAACCATACAGGGCCGTTACCCATAATAAAGGGATCATGAATGGTGTAGACGCCGTGGTGCTGGCCACTGGTAACGATTTCAGGGCGGTAGAGGCAGGGGTACATGCCTATGCCGCAAAGGATGGCAACTATGGCAGCCTCACACATGCCAGAATAGAGGACGGAATCTTCCATTTCTCCATAGAGCTCCCACTGGCATTGGGTACCGTTGGCGGGCTCACCAGGCTGCACCCTATGGTGCAACTGTCACTCGATATCCTTCAGAACCCAACCGCCCGTGAACTGATGCAGATCGTTGCCGTTGCCGGGCTGGCCCAAAATTTTGCCGCCCTGCGTTCCCTGGTGACTACCGGAATACAGCAGGGGCATATGAAAATGCACCTCCTCAATATCCTGAACCTTATGAACGTGTCTCAAAATGAGAAGGACACCCTTATTCAGGAGTTCAGCGATAAGCCCGTTTCCTTCCGCGCTGTTGCATCTGCTTTGGAACGAATACGCCCGGGGAAATGATCCTTAAATTTTACAGTCACGGAAAACTTCTTATAAGCGGGGAATATGCAGTACTGGACGGGGCTTTAAGCCTTGCCGTGCCTACAAAAAAAGGACAATTCCTGCATATATCCCCGAATGATGGCCGGTCGCTTGTATGGAAAAGTTTTGATCCCGGCGGATGCTGGTTTGAGACACGCTTCTCTATGGAGGAATTACGGCCCGGGAACGCACATACCATGACCGATGATATCCGGGGGAGGTTACTTGCCGTATTGCTGACAGCCCGAAAACTCAACCCGGAATTCCTGAGCGGGCAAATTGGCTTTTCCGTGGAATCCAGGCTGGAATTTCCCCGAGACTGGGGCCTCGGTTCTTCTTCAAGCCTACTCAGTAACCTTGCCCAATGGGCAGCGGTAGACGCCTTTGAATTACAGCGCCGGTCTTTCGGTGGCAGCGGCTACGACGTAGCATGTGCAACACGGTCGCACCCCATACTGTATCAAATAAATAACGGACTGCCAAAGGTCCGGGAAGTGGCCTTTAAGCCACCTTTCTCCGGCCAACTTTACTTTGTACACCTTAACAGGAAACAGGACAGCCGGGAAGGAATTGCGGCCTACCGCAGGGCTGGTAAACACACAAAAAGCTTTATAGCGGAGGTTTCTGTACTTACCCGCAACATCCTGAAGGCACAACAGCTGCAGGATTTTGAAGAACTTATCGAAGATCATGAAAATCTGCTTGCAGGGATCCTTGGGATGCCAACGGTTAAGGAATCGTATTTCCCAGACTATCCCGGGAGCATCAAGAGCCTGGGCGCCTGGGGCGGCGATTTCGTGCTGGCCACGGCACGGGGCGGCTTTAGGGAATATTTCACCGGAAGAGGGTATCCCACCATAATTCCATTCGATGAGATGGTATGGTAAAAAGCCGCTCCGGGGAGCGGCTACATAATAATATTTTCAAGAATAGCAAGGCTGAAGCAGTTGGCCGTAACCGGTTAATAGAAATTAGCGCGGTTATCTTCAATCTCCGCTTTTTCCCTAAGAGCATTGTAAACATCGGTGTTTACCTTCGTGGCATTGGTCGACTGCAGGTTGGAAGCATAGGTGCTGTAATTCTCAAGCTTTGGCGCCTCCTCCTTCTTCTTCAGCTGTATCATAAAAACCCCTGTATCCCCTTTTATCAGGTCGGAAGTCTGCCCCGTTTCCATAGCAAAGGCGGTCCCAACAACCAATGGTTCACGTCCTGCCCCCGGGATGGTGGGTGTTTTCACGGTAATTGCAGTGGCTGTTGAAGGACTTTGGCTGTTGGAAGACGCAAATTCTTCCATGGATTTACCCTTGTTGGCCGCAATAATGCGTTCGGCTTTCTTCTCCTTGCGCAGAATGGGAAGAACGGTTGCCGATGCATCTTCAACAGACATGAGCCCTTTCCGGTAAATAGCTGTCAACTGTACAACCGCGTAGCCGTTATTAATGCTAAACCTTTTGATGTCTCCCAATTCGGTCTCCCCGTTAAATGCCCATTGGACCACTGCCCGCTGGGGCCCAAGGCCCGGAAGCATCTCATCCATTGGCTTAAGCTTGTTTACCGGCCGCACTACGAATTTATTCTCTTCAGCAAGTTCTGTAAACGGCTTATCCGAAGATGTCACCGCCATTTCAAATTTTGTGGCTTCGGTGAAAAGCGTGTTCAGCGTTTCTTCCGAAGGGGCAATATTCCGGGTCAGCGTGGCAAGCTGCACCACATCCCTTTTATCATCGATCTTAACAATGTGATATCCGAATTCGGTTTCAACCAGGCCTATGTGGCCGACGGGGTTCGAAAAGGCGAAATCGTTGAATTTGTCGGTCATAACACCTTCCTGGAAATACCCAAGGTCACCTCCCTGGGGGGCTGAAGGGCCGTCGGAATTATCCCTTGCCAATTCTGCAAAAACGGTACCTTCCTTCTTTGCTTCAGCCAACAGTTCTTCCGCTCGTTGTTCCGCTTCCTCTTTGGTCCTGCTGACCTCAGGGTTTGCCCGTTGTGCCCCGGTATAGGAAATCAGGATATGGCTAGCCTTTACACTGCCGTTTGGCTTCTTATCAACCATTCGCGAAACCTTGAAGGCTCCGGCATCGCGGTAGGGCCCGAAGAGCTCACCCGGTTGCAGGGCCAGCAGGGTGTCGGCAAACTCCGCAGGCAGGTCGTTCATGGACTTGTAGATGGTATCGAATTTAGTGTCGGAATTCCTCTCCAGGAAAGCAGCGAGATCGGTAGTGGTCCGGAAGCCGGGAATGGTATCTGTGGTATCCCGGTCTTCGGAGTATTCCACCCTTTCATTTAGCAGGGAGCTAATTTCTTCCTGAAGGGCGGCTTCATCTTCCGGAGATGCTTTCTCTTCGAAATAGACAAACTGGATATCCCGGGCGATTTCCTGTTCAAACTCATCCTTATGTGAATTTATGTATTCCTCTATCTGGCTCTTCCCTATTACTATTGTACTGTCGGGAATGCTGCTGTAAGGAACCCGCACGTATTGAATGTCTACCTTGTCGTTGGCCAGCTTATAATCCAACTCGCCTTCTTTCAGGGTGGCGCCCACGCCGGCCCTGATCAGGTTGAAATAGGTCTGCTCCTTCGCTGCCTGTATAATCGCCTCCTCATCCTGCAACCAATCCTGGTACTGGGCGGGGGCAGTNGCCTTTAATTCTGCAAGGAATTCCCGGAACCTCGATTCAGAAAAGTTTCCGTTATTATCAAGAAACTGCGGATTCTGCGTTATGCCGGGGCTGGATTTTATGACATTGATGATCTGGTCCTGCTCTATGGCAATTCCCAGGTCCTCCATCTGCTGGCTCAGGAGGGTGCTGCGCAGGGTCTGGTTCCATACGGTATTCACTATTTGCAGGGAGCTGAAGGAGGGGGCACTGGTACGTGATGCCCTTTCAATTTTTGCCCTGAATTCATCCACGGAAATCTCTTCCCCATTGATCTCGGCAACGGTACTGCCTACTTTGCCTCCCGAAAAATCGTTGCTTGTAAAAATCCCGGAAACCACAAAGGCGAACAAGGCCAAGCCGATTATCAGGATAAGGACGGTAGTACGCTTTCTTATATTCTCTAAAATTGCCATTATTCAGCTTTATTTAAAATCAGTGGGCGAAATTACCATTTTCCTGCAAATAATAAAAGCTTTAAATGCTCGGAAACCAGTGTGTTCAGGTTCAGTCCTTTTCCAGGATCTCCAGGGCCACCAGGTCTATTTTGGTGTTAGAGGATTCGAGGATGGTAAAGAGGAAATTCCCAAGGCGGATTTCTGATCCCTGATCAGGGATTTCCCCGGTTTCATTAACGATCAGGCCCCCCAGGGTGCCGTATTCTTCACTTTCGGGAAGATCCAGCCGGTAGTTTTCATTCAGGTAATCTACCTCCAGCCGGGCCGAGAATCGGTAATGGCTCTCATCGAGCTGTTCTTCGTGCAGGTCTATGGTGTCGTGTTCGTCCTCTATTTCCCCGAAGAGTTCTTCGACAATATCCTCCACGGTCATCAGGCCGGAAGTACCACCGTATTCATCCAGGACCACGGCTATGCTCTTCCTTTTCTTGGTAAGGACATTAAGGATTTCCTGTATAGGCATGGTTTCCGGGACAAATTCAACGGGCATCAGGATGCTTTTGATGGTCTTGGGTTTCTTAAACAATTCATAGGAATGCACATAGCCAATAATATCGTCTATGGTTTCCTGGTATACGAGTATCTTGGAATAACCTGTTTCCGTGAATAACTTTGTAAGGTTTTTTGGGGTTTCATGTAGTTCCACCGCCGTTATCTCCGTTCGGGGGACCATTACTTCCCGGGCCTTGACCTCTGAAAATTCAAGGGCATTCTGAAAGATCTGTATTTCGGTATCCACTTCATCCTTCTCCTCCACGGTTTCCATCTGTTCGGTAATATAGTCGCCGAGTTCCATTTTGCTGAAAGCGAGCTGCACCTCATCGCCGTCGGTCCCGAAAAATGCCTTCAGGATAAAATCGGACAGTTTAATCACAAAATCGGAAACCAACGAAAAGACGATATAAAAAAAATAGGCCGGAAGGGCCAGGGCTTTCAGCATGGTGTTGGCATAGATCTGAAAGAGGACCTTGGGCAGGAATTCTGCGGTCAGCAGGATCAGGAGGGTCGACAGCACCGTCTGTGTCAGCAGGCTGAAGTCGGTAAACATCACGGTAAGAAACCGGCTTTCCGAGGGCAGCATCCCCTGGAACCAGGACATCAGTAAGTCGCCCATAAAGAGCCCATAGACCACCAGGGCGATATTGTTCCCTATGAGCATGGTGGCGATAAACTTGGAAGGGCGGTGGGTTAATCGGGTGAGTACTTTTGCCATAAACCCCGCCTGTTTCTTTTCTATCTCTATATGGATCCTGTTGGCGGAAATAAAGGCAATCTCCATCCCGGAAAAAAAAGCAGAGAGCAGAAGGGATATTAAAATGATCGCTATGGAGTATTCCATGACTATTCGTCCTTATCGGCCTTCCGTTTTTCGAAGCGTTTCCGGTAGTTTCTCCTGAAAATAAACATCCCTATGGAAACAAGGGCAAAAAAGATAAAGATATAGGTCTCCTCACGGTCTACATTCCAAAGGGTAGCTATTTTATAAACCGATATAATGGCAACAGCGAGGTAAAGGTACTCTGTGTATCTCAGGATTTTGATCATGATTGATTTTCTTTTATAGTCATCAGCCCGTAGGTTTTATGGGCATTAAAAAAGCTGAAATCGCGGTTAAAATCCATTCCCTCCCCGTCCATCACCGTGCCGTCCTCAGGGTTGGTATACTTAAATCTATCCTGGGTAAAGATCCATTCATTGGTCTGGTCATAGTAAAGTTGCGGGGCCTCCAGCATTTTACCATCGTGCGTTTCGAGGATCACATTCCCCCTGAGGTCGATGAGGTTGGTATTGGAATAAATAATCCCATAATCTGCCTTTACAATACTCTTGTTATTCTCCTCATCAAATAATTCAACCTGCAGGCCATTCGGAAAGGTGCGGTATTTAAAAGGCAGGTTGTCATAGTCCTCACTCAGCGGACTGGTCAGGATGGCAATTACCCTGGCATCGCCCTCGTCTTCGGTCTCGAGCTCTTCCCTGGTTTCTGTATAGACGAGGGTAAAGTTTTCAGCCACCCCCTGCGGAAATATGAGGGTTCCCGCTTCTTCCCCCACCCGCTTATAGGTGTCCTCGCAGGATAAAAATAGCATTGCCACAGATAATACTGTGGCAATGCTCGTAAAAATATTTTGTAAATAACGCGTCATTCCTAGAGGTTAGGCACCTGCACGCTGCCGCCTACCCAACAGCTGAAACTGATGGTTTTCCCTGCCATCCCCGAATTGAATATATCGGTTTTGGAAGGTGCTTTGGCGTTATAGCTTGCAGCAGACTGGCTGGCGTTCCCGCTAAGTGATGGGTCAACCCTGCCGGCCCTGCCGGCCATATCGGCAGCTTTCCAGTAAACAGCCCTCTTTTCAAAGGGAGTACTGCCGCACTCATTGGCGCTGGAAGCGTATAAATTTGCGATAAGCAGATAGGCCTTTCCGTTGGAGGCATTGGCATCAATAGCCTTCTGGGCATAATTCCTGGCCTGGGATTTACTGCTCCTGCGTAAAATGGTGGCGATCTTATAAAGAATATCTGACTTTTTATAGGAATCTGTTTCCAATTCAACGGCTTTGTTGAAATCCGCTATGGCTCCATTTGTATCACCGGCCTTTTGCTTAAGCGTACCGCCGTACAGATAAGCGCTGGCCGAAGGCTCAAGGGCGATCTGGGCCTCAAACAACTGGCGGAAAAGCGGATCATCTGTACATTCCTTGCTGAACATACGGCCTACTGCCCGTTTTACCCATTTGATATCGCCTTTTTTCTCTGCGAAACTTTTCTGATAAAGCGGGATTAAGTTGCTACAATCAGCCAGGGCACCCAATTTGGAATCGATGCTGGAGGCTATCTTACCATAGGATTCCGAGTTGGTGGTAGCTACCCGCAACTGGCTTTCCTCTTTTTTGGTAAGCGTGCCCGCATCTTCCTTAGGGAGTAATTTGGTGATCTGCTCTGTAAGCTGTTTATTCTCCTCTTCAATCTTTTCGGTCACGTCGTCATAAGTGTCAAAAACGTCCTGGAGATCTTTTTTCCCCGCGTTATGCAGGTCTACCAGGCTGGAGAAATACAGATATAATGCTTTCGGGTTGGTAAAATTTTCCCTGTCTTCCTTAAAAGCCTTGTCGAGCATCTCGTACAACTCGGTATCCGAAGCCATTTTATTGTCGTACTTCAGCAGGGCTTTGTCTATGGCCACCCCGGCACTGGAATAATTGGAAGGGAAGTATTTTACACTATTGTCGTACAGTGCCATAAGCTCCTGTACATACTTGTCTTTTTCTGCCCCGGTGCTGTTCTCGATCTTGTAGGCAAGGATACGTTCCCCGAGGGAGAAGTTTGCCTTGTTGATAGCGGGACAATTCTCATACACCATTTTCCAGGGTGTATAGGCGGCATCATAATTTTTAACCTTCGCATGCTCTGCGTAAATGGACAGATTCGTCATGCACTCAGGATTTTGTGCCTGCGCAAGACCTACGCCCAAAAAGCCCAGAGCCGCTAAAACCACTAGGTAAAATTCCTTTTTCATTTTAGTCTTTATTTTAATGGGGTTAAAATACTAATTTTTTATTAATCTATGCGTCTTTTTAAGAACCATCTGTCGTTTAAAGACAGTCCTATATTGACTTTGAAGTAATTTTCCTCCACCAGATTTGCAACTGTTGTTCCGCGCCTCCCCAGTTCAAAACCGAGGTTAATATTGGAAAACCCTTGTCCGCCAAGTGGTAGACCAAGTCCAAAAGTTATGCCAAAGTTGTTTATCTCGCTTCCCCTCACCACCATTCCGGTTTTGTCCAATCGCAGTCCGGCCCGGTAGGTAATAACTTTCAGGTAGTTTGTGAAGGAAGAATAATCCGGTATAAAAAAAGCACCTACCCCGATACTGCTTGCATTCTCATAGACTACATCTTCCACACTGATGAATTCATTTGTGAAATCGCTCATGGCCTGGAAGGCGTATTCCGCCCCAAGGAACCACTTCTTATCCTCCCCGTAACCCAGGCCCAGGGTGGTGGTGGTTGGCACCTTGATCTCCGTACGATCCCGGCCGCTTGCGGCCAGGTCCACTTCCACCACTTCTATTTCATCACCCGAAGCCCTCGAAAAGGACCCGATGCGCTGAAGGTTTTCCGAAACAAGGTTGGCCTGGGTGTTTACGGTGAGCGAAGCAAAGAGGGTGTGTTTATCGGTAAGCATGGGCGTATAAGTAGCCCCGTAGTTGAAGTCGAAACCGTTCACCCTGGATTCCCGGCGATCGAGGGTGCCGAACTGTACGTTTTCAACACTCTGTATCCGCTGGTTGGTAAAGTTGCCAAAATTAAAGTTCATGGTTGCCCCAAGGTAGAGTTCTCCGATCAGGCGGTATCCCATGGAAAAATACACTTTGTTCAGTCCGCCCTGCCCGGAATACTCGTTCAGCACGGTGGCCCCGTTGCCGTTGGTGGATTCATCGAGCAGGTTATAACCTACCGAGGAATAGGGCATCAGGCCAAAGCCGGCACCCCAGCGGTCGCTGAGCGGAAAGCCTATGGACAGGTATTCAAGGTTGGTTACGGAGCTTTTCTGTTCGGCGGTAAAGGTTTCCAGCCTGATTTCCCTGTGGGAAAGCGCGGCTGTATAGGTGGTAAGCCGCAATTTTCCATAGGCGGCCGGGTTATTCAGGTTGATATGGATACTATCCGCATAGGTATGCAGCCGGCCCATCATCTGGTTTTCTACGGTGGAAATATTGCTGAGGTCGCCGATTCCGAAGAATGAATAAGGGGAAATTGTGTTGTTCTGGGCATTTATGGCGTAGGATGCAAAGCAGAGTAANGCAATAACCAGTTTTTTGATCATCTAGTGTCGGTTGTATTCCAGCAAATAATTCAAGCCTTCGAGGAGAAATTTAGAATTCGCAAATATGGTACTTTTTAGCCGTTTAGACAAAAATTGGGCATCCCCCCCTGTTAAAATAACTGTTAAATGTGGGAAACGCGACTCATAAAGGCCTATCATCCCGTCTATCTCCAGGCAAAGGCCATTAACCACCCCGCTGTGCATGCCGCTTTGCGTGGAATTTCCTATAAAATCGAGCACTTCTTCCGCGGGTTCCAGCAGGGGCAGGTTTGCGGTTTGTTCGTGCATGGCCCGGTAGCGCATCCTTAAACCGGGTGAGATGGCCCCGCCCAGATACTCGCCGTAATCGTTAACCATGTCGTAGGTTACGCAACTGCCGGCATCCACCACCAGGGTGTTACCATGGGGGTTGTTATAAAAGGCTGCCGTGGCAAGGGCGATGCGGTCAACCCCCAGGGTTTGGGGGGTTGCATAGGAATTTTTAAATGGGAAACGGGTGTCTTTGCCAAGCAGGTGCACCGGGCAGAAAACATGGAGAACATCCAGGCCGCGCTTGTCTAGATGGGCCACTGAAGAAACAATGGCACGCCGGATCCCGGGATAATCTTCAAAAACCTTTTGTATCCCCTGGCAAAACTCCTGCAGGGGCAATTGCCGCATGTCGAGCATGCCATCTTTTCCATAGACAGCGAGCTTTATAAAAGTGTTTCCGGCATCTACAACGAGGTTCATAATACAAAGATCATTAAATGAAAAAAAACCACGGCCTTTTTTCCCTTTTTTGTTTGTAGTTCCTAAATTTGAAATTATATTTGCCCCCTCCTTCGCAAAGGCCTTTCGGCCTTCGCTTCGGAGGGCGCAGGCCCTGCATGAAATACCGGTACCTTAGCTTCCCGAAGACTCGGGAGTAGAGCAACGGACTGAACCCCGAAGGGTCGGGGGTGTGTCCCTGGTCGCAACGTTCCGCGCAGCGGAAGTTG
>JGI25321J50212_10001995_pt1 | contig 16115 bp, 11 predicted proteins | sample AutmiccommuBRH23_FD_50212 | JGI IMG/M metagenome (IMG submission 50212)
TCGTTGATCGCGCCGATCGCCATGGAAGAGGGCCTGCGCTTCGCCATCCGCGAGGGCGGGCGCACCGTGGGCGCCGGCGTGGTGTCGAAGGTTATCGAGTAGCTAGTGGCGAGTAGCTAGTCGCCAGGCCGTGCGCGGGCGCGCCCACCAGCTAGCAACTAGCCCCTAGCAACTCGCAACTTGATTAGGCCAGTAGCTCAATTGGCAGAGCGGCGGTCTCCAAAACCGCAGGTTGGGGGTTCGATTCCCTCCTGGCCTGCCAAACAGGTGGGGTTTGCCAACTCGGGCCGCGCATGTTGCGCGGCATTTGTGCCTCCAGAGGCGTAACCTCCCGAACGGACGTGTTAATGAGCGCAAAGGCAGAGGCAAGGGGCTCGAAGATCGACACCGCCAAGCTGGTGGTCGCACTGCTGATCGTTCTCGCCGGCGCCGTTGCCTTCAACTACTACAGCGGCGAGTCGCTGCTGCTGAGGGTGGTGGCCATGCTCGTCGTGGCAGGGATCGCGCTCGGCATCGCGGTGACCACCACACAGGGGCGCACGGCGCTGGGCTTCGTCAAGGACGCCCGCACCGAGGTGCGCAAAGTCGTTTGGCCCACGCGCAACGAAACGTTGCAGACCACGCTGGTGGTGCTGATTTTCGTGGTACTCGTGGGGGTCCTGCTTTGGATCATGGATACTTTTTTGCTGTGGGCGGTCAAGCTTCTGACCGGTCAGGGGGGCTGATCGATGGCGATGCGTTGGTATGTCGTGCACGCCTACTCCGGTTTCGAGAACCAAGTGAAACGCATGCTCAAAGAGCGCGTTGAACGTTTCGGTATGCAAGACAAGTTCGGCGAGATCCTGGTGCCCACCGAGGAAGTGGTGGAGATGAAGGAAGGGCAGCAGCGCAAGAGCGAGCGCAAGTTCTTCCCAGGTTACGTACTCGTGCAGATGGAAATGACCGACGACACGTGGCACCTGGTAAAGGATACCTCCAAGGTCATGGGATTCATCGGCGGTACCTCCGACCGACCGGCTCCCATCTCCGATAAGGAGGCCGATGCCATTCTGCACCGGGTGCAGGAGGGGGCGGAGAAGCCGAAGCCGAAGGTGCTGTTCGAGCCTGGTGAAGTGGTGCGCGTCACCGACGGTCCATTCAATGACTTCAACGGTGTGGTCGAGGAAGTGAACTACGAGAAGAGCAGGCTGCGCGTCGCGGTCCTGATCTTCGGACGTTCGACTCCGGTGGAACTGGAGTTCGGGCAGGTGGAAAAAGGATAGTAGCGAGTTGCTAGGGGCTAGCTAGGACGTAGGGGCGCGGCATAGCCGCGATCCCAGATCATCCCCGCCGCCACTAGCGCCCAGCACCTCGCCACTCAACAGGGGAGCCTAACGGCGCTTGCACCCAACTAGGAGTACGACATGGCAAAGAAGGTCACGGCATACATCAAGCTGCAGGTCGCAGCGGGGCAGGCCAATCCCAGTCCGCCCGTGGGTCCGGCGCTGGGTCAGCACGGCGTGAACATCATGGAATTCTGCAAGGCATTCAACGCCCAGTCCCAGGGCTTCGAGCAGGGCATGCCGATTCCGGTGGTGATCACCGTATACAGTGACCGCAGCTTCACCTTCATTATGAAGACCCCCCCGGCGGCGGTGCTTCTGAAGAAGGCCGCGGCAATCCAGAAGGGCAGCGCCACCCCGAACACCAATAAGGTAGGGACGGTCACCCGGGCCCAACTGGAGGAGATCGCAAAAACCAAGGACCCGGACCTGACCGCCTCGGACCTGGATGCGGCGGTGCGTACCATCGCCGGCAGCGCCCGCAGCATGGGCCTTGAAGTGGAGGGGCTGTAACGTGGCGCACCTGAGCAAACGCAAGAAGGCGATACTGGAGACGGTCGAGAGCGGGAAGCAGTACACCGTCGAGGAGGCGCTCGGCCTGCTGCGGGAGATGCCCCGGGCGAAGTTCCTGGAGTCCGTGGATGTCGCGGTGAATCTCGGAGTCGATCCGCGCAAGTCCGATCAGGTGGTGCGTGGCTCCACCGTGCTGCCCAACGGCACCGGCAAGACGGTGCGCGTGGCGGTCTTCGCCCAAGCGGCCAACGCNGATGCCGCCAACGAGGCGGGCGCAGACGTGGTCGGATTCGAGGACCTGGCTGCCCAAGTCAAGGCCGGAAACATCGATTTCGATGTCTGCATCGCCACCCCGGACGCCATGCGCGTGGTCGGCCAGCTTGGTCAGATCCTGGGCCCCCGCGGCCTCATGCCGAATCCCAAGGTGGGTACGGTGACGACCGACGTCGCCACCGCGGTCAAAAACGCCAAAGGCGGCCAAGTACGCTACCGCACCGACAAGGCGGGGATCATCCACGCCTCCATCGGCAAGGTGGATTTCGAGNTCGACGCCCTGCGCCAGAACCTGGANGCGCTGCTCTCCGATCTCAACAAGGCGAAACCTTCCACGTCCAAGGGCGTGTACATTCAGAAGGTGACGGTCTCGACCACCATGGGCCCAGGTATTCCCGTGGAGCGCAGCTCCCTAGGCTTGTAGAAGTTTTCGTTTTTCCTAGCTACTAGCCACTCGCTACTAGCTACTGACTTTGCACGGTCGGCATGCCGACAGACGTCAAAGACCGCAGGCGCCCCTCGGGGCTTAATGGCACCAGAGCACCGGTCCGCCTGCGCAGACGGCGCAACCCACAACAGGATTCGTCCTGGAAGGTCGCCGTAGGGTGGGTGCCTGGCAATACGGCACCCGTGGCAGAGTCGCTTCCAGGAGGCATATATAGATGAGTCTTACGCTGGAGCAAAAGAAGGCCGTCGTCGCCGAAGTGTCCGAGATCGCCAAGACGGCGCACTCAGCGGTGGCGGCCGAGTATCGCGGCTTGACGGTCGGTCAGATGACCGCGCTGCGCGCCCAGGCGCGCAGCGGCGGGGTCTATCTGCGCGTGGTCAAGAACACCTTGGCCAAGCGTGCGGTGGAAGGCACCGACTTCGAATGCATGAGCGAGGGTTTTTTGGGACCGCTGCTTCTGGCGTTCTCCCAGGAGGACCCCGGTTCCGCGGCGCGTGTCGTCAAGGCCTTCGCCAAGGATCACGACAAGCTCGTCGTCAAGCTGGTGTCCATCGGCGGACAGCTGCTCGAGGCGTCGGATATCGATCGTCTCGCCAAGCTGCCCACCCGCGAGCAGGCCCTCAGCATGCTGATGGCTACCATGCGGGCGCCGCTGGACAAGTTTGCCCGAACCCTCAACGAGGTGCCGGGCAAGATGGTGCGTACCGTCGCCGCCATCCGCGATCAGAAACAGAGTGCCGCCTGAGAGCAGGGGCACGTTGAGCGTACATCGAATCGAATCCAGGAGTACTAACATGGCCGTATCGAAAGAAGACATTCTCGAGACCATCTCCAACATGACCGTCATGGAGGTCGTTGACCTGATCTCCTCAATGGAAGAGAAGTTCGGCGTTTCCGCCGCCGCCGCAGTCGCTGCGGCCCCCGCCGCGGGCGGTGGCGAGGCTGCAGCCGCGGTCGAAGAGCAGACCGAGTTCGACGTGGTGATGACCAGTTTCGGCAGCAACAAGGTGTCGGTGATCAAGGCGGTTCGCGCCATCACCGGCCTGGGTCTGAAGGAAGCCAAGGACCTGGTCGAGGGTGCGCCGTCGACCGTCAAGGAAGCGGCGTCCAAGGACGATGCCGAGAGCTTCAAGAAGCAGCTCGAGGAAGCCGGCGCGACCGTGGAGCTCAAGTAAGGAATTGACGTCAGGTTGCAAAGCTTCGGCAACCGTTGCCTGCGGGATGGCTGGTGGCCTTGCGCCACCGGCCTTTTCCTGTTTGCGGCACGCGTGCGCGCGGCACGATGGTTACAGCCGCCGACGGATGCGGCGGCACGTAGCTAGTAGCGAGTCTCGAGTGGCGAGGAACTGCACACGTTCCGGCACCTAGCTACTCGCAACAAGGATCTCTATTTACCGAGGTACTCCCATGGCCTACAGCTTCACCGAGAAGAAACGGATTCGCAAGGACTTCGGCAAGCGTCCTGCAACGCTCGAGGTGCCTTACCTCCTGGCGATACAGCTCGACTCTTACCGGCAGTTCCTCCAGGACGATATGGCCGCCGAGGCGCGAAATGACATCGGCCTGAACGCGGCGCTGAAATCCGTATTCCCGATCGTGAGTTATTCGGGCAGTGCCGCTCTCGAGTACGTGAGCTACCGCTTCGGTGACCCCACCTTCGATGTGAAGGAGTGCCAGATGCGCGGCCTGACGTACGCCGCGCCGCTGCGGGTGAAAGTACGCCTGGTGATCTACGACAAGGAAGCCCAGCCCGGCTCTCAGGCCATCAAGGACATCAAGGAGCAAGAGGTTTACATGGGGGAGATCCCCCTGATGACCGAGAATGGAACCTTCGTGATCAATGGCACCGAGCGTGTCATCGTTTCGCAGTTGCATCGCTCGCCGGGAGTGTTCTTCGATCACGACAAGGGCAAGACGCATTCCTCCGGGAAACTTCTGTTCAATGCGCGCGTAATCCCGTACCGGGGTTCGTGGCTCGATTTCGAGTTCGACCCGAAGGATGCTGTGTTCGTGCGCATCGACCGCCGGCGCAAACTGCCGGTGTCGGTATTGCTGCGTGCGCTCGGCTACAACAACGAGCAGATCCTCGATGTTTTCTTCGAGAAGAATGAAATCACCTTTGGCAAGGACGGCTGGAAGCTGGCGCTCGTGCCCGAGCGGCTGCGCGGGGAGACCGCGCTCTTCGACATCAAGGTCAAGGGCAAGACCATCGTCGAGGAAGGCCGGCGCATCACTGCCCGCGCCATCCGCGAGCTGGACAAGGCCGGCATCAAGAGCCTCGTGGTCCCCCAGGAATACCTGGTCGGCAAGATCATCGCTCACGACGTCGTCGACCCCTCTACCGGGGAGCTGATCGCCCAGGCCAACGACGAACTGACCGTCGCCCAGGTCGAGGCGTTGGAGAAGCTCGGCGTGAAGGAGATCAAGACGCTGTTCGTCAATGATCTCGACCGCGGGCCGTACATCTCGAGCACGCTGCGCATCGACGCGACCACCTCGGAGCTGGAGGCCCAGGTGGAGATCTATCGCATGATGCGCCCCGGTGAGCCGCCCACCAAGGAGGCGGCCCAGAACTTGTTCAATAACCTGTTCTTCAATGAAGAGCGCTACGACCTGTCCGCAGTCGGCCGCATGAAGTTCAATCGCCGGGTAGGCCGCGACGAGGTGACCGGATCCGGTGTCCTGTCCAATGAGGACATCATCGACGTCATTCGCACCCTGGTCGAAATCCGCAACGGCAACGGTCAGGTGGACGACATCGATCACCTGGGCAATCGCCGCATCCGCTGCGTCGGTGAGATGGCCGAGAACGTCTTCCGCGTCGGTCTGGTGCGCGTGGAACGCGCCGTAAAGGAGCGCCTCAGCCTGGCCGAGTCGGAAGGACTGATGCCTCAGGAGCTGATCAATGCCAAGCCTGTGGCGGCGGCGGTGAAGGAGTTCTTCGGCTCCTCGCAGCTGTCACAGTTCATGGATCAGAACAACCCGCTGTCCGAAGTCACCCACAAACGGCGTATCTCGGCGTTGGGTCCCGGCGGGTTGACTCGCGAGCGGGCCGGCTTCGAGGTGCGCGACGTGCACCCGACCCATTACGGGCGCGTCTGCCCGATCGAGACCCCGGAAGGTCCGAACATCGGCTTGATCAATTCCCTGGCCGTGTACGCTCGCACCAATGAGTACGGCTTTCTGGAGACCCCCTACCGTAAGGTGATCGACGGCAAGGTCACCGACAACATCGAGTATCTATCGGCGATCGAGGAAGGGCAGTACGTCATTGCGCAGGCGAACGCCACCATGGACGCGAAGGGCCGACTCACCGACGAGTTGGTGTCCTGCCGTCACATGAACGAATTCACCATGTCCACGCCGGATAAGGTGCAGTACATGGACGTGTCGCCGAAGCAGGTGGTCTCGGTAGCGGCCGCACTGATTCCGTTCCTGGAACACGACGATGCCAACCGCGCCCTCATGGGCTCCAACATGCAGCGCCAGGCGGTTCCGACCCTGCGGGCCCAGAAGCCCCTGGTGGGCACCGGTATCGAGCGCACGGTGGCTGTGGACTCCGGTGTGACTGTGGTGGCGCGGCGTGGCGGCGTCATCGAATCGGTGGATGCCAGCCGCATCGTGGTTCGCGTGAACGACGAGGAGACGGTGCCGGGCGAGCCGGGCGTCGACATCTACAACCTGACCAAGTACACCCGTTCCAACCAGAACACGTGCATCAATCAGCGACCGCTGGTTCATGTGGACGACGTTATCGCNCGTGGCGACGTACTCGCGGACGGTCCATCCACCGACATGGGTGAGCTTGCCCTNGGGCAGAACCTGTTGGTCGCGTTCATGCCNTGGAACGGCTACAACTTCGAAGACTCGATCCTGATCTCCGAGCGNGTGGTGCAGGAGGATCGTCTCACGACCATCCACATCGAAGAGCTGACCTGTGTCGCCCGCGACACCAAGCTCGGTTCCGAGGAGATCACCGGCGATATCCCTAACGTGGGTGAGGCCGCGCTCGCGAAGCTGGACGAATCCGGCATCGTTTACATCGGTGCCGAGGTGCAACCGGGCGATATCCTGGTGGGCAAGGTCACTCCAAAGGGCGAGACCCAGCTGACTCCGGAGGAGAAACTGCTGCGGGCGATCTTTGGGGAGAAGGCGTCGGACGTGAAGGATACGTCGCTGCGCGTGCCGCCTGGCATGGACGGGACCGTGATCGACGTGCAGGTGTTTACCCGCGACGGCGTGGAGAAGGACGCCCGGGCACTGCAGATCGAGCAGTCGCAACTCGATCACGTCAAGAAGGATCTGAACGACCAGTACCGTATCCTCGAGAACGACGTGTACAGCCGTCTCGAGCGCATGCTGGTGGGCAAGGTCGCCGACGGCGGCCCGAACAAGCTCAAGTCCGGCGACAAGATCACCAAGGGCTATTTGGGCGAACTGCCGCGGGAGAAGTGGTTCGAGATCCGCTTGCGCAACGATGAGGCCACCGAGCAGCTGGAAGCCGCCTCGACCCAGCTCAAGGCGCAGCGTGAGGATCTGGACCGGCGTTTCGACGAGAAGAAGGGCAAGATTACCGCCGGCGACGACCTCGCCCCCGGCGTGCTGAAAATGGTCAAGGTCTACCTGGCCGTCAAACGGCGCATTCAGCCCGGCGACAAGATGGCGGGCCGGCACGGAAACAAGGGTGTGATCTCCATGATCGTACCGGTGGAGGACATGCCCTTTGCCGAGGACGGCACCCCCGTGGACATCGTGCTCAATCCCCTCGGCGTGCCCTCGCGCATGAACGTGGGCCAGGTGCTGGAGACCCACCTGGGTTGGGCGGCGAAGGGATTGGGCCTTCGAATCGGCGAGTTGCTCGATGCCCAGTGCAAGGCGGTAGAGCTGCGCAAGTTCCTGGACCAGGTCTACAACACCAGTGGCAAGAAGGAGGATCTCGGCTCGCTTACCGACGGCGAGATCGTCGAGCTCAGTCGCAATTTGCGCAGCGGCGTGCCCATGGCTACTCCGGTGTTCGATGGCGCCGCCGAAGAGGAGATCAAGGGCATGTTCAGGCTCGCCCGTTTGCCCGAGTCGGGACAGACCACCCTCTTCGACGGGCGCACGGGTGACGCCTTCGACCGTCCGGTGACGGTCGGCTACATGTACATGCTCAAGCTCAACCACCTGGTGGATGACAAGATGCATGCCCGCTCCACCGGCCCGTATTCCCTGGTCACCCAGCAGCCGCTGGGCGGCAAGGCTCAGTTCGGTGGCCAGCGGTTCGGTGAAATGGAGGTCTGGGCCCTGGAGGCGTACGGCGCCGCCTACACGCTTCAGGAGATGCTCACGGTCAAGTCAGACGATGTGAACGGCCGTACCAAGATGTACAAGAACATCGTCGACGGCGACCATCGAATGGAGGCAGGCATGCCCGAGTCGTTCAACGTGCTGGTGAAGGAAATTCGTTCCCTGGGCATCAACATCGAGCTGGAGCAGGACTAAGCGAGTAGCTAGTGACTAGTAGCGAGTAGCTAGGACCCTCCGGTCAGCATTACAGCCGCGCAGGACGTCCTAGCCACTAGAACCTAGAACCTCGCAACTCTTATAGGTGAGAGACATGAAAGATCTTCTGAACCTTTTGAAGCAGCAGGGACAGGTCGAGGACTTCGATGCCATCCGCATCGGTCTGGCCTCGCCCGACATGATCCGCTCCTGGTCCTACGGTGAGGTAAAGAAGCCGGAGACCATCAACTATCGCACCTTCAAGCCGGAGCGCGACGGGCTGTTCTGCGCCAAGATCTTCGGACCGGTGAAGGACTACGAGTGCCTGTGCGGAAAGTACAAGCGCCTGAAGCACCGCGGCGTGGTGTGCGAGAAGTGCGGTGTCGAAGTCACGCTCGCCAAGGTTCGGCGCGAGCGCATGGGGCACATCGAGCTCGCGAGCCCGGTGGCGCACATCTGGTTTCTGAAGTCGCTGCCATCTCGCATCGGCCTGCTGCTGGACATGACCCTGCGCGACATCGAGCGGGTACTCTACTTCGAGGCCTTCGTGGTCGTCGATCCCGGCATGACGACGCTCGAGCGCGGCCAGCTGCTGTCCGACGAGGCCTATCTGGAGGCCATCGAGGAGAACGGCGACGAGTTCGACGCCCGCATGGGTGCCGAGGCCGTCTACCAGCTGCTGCGCACCATGAGCCTGCAAGACGAGGCGGACAAGCTGCGCGAAGAGATCGCCTCGACCAACTCCGAGTCCAAGCTCAAGCGCATCGCCAAGCGGCTGAAGCTGATCGAGTCCTTCCTCGAGTCCGGCAACCGCCCCGAATGGATGGTGATGACCGTCCTGCCGGTGCTGCCGCCGGACCTGCGCCCGCTGGTTCCCCTCGACGGCGGCCGTTTCGCCACCTCCGATCTGAACGACCTCTATCGTCGGGTCATCAATCGTAACAATCGCCTCAAGCGGCTGCTGGAGCTCAACGCCCCGGACATCATCGTGCGCAATGAAAAGCGGATGCTGCAGGAGGCGGTGGACGCACTGCTGGACAACGGCCGCCGCGGGCGCGCTATTACCGGCACGAACAAGCGCCCGCTGAAGTCCTTGGCCGATATGATCAAGGGCAAGCAGGGCCGTTTCCGGCAGAACCTGCTCGGCAAGCGCGTGGACTACTCGGGCCGTTCCGTCATCGTGGTCGGTCCGACCTTGAAGCTGCACCAGTGCGGGCTGCCGAAGAAGATGGCCCTGGAGCTGTTCAAACCGTTCATCTTCTCCAAGCTGCAGCGCCGGGGACTTGCCACCACCATCAAGGCGGCCAAGAAGCTCGTCGAGCGCGAAGGCGCCGAGGTGTGGGATATCCTCGAAGAAGTGATCCGCGAGCATCCGGTGATGCTGAACCGCGCCCCGACCCTGCACCGCCTCGGCATTCAGGCGTTTGAGCCGGTGCTGATCGAGGGCAAGGCCATTCAGCTGCATCCGCTGGTGTGCACCGCGTTCAACGCCGACTTCGACGGCGACCAGATGGCGGTGCACGTGCCGCTTTCTATCGAGGCGCAGCTCGAGGCCCGTGCCCTGATGATGTCGTCCAACAACATCCTGTCGCCTGCCAGCGGTGAGCCCATCATCGTGCCTTCCCAGGACGTGGTGCTCGGGCTCTATTACCTGACCCGCGAAGGCGTCAATGTGAAGGGCGAAGGCATGCTGTTCGCGGACGTCAAGGAGGTGCACCGGGCCTACGAGAACGGCGAGCTATCGCTGCACGCCAAGATCAAGGTGCGCATCCGCGAGGCCATCCTGGATGACGACGGCAATCCCGAAGAGCGTGTCGGCGTCAAGGCCACCACGGCCGGGCGCGCCTTGCTGTTCGAGATCGTACCCGACGGGCTGCCGTTCGAAATGGTGGACCAGGACATGACCAAGAAGTCCATCTCGCGGCTGATCAACGCCTGCTACCGCCGCCTGGGACTGAAGACGACGGTCGTGTTCGCAGACCAGCTGATGTACATGGGCTTCGCCTACTCCACCAAGGCCGGGGTGTCGTTCGGTCTGGAGGACATGGTGGTGCCCGGCGAGAAGGACGGCATTCTGGCTCGCGCCGAGGCCGAGGTGAAGGAGATCGAGAACCAGTACGTCTCGGGTCTGGTGACCAACGGCGAACGCTACAACAAGGTCGTCGACATCTGGTCCCACACCAACGACCAGGTGGCCAAGGCCATGATGGACAAGCTCGGCACCGACGCGGTCAGGGATCGCGACGGCAAAACGGTCCACCAGAAGTCCTTCAACTCCATCTTCATGATGGCCGATTCCGGTGCCCGCGGTAGTGCGGCGCAGATCCGGCAGCTGTCGGGCATGCGCGGTCTGATGGCCAAGCCGGACGGCTCGATCATCGAGACCCCGATCACCGCGAATTTTCGTGAGGGGCTGAACGTCATCCAGTACTTCATTTCCACCCACGGCGCCCGGAAGGGCTTGGCGGATACGGCCCTGAAGACTGCCAACTCCGGCTACCTGACCCGCCGGTTGGTGGACGTGGCCCAAGACATGGTGGTGACCGATGTCGACTGCGGCACCGTGGAAGGTCTGGTGATGACGCCGCTGATCGAAGGCGGTGATATCGTCGAACCCTTGGGCGAGCGGGTGCTCGGCCGCGTCATGGCCGAGGATGTGATCCTGCCCGGGCAGAGCGAGCCCGCGGTTCCTGCCGGCACGCTCCTGGACGAGCACTGGGTCGAACGGCTCGAGGAGTTGACCATCGATCAGGTGAAGGTGCGTTCGCCGATCACCTGCGAGAACCGCTATGGTATCTGCTCGATGTGCTACGGGCGCGATCTGGCTCGCGGCCATCGGGTGAACGCCGGTGAGTCGGTTGGCGTCATCGCCGCCCAGTCCATCGGCGAGCCCGGTACCCAGCTGACCATGCGCACCTTCCATATCGGCGGTGCTGCATCGCGATCCGCAGCCATCAACAACGTCGAGGTCAAGTCGAAAGGTACGGTCAAGCTATCCAACATGAAGCTGGTGCAGCACCGCGATGGGCACAACATGGTGGTGTCGCGCTCCGGCGAATTGATCGTTCAGGACGAGCACGGCCGCGAGCGTGAGCGTTACAAGGTGCCCTACGGCGCGTCGGTCTCGGTCAACGATGGGGATGGCGTCGAGCCTGGTCAGGTGGTAGGCAACTGGGACCCCCATACCCTACCGATCATCACCGAGGTGGCAGGTACGCTGAAGTTCCACGACTTCCTGGAAGGTGTGTCCGTGAACCGCCAGGTGGACGAGGTCACTGGCCTCTCCAGCCTGATCGTCACCGATCCCAAGCAGCGCGGGTCCGCTGGCAAAGACCTGCGTCCCATGGTGCGCCTGGTGGACGAGAAGGGCGATGAGGTGAAGATCGCGGGGACCGAACTGCCGGCCATGTACTACCTGCCCGCGGGTGCCATCGTCGGCGTCGAGGACGGCGCCAAGGTGGAAGTGGGCGACATCATCGCCCGCCTGCCCCAGGAGTCTTCCAAGACCCGAGACATCACCGGCGGTCTGCCGCGGGTGGCGGACCTGTTCGAGGCCCGCAAGCCCAAGGAGTCGGCGATCCTCGCCGAGTACACCGGGACCGTCAGCTTCGGCAAGGAGACCAAGGGCAAGCAGCGCCTGGTGATCACCGATGCCGAAGGCGAGCAGCACGAGGAGTTGATTCCCAAGTGGCGTCACGTCAACGTGTTCGAAGGCGAGCACGTGGAGCGGGGCGAGGTCATCGCCGAAGGCGAGAGCAATCCCCATGACATTCTGCGATTGCTGGGCGTGACGGCGCTGGCCGATTACCTGGTCAAGGAGATCCAGGACGTGTACCGGCTGCAGGGCGTGAAGATCAACGACAAGCACATCGAGGTGATCATCCGCCAGATGCTGCGCAAGGTGGAGGTCGTGGATCCCGGCGACACCCGGTTCCTGCGAGGCGAGCAGGTGGATCGCGCCCGAATCATGGAGGAGAGCGAGAAGATGCTCAGCGCCGACAAGCAGCCGGCGACTTTCGACCCGGTCCTGCTTGGCATCACCAAGGCATCCCTGGCGACTGAGTCGTTCATTTCGGCCGCATCCTTCCAGGAGACCACCCGGGTGCTCACGGAAGCGGCGGTGCGCGGCTCCCGCGACGACCTGCGCGGTCTGAAGGAGAACGTCATCGTCGGACGGCTGATCCCGGCCGGCACCGGACTGGCCTACCACAGCGAGCGTCAGCGTCGCCGCGCCGGGATCGAGTTCGGGGCGCCGGAGCTGGAGGCGCCGGTGACGGAGCCGGAGAGCGCCGAAACACCTTCCGGTGCGGAGGCCGACGCCACCCAGGAGTAGTCTTTGGGGAGGGCCTGCGCGCTCCTGTTCGTTGCTTACCGTGGCGCCACGGCCGGCGGGTTTCCCCCCGGTGCGTGGTTGCCCCGGTTGCCTTGCGCAGGCTAAAACCTCGTGGTCCCAAGGGAAGAATCGGCGGTCTATGGGTCGTCGGCGCGTCCCCCGGGAACGACGCCATCAGGACGGGCGCGCCGGCCGGTTTGGGCCTCCGCGCGCGGGCTTGCGCACCGGCGTCCCCGCGTCTGGCTATTCACGTGAACCGGGCGGGATTCGGTGCGGAAAGCGCCAAACCGGGTTGACAGTCCCGCTCGCTTCCTCCAAAATTCCGCTTCTTCCGACAGGCCGGGTGTTTTCCGGCCTGTCTTTTGTTTCCCCAGGTGATCCAGGTGCCTGCTCGGCGGGTCCGGACACGTCGCCACGTACGGTTTCCCCGGGCGCCGCGAAGGCCCGGTTGCCTCCCCGAATCGGGAGGCAGGAAAAGACAAGTTTCTGGTCTCAGAGACTTTCTCGAACCGTGCGCAGGGTCGTGGGGCCAGCCTGTGTGGGCCTGTACAGCCGGAGTTTGGACTTCATGGCAACGATCAATCAGCTGGTGCGCAAGCCGCGCCAGCGCAAGAAAGAGAAGAGCAACGTCCCTGCGCTGGAGGCTTGTCCGCAGCGGCGGGGCGTTTGCACCCGGGTATACACCACTACCCCCAAGAAGCCAAATTCGGCGCTGCGCAAGGTTGCCCGCGTGCGTCTGACCAACGGCTTCGAGGTGAGCAGCTACATCGGCGGTGAAGGCCATAACCTGCAGGAGCACTCGGTGGTGCTGATCCGGGGCGGCCGAGTGAAGGATCTGCCCGGTGTGCGCTACCACACGGTGCGCGGCAGCCTCGACACGTCCGGGGTAGAGAGCCGGCGCCAGGGCCGTTCCAAATACGGCGCCAAGCGTCCCAAGGGTTGATGCACCGGAGCATCCAGTTCGAACGAATTTGAGAGCGGGCCATGCCGAGAAGAAGAGAAGTTCCCAAGCGCACCATCCTCCCGGATCCGAAGTTCGGGAGCGAGATGCTGACCAAGTTCATCAACATGCTGATGGAGGACGGAAAGAAGTCCGTCGCCGAGAGCATCGTTTACCGCGCCTTGGATCAGATTTCGGACAAGACCAAGGCCGATGCCTTGGAGGTGCTCAACAATGCGCTGGACAACGTCAGCCCGCGAGTCGAGGTGAAGTCCCGCCGGGTGGGCGGCGCAACCTACCAGGTGCCGATCGAAGTGCGTTCGGTTCGCCGCACGACCCTGGCGATGCGCTGGATGATCGACGCGGCGCGCAAGCGCGGCGAGAAGTCCATGGCGCGCCGACTGGCCGGAGAGATCATGGATGCCGCTGAGAGCCGCGGCTCCGCGGTCAAGAAGCGCGAAGACACGCACCGCATGGCCGAGGCCAACAAGGCATTTGCCCATTACCGCTGGTAGTGGCAACGCCCGACATTTATACAGCTTTTAATAGGAAACGCAGCAGTGGCACGCAAGACCCCAATCGAACGCTATCGAAATATCGGCATCATGGCGCACATCGATGCCGGTAAGACGACGACGACCGAGCGCGTTCTGTTCTACACCGGCATCTCCCACAAGCTGGGCGAGGTGCACGACGGTGCTGCGGTAATGGATTGGATGGAGCAGGAGCAGGAGCGCGGGATCACCATCACCTCCGCCGCCACCACCTGCTTCTGGCAGGGGATGGATCAGCAGTATCCCGAGCATCGCATCAACATCATCGATACGCCCGGTCACGTGGACTTCACCATCGAGGTGGAGCGTTCGTTGCGCGTGCTGGACGGCGCCTGTGCCGTGTTCTGCGCCGTGGGCGGCGTCGAGCCGCAATCCGAGACCGTGTGGCGTCAGGCCAACAAGTACCACGTGCCGCGTATGGCGTTCGTCAACAAGATGGACCGCGCCGGCGCCAACTTCCTGCGTGTGGTCGAACAGATCCAGACCCGGCTCGGGGGCAATCCCGTGCCCATCCAGTTGCCGATTGGGGCCGAGGACCAGTTCAAAGGCGTGGTCGATCTCATTCGGATGCAGGCCATCTACTGGAACGAGTCTGACATGGGCACCAGCTACGAGGCCAAGGACATTCCCGGCGATATGCTGGAACAGTGCCAGGCGTGGCGCGAGAAGATGGTCGAGGCGGCCGCCGAGGCCAACGAAGAGCTGATGGAGAAGTATCTCGAGGGCGGCGAGCTGTCCGTCGAGGAGATCAAGCAGGGGCTGCGCCAGCGCACCCTGTCGGTGGAAATCGTCCCCTGTCTGTGCGGCTCGGCGTTCAAGAACAAGGGCGTGCAGGCCATGCTGGATGCCGTGGTGGAGTACATGCCGGCGCCCACCGACGTGCTCGCCATCAAGGGCCACCTGGATGATGCCGCCGAGACCGAGGCGCTGCGCAAGAGCTCCGACGAGGAGCCGTTCGCCGCCCTGGCCTTCAAGATTGCGACCGATCCGTTCGTCGGTACGCTTACGTTTTTCCGCGTCTACTCCGGCGTGCTCTCCTCCGGCGATACCGTGTTCAACCCGGTCAAGGGCAAGAAGGAGCGTGTCGGCCGGATGGTGCAGATGCACGCCAACTCGCGCGAGGAGCTCAAGGAAGTGCGCGCCGGCGATATCGCCGCCGCCGTAGGCCTCAAGGACGTCACCACCGGTGACACGCTGTGCGACCCGAACAACGTCATTACCCTGGAGCGCATGGAGTTTCCCGAGCCGGTGATCTCCATCGCCATCGAGCCCAAGACCAAGGGTGACCAGGAGAAGATGGGAATCGCGCTGTCCAAGCTCGCCCAGGAGGATCCGTCCTTCCGCGTGCGTACCGACGAGGAATCCGGCCAGACCATCATCTCTGGCATGGGCGAGCTGCACCTCGAGATCATCGTCGACCGTATGAAGCGTGAGTTCAAGGTCGAGGCGAACATCGGTAAGCCCCAGGTCGCCTACCGCGAAACGATCCGCAAGGCGGTTGAGCAGGAAGGCAAGTTCGTGCGCCAGTCAGGTGGTCGCGGGCAGTACGGTCACGTCTGGCTCAAGATCGAACCGATGGAGCCCGGCGCGGGCTACCAGTTCGAGAACAAGATCGTCGGCGGCGTGGTGCCGAAGGAGTACATCCCGGCCGTGGACAAGGGCATTCAGGAGCAGATGCAGAACGGCGTCATCGCGGGTTTCCCGGTGGTGGACGTCAAGGTGAGTCTGTTCGACGGTTCCTACCACGACGTCGACTCCTCGGAAATGGCGTTCAAGATCGCCGGCTCCATGGGGTTCAGAGAGGGCGCCGCGAAGGCGAGCCCCGTTCTCCTCGAGCCGATCATGAAGGTCGAGGTGGTGACCCCGGAGGACTACATGGGCGACGTCATGGGCGACCTCAACCGTCGCCGCGGGCTGGTCCAGGGTATGGAGGACGCGCCGGCCGGCAAGATCGTGCGCGCCGAGGTCCCGCTGGCGGAGATGTTCGGTTACGCCACGGATCTGCGCTCGGCCACCCAGGGTCGCGCCACCTACTCGATGGAGTTCTCGAAGTACGCCGAGGCACCGACCAATGTGGCTGAGGCCGTGATCAAGGCCAAGTAGCGGTTTGGAAATCACATAACCAATTGCTCGTGTAAGAGGTAATCGCCGTGTCCAAGGAAAAGTTTGAACGCAAGAAGCCGCACGTAAACGTTGGCACGATCGGTCACGTGGACCACGGGAAGACGACGCTGACGGCTGCGATCAC
>JGI25321J50212_10001996_pt1 | contig 16111 bp, 16 predicted proteins | sample AutmiccommuBRH23_FD_50212 | JGI IMG/M metagenome (IMG submission 50212)
AACTGGAAGCCGCGGGTGTGCAGTTCGATGTCATTACCAGCCACCGACGCGCCACCCGGACCGCTGACAGCCTTTTCGCGGCGATAGCCCAACGCATCCAGCTCGGCGAGAAAATCGGTCTTATCGAGCTTCTGCCCGACGAACAACTCCAGCGGTCGTGCATAGACCTTGGCCGGAACCGTCCAGCGCTTGCCGGAGAATTTCTCCTGCACCACGGCATCGAGATAAATGGCGAAACCGGCCAGGATCACCAGGCCGACAATGGACAGTTTGACCGCCCAGCCCAACCAGGGGCGAGCGCCAGCGGAGCGGCGTCTGGAGCGTGTACGGGGGGAGCGAGATTTAGTCATGGCGGCGCATTATACGCACTTTGCAGGCGCGGACCGACGGCCTCTCAGCGGTTTGCAGCGCAACGCACAGCGGCCATAATGCCTGCGACTTTTCGACTGTGTGGACTGCTTCGCAGTGGACTCGCACGCCCCGTTCAAGAACTTCAACAAGGAATGACCGTGAGCCAAGCACTGATCGCCGCCCTGCAGAATCCTGCCCTGTACCCGCATCCCAGCGAGGGCTTTCGGGTAATCGAGACCCACATTTCCTGGGTCATCCTCACCGGCACCTATGCCTACAAGATCAAGAAGCCAGTGGACTTCGGCTTTCTTAACTTCACCGACCTCGCCTCACGCAAGCATTTCTGCGAAGAAGAGTTACGGCTCAACCAGCGCATGGCGCCGGATCTGTATCTCGAAGTCGTTCCCATCAGCGGATCGCCGGATGCACCCGAGATCGATGGTACAGGCGAGCCCTTCGAATATGCGCTGAAGATGCGCGAGTTCCCACAAACCCAGCTACTGGCCGAACTGCAGGCGCGCGGCGAGTTGACGGACGCGCACATTGACGCCCTGGCCGAGCAGATCGCCCGCTTCCACCAGGGCACCCCGCAGGTGCCTGCCGGTCATGCACTGAGCAGTGCCGATGCGATCGTTGCGCCGATGCGGCAGAACTTCGAACAGATTCGCCCATTGCTCAGCGAAGCCGAGGATCTCCGCCAGCTGGATGCGCTCGAGGAATGGACCGAAACCAGTATCGAGCGCCTGCGTCCGCTGCTCGACCAGCGCTGCCAGGAAGGTTTCGTCCGCGAATGTCACGGCGATCTTCACCTGGGCAATGCCACATTGATCGATGGCAAGGTGGTGCTGTTCGACTGCATCGAGTTCAACGAGCCGTTCCGCCTGATCGATGTGGCTTCGGACGCAGCCTTCCTGGCCATGGACCTCGAGGATCGTGGCCTGAAGTGCCAGGCGCGCAGGTTCATCAATGGCTGGCTGGANCANACCGGCGACTACGCAGCGCTNGCGCTGCTGAATCTGTACAAGGCCTATCGCGCACTGGTCCGCGCCAAGGTCAGCCTGTTCCGTCTGTATCAGGAGCAGGACGCGGTGCAACGCAAGGTGATCGTACGGCAGTACCGCAGCTACGCGAATCTGGCCGAAAGCTANAGCGCCATTCCCTCGCGNTTCCTCGCCATCACCCACGGCGTGTCCGCCGTAGGCAAGAGCCACGTTGCGCTACGCCTGGTCGAGGCCCTTGGCGCGATACGCCTGCGCTCGGATATCGAACGCAAGCGCCTGCATGGCGAGCAGCCCGAAGCCCAGCAGGGCCACCTCGATGCCGGCATCTACAGCCAGCAGGCCAGCGATGAGACCTACAAGCGGCTGCACCANCTGGCAACGACTGCNCTGCAGGCTGGCTTTTCCGTGGTGATCGACGCGGCATACCTGAAGCAGCAGCAGCGCCAGGATGCCTGGCAGGCGGCCGAGACCACTGGCGTGCCCTTCCTGATACTCGATTGCCANGCNCCGGATGCGGTGATCGCGCAGTGGCTGGCGCAACGCCAGGCCGAGGGGCTTGATCCATCCGACGCGACCATGGAGGTAGTGCATGCNCAGCAGGCCAGCCGCGAGGCGCTGAACGAGAGCGAGCGACTGCATAGCCGTCGGGTCGACACCCAGGACGCCGGCAGCCTCGACGAGCTGGTCGCCAGCATCCGTCAGCACCTGCCCGGCCTCTGACCGCCAGGCACCGCCGCCAGCAGAGTGCGGCGGTGCTTCTATACTCCCGGTATTCCAATCGTGGAACACCGCTATGTCTGCCAGCGAATCACCCGCGCCAAAGCCGACCAGTGACAGCATCCAGCTGTTCTCCAGCCGCTCCACCGACTACGCACGCTTCCGCCCGACCTACCCCGAGGCGCTGTTCAACTGGCTCGCCAGCCAATGCGCGGCCACCGACACCGCGCTCGACCTTGCGGCCGGCAACGGGCAAGCGAGCATCCCGCTGACACGACACTTCCATCGGGTCCTGGCCTGCGACGCGAGCGCCGAACAGCTCGCGGCTGGCGACACCTGGTTAAACGTGCAGCGTTTCGTCGCCGATGCGGAGCATCTGCCATTGCGCAGCGGACAGCTCGATCTGCTGGTAGTCGCACAAGCCCTGCACTGGTTCGCCACGCCGGCATTCTTCAATCAGGCGCGGCGCGCACTGAAGCCGAACGGCCTGTTCTGCGCCTGGTGCTACAGCCTGCTGGAGATATCGGCCGCAGTGGACGCGATCATCCACAGGCTCTACTACGAAACACTCGCCGGTTACTGGCCAGCTGGTCGCAGCAGCGTCGATGCCGGTTACCGCGATATCCAGCCTCCCTTTCCACGTATCGAACCGCCGCCCTTCGCCCTCGAAGCGCACTGGGATCTCCGCGAACTGATGGGCTATCTGCGCACCTGGTCTGCCGTGAAGCAATGGCATCAGCGGCATGGTCGCGACCCCATCACATCAATCGAGCCCCAATTGACGTCTGCATGGGGCCAGGCAGGTCAGCGGAGGCTTATCCGCTGGCCGCTACACTTTCTGACAGGCTTCCCCAACCGCTAGCACCGCAAGGACGCCGCCATGCACGACGAACTGCTTTCGCTCCGCAATCTCGGCAAGACCTCGGTGCAATGGCTGCATGCATCGGGAATCCACACCGCTGCGGACCTCCGACGATTGGGCGCGGTGAGCTCCTATCGCGCTGTGAAGGCACGCGGCTTCGGGGCCTCGAAGGTTCTGCTGTATGCCATCGAGGGGGCGTTGAGAGATGTCCCGTGGCAGCAGCTGCCGATCCCGCTGAAGGAAGAGCTGAATCGGAATCTGGGCGCCGATCGCGACAACTAGAGCTAGCTCACAACCTCTGCTCGGCGAGATTTACTCAGGCCCTCGCCCGAGCCTATTGTGCGCCGACGTGACCCTGCCAATCGTCTGCCCGTTCGTTCAAGGATTACCGACATGTATTTACTCGGGGAGCAACCGGCCTACGCCGATCGCCTGATCAACCGCCTGCAAACCATCCCCACCCAATTGCTCGAAGGCTTGCAGCCCTCAGGCCCCAACCTTGAACTCAAGCACACCGACGATCTGTGCGCCGAGCTGCCAGCACAGCAACTTTTCATCATCGAGACCGGGCTACTGCATGCGCTGATCGACGGCAAGGCGCTGTTCTATCTGCAGGAGGGCGACCTGGTTGGATTGCGCCAGTCGGGCGACCTGCCAGATTGCCGCTATTGCAGCGACGAACCCGTCAGCCTGATTCCCTACTCGCGCAACGCGGTGTTCCAGCACATCCACTCCGATGAGCACCGCCAGGAACTGTTCACCCAGTATCTGATTGGTCATACCGCCCTGCTCGGCGACGCCCTTGCGCGCCTGAAGCAACCGGAGATCCGCCCGGCTACCGGCTTCAAGCATTTCGCCGTCGGTGAAGAGCTGATCCGCCAAGGCGACGAGGCAGACAACGTGTTCATCATCATCGAAGGCCACGCCGAGGCGATCGTCGACGGCCAGAAGGTTGGCGACGTACAGAAGGACGAGATCTTCGGCGCCATGGCGGTCTTCACCCGCGAGCGACGCAGCGCAACGGTGGTCGCCAGTGAGGCCTGCACGGTCATGGTCATTCCCAAGGAACAGTTCCTCGGACTGACACAGAGCAACCCCCGCATTGCTCACAGCCTCATTGAAAGCATGGCGCGGCGTATTGACCTGCTGAACAAGGAAGTCACTCATCTGCGGGTAAACGTTGCCGTTTGAGGCAGACCAGCCCAAAGAATATTTTTTACGAAAGCCTGTTGACGCAGAAATGAGAATTGTTATTATTATCGCAACTGATCGCGAGGTCAGCCGATAGCTGAAGGCTCAGGCAGTCGATCCTTCAGGTTATCTCCTCATCAGGCTAATCACGGTTTTGACCCGGCTCTGCCGGGTCTTTTTTTGCCTGTAGAAAATGTCAGCCAGGTTGCTTGCCCGGTCGGCGCAGCTGTTCGCAATGATCCTGCTCCGGTTGCGCCGGGGTGTACCAGACATAGTCGGCCTGCGGAGCGGATACCGTCTCGCCCACTTCAGCAAGCATCAACACCGCGACTGACTTCCCTGACAGATCCTCGATATGCAACGGCACGCCCAGATCTCGACGGACATGGAACGCGCCGGCCAGCAGCATGGCTGGCTCGGCTGCGGCGAGCGTTCGCTCGGCCATGCGTCGATCACGCTGCTGCTGCACCGCCAGCATCGCCGGCAGCTGGGAGGCCGGCAGCATCCCGCAGTGAGAGACCTCGATCTGCGCCAGCAATGCCTCGCTTACCGCCGCGGCCGCAGATTTGCGCCCCTGCAATGACGGTGCGGCACGATAGATCGACATGATTTCGTCGCGCCCGAGATTGGCATGCAGCAATGGGTAAGGCTGCGCGAGCGCATGTGAAACCAGGGCTCCGTACTGAGCCCAATCCCAGCCCCTCTGCCAGCCCAGCGCCTCAGGAAGATCGGCTGGCGCTCGCCCCTCACGCACCTCGCGGCGCACCGCATCGACTAGCGCCTGCTGTTGGGGGTCGAGCATCTCCAGCAACAAGCTGCCCTGCGGACGTTCTTCGGCCAACGCCCGCAGCAACCAGAGCTGCAGCGCATGGTGATCCGGGTTGTCGTGCCGCTCGCCGACCAGTAGCCGATCCTGCGCCTGCAGCTCCGCTACCAGCTGCGCGGGCGTGAGTACCGCGTCACTGCGCAGATCGACGATCAGACCGAGCTCCGGATGCTCACGCCCTTCGGGACTTTGCCACTCAGGTAGCGACGGTAGCGAATGGCATGCCGTCAGCAAACCCAGCACAAGCAACACAAGAATGCGCACGATGAACCTCCTCAACGGGCAATGATCAGCGGGTGACCGAGTTCCGGATGCCGCTGCACCAACACATCCAGACCGAATACCGCTCGCAGCGGCTCGGCTTGCAGCACTTCATCGGGTGGCCCTGCCACGATTGACCGACCATCCTTTAGCAGCAGTAACCGATCACAATAGCGCGCAGCCAGATTCAGATCGTGCAGGATCACCAGAGCGGCGGCGCCTTGCGCGGCGAAGGCTCTGACCGCCTTTAAAATGCTGTGCTGGTGCGCAGGATCGAGCATCGACGTAGGCTCGTCGAGCATCAGCACCTGCCCTGTCTCGCCCGGCCACAGCTGCGCCAGCACCCGAGCGAGATGCACACGCTGACGCTCACCTCCAGACAGTTCGAGGTAGCTGCGCGTCGCAAGGTGCCGCGCGTCCGCCGCAGCCATCGCTGCTGCAACGAAGGCGGCATCGGCTCCGCGCCCGGTGCGATGAGGCAGGCGCCCCATGGCCACCACATCCGCCACGCGGAAGGCGAAGCTGAGCGTCGAACTCTGCGGCAACACGGCCAGGCAACGCGCGCGTTCCACATCCGCCCAGTCGCCGAGCGGCCGCCCTTGGAGCAAGACCTGCCCCCTGGAAGGCCTGAGCTCGCCGGATAACGTCGCCAGCAGCGTGCTCTTGCCCGCACCGTTCGGGCCGAGCACACCGAAAACCTGCCCCGGGCGCAGCTCGAGGGAAACATCCTGCAGCGCCGTTATCGCGCCACGGCGCACGGTCAGATCGCGGCCCACCAGCATCAGAGGCGCTCCCGCAACAGCAGATAAAGGAAGAAAGGTGCACCGAGCAACGCAGTGACAATGCCGATCGGCAGCTCCGCCGGCGCTATCACCAGCCGCGCGGCGACATCGGCAAGCAGCAGCAAGCTGCCGCCAGCAAGTGCCGAAGCTGGTAGCAGCAAGCGGTGATCGGGGCCGACCAACAGGCGCATCAGGTGCGGAACCACCAATCCGATAAAGCCGATCAGACCGGTAGCAGCCACCGCTGCGCCGACACCCAGCGCCGTGCAGACCACCAGTTCACGCTTGATCCGCTCCACATCGAAACCGAGATGACGCGCTTCCGATTCGCCGAGCAACAACGCATTCAGGGCTTTCGCCCGCCGCGGCAGCCACAGTGCGACTGCGATGGTGATCAGCAGCAGCGGCCATAGCCGTGCATAACTGGCGCCGTTCAGACTGCCGAGATTCCAGAAGGTCAGCGAGCGCAACGTTCTGTCGTCGGCCAGATAACTGAACAACCCAACCACTGCACCGGCCAGCGCGGTCAGCGCAATGCCGGCCAGCAGCATCGTGCCGACGTGGGTCTGCCCGTCGCGCCGGCCGAGTCGGTAAACCAGCAAGGTCACGCCCAGCCCGCCAACGAAGGCGAATACCGACAGCAGGTAGGGCTCCCACCCCGCAGGCAACGCCGGAATGAATGTGCTACCGACTATGGCGACCGCCGCGCCCAACGCAGCACCGCTGGAAACGCCGACCAGCCCTGGATCGGCCAGCGGGTTGCGGAACAGCCCCTGCATCGCCACCCCGCAAAGCGCCAGTACTGCCCCGGCGGCGCAGCCCAGCAAGGTCCGCGGCAGGCGGATCTGCGCAAGAATCAGCTCGGCCTGCTCGAGCCCGGACGCTTCGATCGGCACGCCTACCAAGCGCAGCGCCGCAGCCAGACTGTCGCCCAGCGCCAGGCTCAGCGGTCCCAGTGCCAGCGACAGCCAGATCGCGACCAGCAACAACAAGCCGAGTACGAAGAACAGAAAGCGCGCAGGNACCGGACTACCCATCGGATTGCTTTGCCAAGCGGTATGTGCGGCGAAGGATAAGAGCCCGCCGCCGCAGCCGCCAGCCCGGCAAAAATTATCCGACTGCACTTCCTCGCCGGCTGCGGGATAATTCCGGCTTATGGCGGAGGACCCGATGATCAGATTGTGCGCGACATCCGAGCTTCTCGAAGGGCAGAGCCGCGGCTTCACGGTCGGGGAGCTGAAAGTGATCGCCGTTCGCCGTGATGGCCGGACATACCTGTACGAGAACCGTTGCCCACACCGCGGCGTTCCGCTGGAGTGGCGTCCCGACCAGTTCCTCGACGACAGTGGCAGCCTGCTGCAATGCGCCACTCACGGCGCGCTGTTTCTCATCGAATCCGGTGAGTGCGTGGCCGGCCCATGCGCCGGCCAGACGCTGCGCCAGCTGGATGCAGTCGAGGACAAGGACAGCATCTGGTTGCAAACTGATCGGCAGAGCGACAGTTGAGCACGGGCGCCGGGCGTCGGGCTTGGTTATCATGCCGCCACAGCTTTACCGTGAGATCGCCATGCTTCGCCTGCTGAGTCTGCTGCTCCTGCTATTCGTGCTTCCTGCCCACGCCGGCCTGTTCGACAACAAGCCCAGCGCCAGTTTTGGCGGTGCGCTGAACAACAGCAGCGATTTCCTGCCGGTACGCGAAGCCTTTCGACTGAGTCTCGTTGAAGCTACGCCTGAACAGATCACCCTGCGTTTCGTCGCAGCGGAGGGCTACTACCTCTACCGTCATCGTTTCGCCTTCAAGACCGACCAGTCAGGTGTCGTGATCGGTGAGCCGAAGCTGCCCGCCGGCGTGCCCAAGGTCGATGACTATTTCGGTGAGATCGAAGCCTATTACGGCATTGTCGATGTCGAGCTACCGCTGACGAACCCGGACAACCGCCCCTTCGTCCTGCAGGTCTCCTACCAGGGCTGTGCCGATAAAGGCCTGTGCTACCCGCCGGAAACCGAATCGCTCCCCATCGGCGACGTTGCCGGCGCCCCCAGCGGAGCGACCACCGAAGCGTCAGCCAGCCAGCAGGCCAGCGAACGCGACCTCTCCTGGCGCTCCATCGCGCTGTTCTTCCTCGCCGGTCTGGGCCTGACCTTCACCCCCTGCGTGCTGCCGATGTTGCCGATTCTCACCGGCGTCGTGCTGCGCGACCAGCCCGGCGGAATGCGCAGCTTCCTGCTGTCGCTGGCCTACGTGCTGCCAATGGCTGGCGGCTTCGCCCTGCTCGGTGCGCTGATGGGCGTATTCGGCGCCGAGCTGAATCTGCAGGCGCGCCTGCAATCACCCTGGGTGCTTGTACCCTTCGCATTATTCTTCGTCGCCTTCGCCCTGGCCATGTTCGGGCTGTTCGAGCTGCGCCTACCACAGGCACTCAGCAGTCGACTCGACCGTCTTGCCGGCAACGCACGCGGCGGCTCGTTTACCGGAGCGGCGCTGCTCGGTGCCGTGTCCAGTCTGCTGGTATCGCCTTGTGTTTCCGCTCCGCTGGCCGGCGCACTGCTGTACATCAGTGCCAGCGGCGATGCGCTAGGCGGNGGCCTGAAGCTGTTCGCCCTGGGCCTGGGCATGGGCGCACCGCTGGTGCTGTTCGCCACCGGCGGTGGCGCGCTACTGCCCAAGAGCGGCCCATGGATGATCAGCGTGCGCAACGTATTCGGCGTACTGCTGCTCGCCGTCGCCGTCTGGATGCTCGAGCGCGTACTGCCCGGTCCGCTTGCTCTGGCGGCGTGGGGCCTGCTCGCGGCCGGCAGCGCCGTATTTCTCGGCACCCTGGAATTCACCAGCAAGACGCCCAGGCAGAAGCTCGCGCAGCTGATGGGACTGGTATTGCTGGTCTACGCGCTGGCCGCGTGGGTCGGGGCGCTACAGGGCGGCTCCGATCCACTTCGGCCGTTGCCAACCTCCGTGGCCGGATCAGCGCCGGGCAGCATGACCAGTGAAGGCTGGCACACCATTTCCACGCCGGCCGAGCTCGATACCCAACTGGCCGCCGCCCGCGCCGCCGGCCAACCGCTGATGCTCGACTGGTACGCCGACTGGTGCATCAGCTGCAAGGTGATCGAACGCGAGGTGTTCGCCAACCCACAGGTGGCACCGCGGCTGACCGACTATCGTCTGATCCGCTTCGACATCACCGAAAGCAACGCCGCCCAACGCAGNCTGCTGGACCGCTACAANCTGTTCGGCCCCCCGGCCATCCTGTTCTTCGATCGGCGTGGCAATGAGATGTCCGACGTGCGCGTAGTCGGCGAGATAGACGCTCCCGGTTTCAGCGAGCGTCTGGATCGCGCGGCACCTCTGCTCTAGCTCACGTACGCATTTTCGCGGATCGATCCACGACAAGCCGACGATCCTCAGCCCAATGAATCATTGCGGCAATCTTCAGACATAATGCGGGCATTTCCTTCGATCGCGACATGACTGGACAGTCATACCCTGCTTGGGGCATAGTTTTTCCCTTCTCGCGACCAGCCACCTTGACTGATCAGCGCATACAGAAAAACAAGGAATACCGATGGCCACGTTTCTGGTCCTCCACGGGCCGAATCTGAACATGCTCGGCACCCGCGAGCCGGGCGTCTACGGCGCAGTGACGCTGGCGCAGATCAATCAGGATCTGGAGCAGCGTGCCCGAGATCGCGGACATCATCTGCTGCATCTGCAATCCAACGCCGAGTACGAACTGATCGAGCGCATCCATGCCGCACGCAGCGAAGGCGTCGATTTCATCCTGATCAATCCCGCGGCATTCACGCATACCAGCGTCGCATTACGTGACGCGTTGCTGGCCGTGAGCATCCCATTCATCGAAGTGCACCTGTCCAACGTGCACAAGCGTGAACCTTTCCGCCATCACTCCTACTTTTCCGATATCGCGGTGGGTGTGATCTGCGGCCTTGGCGCCAGCGGCTACCGACTGGCCTTGGAGGCCGCCCTGGAACAACTCGCTGCTTCCTGAGGGGCTCGTGCACATGCCGAGCCTTGAAGAAGCGAGCAGCAATGCCCTTTGAACTTACCTGGGAGTCAATGCTTCATGGATATTCGCAAAGTCAAAAAGCTGATCGAACTGCTGGAAGAGTCCGGTATCGACGAACTGGAGATCCACGAGGGTGAAGAGTCGGTACGCATCAGCCGCCACAGCAAGCAGGTAGCGATGCAGCAGCCGATCTACGCTCAGGCTCCGGCTGCACCGGCTCCTGCTCCGGTAGCTGCTGCCGCCCCGGCTGTCGACGCTGCCCCGGCCGCGCCCAAGCTGAACGGCAATGTGGTCCGCTCGCCGATGGTCGGCACCTTCTACCGTGCGTCCTCGCCGGAATCCAAGGCGTTCGTCGAAGTCGGTCAGAGCGTCAAGAAGGGCGACATCCTCTGCATCGTCGAAGCCATGAAGATGATGAACCACATCGAGGCCGAGATCAGCGGCACCATCGAATCCATCCTGGTGGAGAATGGTCAGCCGGTCGAATACGACCAGCCGCTGTTCACCATCGTTTGAACCGCGGAGAGCCAGCGATGTTGGAAAAAGTACTGATCGCCAACCGCGGCGAGATAGCCCTTCGAGTTCTGCGCGCATGCAAGGAACTGGGCATCAAGACCGTGGCTGTGCACTCCACTGCAGACCGTGACCTGATGCACGTGTCGCTGGCCGACGAGTCCGTCTGCATCGGCCCGGCCGCCTCTGCCAAGTCCTACCTGAGCATCCCGGCACTGATTGCCGCTGCCGAAGTCACCGGCGCCGACGGCATTCATCCCGGCTACGGCTTCCTCGCCGAGAACGCCGACTTCGCCGAACAGGTGGAGAAGTCTGGCTTTACCTTCATCGGCCCGACCGCCGACGTTATCCGCCTGATGGGTGACAAGGTGTCCGCCAAGGACGCGATGAAGCAGGCCGGCGTACCGACCGTTCCGGGTTCTGACGGCCCGCTGCCGGAAGACGAGAAAGAAGCGCTGCGGATCGCCCGCGAGGTAGGCTATCCAGTGATCATCAAGGCCGCCGGTGGCGGTGGTGGTCGCGGTATGCGCGTTGTGCACAAGGAAGAGGACCTGATCGCCTCGGCCAAGCTGACCCGCAACGAAGCAGGCGCAGCCTTCGGCAATCCGATGGTTTACCTCGAGAAGTTCCTGACCAATCCGCGCCACGTGGAAATCCAGGTCCTGGCCGACGGCCAGGGCAACGCCATCCACCTCGGCGATCGCGACTGCTCGCTGCAGCGCCGTCACCAGAAGGTGATCGAGGAGGCCCCTGCCCCGCTGATCGACGAAGAAGCCCGCCGCAAGGTGCAGGCCCGCTGCGTCAAGGCGTGCATCGATATCGGCTACCGCGGCGCCGGTACGTTCGAGTTCCTCTATGAAGACGGCAACTTCTACTTCATCGAGATGAACACTCGCGTACAGGTCGAGCATCCGGTTACCGAGATGGTTACCGGCATCGACATCGTCAAGGAGATGCTGCTTATCGGTGGCGGCCAGAAGCTGTCGATCAAGCAGGAAGATGTCGTCATCCGCGGCCATGCCGTCGAATGTCGCATCAACGCCGAAGACCCGCGCACCTTCATGCCCAGCCCGGGCAAGGTCAAGCACTTCCATGCGCCGGGCGGCAACGGTGTTCGCGTTGATTCGCACCTCTACGATGGCTACTCGGTTCCGCCGCACTACGACTCGCTGATCGGCAAGCTGATCACCTTCGGGGCGAACCGCGACGAGGCCATGGGTCGCATGCGCAACGCGCTGGACGAGTTGATCGTCGACGGCATCAAGACCAACGCCCCGCTGCACCGCGACCTGGTGCGCGACGAAGGCTTCTGCAAGGGCGGCGTGAACATCCATTACCTGGAGAAAAAACTGGGCATGGATAAGCACTGAGCCACGCTCGGCGCTGTACTGCAGAGGCCGCCTTCGGGCGGCCTCTGTCGTTTCTGTCAGGCGGATATCTAGTCCACGCTGGCCGCCCAACGCCCCCTCCAGTAAGCTTGCCGGCTTTTCCCGCGACCCCACTCGAGAGGCCTCCATGTCCTGGCTGCAGATCCGACTCGCCATCACCCCCGATCAGGCCGAAGCGCTGGAAGACCAGCTGCTGGATCTGGGCGCGGTTTCCGTGACCTTCATGGACGCCGAGGATCAGCCGATCTTCGAGCCGGATCTCAACACCACTCCGCTGTGGTCGCACACGCACCTGTTGGCATTGTTCGAAGCCGACACCGACCCGGACTCCCTGCTCGCCCACCTGCAGCTGCTGCGCGGCGGCGAGCTGCCCGAGCACCAGGTCGAAGTGATCGAAGACCAGGACTGGGAGCGCAGCTGGATGGACAACTTCCAGCCGATGCGCTTCGGCCGCCGCCTGTGGATCGTCCCCAGCTGGCACGCGGCGCCGGAGCCCGACGCGGTCAACCTGCTGCTGGATCCTGGCCTGGCGTTCGGTACCGGCACCCACCCCACTACCGCACTCTGTCTCGAGTGGCTGGATGCCCAGCCTCTGCAGGGCCAGTCCCTGCTGGATTTTGGCTGCGGCTCGGGCATCCTGGCGATCGCCGGCCTGTTGCTGGGCGCCGAGCATGCCGTCGGCACCGACATCGATACCCAGGCGCTGGACGCTTCACGCGACAACGCCGAGCGCAACGGCATCGCCGCAGAGCGTTTCGCGCTCCACCTGCCTGAACAGCTGCCGGAAAAGGCTGCCGACGTGGTGGTCGCCAACATCCTTGCCGGCCCGCTGGTTTCGCTGGCGCCGCGCATCACCGCACTGGTCAAGCCCGGCGGCCGCCTGGCACTGTCCGGCATCCTAGCCGAACAGGCCGAGGAGGTGCGCGCCGCCTACAGCGATGCATTCGAGCTCGACCCAACCGCCGACAAAGATGGCTGGGTACGCATCAGCGGCGTCCGACGTGCCTGAGCAGCGCCTTGCGACCTCGCCCGCACACTTGCACAACAGGCGCCGCAGCCCCTGCCGCTGCGCGACTGGCATACGCTAGACTAGCCGGCACCTTCGCGCGGAAAGACGCATGACCAGCTTCATCACCCAGTGCCCCAACTGCAGCACCCGCTTTCGCGTCGCCCGCAGCCAGTTGCGCGCGGCCCGCGGCGCAGTGCGTTGCGGCGCCTGCATGGAAGTCTTCAACGCCGCCCATCATCTGCTGCGCGATGAGCTGGACCCGACGCAACCACTGACAACTCCCGTCGACAAGTCGATCCAGACGCAGGCTACCGAGCATCCCAGGGCTACCATGCCGGCGCCAACCGCCAAGGCCGATGAAACGCTGTGGATTCATGATGACCTGGACCTGGACAGCCTCGACCTGGACGAAGAGCTGGCCAAACTGGAGCGGCAGGAGCGCGAATTGTCTCGCGACCTGCTCAGCCTCGAAGCCAACGGCGCCGCGGCAACCAGGCCTCGCGATCCGCTACCGGAGATATCCTCCTCGCAGGACGAAAGCTGGGCCGATATCCTGCTGAACGCCGAACAAGGCGTCACGCAGTCGCCGGCGAGCCCGAGCGATGAGGTGGTCAGCTTCACCCCGGTCACCTCGGAGTCTCCGCAACCGCTGAGCCCATTGGCAGCCAGTCCCACGCCGCTCGCGATCGCCGAGGCCCAGCAGGCGCACGACGAAAGGGTCGAACCTGAACTGGCAACACCTTCGGCTACCGAACAGCTCGCCCCTGTCGTCGATCCTGCAGCGCCACGCCGCGAGCCCGACCTGCGCGACGAGCCGCTGTTCGAGCTCGACGATGAGCCACTGCAACTGGACTGGCAGGAAGCGAAGAAACCCTGGGGACGCTGGCTCGGCTGGAGCGTCCTGAACCTGTTGGCACTGCTTGCGCTGGGTGCCCAGTACGTTGCCTACAACTACGACGAGCTGTCGAGGCAGCCCCAGTATCGCAGCTGGTTCGAGCGTATCTGCCCGACCGTTGGCTGCGAACTGCCGGCCCTGGTCGACATGGCCAGATCAAGAGCAGCAACCTGGTCGTGCGCAGCCATCCCGAGTTCACCGGCGCGCTGGTCGTCGACGCGATCCTCTACAACCGCGCGGCCTTTGCACAGCCGTTTCCGCTATTGGAAATCCGCTTTGCCGACCTCAACGGCAAACTGATCGCCAGCCGCAGTTTCAAGCCCAGCGAATATCTTTCTGGAGAACTGGCAGGACAGGCCCAGATGCCACCGCAGGTTCCCATCCATATCGCCCTGGATATCCTCGACCCGGGCGCAAAGGCNGTTAANTACAGCCTGAGNTTCCATTCGCCCAAATANCGANGAGCTTGCAGTTCAGACTGCCGCCGCCGGCGCTCATCGCGCGGGCGGTGGGCGNGTCCAAACTCCCGGCGATAAGGCGACCACTGTTCAGAATTTGTTCAAAACAGCCTTTAACCCGTCATGCGTAGCGGGTATTATGCCCACCCTTTTTTGCAGTCCCGATCTACCTAACAAGCAGGCCCCAAGCAGGGAATCTTCATGTCAGCGGTACGCATCGGCCCTTACACCTTGACCAATCGATTGATCCTCGCGCCCATGGCCGGCGTGACCGATCAGCCGTTCCGCCAGTTGTGCCGCCGCTTCGGCGCGGCCCTGGTGGTCTCGGAAATGCTCACCAGCGATGTGCGTCTGTGGAACAGTCGCAAATCTCGCCTGCGCATTCCCCATGCGGACGAGCCCGAGCCCCGCTCAGTGCAGATCGCCGGTGGCGACCCGCAGATGCTGGCCGAGGCGGCGCAGCGCAATGTGGAGCTGGGGGCGCAGATCATCGACATCAACATGGGCTGCCCGGCGAAGAAGGTCTGCAACAAGGCCGCCGGCTCGGCGTTGATGCGTGACGAGAAGCTGGTCGCGGATATCCTCGAAGCCGTGGTCGGCGCCGTGACCGTTCCGGTGACGTTGAAGATTCGCACCGGCTGGGATCGGCAGAACAAGAACGGCCTGACCGTCGCGCGTATCGCCGAGCAATCGGGCATCGCAGCACTTGCCGTTCACGGCCGCACCCGCGCCGACCTGTACACCGGCGAAGCCGAGTACGACACCATCGCCGCCATCAAGCAGGCGGTGTCGATTCCGGTGTTCGCCAATGGCGATATCGATTCGCCGCACAAGGCGGCCCAGGTACTACAGGCAACCGGAGCGGACGGCCTGTTGATCGGACGTGCGGCGCAGGGTCGCCCGTGGATCTTTCGCGAAGTGGAGCATTATCTGCGCACCGGCGAGCTGCTCGCGGCGCCGACGCTGGACGAAGTTGAAAGCACCCTGCTGGAGCATGTGCAGGCGCTGCATGAATTCTATGGCGAGGTGATGGGAGTCCGTATCGCCCGCAAGCACGCGGGTTGGTATCTCGCAACACTGCCGGGCGCGCGGGACTTCCGCGCCCGTTTCAATCATCTGGAAGACAGGGATGCACAGGCCTTCAGCATTCAGCAGTTCTTTGCCGAACAACGCTCAGGGCCTGGCTCGGTGGATGGAACAGAGGTGGCCGCATGACGCTGTTGAATGAAACATTGGTAAGTGGAACAACATCCGTGAGTGACAACGTGAACCTCAAGCAGCACCTGAACACGCCGAGCGAAGCGGGGCAGACGCTGCGAGGCAGCGTCGAGAAAGCGCTGCACAATTATTTCGCCCGCCTCGAAGGTGCAGACGTCACGGACGTTTACAACCTCGTACTCTCCGAAGTGGAAGCGCCGTTGCTGGAAACCGTGATGCACTACGTCAAGGGTAACCAGACCAAGGCTTCCGAGCTGCTGGGCCTGAACCGCGGCACCCTGCGCAAGAAACTCAAACAGTACGACCTGCTCTGACGCGGCAGCTGGCAGGCGCGGCTGTCCGCACCTGCCGCCTTCGCGGACTCAAGCCTGTAGCCTCTAGGAAACGTCAATGACCGACCAAACCACCCGCCTTCCCGTGCGCCGCGCGCTGATCAGCGTGTCCGACAAGACCGGCGTCGTCGACTTCGCCCGCGACCTCGAAGCCCTCGGCGTCGAGATCCTCTCCACCGGCGGCACCTTCAAGCTGCTGCGTGACAACGGCATTGCTGCTGTCGAAGTGGCCGACTACACCGGCTTCCCGGAGATGATGGACGGCCGGGTGAAAACTCTGCA
>JGI25321J50212_10002038_pt1 | contig 15834 bp, 13 predicted proteins | sample AutmiccommuBRH23_FD_50212 | JGI IMG/M metagenome (IMG submission 50212)
AATCTATTAAAACTATGGGCTAGTCCTCACAATTGTAGTTTTTTTAACGCCTTCATTAGTAAAATTGGTTTATTTTTGAATATCCTATTAAGTCGATAGGTTTATCGAATTTCAANCAACCACCTGACAAGGTTCAGGCAAATGAAACTGAAATCTCAAACTCCCTCTCCCGGGGAGCAGGCAGAAAAAATTAAGATCTGGACAGTATGCGATTATCTGAAGAACAAATTCGGGCACTGAATGCGCAATTAAAGGGAATCCCACCGGAAGAAATCATCTCCTGGGCCGTATCATACGCCAAGAAGGCAGTAGTTACTACAAATTTCAGGCCCTATGAGGTAGCTATCCTGCATGCGGTTACCGATGTTAAACGGGATATTCCCGTAATCTGGTGCGACACCGGTTACAATACCCCCAATACCTACCGCCATGCGGAAGAACTTATTTCCAGGCTGGATNTGAATATTAAATTATATGTGCCCAGGCAGACTTCTGCACACAGGGATGTGGTGATGGGCATACCCGATATAGACGACCCGCGGCATGCAGAGTTTACCGAACAGGTTAAACTGGAACCTTTCCGCAGGGCCATGGCAGAGCACCAGCCGGATGTTTGGTTTACTAACCTTCGCAAGGGGCAAACCGCCCTGCGCGACAAACTCGATATCTTAAGTATCGGGAGTAACGGTGTGCTGAAGGTTAGCCCCTTCTATCACTGGAGTGATGCACAACTCGACGTATACCTTAAACAACTGGGACTCCCCAACGAACACAAGTATTTCGATCCCACCAAAGTACTGGAGAATAGGGAATGCGGCCTTCATACCTGAGAAATCAGGGTTGATAGCTGCTATCCGGAATGAATTTATTTAAAACCTATTGAACAGATAGGAAAAATAGGAAAATATGCTAAGCTTTAGGACAGAAATTGAGAATCCCGTAGTTGCCAAAGACATTATTGATCTGGAGCGCAAAATCCGCCAGTTCAGGGACGGCAAGCTCGATGAAGAAAAATTCCGCAGCCTGCGACTGGCGCGCGGGATCTACGGTCAACGGCAAGAAGGCGTTCAAATGGTACGGATTAAACTTCCCTACGGCAAGGTAACGGCTCACCAGTTACGCAGGATTTCCGATGTGGCCGACGAGTATTCAACAGGACGCCTGCATATTACCACAAGGCAGGACATACAAATACATTATGTAGACCTGGCACGAACCCCAGAACTCTGGGCGGAACTGGAAAAGGATGAGGTAACCATCCGGGAGGCATGCGGGAACACCGTCAGGAATGTTACTGCCAGCGAAACGGCCGGGATAGACGTCAATGAACCCTTTGATGTTTCACCCTATGCCCATGGCCTTTTTCAATATTTCCTCCGGAACCCTATAGGGCAGGAGATGGGCCGTAAGTTTAAGGTGTCGTTCTCGGCAAGTGATGAGGATTCAGGCCTGTCCTATATGCACGACCTCGGCTTTATTGCCAAAATCAAGGACGGCGTTAGGGGTTTTAAAGTGATGATAGGCGGTGGCCTCGGTTCCCAGCCAAGGCATGCCGATGAACTTTATTCCTTCCTGCCCGCCGACCAGATTATCCCTTTGATGGATGGCGTAATCCGGGTATTCGACCGCCACGGCGAGCGCAAAAGCCGGGCAAAGGCACGGATGAAATTCCTTTTAAAGGACCTGGAACTGGAAGGCTTTAAAAAATTACTGGAAGCAGAAAAACTGGCTGTGCCTTATGAATCATATGCCATTGATGCAGAAGCCTACCCCAAGGTTAGAGTTTCGCAACAGGAACCGCCGGCGGTATCTCTTGCCGATATGAAGGCATACGAACAATGGAAAGCCACCAACCTGGTTGCCCAGAAGCAACAGGGGTATGTTGCCATTGGCGTTAAGGTTATGCTGGGCGATTTCTATACCGACAAAGCAAGGCAGCTAGCAGACCTGGTTGAAAAATATGCTGCGGGGGAGGTACGGCTTACCCTGCGGCAGAATATCCTGATCCCTTTTGTAAAGGAGTCGCACCTTCCTTACTTCTACAGTGTCCTCGAAAATCTGGGCTTGGCGGAAGCCGGATACAATAAGGCCCTGGATATCACGGCCTGCCCGGGTACCGATACCTGTAACCTGGGGATAGCCAGCAGTACCGGTATCGCGGTGGAACTGGAGCGGGTGCTTAAAGCGGAATACCCGCAATACATCAATAATGCCGATGTGGTTATCAAAATCAGCGGTTGTATGAATGCCTGCGGGCAGCACAATATGGCCCATATCGGTTTCCAGGGGATGTCTGTCAGGGCCAAAGACAAACGTGTGGCCCCGGCCCTGCAGGTTTTGCTTGGCGGAGGCAACCGGGGTAACGGGCAGGGCGTGTTTGCAGACAAGGTAGTGAAAATCCCGTCCCGGCGTGGTCCCCAGGCCCTCCGCCTCATCCTTGATGACTACGAGGCCAACGGTAAGGGGCTTCCCTATGAAGAGTACTATGCTGAAAAGGGACAGCTGTACTTTTATGAATTCCTGAAAACCCTGACAGATGTAGACAACCTGACCGATGAGGATTTTATAGACTGGGGCAACACCGAACGTTATGAAAAGGCCATCGGCATAGGCGAATGCGCCGGGGTGGTGATCGATCTGGTAGCGACCCTGCTTTTTGAAAGCGAGGAAAAAATGGAAAACGCACAAATTGCCCTGGATGAGGGCAAATGGGCAGCCAGCATATACCATTCTTATTCGTCTATGGTAAATTCCGCCAAGGCGCTGCTCACGGCTGAAGATGCCAAAACCAACACCCATGCCGGGATTATCAGCGATTTCCAGCAGCATTTTGTGGAAAGCGGTAAAATAAATCTGGAGGTATCTTTTGAGGAGATGGTTTTGCAACTTAAAAATAATGCCCCAACCGGTGCTTTTGCCTCCTCCTACCTTGAGGAAGCCAGGAAGTTCCATGACAAGGCAGAAAGTTACAGGAAAAGGGAACTGATTGAAGCCTGATAAAATGGATAGTCCAATCGACATACCATCAACCTTAAAACGCGGCCCGGTGACCCCACGGCTTACTGTAATTGGCGCGGGTCCGGGCGATGTGGATCTGATCACCCTCAAGGCTGTAAAAGCCCTGGGCGAGGCCAGCGTAGTACTGTATGATGCCCTTGTTGATCCGGTATTGCTTGCCTATGCGCACGGGGCAGAACATATTTTCGTTGGAAAAAGGAAAGGCTGTTATGCCTATCAGCAGGAACAAATAAATGAATTGATTGTAAGCAGGGCGTTCAGCCACGGGCATGTGGTACGCCTTAAAGGCGGCGACCCCTTTGTTTTTGGGAGGGGTGCCGAGGAAATGGAATATGCGGCCGCACACGGCCTGGCAGTCGGCATGGTTCCCGGGATTTCGTCCTGTATTTCCGTGCCTGCTTCCCAGAATATCCCCGTTACCAAACGGGGGGCTGCCGAAAGTTTCTGGGTGATTACCGGGACTACCCGCAACCATGAACTCTCAGCCGATATACCGCTCGCAGCAAGGTCAGGCGCCACCGTGGTCATCCTGATGGGGATGTCTAAATTACCAGAAATAGCAACCATCTTCTGCAATGAAGGTAAAGGGGAGTTGCCCGTCGCCATCATTCAAAACGGAACACGTGCTGATGAGAAAATCGGAGTTGGCACTATCAATACCATGGTTGCCATGGTGCAGGAAAAACAATTATCCAACCCGGCCATTATCGTTATCGGGGAAGTGGTGGCCCACAGGGAACAGTTGTTGCAGGTAGGGCAGCAAATAGCAAAGGAAACGGCATCATGAAAGAACGCAATAATCTATACCCGGTATTTCTGAAAGTTGGCAGCTTGCATATCCTTATTGTAGGGGGCGGGAACGTGGCGGAGGAAAAGCTCCGGTTTTTAACGAAGTCGAGCCCCGATGCCGTAGTAAGCATGGTGGCACCGANGTTCAGGGAGGAAACCCTGAAGCTTGCCCGTAAATTTAATGTAGAATGCATAGTGGACAGCTACGATACACGGTANTTGCAGGGTAAACACATGGTGATCGCAACCACAGACAGCCCCGAAGTGAACATCCGTGTATACAACGATTGCAGGGAACGGGATAAACTGGTGAATGTAGCCGATAACCCGCCATACTGCGATTTCTATATGGGGGGCATTGTAACGAAAGGCAATGTGAAGGTAGCTATTTCCACCAACGGGAAATCGCCTACCACCGCCAAGCGCCTCCGGCAGTTTTTTGAAGAGGTTTTGCCGGAAGATCTGGATCAGATGGTGCAAAACCTGAATGCCTACAGGGACACCCTTAAGGGCGATTTTGAGTATAAAGTCAATAAAATGAACGAGGTGACCAGGACCCTGGTCGGGAAAAATAACTAAATAACCGGGAAGTATGGGCTGCCAGAAGGCGACTCCCTAAAATGCAGTAAGAATACAAAAGAAAGAACATGATCAAAACAGATATCATTATCATTGGCGCCGGTCCTACCGGCCTGTTTACGGTATTTGAGGCAGGATTGCTGAAAATGAAGACCCACCTGATTGATGCACTGCCGCAACCGGGTGGCCAATGTTCGGAAATTTACCCGAAGAAACCCATATACGACATCCCTGCCTACCCGGAGATCCTTGCCGGCGACCTGGTACAAAGGCTCATGGAGCAGATCAAACCATTCAGCCCAGGTTTTACATTGGGCGAAAGGGCGGAAACACTGCAGAAACTGGAGGATGGTTCCTTTGTGGTAACCACGAATAAAGGGACGGCACACCAAGCTCCGGTGGTGGTCATTGCCGGGGGGCTTGGTTCTTTTGAGCCCAGGAAACCCCCAATTGCCAATATCCAGGACTTTGAGGATAAGGGGGTAGCTTATATGGTCAGGGATCCTGAAGTTTTCAGGAATAAAAAGGTCGTAATAGCCGGAGGAGGTGATTCTGCCCTGGACTGGTCTATCTTTCTGGCCGATATTGCCGCCGAGGTTACCCTGGTTCACCGGAGGAACGAGTTCCGCGGCGCCCTGGATTCTGTTGAAAAGGCCTCCGAACTGGCTAAACTTGGCAAGATCAGGCTTATCACAGAAGCGGAGATCACCAAACTGTATGGCGATGAGCACCTCGAAGCCGTGGTGGTAGAGCATAACGATCCCACCAAAGGGGAGACCTACCTGGAAACCGATTACTTTATCCCCCTGTTCGGGCTGTCGCCCAAGTTGGGTCCAATAGGCGACTGGGGCCTGGAAATAGAAAAGAATGCCATCAAAGTAAATAATGCATATGACTACCAGACCAATATCCCCGGAGTGTATGCAATTGGCGACGTAAATACCTATCCCGGCAAGCTGAAACTCATCCTTTCGGGCTTCCACGAAGCTGCTGTAATGTGCCAGAGTGCCTACCAGCTGGTTAATCCCGGCAAGCGCTATGTTATGAAGTACACCACTGTTGGCGGGGTAACAGGTTTTGATGGCTCTAAAAAGGAGGCTCAGAAAGAGGTAATCCAAAGTATTACGGTTTAGGGTATTTTAATTTGCAATTAGCAGAGAACCTTTCGGTCCTTCCCGGCAGAAAGGTTTTTCTTTTTAAGGCCCGGCCTTTAAAAAAAGGTGGAAACACTTGCTTTTATCTGCCCTGTGCCGTTTCTTTGCACGAGTTCATTACCACATTGAAGATGTTATCAAGAAAGGTGGAGGGAATAGACCCGGTGAAACCTTAGCAACCCTTTAACTTTAAAGAAGGTGCTACATTCTATCTTATTGCCGGAGGCCGATAAATTGCCGGAAGCCATAAGAATAGATAACACAAGAAGGAATTTCTTTCCGCGCCTTCCCTTACTTGATACGTTTTTACCGAATGAATGACTCAATTAACTTAAAGATATGAGCCGGTTAACAGATCTATTGAAGGAAAGGATACTTGTGCTGGATGGTGCTATGGGCACCATGTTGCAGCGTTATAAATTCAGCGAAGCGGACTTCCGGGGCGAAAGATTCCGGGATTGGCCAATGCCATTGCAGGGCAACAATGACCTGTTGTCGCTGACGCAGCCCCGGGCAATAGCCGAAATACACCGTAAGTACCTTGAGGCAGGTGCGGATATCCTCGAAACCAATACCTTTTCCTCCACCAGGATCGGCATGGCAGATTATGGCATGGAAGAGCTGGTATACGACCTTAACTATGAGTCGGCACGGATTGCGGTGGAGGTCGCAAGGGAATTTTCTGCCCGTGAACCTGATAAACCCCGTTTCGTTGCGGGCAGCATAGGCCCGACCAATAAAACGGCCAGCATGTCGCCCGATGTTAACGACCCCGGTTTCAGGGCTGTTTCCTTCGATGACCTGCGTGCGGCTTACCGGGAGCAGGTGGAGGCACTGATAGACGGGGGAGTGGATATCCTGCTGGTAGAGACCATCTTTGACACCCTTAACGCAAAGGCAGCCCTCTTCGCTATAGAGGAGGTTAAGGAAGAGCGTAAACTGGAGGTGCCTGTAATGGTAAGCGGGACCATAACCGATGCCTCGGGAAGGACGCTTTCCGGGCAGACCGCTGAGGCCTTCCTTATTTCGGTTTCACATATCCCTATGCTGTCGGTTGGCTTTAATTGCGCTTTGGGAGCCAGTCAACTGACCCCCTATCTGGAAGTACTTTCGGCTANGACGGAGGCGGCCGTTTCAGCCCATCCCAACGCGGGGCTTCCGAACGCCTTTGGCGAGTACGACCAGTCACCTGAAGAAATGGCCGGCCANATCACCGAATACCTGGAAAAAGGATTGATAAATATCGTCGGTGGNTGTTGTGGCACCACCCCGGAACACATCCGTGCCCTCGCCAGGCTNGTAAAAGACTATAAACCGAGAAGATTTGAAGTTCCCCAACCTAGCGGGATCTACAGCATATGACAGCAGACCTAACAGGCATTCAGGCGGAAACAGCGAAGAAAGATGCTATCCGGCCCCTTAAACTTTCAGGCCTCGAACCCCTTGTAATCACCCCGGAAAGCAATTTCGTAAATGTGGGGGAGCGCACCAATGTGGCCGGATCCCGCCAGTTTCTAAGGTTAATAAAGGAAGGTAATTTTGAAGCTGCCCTGGAGATTGCCAGGCACCAGGTGGAAGGCGGGGCACAGATCATAGATATCAACATGGATGATGGCCTGATCGACGGCAAGGAAGCCATGGTGAAATTCCTTCAGCTGGTGGTTGCCGAGCCTGATATAGCCAGGGTGCCTATCATGATCGACAGCTCCAAATGGGAGATCATCGAGGCCGGGCTCGCTGTGGTGCAGGGTAAATGCGTGGTAAATTCAATCAGCCTTAAGGAAGGGGAAGCAGAATTTATCAGGCAGGCCAGGCTGATCCGCCGTTTCGGGGCTGCGGTTATCGTGATGGCCTTTGATGAAACAGGCCAGGCAGACAATTACCAGAGGCGGATTGAAATCGCGAAACGTTCCTACGATCTCCTGGTAAATCAAGTAAAGTTCCCACCGGAAGACATTATTTTTGACCTCAATGTTTTTCCGGTAGCCACGGGGATGGATGAGCATAAACGGAATGCCCTCGATTTTATTGAGGCCACGGCCTGGGTCAGGAAAAACCTCCCGCATTGCAGTGTCAGCGGGGGGGTGAGTAATGTTTCCTTCAGTTTCAGGGGAAACGATCCCGTTCGCGAGGCCATGCATTCGGTATTCCTATACCATGCTATCAAGGCAGGGATGAATATAGGGATCGTGAACCCGGCCTTGCTGACGGTTTATGACGACATCCCCGCTGATTTACTGGCACATGTGGAAGACGTTATCCTCAATCGGCGGGAAGACGCAACGGAACGATTGTTGAATTTTGCCGAGTCGGTCGTAGGGCAGGCAAGGGAAAACAAAGCCGACCTTTCCTGGAGGCAGGATCCCCTTCAGGATCGCATCACCAGGGCCCTGGTAAAGGGAATCGACCAGTTTATTGAAGAGGATGTGGAGGAAGCACGCCTCAGTACGGCCCGTCCGATTGAGGTGATCGAAGGGCACCTCATGACAGGGATGAACGTGGTGGGCGACTTGTTCGGGAGCGGAAAGATGTTCCTGCCCCAGGTGGTTAAGTCGGCCAGGGTCATGAAAAAAGCAGTGGCCTACCTGTTGCCCTTTATAGAGGAAGAGAAGAAACTCAGGCCCGAGTTGCAGTCGGCCAGGCAAAATGCCGGGAAGATCCTCCTGGCCACGGTTAAAGGCGATGTACACGATATAGGGAAGAACATTGTAAGCGTGGTTCTGGCCTGCAACAATTATGAAATTATAGACCTGGGGGTGATGGTGCCCCCGGAAAAAATCATTCAGCGGGCCAGGGAAGAAGCGGTAGATATTATTGGCCTCAGTGGCCTCATCACCCCTTCCCTTGACGAAATGGTCTTCCTTGCGAAGGAAATGGAGCGGCAATCATTTGGCATCCCCCTGCTTATTGGCGGCGCCACAACGAGTAAGGCGCATACGGCGGTTAAAATCGACCCCCAGTACAGCGCTGCAGTGGTACATGTGAACGATGCCTCCAGGGCGGTTACCGTTGTGGGCGACCTGCTGCAGGAAGAAAGTTCGGGCCGTTATAAGCAGGCCTTGAAAACCGATTATGAAGATTTCCGGCAGCAGTTCCTTAAAAGGGGGAAGCTAAAGGAATACCGCAGCCTGGAAGACGCAAGGAAGAATAAATACAGGATTGCATGGCAGGCATCGGATTTATCCGCTCCAAAAACCCCTGGAATCCGGGTTATTGAGGATTTTGACCTGCAGCAGTTAAGGGATTTTATAGACTGGAGCCCTTTTTTCCGCAGCTGGGACCTTCATGGAAAGTTCCCGGAAATCCTGGAAGACGAAGTGGTAGGCGCCCAGGCAAGGGAATTGTTCGCGGACGCCAGGCAGATGCTGGACAAATTGATTCATGAGAAACTGCTCAAAGCAAGAGCTGTGTTCGGGATATTCCCGGCCAACAGCTTTCATGACGACGATATTGAGGTGCAGGGACCAGATGCAACCTACATTTTCAGGACGCTTCGCCAGCAGCTGAAAAAGCGCGACGGGGTGCCGAATATCGCACTTGCCGATTTCATAGCTCCGGCAACAACAGGCTTACAGGACCATATTGGCTGTTTCTGCGTGAGTACAGGGTTTGGAACGGAGGAACTGGCAGGGGAATACGAGAAAAAGCTCGACGATTACAACGCCATCATGGTAAAAGCCCTGTCGGACAGGCTGGCGGAGGCCTTTGCAGAATTCCTTCACCGGGAGGTGAGAAAGCAGTACTGGGGGTATGCCTCCGGGGAAGAACTCAGCAATGAGGCCCTGATAGGGGAAGCCTATCGCGGGATCCGCCCGGCTCCGGGATACCCCGCCTGCCCNGACCATCTCGAGAAGCGAACCATCTGGGAACTGCTGGGGGTGAAGGAACGCATAGGCGTGGAACTTACAGACAGCCTGGCCATGTGGCCTGCGTCGAGCGTAAGTGGCTACTATTTTGCACACCCGGAGGCGAAATATTTTGGCCTGGGCAAGATCAGGGAAGACCAGCTGCAGGATTACGCACGCCGCAAGGGAATGCCCCTGGAAGAAGCCCGGAAATGGCTGGCTCCGAATCTGGCTGATGACTAACTGTTAATGGTTGAGGGAAACTGCTGATTAAGGCAGGATGCCGTATGCAGGCCTGAACAATGAGCAGCCATCTACGGCCAATATATCATATTAAATGAAAGTAACCGAACACATAAAAAATGCCAGGGGGAAAACCCTGTTTTCCTTTGAGATCATCCCGCCGGTAAAGGGCCGGAGTATCCAGGAATTGTACGACAATATCGACCCGCTGATGGAATTCAACCCGCCCTTCATCGATGTAACCACTTCCAGGGAGGAGTATGTCTATATCGACAGGGATGGGCTTTTAGACAAAAAACTTACCCGCATGAGGCCGGGGACTGTTGGTATCTGTGCTTCCATAAAGCATAAGTACCAGGTTGATACCATTCCCCATGTCCTGTGCGGGGGCTTTACAAGGGAAGAAACGGAGTACCTGCTGGTGGATTGCCATTACCTCGGGATAGATAATATAATGGCGCTGCGGGGCGATGCCATGAAGGAGGAAAAGTACTTTACCCCCACCCAGGGCGGGCATGCCTATGCGACAGACCTGGTAAGGCAGATAAAACGACTGAATTGCGGAGAGTACCTGCATGAAGTTGTGGAAACCGACCACTGTTCGGATTTCTGTATAGGGGTGGCCGGATATCCGGAAAAGCATATGGAGGCCCCTTCATTGCAAACTGACCTGAAATGGCTGAAGAAGAAAGTCGACCTGGGTGCTGATTACGTGGTTACCCAGATGTTCTTCGACAACAAGAAATATTTTGATTTTGTGGAGGCGGCACGCCGGATCGGGATCGACGTGCCAATCATTCCCGGCATCAAGCCCATTGCGGTGAAGCGGCACCTGCAATTGCTGCCGCAGGTTTTTCGGATCGACCTGCCCCAGGAGCTTATAGACGCCGTTGAAGATTGCAGGGATAACCAGGAGGTGAGACAGGTGGGTATCGAATGGGCGATCAGCCAGTCAAAGGAACTGAAAGCAGCGGGGGTCCCTGTTTTGCATTATTATTCCATGGGGAAATCCGATAATATCAAAGCTATCGCAAAGGCAGTTTTTTAGTGGCTGCTTACCGGAGACTAACCGCAAGCGGTTTTTTCCTACTTTTACGCCCGATGAAATTCCGCATGCATCTTATCGGGCTGCTCAGTTGTTTTTGGGGAATAGCCCAGGATGGTGACTCAACCAGGAAATATACCATGGATATCAGCAATTTCTATGGTTCCATCGTGTTGCACAATACGGATATCTCCCATTTGATCAGCGAGCATCCCTCCGGGGTCATCCTTGCCTGGAACAGGAAAACTTTCGGGGATGAGGCCTGGGAAGCGGCTTATAATTACCCGGACCTTGGCTATTCTTTCGTTTACCAGGATTTTAAAACCCAAACCCTGGGTGAAAATTTCGGGCTGTATGCCCACTATAATTTCTATTTCCTCCGCCGTAAAATGCAGTTTCGTATCGGGCAGGGCATCGCATATAATACGAACCCATACGACAAGACAATTAATTTCAGGAACAACGCCTTTGGTTCCCATCTGCTGAGCAGCACTTACCTGATGCTCAACTACCACAGGGAACAGCTCGTGGAAGGTTTGGGCTTTAAGGCCGGAATTTCCCTGGTACATTATTCCAACGCAAATTTCAAGGCCCCTAATACCTCCACCAATACCTTTGCATTCAATGCAGGGCTGGTGTATAATCTGGACGGGGCGGAGAAAACGGATTACCGGAACCCGGAGCTCACCGAATTTGGGCACCAGCCACTGCGGTACAACCTCGCTTTCAGGTTTGGGCTGAATGAGAGCGATGTGGTAAATTCCGGCCAGTTTCCTTTTTATATTGTTTCAGCCTATGTGGACAAGCGTTTGGGAAGGAAAAGTGCCCTGCAGCTGGGGGCCGACCTGTTTTTTTCCAACTTTCTCAAGGAACTGATAGCGTTCCAGTCGGTTTCCTTTCCGGAATTGCAGGTCGCTGCAGACACGGATTACAAAAGGCTGGGGGTATTCGCCGGTCATGAATTGTTTATCAATAAGATGAGTATTGTCACCCAGCTGGGATATTATATCTACTACCCTTTTGATTTTGAAGGCAGGGTCTATAACCGTATCGGGTTAAAGCGCTATTTCGGGGAGAAGTGGTTCGGTGCTATCACCCTGAAATCCCATGCCGCCAAGGCAGAAGCCGTGGAGTTTGGACTGGGGGTGAGGCTTTGAGGCAAAGCCAAATGAAAGTACGAGGTACGAGGTACGAAGTACGAAGTAAAGTAGGCAGTGCGCAGTAGGCAGTGGGCAGTAGGCAGTAGCAGTTGGCCGGGGAAATAAAAACCCAATAACTNGAAGCCCAGGTTTTGAAAATTTGAACAGACCTTGAACATTGAACATTAGACCAACGCGCCTGCTTGATTATTGCAGTGAAAAGGACTAATTTGAATTGGGGAGGGGTTACGATGCCCCTTAACAGTAGGCAGTGGCAGTTGGCAGGGGGTGGTTGATGTGTTGATTCGTTGATTTGTTGATTTGTAGAGAAGATTGTGACCTGAAGGAAGGGACTGATATTTATTTACAAATACACCAAAGGGAAGTACAAAGTTTGCGGTACTAACCTTGATTAAATTCAAACACGGAACCCCGAATCCAGGTACACGGAACCCTGAACACGGAACGCGGAACAGAGTTGGCAGTTGGCAGTCCGCAGTTGGCAGATGATCCATCCTTGAACATTGAACCTTGAACATTGAACCCCGGTACCCGGTACCCGGAACTTAAATTGAACTTGAACTTGAATTTGAACTTGATCTTATATTTGGCTTCACTTTTAGTGCTGCTGTCTGCATGCAGCGGGGAAAATGCCCCTGATTGCCTGCAAACCGCCGGGGATTTAGTGCGGGAGGAACTGGTAACTGATGATTTCGATAGGATAACCGTATATGAAAATGTGCGGGCGGTGATAAAACATGGCCCGGATTTCAGGCTCGAAGTGGAAACCGGATCCAATTTAAGGAGCGATGTTTCCGCCCTGGTTCGCGATGGCCGTCTGGAGTTGCGCAATAGCAATTCCTGCAACCTTTTCCGCGATTACGGGCTTACGACTTTTTATATCACCGCTCCCGACCTGAAGGAGATCCGCAGCAGTACTGGCCTTCCTATAGAGAGCGATGGGATACTGCCTTTTGAAGAGCTGCAGCTGCAATCCGAAAGTTTCAGCAACCCAGAGACCCCCACCACGGACGGGTCCTTTAACCTAACACTCAATTCCGGAACCATCAGCGTTGTAACAAATGGGATCGCCTATTTTGAGCTGAGCGGGAACACGGAGAACCTGGTCCTGAACATCGCAGCAGGGGATTCCCGGATTGATGCCTCCGGATTGCAGGCACGGAATGTGGCGGTAAACCACCGCGGGAGCAACGATATGCTCGTATCTCCCGCCCTTGCCTTACGCGGCCAGATCCGGGGGACAGGCGATGTGGTAAGCTTTAACCGGCCCGATACCGTGGAAGTGGAAATCCTTTATAAAGGCAGGTTGTTATTCCGCGATTGATTCATTACCGGCCTGAAGCCAGCTGCCATATTGATCATGCTGCCGTTTTCCGGAATTAGCCGGTTTGCCTACCTTAGTTCCAATGAACATCAAGTGGTTAAAATACCTTGCAGTGGCGGACAACCGCCTGCATCAGGCTGTAACGGATGGCTTGGTTCCCGGAATGGTGGTCTCTGTTAGTCATAACGGCCAACCGCTCCTTCATAAGGGCTATGGTTATGCCGACCTGGACAGCAAACAGATACCGGACCCGGACAGGACACTCTTCCGTATAGCCAGCATCTCCAAACCCATTGCCGCGACCGCATTGTTGCACATGGTAGCTGACGGGCTGATAGAACTGGATGCTTCCCTCTATGACTATGTGCCCTACTTCCCCAGGAAATCATATGATTTTACCATCCGGCAACTGGCCGGGCATACAGCCGGAATAAGGGGATACCGGGGAAAGGAATACGGACTTAATAAAACCATGAGCATAAGGGAAGGCCTGCAGGTCTTCCAGGATGATCCCCTGCTTTTTAAGCCGGGAACAGCCTTCCATTACAACAGTTTTGGCTGGGTATTGTTGTCGCTTGCCATGGAAGAGGCATCGGGTATACCCTTTTCCGATTATGTGGCTGCCAGGGTATTATTGCCACTGAAGATGAAGGCAACCTGCCCGGAGATTCAAGGTAATAGCCCAGGGGAGCAGGCAACCTTTTACAGTCCTTCCGGCAAAGGTTTCCGTCAGGCTCCACCGGTAAACAATGAGTACAAACTTGCAGGAGGGGGATACCTGTCTACCACCACAGACATAGCCCTGCTCGGCCAGGCTTACCTCTATGGCCGCATCGGGCCCCCCGCTCTTGTGGCGGAGTTCCTTCAATCCCAAAAAATTAACGGGAAACCCACCTGGTACGGGCTGGGGTGGGAAGTAAGCCATGATGCTTCTAGCCGCCCGTATTATGGCCATACCGGTAACAGTATTGGCGCTTACACTAAGTTTTTGGTATACCCAGAATCGCGTATGGTCTTCGTAATCCTTATGAATTGCGGCGGACCCCGGATCGAAGGGGAAATAAAAGAGTTGATCGATTCCTGCTTCCAGGCAGCCGGCGAATCCGGGAACCCTTGAAATCTTCAATAATCCTTTACTTCAGCCGGTAAGTTCGGTAAACAGGCTTTCGAGATTTTTGTTTTTCCGGCTCAGCTGCAGGGTCCTGAGCTTGTTGTCGTGCGCAAAGTCAAATACCACGGGGCGCATATCGGCATCCGTGGTGAAGGTTATCTCATACACAAACCCCCCGGTATTGTGGACCCTGGCTACTGAAGGCAATTGCTGCAGCAGTACTTCTTCCACCCTGTAATCGAATTCCACTTCAATTATCTGCTCTTTCCCTTCCCGGAGTTCCGCAAGTTTTTTATCGGCCACTATCTCCCCTTTAGTGATGATGACCACCCGGTCGCAAACTGCTTCCACCTCTTTCATAATATGGGTAGATAGCAGGATCGTCCTGGATTGCCCGATGTCGCGAATCAATTTGCGGATTTCCAGCAGCTGGTTAGGGTCCAGGCCGGTAGTGGGTTCATCGAGGATCAGGACTTCCGGATCATGCAGCATAGCAGCGGCCAAACCTACCCGTTGGCGGTAGCCCTTAGATAACTGCCCTACTTTTTTATGGGCTTCGGGCTGCAAACCTGTCTGTTCAATCACCAATGTGATACGACTTTTCGGAACTTTATATACTTCGGCCAGGAAAGTAAGGTATTCCTTTACGTATAGTTCGGGGTACAGGGGGTTGTGTTCGGGCAAATAGCCCAGGCTTTTCTGAACGTCACCCGCTTGTGTCCGCACATCGTATCCATTAACCGTTGCCTGCCCTTCATCTGCAACCATATAGGTGGTCAGGATTTTCATCAGGGTGGATTTTCCCGCCCCGTTGGGGCCTAAAAATCCGACTACTTCCCCTTTGGAAACCTCGAAGGAAACATTTTTTAATGCTTTCTGCCTGCCGAAGCTTTTGCTGATATTGTTTACAGATAAGGACATGCCATTCGAATTTGCTCAAAAATACTCATTCAAACCATATATTTCCCGCAAATGCCAACCTCTTTAGAAACGAATCCACGGAGGGTACAGAATGTATAGTTCGCAATTATTTTACGGGAAATACAAATTATTTGCAGTAAATATTGGAAACGGCGGGTTTTTCAAAAAAATATATGGAATTATCAGGAATTATCAATTTAATATTTACCTTAGCCGGACAATTACGAAAAATGACACGCAATTATTTCTGGAACGGTTTCTATTTTTACTTCTTTTTTAAGAGAGGGACGGGACTGTTGTAGGATATTGTAAACAATATATGTACTGAAGTCCCGTGAAAACCGGGACTTTTTTTTTGAGTACACCCGGGCACAGTGAGCACCGGCCGACAGGATGAAAATAATGTAGTTTTCCCGGATGGAGGATAGCGTAAAATTGACAATTACAACGGAAAAGCAGTGAAAAAGCGCATTGCGATACAGGGGATCAAGGGGTCGAACCACCATCAGGTGGCCATAGAATATTACGACGAGCCCATAGAATTGGTTGAGTGCATGACTTTCGATGCCATAGTAGACCATCTTTTGAACAAAACCGCCGATCAGGGGGTAATGGCTATTGAGAATTCGATCGCAGGGTCCATCC
>JGI25321J50212_10002075_pt1 | contig 15622 bp, 16 predicted proteins | sample AutmiccommuBRH23_FD_50212 | JGI IMG/M metagenome (IMG submission 50212)
GCACCACCGGGCTGCCATGGGCCTGCAACTCGATGACGTCTTCTCCCGTAAAAGAAGCGGGCGCGGGGAAAAACAGCAAAATGCCCTCGTCGATCACCCCACCCTCGGCGTCGCGAAATCGGCAGTGCGCCGCCTCGCGGGCCCGCACTCGCCGACCGCTCAGTGCAGGCAACCAAGCCTCCAGATCTGGACCGGAAATGCGCACTATGCCCACCCCGCCCCGCCCGGGCGGAGTGGCGACCGCGACGATGGTATCGCTCACCATGGCCGGCGCAGGACCCTTTTCAACCAGCCTCGATGCGCTTGGTAATCACCCATTGCTGAGCGATCGACAGCATACTGTTGACTGTCCAGTACAACACCAAGCCGGCGGGAAACAGTACGAAGAAGAAGGAAAAGGCCACCGGCATGATGCGCATCACCTTGGCCTGGGTAGGGTCGGGTGGTGCCGGTTGCAGGGTCTGCAGAACATACATACTGATGCCATTGAGAATGGGCAGTACATAGTAGGGATCCCGCGCCGACAGATCCGTGATCCACAGCATCCAGGGTGCCTGGCGCAATTCCACGCTCTCGCTGAGCACCCAATACAACGCGATGAATACCGGCATCTGAATCAACATGGGCAGGCAGCCACCCATGGGGTTGACCTTCTCCCGCTTGTAGAGCGCCATCACCTCCTGAGAAAGCTTTTGTCGGTCATCTCCATGGCGCTCGCGCAGGCTGAGCATCTCCGGCTGCAGTTTGCGCATACGCGCCATCGATCGATAACTGGCTGCCGACAAGGGAAAAAACACCAGCTTGATCAGCACCGTGAGCGCCACGATTGCCCAACCCCAGTTGCCGAGCAGCCCGTGCAACAGCTGCAGACCAGCGAACAACGGCTTGGCGAGCCACCACAGCCAACCGTAATCGATGGTCAGATCCAGAAAGGGCGCGATCTCTTCGAGATGGTCCTGGTCCTTGGGCCCGACGTAGAAATCCGCACCGAAACTGCCCTCCTGCCCGGGCCCGACGCGCTGCTCACTGCCGATGAAGCCCAGCGCATAGAGATCGCGGTCGCCGAGACGGCGCAGCTGGAAGCGGTTGGTCTGGTCGGCGGGCGCGATCCAGGCGCTGATGAAGTAATGCTGGACCATGGCGACCCAGCCGCCTTCACGTTCGGTCTCGAACGATTTGTCATCGAGATCGCCGAAGGACAGCTTTTTATAATTTTCCTCTGTGGTCGATAACGCCGCACCCAGATAAGGCTTCATGCCAAAGCCACCGCTCGCCAGCGGTTCGTGCCGGTCCCGCTGTATCTGCCCGAACATGCGCCCGACCCAGGGTTGATCTCCCTGGTTCTGCAGTCGGTAACGCACCCCGATCAGGTAGTCACCACGCCGGAAAACAAACTCCTTGATGATCTCGATATCGCCATGCTGTAGACGCAGTGGCACCCGTAGTTCGTCGCCTGTCTGCAGGCTGTAGCTATCGCGATCCGCGCGAAACTGCGGCCGCTCGCCGCCTCGGTCGGTGGCGCCCGGCCCGATCAGGCCACTCTGAGCTACATAGACTCGACCCCGGGTACGGTTGAGCATGGGGAAAGGATCCGCCTGTTCGTCCTGCGACAGGGGATACTGGAGCAGTTGCGCGCGAACCAGGTCGCCACCCGCNGTATCGATCACCACCCGGAGGACATCGGTTTCCACGGTCACCAGCCGCGCATTACCTTCCNCAGTGGCCAAGGCTGCAGTCGGATGATCATCCGCTGGCGCCGNCGCGGGTGCCTCCGGGACATAGATTTCCTCTTGCGCTGCAGCACCTGNGGGCGGTTGGTGGGATTCTCGAAACTCATTCCAACGAATGAACAACACCGCAAACACCGCGACGATGGCCGCCAGCAATAGATTACGCTGCCAATCCACGCTCAACCCCTCCTGGTAGCGCCGGAAATCGGCGGTTCGACCGGATCGAAACCGCCCGGATGCCAAGGATGGCAACGCGCAATGCGCCGGACCAACAACCAGCTTCCGCGCAAGCCGCCATACTGGCGTAACGCCTCGACGCCGTATGCCGAACAACTCGGATAGAACCTGCAGTGGCTGCCCAACACGGGACTGAACAGGCGGCGATAGAGCTGGATCAGCCCGATCAGGATTCTGGTGAACACGGTCGAGGGCCTCCTCCTTCCAGCGCCTTGGTCAGGGCACGCCAAGCTTCGCGAAGCAGGCGAGTTTGCCGATCGGGAGGCAGTGCGTCCATACCCCTGCGGGGCAGAAACAGGACATCCACGGCTCCCAGGCCCGGCGCCTGATGCCGAAAGGTTTCGCGGGCGACTCTCTTGATGCGGTTACGCCGGGTCGCCAGGCGGATGTTCTTGCGGGCCACTACCAAGCCCAGGCGCGGGCCCGCACCACTGTGGGTCCGCGCCAATAACAGGTAGTAGCGGTGGGAAACACGCTGCTCGGCTGCTGCGAACACGGCTTGGAACTCCGCGCTCTTCAGCAGCCGAAGGCTGCGGGGAAAGCGGTTGCTGGCCGGGTTATCGGCTTCCGGCGCCAAACTCAGGCAGCGAGTCGCTTGCGCCCCTTGGCGCGACGGCGCTTGAGCACCAAGCGGCCTTTGGCGGTCGCCATGCGTGCCCTGAACCCGTGGGTCCGCTTCCGCTTCAGATTGCTCGGTTGAAAGGTACGTTTCATCGCTTGCTGGACTCCGCTCGGGTTGGCGCTCGGGTTGGCACCCTACCCGGACTGCCCCGGGCGGGGGCGCGGATTTTACGCAATAGCCGCCGGCTATTCAATATGCTGGCAGCCGCCTGGAGTCCCGGTGGACAGCCTGTTTGTAACTTCCCCGTAAGTTCACAGGCTGCGGCACTCAGCGCAACGCTCGGCTTCTGCCCACTTGGCGGCCCCACAGCCCATACCCTGGAACAGTGCCCTGAATCCCCAGGCTCAGCGGAGCCAAGCCATTGGGCAAAAAGGTCTTTAAAGCCTTCTCCACAGGTGGAAGCAGCACTAACTATTACTATAAGTATATTTACTTAGTCAGAAAACAGAATAGATTGATTGTGATTACCTGCGCTTGGGCTCATCGATTCGACGTGGCGCCGATCCACTATAATGGCTCCCTTTCTGCAGAACCCGACCGAGCAACCAGCGAATCATGAGCGTCTCCCGAACTTTCGACGTGATCGTCATTGGCGGTGGCCATGCCGGAACCGAGGCCAGCCTGGCGGCCGCCCGCATGGGTTGTCGTACGCTGCTCGTCACTCACAACATCGAAACCCTGGGCCAGATGTCCTGCAACCCGGCGATTGGCGGCATTGGCAAGAGTCACTTGGTGAGGGAGATCGATGCGCTCGGTGGCGCCATGGCCAGGGCGGCGGACGCCAGCGGCATCCAGTTTCGGGTGCTCAATGCCCGCAAAGGGCCTGCGGTGCGTGCCACCAGGGCCCAGGCCGATCGCGTGCTCTACAAGGCGGCGGTGCGTCGCATGCTCGAGAACCAGCCCAACCTGCTGCTGTTCCAGCAGGCGGTCGATGACCTGGTCGTCGAGGGCGAGCGCGTGGCCGGTGTGATTACCACGGCGGGCATCGTTTTTCGCGCTCAGACGGTGGTCTTGACCGCCGGTACCTTTCTCGGCGGTCGTATCCACATCGGCTTGCAGAATCATCCCGGCGGCCGAGCGGGGGATCAGCCCGCGGTGCGATTGGCGGAGCGCCTGCGCGAGTTGCCCTTCCGGGTGGACCGGCTGAAAACCGGCACTCCTCCGCGCATCGATGCCCGCTCTGTTGACCTTTCGGACCTGGTCGAGCAACCCGGCGACCGACCATTGCCCGTCATGTCCTATCTGGGTTCGGTGGACGAGCATCCGCGGCAGTTGAGCTGCTGGATCACCCACACCAACCCTGAAACCCACGACATCATTCGTGCCGGGCTCGACCGCTCACCCATGTACGCCGGGGTAATCGGCGGAGTGGGTCCCCGCTATTGCCCGTCCATCGAGGACAAGGTGGTGCGCTTTGCCGAGCGCGACAGTCATCAGGTGTTCATCGAGCCCGAGGGTCTGGATACACATGAGGTTTATCCCAACGGGATCTCCACCAGTCTGCCCTTCGACGTCCAGGAAGCCCTGGTGCGCTCCATCAGGGGCTTTGCGGCTGCGCATATCACACGTCCCGGTTATGCCATCGAGTACGATTTCTTTGACCCCAGGCACCTGCGGCCCACGCTGGAGACCCGAGCATTGCGCGGGCTTTTCTTCGCCGGCCAGATCAACGGCACCACGGGTTACGAAGAGGCGGGAGCCCAGGGCTTGCTGGCGGGCGTCAATGCTGCACAGTCGGCGCTGGGGCGCGAGCCCTGGACCCCAGGGCGAGAAGAGGCCTACCTGGGGGTGATGGTCGATGATCTCATCACCCAGGGCGCCAGCGAGCCCTACCGGATGTTCACCAGCCGCGCCGAGTATCGGCTGCTGCTGCGGGAGGACAATGCCGATCTGAGGCTCACCGAAACCGGTCGTCGGCTGGGCCTGGTCGACGATCACCGCTGGGCTGTGTACTGTGCCCGGCGCGAGGCGATCGGGGGAGAGCGGGAGCGGCTTTCCAGTACCCGGGTGAAACCCGGTTCCGCGCTCGCTGCCGCACTTTCCGAGCACCTGGCGCAGCCGCCCTCCCGCGACGCGACCCTGCTCGATCTACTGCGCCGGCCGGAGTTCGACTACCGGACGCTGGCGGAGCTGGATCCGGGCTGCGTCGATCCCGCCATTGGCCTGCAGGTCGAGATCGAGGCCAGGTATTCCGGTTATATCGATCGCCAGCGTGCCGAGATCGAGCGCCTGCGGCGCCAGGAAGCGATGCCCATTCCTGCCGACTTCGACTATCGGGAGATCAAGGGGCTGTCCACTGAGGTGCGCCAGAAGCTGGGCGCGGCGGCCCCGGACACCCTGGGTCGGGCTGCGCGTGTTCCGGGCGTCACCCCGGCGGCGGTATCCCTGCTGTCCATTCATCTGAAAAAACGTGCGGCACAACGCGAGCGAACCGCCTGAACGGCGGGGCATCAGTGCGCTGCTCGGGGCAGGGTTGGAGGCGCTGGGGCTGGGCCGTGACGCGGTGCGTGAGCGGATGCTGCTCGACTATCTGGAACTGCTCTCGCGGTGGAACCGGATCTATAATCTCACCGCGATCAGCGAACGCGATGCCATGGTGACCCGGCATCTGCTCGACAGTCTCGCCGTGGTGCCCCATCTCCGCGGCGACAGCTTCGCTGACGTTGGCAGTGGTGCCGGCCTGCCCGGTATCCCCTTGGCCATCTGGCTCGCCGAGCGCCGTTTTGTGCTGGTCGACAGCAGCGGCCGCAAGGTCCGGTTTCTCCGTCAGGCACAGATCGAGCTACGCTTGCGCAATGTCGAGGTCGTCGAATCCAGAATCCAGGATTGGCGGCCGGCACAGGGATTCGACGGCGTGCTGAGTCGGGCTTTTGCATCCCTTCCGGAATTCATTGCCATGGCCGGCCATCTGCCCGCCCCGGGGGGCGCCCTCTATGCACTCAAGGGCCGGTGGCCCGAACCCGGGGCGGAACCCCCTGGGGCGGCCCATATGATCGCCGCGGTTCATGCGCTGAACATCCCCGGCCTGGCTGCGCCCCGGCACCTGGTGGAAATCGCTCCGCGCGGGGGACAGCACCCTTGACCCAGATCTATGCCATCGCCAACCAGAAAGGCGGGGTTGGCAAGACCACCACCAGTGTCAACCTGGCGGCCGCGCTCTCCCGCTCGGGACAACGCGTTCTGCTCGTGGACCTGGATCCCCAGGGTAATGCCACCATGGGTAGTGGCGTCGACAAGAGTGCCCTGGAAAAATCCGCCTACGATGGCCTGATCGGCGGCCTGTCGCTGGCGGCGGTGGCCCGCTCTTGCCCCGGGCCCGGCTATGATCTGGTGCCGGCCAGTGGAGATCTCACCGCCGCGGAGGTGGAGCTGCTGGAATTGCCGGGCCGTGAGCGCCGCCTCCGCCAGTTCCTCGACAGCGGCGAAAATTACCAATTCGTGGTCATCGATTGTCCGCCATCGTTGAGCATGCTTACCGTGAATGCCCTGGTGGCGGCGCACAGCGTGATCATTCCCATGCAGTGCGAGTACTATGCGCTGGAAGGCCTGACCGCGCTGGTCGATACCATCTCCAGGGTCGCCCGTGCCGCCAATCCCAGCCTGCGGGTGGAGGGCATCCTGCGCACCATGTACGATGCCCGCAACAGCCTCACCGGCGAGGTTTCCGATCAACTCCATCACTATTTCGGCAAGCGGGTATACCAGACAGTGATTCCTCGCAACGTGCGCCTTGCGGAAGCCCCCAGCCACGGCCAATCGGTTCTGGAATACGACCGTTATTCACGGGGCGCCGTCGCCTACCTGGCGCTGGCCAGCGAAATTCTGCGCCGGCGCAGCGCGGAGCAGGCGCGATGAGCGGCCGGCGCAAGAGCCTCGGCAGAGGGTTGGACGCGCTCTTGGGCGAGACCCCGGCCGGCCCCTTGAACGTCGACACCGCGGTCGCGGAAAGCGGCGGTGACTACCGATCGCTACCCGTGGAAGCATTGCGGCGGGGGCGTTATCAACCGCGTCGCGACATGGATCCCGAGGCCCTGGAGCAACTTGCCGACTCCATTCGCCGCCAGGGTTTGATGCAGCCGCTGGTGGTGCGCCGCGCGGGCGAGCGCGACTATGAGATCATCGCCGGTGAGCGTCGCTGGCGTGCGGCCCAACTGGCCGGGCTCGATCGGGTGCCGGTGCTGATCAAGGAGGTCGACGACGAGACCGCACTGGCGCTGGCACTGATCGAAAACATTCAGCGTGAAAATCTCAATGCCATGGAGGAGGCGGTGGCCCTGGTCCGGCTGCAGGAGGAGTTCGGACTCAGCCAGCAGCAGGTGGCCACCGCGGTCGGCAAGTCGCGGGCTGCGGTAGCGAATCTCGTTCGCCTGGTGAAATTGCATCTCGATGTCCAGGAGTTGCTGTTGCGCGGTGACCTCGAAATGGGGCACGCACGCACATTGCTGGCGCTGGAGGGCGGGGATCAGGTGGCCGCGGCGCGGCGCGTGGTCGCCTCCGGGCTCAGCGTGCGGCAGACTGAGTCCCTGGTTCACAACTGGCACCGCGAGCGCGGTGCCAGAACGGAGCCGCGCGTGGATCCGGATATCGCACGCCTGGAAGAGGATCTCGCCGCCCGGCTGGGCACTCGCGTTGAGTTGCGCAGCAAGCGCAGAGGGGGGCACCTCATCATTCACTATACCGACCACGAGGTGCTGGAAGGCATTCTCGAACGTATCCGGTGACTGGAGGTTCACGTTAACGGGCCCGAAGCACCGGATTTAGCCCGCCCCTCGGGGTCTTCGCCTTGCCCCGCTTTGGGCCACTCACTATAATGCGCGCGCTCGCCAAGGCGGCGAGGTGATGCTTGACAAGTATGGGTTCAGAGGCTGGCAGCAGGGGTAAGCGGCACCCGGTAGCCGGTTACCAAGCGCAGCATGATCTGTTCGTGCGGATGCTGTTGTTGCAGACGGCAATAATCGCCGCCACGGTGGTTGCGGCGGTGTGGTTGGCACCCCAGTTGGTTTGGGTGGGTCTGGCCGGCGGATCGATTGCGCTGACGGCCAATCTGGTATTCGGCATCCTGGCGTCGCTGGGGCGCCGCAGTGCCGGCGCAGTGCTGATGGCTCTGATGATGGCGGAAGCCGGAAAGATCTTTGTTGTCGCCCTGGGTTTTGTGCTGCTTTTCCGGAAATTTCCGGAGCGACTGGGCGGGGGAGATGCACTGTGGTTGCTGGGAGCCTTTGTACTGACCCTGAGCGCCCAGTGGCTGGCGCCCCTGGTCCTTAAAACCGAGCCTCGCCGATAGGCGGCGCAATCCGAGCCGGACGCGAACGGCGGCTCCAACCAGTTGGGATGAATGATCTATGGCATCGGAAAGTGGCGCCTCCTCCGGCGAATACATTTCCCACCACTTGACCAATCTCACCCTCGGCCAGCGTCCCGACGGCAGCTGGGGTATTGCGCACAGCAACGAAGAAATCGCCCAGATGGGGTTCTGGGCCATCAACCTCGATACGCTCGGGTTTTCGGTGGTACTGGGGGCGCTTTTTCTGCTGTTGTTCCATTGGGTCGCCCGCCGAGTGACGACCGGTGTTCCCGGCCGTAGCCAGAACCTGATCGAGATGACGGTCGAGTTCGTCAACAACAATATCAAGAGCATGTTCACCCACGACAGTAAAACCATTGGGCCGTTGGCCCTGACGGTGTTTGTCTGGGTGTTGCTGATGAATGTCATGGACCTGGTGCCGGTCGATCTTCTGCCCAGGCTGGCGGAGTTGACCGGTGTTCCCTATCTCAAGGTGGTACCTTCCACAGACGTCAATGTGACCATGGGTCTGGCGCTCAGTGTCTTTCTGTTGATTCTGTTCTTCAGTGTCAAGCAGAAGGGCGCCGGAGGCTTTGCCGCGGAACTGTGCTTCCACCCGTTCGGCAAGATAGCCGCACCCATCAACTTCATCCTCGAGTCGGTGACCCTGATCGCCAAGCCGATCTCCCTGGGTCTGCGGCTGTTTGGCAACCTCTACGCGGGCGAGATGATCTTCATTCTGATCGCGCTGCTGCCCTGGTGGATCCAGTGGACACTCTCGGTGCCCTGGGCGATCTTCCATATCCTGATCATATTTCTGCAGGCGTTTATCTTCATGGTGCTCACCATCGTCTATCTGGCGATGGCCTTTGCGGTGGAAGAACACTGAGCACCTCTTCCATCAACCGACGTTAACCGACACTTTGTAAGGGAGCAAAAATGGAAACTGCACTGATCTATCTGGCTGGGGCGCTGGTCATGGGCCTGGGCGCCGTGGGCGCGGCGATCGGCGTGGCCCTGCTGGGCGGCAAATTTCTCGAAGGTGCTGCGCGTCAGCCGGAACTCATCCCCGTGCTGCGTACCCAGTTCTTCGTGGTCATGGGGCTGGTCGACGCAGTGCCCATGATCGGTGTCGGTATCGGTCTGTACCTGCTGTTCGCCGTGGGCGGGGGCTGATGCGGCGGGCAATGGCCATCACCAACCAAGGGTGCTGATGTGAACATCAATCTGACCATTCTCGGACAAATGGTGTCCTTCGCGATCTTCGTCTGGTTCTGCGCCAGATACATCTGGCCGCCGATCGTCAATGCGATGCAGGAGCGGGAGAAGAAGATTGCCGATGGCCTGGCGGCCGCGGATCGTGCGACGCGTGATCTGGAGCTGGCTCAGGATCGCGCTGCCGAACGGCTCAAGGAAGCCAAGCGGGAAGCGGCCGGTATCGTCGAGCAGTCGCGTCGTCAGGCCAACAGTGTCCTCGATGAAGCCAAGGCGAAAGCCCTGGAAGAAGCCGAGCGGATCAAGGTGGCTGCCGAAGCGGAGATCGAGCGCGAATTCAACCGCGCCCGCGAAGAGTTGCGCAACAAGGTCGCCATGCTTGTGGTAGCCGGCGCCGAGCAGATCCTCCAGCGCGAGGTGGGCGAAGCCGCCAACAGCGAATTGGTGGACAGTCTGACCGCACAGTTATAGGACGCGACCATGGCCGAATTCACCACGCTCGCGCGCCCCTACGCCAAAGCGGCATTCGAACACGCCGTTGCAGGGGATGCCCTGGAGTCTTGGTCCCGAGCGCTCGGCCTGTTGGCTCTGCTTGCTGAGGACGCGCGGGTCAGTGCTCTGCTGCGTTCTCCTGCGCTGGCGCCAGAGCAGCGTGCGCAACTGCTGATCGACCTCTGCGGCGACGAGCTCGGCATACAGGTACACAATTTTCTCCAGGTGCTTGCCGCCAATGACCGGCTGCTGNTGTTGCCGGAAACCTTTCGCCAGTTCCAGGCCCTGAAAGCNGATCACCAGCGCNTGGTCGAAGTCGAAGTGACCAGCGCCGCGCCCATTGATGAGGCCCAGCGTGCGCGGCTCGCCGAAGCTCTGGTGAAACGATTGGGCCGCCAGGTCAGCGTGCAGATGTCGGTCGACCCCAACCTGATCGGCGGCGCCATCATTCGAGCCGGTGACACCGTGATCGACGGATCGCTGCGCGGGCGGCTGAACAAGCTCGCGGATGCACTACTCTCTTAGGATCGAGGAATCACCACATGCAGCAATTGAATCCCTCTGAAATCAGCGAATTGATCCGCCAGAGGATCGAACGGCTCGATGTGTCCGCCGAGGCCCAGGATGAGGGAACCATCGTCTCCGTGTCCGACGGCATCGTAAGGATCCACGGCCTGCGCAACGTGATGTATGGCGAGATGATCGCCTTTGACGGCGGCCTCTACGGCATGGCCCTGAACCTGGAGCGGGATTCGGTCGGCGCGGTCATCCTCGGCGATTATCTGCGGCTCGCGGAAGGACAGAAGGCGCGCTGCACGGGTCGTATTCTCGAGGTTCCGATCGGCCCCGAACTCGAAGGTCGGGTGGTCGATGCGCTCGGCAACTCCATCGACGGCCGTGGTCCCATCAATGCCCAGCTCAGCGACGCTCTGGAAAAGGTGGCTCCCGGGGTGATCGATCGGCAGTCCGTGGACCAGCCGGTACAGACCGGCCTCAAGGCGATCGATGCCATGGTGCCGATCGGGCGCGGCCAGCGCGAGCTGATCATCGGCGACCGCCAGATCGGCAAGACCGCGATCGCCATCGACGCCATCATCAATCAGAAGAACACCGGCATCAAATGTATCTACGTGGCGGTGGGCCAGAAGTCTTCGACCGTTGCCAATGTGGTTCGCAAGCTCGAAGAGCATGGCGCCATGGCACACACCGTCGTGGTTGCGGCCACTGCATCTGATCCAGCTTCGATGCAGTTTCTGGCGCCCTACGCCGGTTGCACCATGGGCGAGTATTACCGCGACCGGGGACAGGATGCGCTGATCATCTACGACGACCTTACCAAGCAGGCCTGGGCCTACCGGCAAATCTCCCTGCTGCTGCGCCGTCCGCCCGGGCGCGAGGCCTATCCCGGTGACGTCTTCTATCTGCACTCGCGGTTGCTGGAGCGCTCCGCCCGGGTCAACGCCGACTACGTCGAAAAATTCACCAAGGGAGAAGTCAAGGGCAAGACTGGTTCACTGACGGCGTTGCCGATCATTGAAACCCAGGCCGGCGACGTTTCCGCCTTCGTGCCGACCAATGTGATCTCCATCACTGACGGGCAGATCTTCGTCGAAACGAATTTGTTCAACTCGGGCGTCCGACCAGCCATGAACGCCGGTCTGTCGGTCTCCCGGGTCGGCGGTTCGGCGCAGACCAAGATCATCAAGAAGTTGGGTGGCGGTATCCGCCTCGCCCTGGCCCAGTACCGCGAGCTGGCGGCGTTCTCGCAATTCGCCTCCGACCTGGATGAGGCCACCCGCTCCCAGCTCGAGCACGGCCAAAGGGTCACCGAGCTGATGAAGCAGGCCCAATACTCGCCGATGAGTGTCGCCGAGATGGGCGTGGTGCTCTATGCGGCCAACCAGGGTTATCTGAAGGCTGTGGAGGTCAGCCAGGTAGGCGCCTTCGAAGACGCCCTGCTCTCCTACATGAAATCCGAGCACGCCGAGCTGCTCGAGCGGGTCAACCAGCAAGGCGACTGGAACGACGAAATCGAAGGCGCCTTCAAGGCGGCGCTCGATAAGTTCGTCTCCACCCAGACCTGGTAATGATCCGAAACCGCGGAGACTGAGTGCCGATGGCCATCGGGAAAGAAGTCAAAACCAAGATCAACAGCGTCAAGAGTACGCAGAAGATCACCAGCGCCATGGAAATGGTCGCGGCCAGCAAGATGCGCCGCGCCCAGGAGCAAATGGCGCTGGGCAAGCCCTATGCGGAGCGAATTCGCGCCGTGGTTGGACATATCGCCAATGCCTCGTCCGAGTATCGTCATGCCTATATGGTCGCGCGGGAGGTCAAGCGGGTCGGCTTCATCATCGTCGCCACCGATCGCGGACTGTGCGGCGGGCTCAACACCAATCTGTTCAAGACCGTGCTCAAGGCGATGGTGGAATGGCAGCGCCAGGGGGTGGCAATCGATATCTGCACCGTCGGCTCGAAGGCCAGCGCGTTCTTCGGCAGCCGCAGCGGCGATGTGGTGGCCACAGTGCGGGATCTGGGAGACAGTCCATCGACGCAGGTGCTTGTGGGCAGCGTCAAGGTGATGCTCGACAGCTACGAAGAGAAGCGCATCGACCGCCTGTACCTGGCCGGTAACAAATTTCTCAACACCATGAGCCAGCAACCCGCCGTCGAACAACTGCTGCCACTCGAACCTGTTGCCGACGACAAGATCCACCACCACTGGGACTATCTGTACGAGCCTGATGCCAAGGAATTGCTCGATGGTCTGCTGGCCCGCTACATCGAGTCTCAGGTCTACCAGGGCGTGGTGGAAAACAAGGCCTGTGAACAGGCGGCCCGGATGGTGGCGATGAAGAGCGCTACCGAAAACGCCGGCAACCTGATCGGCGAGCTGGAGCTGCTCTACAACAAGGCGCGGCAGGCGGCGATTACCCAGGAGCTTTCCGAGATTGTGAGCGGCGCGGCCGCGGTTTGACGCCGCCGGGCACAGCAACAGCCATTGCGAGAGGATAGAGAATGAGTAGCGGACGTATCGTGCAGATCATCGGCGCCGTCATCGATGTGGAGTTTCCCCGCGAAAGCGTGCCCCAGGTCTATGACGCACTGACCGTGGACGACAAGGGTCTTACCCTGGAGGTGCAGCAGCAACTCGGTGACGGCGTGGTGCGCACCATCGCCATGGGTTCTTCCGAGGGTGTGGCCCGGGGCCTCAGTGTCACCAATACCGGCAGCGCGATTTTGGTACCCGTCGGCCAGGGTACCCTGGGCCGCATCATGGACGTGCTGGGCAATCCGATCGACGAGGCCGGCCCGGTGCAGCATGACGTCCGCATGCCGATTCACCGCGCACCGCCTACCTACGCCGATCAGTCGTCGGCGGTGGAGTTGCTCGAAACCGGCATCAAGGTGATCGATCTCATCATGCCCATCGCCAAGGGTGGCAAGATCGGCCTGTTCGGCGGCGCCGGCGTGGGCAAGACGGTGACCCTGATGGAACTGATCCGCAACATCGCCATGGAGCACTCCGGGTTTTCGGTGTTCGCCGGGGTAGGCGAGCGGACTCGGGAGGGGAACGACTTCTACCATGAGATGAAGGATTCGAACGTTCTCGACAAGGTGGCCCTGGTATACGGACAGATGAACGAGCCGCCCGGGAACCGNCTGCGCGTGGCGCTGACCGGGCTGACCATGGCTGANCACTTTCGCGACGAAGGCCGCGACGTGCTCATGTTTGTCGACAANATCTACAGGTACACCCTGGCGGGCACCGAGGTGTCGGCGCTACTCGGGCGGATGCCCTCGGCGGTGGGCTATCAGCCTACCCTGGCCGAGGAGATGGGTGTGCTGCAGGAACGCATCACCTCCACCAAGACCGGCTCCATTACCTCCTTCCAGGCGGTATATGTACCCGCGGATGACCTCACCGACCCGTCGCCTGCTACCACCTTTGCGCACCTGGACGCGACCCTGGTGCTGTCCCGGCAAATCGCCGAACTGGGGATCTACCCCGCGGTGGATCCGCTCGATTCGACCTCGCGGCTGCTGGATCCCCTGGTGATCGGTCAGGAGCACTATCAGGTGGCGCGCGGCGTGCAGTCGGTGTTGCAGCGCTACAAGGAGCTGCGCGACATCATCGCCATTCTGGGTATGGATGAGCTGTCCGAAGAAGACAAGCTGGTGGTCGACCGGGCGCGGAAGATCCAGCGCTTCTTGTCACAGCCCTTCTTCGTGGCAGAAGTATTCACCGGCAGCCCTGGCAAATACGTTCCCCTCAAGGATACGGTAACCAGTTTCAAGGGCATTCTGGATGGCGAATACGACCACCTGCCAGAACAGGCGTTCTATATGGTGGGGTCCATCGAGGAAGCCGTCGAGAAAGCCGCGAAACTCTAAGGCGAGGCAGGCGCAACAATGGCCATGACGTTTCATTGCGACATAGTGACCGCCGAGAAATCCATGTTTTCGGGTCTCCTGGAGCTGTTGGTGGTATCCGGTGAGCTCGGCGAACTCGGTGTCACCTATGGACACGCGCCCTTACTGACCGCCATCAAGGCCGGCCCGGTGCGGGTGGTGCGCCAGGGCGGCCAGGAAGAGATCTATTTCATCTCCGGCGGATTCCTCGAAGTGCAGCCTCATGTGGTGACCGTGTTGGCCGACACCGGCGACCGCGCCGGTGATCTCGACGAAGCCGCCGCGCTCGAAGCCAAACGCGAGGCGGAGCGCGCGCTCGAAGAGCGCGGCGCGGAAATGGAATATTCCGAGGCGCTGTCCCGGCTCGGCGAGGCCGCGGCGCGGCTGCGCACCATCGAGGAACTCCGCCGCCGCGCCCGTTCCGCCGGCTGACGGCGCCGGGCCCGGAGCGCCCGCGGTATACTGCGCGCCAAGGCTATCGACGCGGGGTGTTCCGTGGGCACAGAAGTCATAGTGCTGGCTGCCGGCAAGGGCACTCGCATGTGCTCGATGCAACCCAAGGTACTGCATTCCCTGGCTGGCCAGCCCCTGCTGGCCCACGTCCTGAACGCCGCGCGCGAGGTGGCTACACAGCGGATCCGTGTCGTGGTCGGTGCCGACATGAACGCGGTGGTCGCCGCCCTGCCCGGCGACGATATCGACTGGATCGAGCAGTCCCACCAGCTGGGGACCGGCCACGCCGTGCAGATGGCGCTGCCCCGCCTCGCCACGGACGCCACCGCCTTGGTGCTCTACGGCGACGTCCCCCTGATGCGCCCCGCTACCCTGGAAGCCCTGCTGGCCGCGGCCAGCGAGGATGCCCTCGCCGTGCTCACCAGCAGGCCGCCGGATCCGACCGGCTATGGGCGGATTCTGCGCGATGCCCAGGGGCGGGTGACCGGGATCATCGAGGAAAAGGACGCCAGTCCCACCCAGCGCGCCATTGGCGAAGTCAACACGGGTATCCTCGCTGCGCCCGTCCACCGGCTCGCCAACTGGCTGTCCCGCATCGGCAACGACAATGCCCAGGGCGAGTACTACCTCACCGATATCGTCGCCCTGGCGGCAGCGGACGGAGTGGCGGTGACGACTCGAGAGGCCCGGGATCTGACCGAGGTGGAGGGGGTCAATGACCGCATCCAGCTCGCCAGGCTCGAGCGCCTGGTCCAGCTGCGGCAGGCCCAGCGACTCATGGCCGAAGGCGTCAGCATCGCCGATCCCGGCCGTTTCGATTGCCGCGGCGAGCTGATCGCCGGGCGCGACCTGTGGATCGACGTCAACTGCGTGTTCGAGGGCCGCGTGGTGATGGCCGATGGCGTGCAGATTGGTCCCCACTGCGTGATTCGCGATGCCGAAATCGGCGCCGGAGCACAGATCCGCGCGCATACGGTTATCGAGGGTCCGGTGACCATCGCCGCCGGCGCGCAGGTCGGACCCTTTGCCCGCCTGCGCGAGGGTACGCATATCGGCCCGGGGGCGCGGATCGGTAATTTCGTGGAAACCAAGCAGGCTGAGCTCGGCGCCGGCTCAAAGGCCAACCATCTGTCGTATCTNGGTGACGCTTCTCTCGGCGCAGGCGTCAATGTGGGT
>JGI25321J50212_10002085_pt1 | contig 15579 bp, 15 predicted proteins | sample AutmiccommuBRH23_FD_50212 | JGI IMG/M metagenome (IMG submission 50212)
CGGGATGAACCTGCCCCCGCCAGAACGATCTGTCGGGCTGGCGTACCTGAACGGCGCGTTCGGGCGGGCTTCTCGTCTCCCCACTGATATGGGCTTTCAAGCATAAAAAAACCTCCGGGGAACGGAGGTTTTTTCAATCTGTACAGGTGGGGAGCCTTCCCTCTCATGCGCTCGGGATAAACTTCTCGTCTCCCCACCGATATGGGCTTTCAAGCATAAAAAAACCTCCGGGGAACGGAGGTTTTTTCAATCTGTACAGGTGGGGAGACTCGAACTCCCAAGCCTCGCGGCACTAGTTCCTGATACTAGCGTGTCTACCAATTCCACCACACCTGCTTCAAAATCGAATAATCTTTACTTTACCTTGTTTGCCCACTCTAACCATAACATTCTGCCAGAATGGTGTATCGAAGGGCACTTATAGGCGGGTCTACCTCCCTCCCGATAGCTATCGGGATATCGGGACCACCACACCTGCCTCAAATTCGCATGCAAATTTAAAGGAATTTTAGATTCCGCAAATATTTATTCACACTATATGGCCAAAATACGGTTCAGGTGGCCTGTTTGGCGTGCGTCAATGGGATGAACACGTCCCTTTTTCTTATCAAAAATATATAGCAGCTCAGGGCGGATTTGTGAAATTATCGGCCTGAGTAATAANCCTGTAATTTCTTACTTATATTTAGCTTCCACCAGCAACATGACACTAATCTTAAAGGAAACCAAACCAGCATGAAACCAGCTAAGATATCCAGAAGAAAAGCGATTGAGACAAGCCTGATAGCATCCCTGGCTGCCCTGGGCGGCCTGGGATTTACAGAAGCCCGCACACCAGGGAAGTTAAGGAATGCCATGGCCCCCAAGCCTGGGTTACCTTTTCGCATCAGCCTGAACACCTCCACGATTATGGCCTACCAGCTTCCGGTGGACGAGCAGATAAAAAAAGTGGCTGCCGCGGGCTTCGACGGGATCGAATTGTGGATGCGCGATATCGGGACTTTTCTGGACAAGGGCGGAAGCCAAAGCCAGCTGAAGGACCTGCTGGAGGGCGGAAACCTGAGATTGGAGAACATCATAGGTTTTTCCCAATGGTGCAGCGACGATGCGGAAGAACGTAAAAAAGCCATAGACCAGCTCCTTATGGAAATGGAAATTACGGCAGGCCTTGGGGGAAAACATATTGCCGCCCCGGTGATGGGGCTTCAGTCACTTGATCCGTCCAGGTTTGGCGAATACACGGAGCGGTACCAGGCCATCCTGGCCCTGGAAGCCGAAACGGGGGTCGTCCCCGTGATCGAAATCTGGGGGGCGGGCGCGCTCCATAAAATTTCGGATTGCGCACAGATCGTGATCGCCACCGGGCATCCGAAGGCGACCATGCTGCTCGATTTTTATCATATTTACCGGGGTGGGAACCACTGGGATACCCTGGATGTCCTGAACGGGGCAAAATTACCGGTAATCCATATGAACGACTACCCGGCGGAACCGGCCCGCGAATCCCTTAACGACGGACACAGGCTGCTCCCCGGCGAAGGGGTATGTCCGTTTAATACCGTCCTGCCCAAATTATACGAAGCAGGGTTCCGGGGTGGCCTCTCCGTGGAACTTTTCAACAAGGGGTACTGGGAAACCATGGATGCCGAAACCTTGCTAAAGAACAGTTTCGAAAAAACCGTAGCGGTCGTACAAAATGCCATGAAAGTTGAAAAATGAGAACGTAGTAAGCATAAACCTATATACGTTATGGGATTCCATATTTCCCGGCAATTCGGAGACGATCCATCCTTTCACCACTTAATTCCCGGCATATGAATTACATTGTTTGCGAAAAGCCCGGGTTATTAAGGATCATGGATAAACCGCCACCGGTTAAGCATCCGGGGGAGGCCCTCCTCCGGATCAAAAAAGTGGGGGTTTGCGGCACAGACCTCCATGCTTATGGGGGGCGACAGGCTTTTTTNAGNTATCCGCGTATCCTTGGCCACGAACTGGCAGCCGAAATTTTGCAGATTGAACCGAACGATCAGAATCTCAGGGTTGGTGATGAAGTGGTGGTCATGCCTTATATAAGCTGCCAGAAATGCTTTGCCTGTCGTAGCGGGAAGACGAACTGCTGTACCGCTATTCAGGTTTTGGGGGTACATACAGACGGGGGTATGCAGGAACAGATCAGCGTCCCGGTGAACCTCCTGATCCCGGCACCCAGCCTGAGCACCAGGGCTATGGCCATCGTGGAGCCCCTGGCCATAGGGGCGCATGCCCTGAGGCGGGCGCAGTTGCAAAAAGGGGAAACCATTGTGGTGGTGGGTTGCGGACCTATTGGTGCGGGCATTATCATCCTGGCACAGCAGCTGGGTGCCAGGGTGATTGCGGTTGATACCAGTAACGCCCGCCTTGAATATGCCCGTAACCACTTCGGCGCCACATATGTCGTCCGCGGTGGTGATGGGGCGATTGAGAAAATCCGGGAACTTACAAACGGCGACATGGCGGCCGTGGTATGCGATGCCACCGGAAACAAGGCCGCGCTGGAATCGGGCCCTGCCTTTATGGCCCATGGCGGGCGCTATGTTCTGGTAGGGCTTTCCATAGGGGAACTGGTGTTTAAGCACCCCGAGCTCCATGCCAAGGAAACTACGCTGCTTTGCAGCAGGAATGCGACCCTGCAGGACTTCGAAAATGTCATCTCCCTGCTGCAATCAGGGCGTTTTCCGCTTGATTCCTACATAACCCATGAGGTGGATTACATGGAAATGCCAGCCCGTTTTGAAGACTGGATGGACCCCGAAAACGGGGTGATCAAGGCCATTGTGAATTTTTAAATAAGCATTATGAATTCATCCTTAAAAGCATTTACCGCAGTCATCCTGGTTTCCCTGATCCCCGGATGTTCAGAAAAAGAACCATCACGACAAGCAGCACAGCCGCTGCCTGAAAAAACCGCGGAATACACGGAAGACTGGGCTTCCCTCGGCGCCCACAATGAAGCCCCCGACTGGTTTAAAAATGCCAAATTCGGGATCTACTTTCACTGGGGCCTTTATTCGGTGCCCGCATTTGATAATGAATGGTACCCGAGGTGGATGCACTTCAGGGACCATAAGGTGTACGCCCATCATAAAGCCACCTACGGGGACCCTTCCGAATTCGGCTACCATGACTTCGCCCCCCTTTTTAAGGCGGAGAAATTCGACGCTGATGCCTGGGCCGGCCTCTTTCAGGAAGCCGGAGCACAGTTTGCAGGCCCGGTTGCAGAACACCACGACGGATATTCCATGTGGGATAGCGACATCACCCCCTGGAACACCATGGATACAGGGCCTGGCAGGGATATTACAGGAGAACTGGAAACTGCCATAAAAAAGCGTGGCATGAAATTCATCACCGCCTTCCACCATGCCAAAAACCTTCAGAGGAGCACGGAACTTGGCAAGGAAAACCCCCTGAGCCATTACCCCTACCTTGAAGGCCTCCCGCCGAGTTCCGGCGATCCCGACCTTCAGCTTATGTATGGCAATATGGAACACGAAAAATGGTACCGGGAAGTATGGCTGGGAAAATTAAAGGAAGTGGTTGATAAGTACCAGCCGGATATCATGTGGTTTGATTATGTGCTTGGCGACATCCCTGAAAATTACAGGAAGGAGTTTGCGGCCTATTACCTGAACGAGGCATCAAAAACCGGCCGGGAGGTGGTGGTGGTGAGGAAGCAGAATGACATGCCGCTTTCCATGAGTGTGGAAGACCTGGAACAATCCCGTAAAAATGTCATTGGAACCAAAACCTGGATGACCGATGCGACCATCAGCGACGGCAGCTGGTGCTACACCGAAAACCTGGCGGTTAAACCCCCGCAGGATGTCCTCCATATCCTGATCGATGTGGTCAGCAAAAACGGGGTCCTGCTGTTAAATATTTCCCCGAAGGCCGACGGCACCATCCCCGACAACCAGAAAGTGGGGCTGCTCAGCATTGGAAAATGGCTTCGTAACTACGGAGAGGCCATTTATGGCACGGAAGCCTGGTATACCTTCGGCGAAGGCCCTACCAAAGAACCGGAAGGCCATTTCGAGAACCATGCCGCCTTTATGAAATTAAAATATTCAAAGGAGGACATCCGATATACGACGAGAGACTATACGATCTATGCCATCCTGATGGGTGCCACCGAGCCCGGAGAACAATTGGTTTTGACATCGTTCTCCAAAGAGAACATCCACGATGTCCCTGCCATTGAAAGTGTCGGCTTTTTAGGGAACAGTGAGAAAACAGCCTGGGAATATGACGAAGATAAAGGGCTGCTGATTACCGCACCTTCCCAAACCACCGATGAGATGGCGACGGTGATAAAGATAACCGTATCCCAGTGATCGGGGAGTTATTTTCGCAAACCGGGTTCTGATGGATCTTATTTGATAAGAACGCCGGCAGCCCCTCATAGTTGTATCTTTCGGGTTACTGAGGAATGCAGGGGAAGCCTGCGGGACAACATTAACGTTTCCTTTGCCAACCGGGGACGCGATAAGCTTACCTTTAAGCAGTTACACAATAGTTAAATAAATTAATCGCATGGCCGGAAAGAAGGATCTGGATTTTACCTATACCACTATCGATAAGATATTCCGCCTGAGTATAGGGGAAACCGCAGATTACAGCGGGGCCAAATACGACGGTGATTTTTCGCTCACCCTGGAAGAGGCACAAAAAGCCAAACACCGATACATAGCAGACAGCCTTGGCATAGAAAAAGGAAGCAAGGTACTGGATATGGCCTGCGGCTGGGGACCGTTTTGCCGGTACGTTAGCGAGGAAAGGGGTGCTACGTCCATTGGCCTGACCCTCTCCGAAGGGCAGGCGGAAGCCTGCCAGAAAAACGGCATTAACGTGCTGGTAAAAGATTGCCGTTATGTGACCCCGGAAGATTTTGGCACCTTCGATGCCATCAGTTGTATTGGGGGGCTGGAACATTTCTGTTCCGTCGAAGAATGGCAGGAAGGAAAACAGGAGCAGGTTTACCGTGATTTTTTCCACACCCTCAGTAACCTCCTGCCCGTGGGAGGAAGGTTTTATATGCAGACCATGACCTTTAGCAAGAATATGATCAACTATGAAGACCTGGACGTCAATGCAGAAAAGGGGTCCGCAGCTCATGTCATGGCGCTTATGGTCAAGGAATTTCCCGGGTCCTGGCTGCCCTACGGACCGGAAATGGTCATCAGAAACGCGGCCCCCGACTTTAAGCTGATCTCACAGGAGAGTGGCAGGCTTGATTATATTGAAACCATCAAACAATGGAGAAAGAAATTCAGGAAATTCAACCTGCAGAAGTATTGGCTTTACCTGTCTCTCATCCCCCGGTACATTACAGACAAGGAATTCAGGCACCAGGTGGCGGTGTTCAGGATAAGCCCCAACAAGGTCTGTTTTGAAAAGGAGATCATGGACCACTTCAGGCTGGTATTTGAAAAAATATAAAAGCTAAAGCCATCGCCTGAAAACCCGGAGAATTGGGTTGTAATTTTTTCAGGAAGGATGGTATTGCCGTCATGTTAAAGCTGAAGACAGGCCTTCAAAAATGCGCCCTCCAAATTATCATTCCATAACCCGGCGGCCTCTCCCTTAAAGCTTAGGGCAGGGAGGTTGCCAAAAAGGACTTCCATCAATCCATATTTACAACCTGCCTTACCTCCCGGATAGCAAAGCCAGTCCGGACCATAGGACAAGATTGGGCGATGGCAACGGCCTGTTCCATGCTTTCGGTCCGGATAAGGTCGAAGCCACTGACTCCTTCTTTGGCTTCAATAAACGGCCCGTCCGTAATTACCTTATCCCGCGAGACATAACTTCCCGAGACATGGAGGGGCTCCCCCATGATATACAGGCCCGCTTTGGTGAGTGATTCCAGCCAGGGCGACATATCGGGGGATCTGGCAAAACGCTCTTCCTGTGTAAACCGGCCTATTTCCCGGAGGTTTTCACGCACAATTAAAAGATACTTTTCCATGTATTGAAAGGTTTAAGAGTAAGGTCTTTTCGTTGTCTTTCAGGGAACACCATAATGATGACTTAAGGTAATCCTGCCATATTATTCCAAACCCCGTGTTGGTTTATAATGCGGAGATTGGGGCACAATTATTCATCGAGGAAGGCCGTAATCATGGGAACCGCAAAATCACTTTCCCCGGAGCCCGGCTTCAATGTGGTAATCTCACCTATGTAATCCCCATGGCCACCCGGGATTATTGCCAGTTTTGAATTCGTAATAAGCCTGTGCATTGCCACCGCATGTTCAGGGGTCATAACATCCCTGTCTCCCGTAATGATCAAAGTGGGTGCTTTAATGGATGTCAATTGTTCGTCCGGGATATCAGTAAACGTTTGCATACGCCTGGCACATTTGTCATGCATGATCCTGAGCCTGCCTGGGTCGGGGGCAATACTCGCGTAGGCGTCTTTATATTGTTGGGGCATGTGTTCCAGTCGGGCCTGCTTCATAAAGTCCCAGAATTCGTCGGGAGCGCCGTTTCGTTTGCAAAGTGCGGAACCCGCGATTATTTTATTCACCAGTCCGGGGTGGCGGATAGCGATTTGCAGGGCTGTGGTCCCGCCATTGCTGAATCCGAAAAAATCCGCTTTGGCGATCCCGAGTTTGCCCAGGAGGGCTGCCACGTCGTCTGCATCCTGCTCAAATGAAATATCGGAGTCACGGTCACCGGACCGTCCGTGGGCCTGGAGTTCAACCCCTATAAGCTGCCGGCTTTTGGCCAGTCGGGGAAGAATCCTGCCGAAGGAAGTCTGGATGGTCGAGCCGCCACCATGCAGTAAGACCAGCGGTTTCCCCTGGCCATATACTTCATAGTACATTTGCAATCCGTTGACCAGGAAATAGCCACTTTTAAAAGCGATGCTGNCATTTTGCCCATTTGTGATCTCCGTATTTAACATCTCCTCCTTTTTATGGTTCCCGCAAGACTTGAATACCAAAAGCGGTATNATTATAATACCAATGAGTGCCTTTCCCATTCCGGTTGCCGCCCTTTTACATCATGAATATTAGTAAGGCAAATGTACACGATCAGCTAAAATGAGGACGGGTGTATTTTGCCAGATTAGGAGGGACATACGACATCATTGCAAGTCGGTTATTGATTTCCAGCTTCTATAGATTGAGAAATCCTTCCATTATGGATGCCAATAGAATGGGGGTTTCCTGCATGGGAAAATGTCCGGAGCTCTCAATATCAATAAAGGACGCCTCAGCAAACTTTTCAAATGCTATTTGTTGCCGATCTGCCCTGAACCCAATATGGTCGTACTTTCCGGAAATCACCAAAAAAGGGTGATTAACCAACGTCATTTCATCCGAAAAATCTTCCGTAACCCACATCTTCAGATAACCTTCCTGGGCCCTGGAATCCGTCACTTCCAAATGCCGCCTGGCGCGACAGGACCTCCATCTGTCATTGAGTTTACCCCCGGTAAATGCGTCCAGCCCGGTCTTGGTTAGCTCTTCATTTTGAATTAAGGCCCTGAAGAAATTCAGGCTATCCGAATCTACCGGAAAGCCGGAGGCAGCCACAGGAGTAATGGCAATTATCTTTAATATCCTCCTTTCTATGTCCCGCAACGCAGCTTTTTGAACAACCATACCCGTCATGGAATGGCCTACAAGGTTGAATTTCTCCCAATTCAATCTATCTGCCAGGTTGAAGATATCAGAAACTACTTCATCTGTGGTATACTCACCTGTTATATTTTTTGATTTCCCGTAGCCCCTTACATCCATGAAAGCATAGCTGAAATCTTCAACATTAATATAGGGAAAAACTGGTGACCAGGTCTTGGCGTCATCCATCCAGCTATGGAGCACAATAACACCCCTTTTTCCGTTTCCCACCAGGTGGTAGCCAACGGTTGAGACTTTTATTTTCAAAGTGAATTATATTAGTAGTGGATAATTTTTGAATTATGATTTACCCCAGGTGAGGATAGTATCCAAAGGTATATGGTCGCCAAAATCCTTACCATAATAAGCCCTGTAAATGCGCTGCCTTTCATCGATAAGAAAGTCGGCAGGAACGATAGGTTCTTCTTTAAGGGACTTTATATTGAAGAATCCGCTGAACATCATCCGCATCATTTTTACAGGCCGCATCATGGTTTTAAACATGGCAGGCCGGGACTGTTCAACACCATATTTTTTATAAAGTTCCAAATTGGAATCAGGAATAATCGGGAAAGGCGCATCCTGCTTTCCGGCATATTCAAGGATCTCCTCCCCGGAGGAGGCAAAAAGTGCGATTAGCTCGATGTTGTGTTCCTTCAGTTCCTCGTAGTGCTTAATCAATTGATGCACCCTTAAATTGCAAAAGGGACAGGAAGCTGCCCTGAAAAAGCTAAGCAACACCTTTTTNCCCTGGTAGTTTGATAAGGTAATTTTCCTACCCCTGTAGTCTGTCAGTGAAAAACCGATTGCCGGTTGATTCTCATCTAATCTTTTCATGAACATTGGTTTATGTAAATCCCATTTAACTTTTGTAAGCCCCCTTTCCCTGAAAAGTAATACACTTTTAAATTACTAAGCAAATGCTTAGTAATATATCAAAAAAAGGGGGCGTTAAAACTTCAGGCCTTCTTCCAAATTCTGGAAGCGAATACTTCATCAACGGCTGTGTTATTCATGTGATTGAAATAATTGCTGAAGGTTTTTACTCCGATCCCGGTAATTACCCCTAAAATATCCTCCGGTTGATAACCAGCGGCTAAAAATTGCTCTATCTCCTCCTGGCCGGGCAGTCCGCGGGTAGAGGTCATCACCTTTGTAAACCGGCTCAGGGCATTCAGTTTTTTGTCGGGAACAGGGGTATTGTTCCTGATGGCGTCCGTCACTTCCTTTGGGACCTTACTCATGCTATCTGCAATAAAACTATGGGCCGCAACACAGTAGTCGCACGAATTCTCATAGGCAACGGACAGAAATATGACCTCTTGCTCCTGAGGGGAGAAACCCGCATGGGTCCGGAATGAATTATAGGCGTACGTGTATGCATCCAATAAAGCTGGATTGCCGGCCATCCCGGAATACATGTTCGGGATAAAACCCAATGCTTTCTTAGTTTTCAGCATAATTTCCCGCGCTANCGGGCTTGCNTTCTCAACGGTCTTAGGCTCCAGGCCTGCTACTTTTAAATCATTCATACATTTCGATTTTTAATTAAACTTTATTTTCAAGNGCTTTTTTTCAATCCGGCCACGGTAGCTACAATAAANGGAACGATATAATTGATCGCCACTTTGGGAAGGGGCAAGGCAANCAGGCCTGAATGAAGGACGTCCCAATANTTCACAATATTCAAAATCGTTCCCACAACCAGGCTGATCATCAGATTTCTCAGAACCCCGGACGGTTTCCGGAAAATGGAAGGCAACATGCAATTCAGATAATGTTTTTCATTGCCAGGTCTATATAATCCTCAATTTCATCCTGGGAAAAATGCTTACAGGAGGTGGAAAGTCCATGGATGACCCCTAACAAATAATTAGCGTATTTTTCAACATCCAGGTCCGGGTTGAGATGCCCATCTGCCTTTCCCTTTCTGAGGAATCCTGAAAGGACCCCCTTAAGGATGGTTGTGAACCTTACTATTTCCTGTCTGACTTTTTCGTCCCCGGCTTCCAATTCCTGGATGGTGTTAATCAACAGGCATCCTTTGCGCCGCCCACTCTGTTCACTGCTCACGAAGTCAAGGAAGTTGTAAAAGAAGGATCGCAAATCCTCCGGTTTACCATTTGAAGCCTCGAGATGCTTCAAGACCGCCTGGTAAATCCTTTTTTCATAAACGTCTATGGCACTTAGCAGCAGGCCTTCCTTGTTCTTAAAGCTTGCATATATGGAGAACTGGTTGATTCCCAATTCATTTTCCAGGATCCGGACGGTACTGTTTTCATAGCCCTTTTCCCAGAATACATGCATGGCCTTTTCGGCGACATCTGATTCGGAATACTCTTTTTTTCGTGGCATATACAGAATTACATATTCAAAACTAAGCATTTGCTTTGAAATGAAATAAAATTTTGATGTAATTTAACAGATGTCCTTAAACCTTAGTTAATTCGCGGGTTCCCTCCTGTGAATACATTAAGAAAATCATATTCACCTTTCCATAGCCCTGGCTTTTAAATCCTTTGGCATTTTTTCTATGGCATAGCGCAATGCCATTCGGGGCATAACGGATTTGTTCTTAATCACATATTCGAATATCTCCTGTTGGTTCGCTTCACTGGCAGCCTTTAACATCCAGCCATATCCTTTTTGGACCAGGTCATCTGTATCCAATAGTAAAATATCTGCAATCTCCAGGATTTCACGAAGAAATTTTCCCTTTCTGGCAGGGATGATCAGAGTAACGGAGGAAGCCCGGCGCATCCACCTGTTGTCTGATCTGGCGAATACTTTAAGCCTTGCTATATACTCAGGATACATTTCCATGAATGTACCTACGGTATGGTTGCAGAGCGTGTCGCATGAAGCCCAGTTATTCACATAATCATTAATCCATTTCTGGAATATCTGAAAGTCCCGGGGCTCATATCTTTTATGGATGTAATAAGACCAGCGGCACGCGATCAACGATTCTTCAATAATTCCGGATTGCCATAAACCTTCACAAAGGGCAAATATTTCGGATTTTGTAAGGGACCCGATCCGTTTAAAATATTCCTTGCTTATCTTATTTACAATTGGGACTTTAACCCCGTAGGACTTTATCTTTTCTTTGAAAAAGTACTGACTGTTTGACCTGGTTTTTTCATCAATATTCCTTCCTAACTCCCTTCGGACATCCTCAATTATATTTTCCATGAAGAGCTAAATATCTATCCGTAAAACCGGTTTTAAAAGGGGTCACAAAATATCAAAGTTATATCAGACAGAACCAAAAATTCCCCCCAGACTGGCGAATCACATTTTTACATTTATCATCCGTTAAGAGAGGCTCACGATCACTCATCGAGTTTCATTAGTTCTATATTCCTGAATTCTATAGGATGGCCTTCCGCCTGAAGGGCGATATAGCCCTCGCTGATTATCCTGGAGTGGCCCATATGCATGAGTTCCCTGGCAAATTCATCTGTGTCGTCATATTGGGGTTTGGCGTACTCCATAACTACCTGGCCATTGATCTTGTGGATTATTCTTTCGCTCCCATGCACCTCGATTTCCATTTTTACCCAACTGCTATCATTAATGGCGGGGTAGCCTGAATTGGTGCAATGTTGGGTAATCAGACTATCATTCATTTCAATATGCGTGCCGGCGGTGCATACATTGCCTGTAAACCGTTCTGTTTTCCCATCCCCCCCAAGTATCTGGGCTTCAACGGCAACAAGCAATACCTGGTCAAGCGGCAGTTCAGAAGGATGCGGCGTATGAAATTTGATCCCGCTGTTTTTAAAGGCCCAGGACGGCGCTCCCGGCACCGCCTCCCCCACGAAGCGATATTCTAACCGCAACCTGTATCGCGAAAGCTTTTCCTGATAGAAAAGATGGCCAAAATTGTTTTCGAAATTTCCGTAATCATCATAACAGGCAATTAGCTTCCCGTCTTTTACCCGGAAGGTATTCAGGTAATTCACCCCGTACTCCTGGCCTGTAAACTTTGGCGACCATCCGGTCAGGTCGTTCCCGTTAAAAATGGGGATCCATTCCCTTTCATTATGCTGCCTGCAGGAAGAAGCGATAATAAATACAATCAGCACAACCGGGGAAATCAAACTCTTGGTTTTTATCATTCTATGGATGGTAGATTTCTAAAATGGTTTCAGGTAAACTGCAGGGGCGGGAAAAGTTCCTTCTCTGTAATTCTCATGAAGGCGATGCCTACAACCAGATATTCGGGCGTCTGCTTTTCTTCCGAAATGAATGCCAAGGATTAAGATATTTTTTAATTGAACTTCGCGATCAGCCAGGTTGCGGTAAATTATTGAAGAAACCCAATTAGTTACAGATGGTTTTATTGTCGCTATTTTAAGCTCATCCATGGTTATTTTTCCAATGTATTCCTATTCCACTTTGATGTATTAGCTGCAGCTTCATAAGTGCTTTGCAAAAAGAGCATAAGCGCATTATCCGGATTCTCTGCTTTTAGTACATCCTCATATTTCAAGAAAAATTCTCCCATTTCGTCACTCCAAAAAGCTTCTTTAGGTTGAACTTCCTGCTTCCCGAATGCAGCATCAGCAGGATAGGCATACGAATAGAACGCAGGAAACGGAAAATTTTTAGAGCCGGGCCAGAAACCTGCACTGCTCACTTCTTTGGAATAAGCTTCCTGCATAACGTCTACAGGCATATTTGGCATTCCACCCGGGTGAGGTGGTGCATCTTTTCCTGAGAATCTGGTTACAGCCAGATCAAATGCTCCCCAGAACAGATGTACAGGACTGGCTTTGCCTATGAATTCACTTCTGAAATGATTGAATACTTCATTAGCCTTCAGCATAGCCTTCCAAATGGCCTGTGCAGCATCCTTATCGTAGGAACTGTTTATTTTATTTTCTGTAAAGGGAATAGCTGGATCCATTTCATTAGGACGAGCATAAATATTAACCTCAATCCCTAATTCTGCAAGCTTTTCGAATAGCTCTTTGTAAAAGTCCGCTACAGTTCTGGGATATAAATCCATAGAAACACTTCCTGCATTAGAGCATTCCACAAAAAGCTTGTGCTGCCTGAAATCAAAATCGATTTGGAATATTCTTCCTTCATAGGGTATCGGATTGGTAGTGAACCCTTTCGGACTTACATACAAAGCAACATGCCATGAATGATTCTGCCATGGCATAGTTTTCAGTCTGATCTTACCCACTATTTGAGTCCAGTGATGAAGGGTTTCCAATGTATCCTGAATTTCGTTGAATTCAAGAACCGGCCATTCTTTTTCCTGAGTTGTCATGCTACAGATCTTGGATCAATAAGATACGCAAAACTCATGAACATTTTTAGCTTTGGCATAATCCATTTGGTTTTAAATTGACTCCTATCTGGTTGCGATAATTATACTTTAATTGAACTTTGATAATGGCAAATTCATGGCCATAGCATGCCGGCAGTGTGTTATGATTTCATTGATAGCGATGGTGCCGTTTAATCCATTTCAAAAGTTTTTTCATCAACCCCTACCCCGGTAATCCTTAATGACTTCCATTTCTTTGGTAACTGTGTGTTTAATTGGACAATCCCGTTTTCGGTTATATCCAAACCTCCGAAACCGAACAATACTGCCTGAAGCATTCCGCCTGCACCCGTCGCAAAATAGGGATTGGTTCCTCCTGCTGTTTCCGCAAGCACCGCAAACGGGGGAAGCTCGTTAAGCTGGTAACTTTTATTAAACATATCGTATCCCTTTTCAGAATCCCCGAGTCGGGCATAAAGAACTGCCAAAATAGCACCTCCCATAGCGGGGCCATCTTTAGATAACCGAGGTTCATAATACTTTAGATCCTTCTGTATTGCTTCTTTCTGGGAAATGACCTTTAAAGGGTAGGATAACAGGTTTGCATCGGCCTGCTTGATCATGGCCCCCTCATAGGTGGCATTTTCCCTCGTCGTCCCGTCCGGAAACTTTAAAATCGGAATGTTCTCAGCAACATGTCTCCAATCGGGGTTAACATGGTAGTTCAGCTTTTCCGCTGCCATCGAGGCATATTCCAACACTGTTTTAACCATTCCATTGGTAAAAGCATTGTTGTCAATATTTTCTTCCCATTCGTTTGCCCCTATTACATTTTTGATTTCGTACCGGTTTACCCCATTTCGTTCCACGCGGCTACTCCAGAAATCGGCCACTTCCTTTAATACCGGATATCCCCTTGTTTCCAGCCATTGCATATCCTGGGTCACCTCAAAGTATTTCCAAAATGCCCAGCCAACCGTTGCCGTAATATGTTGCTGAAAGGGACCGGTCAAAGCCCATACGGGCGTGTCTTCCGAACCATCTTCGGCAGACTCCCATGGGAACATGGCGCCATCATAGCCATGGGCAAAAGCATTTTGTTTGGCAGCTTCCAGCCTTTCAAACCTGTATTCAAGCAAAGATTTTGCGATATCGGGATGCAAGACCAGAAGAGGGGGATACATCCATAATTCCGTATCCCAAAAAACATGTCCGTTATACCCAAGACCGGATAAGCCCATTGGAGAGAGCGAATAGGCGGTTCCTTTTCTGGCAAATGAATAAAGATGGTAGAGGGCCGACCTTACCGCTTTTTGCGACCTTAAATCACCCTCTATTTGAATATCGCTTTCCCATAGATTATTCCATGCGTTCTCATGGGAAGTTACAAGGCGCGATATCCCCTCAAGTTTGGCAAATATGGTCAAGCGCTCCACTTCGTTCTGAGGGTCATTGTNATGAACAGAGGACATCGTAGACCCTACCAATGCAAACGTATAGGTTTCCCCGGCTCTTAGCTTTTTTTTAAACTTCATCAAGTGCATATTGTAATCCCAATCTTCATGGATAATCTTAGGTTCCTCACCATGCTTTTCAGGAAAGATAAAAGAAGTAGAGCTGGCTACTTTTTTGCGGCCAGGGCTGAAAGCCACAGAGGTCATTAAAGGAATTAAAACATGGGGCCTGTCTATCTCTGCATACAAATTGCGGACCTCGGATAGGTGGTCCGGTGCAGAAATATAATTGATTGGGATTATCTCGACATCACTATTGGCTTTTATTTCAACAATTCCCAATGCCGTAAATGGTAAATTCCGCAATGACATGAGTTCGTGTCTGACCTCAATTTTTGTGCCTACATTAAATGTGGTTATTAGTTTTGCCTTATGCATATCGAGGGTCTGGGCATAATTTGAGATAGAATTCCTTCCCATTCTCATGCCATCCACCTCTAAATGCATGTTCATGTGGCTGAATGTTTTCAGGATATTGCTTACCCGCCCCCTCTGATAATAGTCGTATACACCATTTAAGATCACTTCATTGACTTTCAATGGTTCGGGGGAGGACACCATTCCTACCATTCCATTGGCCACCGTGATCCCGTAATAGTCATTGGGATTAACATTGGTCGCCTGAATATGCCATGGGGATTCAGAATAATCCTGGGCAAGAAGGGGTTGGGCTATTACTGTAATTAAAACAAGAAGTTTGTGTTTGTAATCCATAGGTTTCATGTAATCGTTTATTTAACCTTTCACTTATTTTTTCAGTTATGACTGAATTTTATTTTGGAGGTTAGAGCTTAATTTACATCAATTCTGGCAATGGCAGGTATATGTTGTTGACTACTTTGGCAACGTTTCAAATTAAACCGTCATTCGCTGATTACCTGCCTTTCTCTCAAATTATATTTATCTCCACTTTTTAGAAAATAGAACAATTCATCATTCCTGGGTAACTGTTTCATTTCATAACCTTCACCAGACCAAAATGATTGGTCATAGACAAGCACATAACTTTTTCCTATAACCTCCAGAATATCTCCTTTAACAATAATTGCCGTGCTTTCATCAATACCGATACCTAGCAACTCGGGTTTATTTCTAAGAATGGTAAA
>JGI25321J50212_10002091_pt1 | contig 15558 bp, 17 predicted proteins | sample AutmiccommuBRH23_FD_50212 | JGI IMG/M metagenome (IMG submission 50212)
TTAAGCAGAGCGAATTTTTGGAAAAAGAATTAAGGATCTATTATGACTTGGATCATCGCGAGGAGGCTCTGCGGTTTGCTTACAGGAAAAGAAATGAAGGCTTTGGGGTTGTACAAACCTATCGAGTTACTGAGCAGGAGTTGAATCAGCTGCAAGAGTCGAATCAAAATGTCGAAACAGTCTACTTTGTCAGCGGGGAGGGAGATACTTTTGCGAAATAGACCATTAACAGTAGCCATGCCAAAGGGAAGAATAATGTCTGAGGCTTTGGAATTGTGGAAAAAGGCTGGCTTACCTTTGCCAAATCAAGGGGATGATGGCGAAGATAGCCGCAAGCTGATCATCATGTCGAAGGATCACAGAGTGCGGTTCATCTTAGCGAAGCCCTTGGACGTTCCGACATATGTAGAATATGGTGTTGCGGATATCGGGATAGTTGGGAAGGATGTCTTGTTGGAGGGGAATCGGGACGTTTATGAACTGCTTGATCTGAAGATTAGCCCCTGCCGCTTATCAGTAGCTGGACTGCCGGGGTTGGGAATTAATCAGCTTATTCCCAAGGTAGCAACCAAATATCCGAAGGTGGCGGAACGCTATTTTCGTGAGCAGGGTCAACAGGTTGAGGTGATTCAATTACATGGTTCGGTTGAGTTGGGTCCGATTATTAGTTTAGCTGATCGGATTGTCGATATTGTCTCTACAGGAAATACTCTNAAAGAGAATGGCTTGCACGAACTNGAAAAAATCTGCGATATTACAACTAGATTAATTGTTAACCAGGTAAGCTATCGGATAAAGCTAGAGGAGATTCAAAATATCCTAAATCGATTATCTGAAGTGATAAGTTGAGACATTAAGGGGGCGCGATAAGATGCTGAGAATATATAATTCGATTGATCAGCTTTTAAGAAGAAATATCGATGATTCAATTGCTGACAAACGTTTGGCGGTTGTTGAGATAATTAAACAGGTTAAAGAGAATGGCGACCGAGCCTTGTATCAATTAACTGAACAGTATGACCAAGTTAAGCTAACTGACTTAAGGGTCTCTGAACAGCTAATAAATGATTTTGAGGATGATGATCGATCAGTGCTTTAAGCAGGCCCTTCTAGAAGCTGCTGCTAAAATCAGAGAGTTTCATCAGAAGCAAAAAAGAGAGTCGTGGTTTTCTCTGCAGGAAGATGGTTCACTTGTCGGGCAGCTTGTTACGCCAATAGAACGAGTCGGCGTTTATGTGCCTGGAGGTACAGCTGCATATCCTTCCTCTGTTTTGATGAACGTTATCCCTGCCCAAGTAGCAGGTGTCAATGAGATAGTAATGATTACTCCGCCAAATAAGGATGGTTCAATAAACCCCAGTATTTTATCAGCTGCTAAAATGCTAGGAATCAAGGAAATATATACTATCGGCGGTGCGCAGGGAGTCGCAGCTTTAGCTTATGGTACAGAGACTATTAAATCGGTTGATAAGTTGGTCGGTCCAGGCAATATTTACGTAGCTTTAGCGAAAAAAGAGGTATATGGTCAAGTAGGAATAGATATGATTGCCGGACCAAGTGAAATTGCCATTATTGCTGATGAGGAGGCTAATCCGGTGTATATTGCCGCTGATCTTCTATCACAGGCGGAGCATGATGTTTTGGCACAAGCGGTTTTGGTAACTACCTCTAGCAGATTAGCAGAAATGGTTCAGCAGGAGTTAACTAAGCAGCTGAATAATTTGTCGAGAAGAGAGATTGCCTGGCGTTCCTTAAAGGATTATGGTGGTATTGTAATCACCTCAGACTTGTCAGAGGCTTTTAAGGAAATTAACAAGTTGGCGCCGGAACACTTGCAGTTGCTGTTGAAGGATCCTTTTACCCATCTGGCACAGATCAAAAACGCTGGGGCAATTTTTTTGGGTGAGTATAGTCCAGAGGCGGTTGGTGATTACTTCGCTGGTCCCAATCATGTTTTGCCAACAAACGGAACGGCAAGATTTGCTTCCCCACTAAATGTTGATGATTTTCTCAAAAAATCAAGTGTCATCTCTTATAGCAGAACAGGTCTATTAAATAATGGGGAGAAAATTATTACAATTGCTAACAAAGAGGGGTTTACAGCTCATGCCCAAGCAATAAAAGTCCGTCTGGAGGGTGAAAAGAATGATTAATGAAAAGCGTGCAGCAGAAATATATCGTAAAACNAAGGAAACTGAGGTGAAAATCCACCTAAATTTGGATGGTNCCGGTAGGGTCGATCTGAATACCGGAGTACCNTTTCTAGAGCATATGCTCGATCTATTTGCTAAACATGGAGGCTTTGATTTAACCATAGCGGCTACTGGCGATCTTCAGGTAGACGAGCACCATACTGTCGAGGATATTGCTATTTGCTTAGGGCAGGCCTTTAATCAGGCACTTAATGTCAAGGAAGGGATAAATCGTTATGGTTTAAGTATTGTACCAATGGATGAGGCGCTTGGGCAAGTGGTGGTTGATATTAGCAATAGACCGCACTTAGAATACCGTATTACTTTGCCGGACAGAAGGATTGGCGCTTTTCCGAGTGAACTTTTTCGGGAGTTTTTGTGGAAATTTGCTTTAGAGGCGAGAATTACTCTCCATGCTGAGGTACTTTATGGACTTAACAGCCATCATATGATTGAAGCGGTTTTTAAAGCCTTAGGCAGAAGTCTGCGCCAAGCAATTAGCCTGAATCCGCAGCAAATTGGCGTACCATCGAGTAAAGGAGTATTATAATGATTGCTATTATTGATTATGATATGGGGAATCTTCATAGTGTAAAAAAGGGAATAGAACGCTTAGGGTTTCAAGGAGTTGTTACTGACGACAAGGAGGTAATTTTGCAGGCAGAAGGAGTTATTCTCCCGGGAGTTGGCGCTTTTGGAGATGCGATGAGGAATCTAAGGGAAAAGAGCTTGGTTGCTGTTATTAAGCAACTGGTTGAGGAGAACAAGCCCCTATTGGGAATTTGNTTAGGAATGCAGTTGTTGTTTTCTGCCAGTNAAGAGCACGGCAATCATCAGGGGTTGGATATTTTAAAAGGGAATATAAAAAGGTTTGTTGGCGATTTTAAGGTTCCTCATATGGGTTGGAATCAGCTGATTATCCAAAACAATCAGCATTTCTTGACTAAAGATCTAGCAGAAGACTACGTTTATTTTGTCCATTCTTATTATGCGGAAATAGCTGAACCAGATATTTTATTGGCAGCCACTGATTATTTCGGAATAGTTCCAGCGATTGTGAGTAAAAACAAGGTTATAGGAATGCAATTTCATCCGGAAAAAAGCGGGAAGTTGGGCATGGAGCTTTTGGCGAGATTTGTGAAATGGAGTGAGAAGGTATGAGTTTTACAATTTATCCGGCAATTGATTTGCGAGGTGGCAAATGTGTCCGGTTATATCAAGGTGATTACCGGCAAGAAACCAGCTATGGTGATCCGATTGCGGTGGCGAGAAGATGGCAGGAAGAGGGAGCTGAATGGATCCATTTGGTGGATTTGGATGGTGCGAAAGAAGGTAAAGCAGTTCAGGAAAACTTGATCAAAGAGATTATTGCTGCAGTTGATATTCCTGTACAAGTAGGCGGGGGAATTAGGAATCTTCAAACAATTGAGAAGTATTTGGCATTTGGGGCTGGCAGGGTAATTTTAGGAACAGCGGCTTTAGAAGATCAAGAGCTGTTGGTCGAGGCAGTTATGCTTGCTAAGGAGCGGTTGGTAGTTGCAATCGATGCAAATAATGGGTATGTGGCAACAAACGGCTGGTTGAACGTAAGTAAAGTTCCTGCAGCAGTATTAGGGGAACAGTTGGTTGCGAAAGGAGTTTCTAGGTTTATCTACACTGATATCTCTAAGGACGGTACTTTAATGGGTCCGAATTTTGCGGCGACAAGAAGCTTTGCAGAGACAACAGGAGCAGAAGTGATTGCCTCTGGAGGCGTCAGCTCAGTAGCCGATATCCAGCGGTTGAAGCAGATGGAGAATAGTGGGGTAAAGGGTGCAATTGTTGGCAAAGCCTTATACACAGGGGCAATCGACTTAAATGAGCTAAGATAAGGATAAGCAAGAAGACAAGAGAAACGTCCCTCTGTCTTTATTGAAAAGCCTTATACACAGGGGCAATCGACTTAAATGAGCTAAGATAAGGATAAGCAAGAAGACAAGAAAAACGTCCCTCTGTCTCTGAGAAGACTAGAGAAACGGCCGTGCTAGAGGTTAGAAATTAGAAATTAGAAGTTAGAAGTGAGATTTAAGGGAGTTGGATTGTGATGTTGACAAAAAGAATTATTCCTTGTTTAGATGTCAAAGAGGGTCGAGTTGTTAAAGGGGTGCAGTTTGTTGAGCTTCGTGACGCNGGAGATCCCGTGGAGCTTGCTAAGGCTTATGATGAGGCAGGAGCTGATGAACTGGTTTTCTTAGACATTTCAGCTACTCATGAGGGTAGAAAGACAATGCTGGATATCGTCGAACGGACTGCGGCCGCAATTACTATCCCGTTTACTGTAGGNGGGGGGATTGGCAGTAGCTATGATATGAAAAATATCTTAAGAGCTGGAGCGGATAAAATATCGATCAACTCTAGTGCAGTAGCCAATCCGGAGTTAATTGGCGAAGGGGCAAAAATCTTTGGAAGTCAATGTATCGTTGTGGCGATAGATGCTTTATTCAATGAGCAATGGCAGGACTATGAGGTTGTAGTGAATGGAGGAAGAAAGCCTACCGGTCTTAAGGTGACTGATTGGGCAAAGACAGCTGAAGATATGGGCGCTGGCGAAATTCTGCTGACTAGCATGAATCAAGACGGGAAGAAAAACGGTTTTGATTGTCGGCTGACAAATATGGTTTCCTCTCTAGTAAGCCTACCGGTTATCGCCTCAGGAGGGGGAGGCAATACGACACATTTTCTAGAGGTATTTACGAAAGGCAAAGCTGATGCGGCCTTAGCTGCCTCGATTTTTCACTATGGAGAGGTCAATATTCAGGTGTTAAAGAAGGAGTTAAAGGAAAGGGGTGTGGCAGTACGATGGACCAGTTAAATGTTGATAATCTCCGGTGGAATGAGAAGGGCTTAATTCCTGCTATTGTCCAAGAGTATAAGACAAAAACGGTGCTGATGATGGCATATATGAATAAAGAGGCGTTGTTAAAAACTATTGCCACAAAAGAGACTTGGTTCTGGAGCAGATCTAGAGAGGAGCTTTGGCATAAAGGTGCAACCTCCGGAAATTACCAAAGGGTGAAGGAGATAAAAACAGATTGTGACAAAGATACTTTATTAGTTCTCGTGGAACAGGTTGGCGTTGCTTGCCATACAGGGAGTTACAGCTGTTTTTCCGAAGAACAACCCAATAGTGAGGATTATTCAATACTTGATAGACTGGCGGCGACGATCAAGCAAAGGGACCTTAAGCGCCCCGAAGGCTCTTATACCAGCTACTTGCTTACAAAGGGTTTGGATAAGGTATTGAAGAAGGTTGGTGAAGAAACGGCAGAAGTAATTATTGCTGCAAAAAATCCAGCAAAAGAAGAGTTAATATATGAAGCTAGTGATTTGCTATATCACTTATTAGTGCTGTTCCATGTTAAGGAAGTATCGCTCACCGAGGTGCTGAACGAACTGGAGAAGAGGACAATAAAGTAGTATTCCCGTTATTCAACCACAGGCAAATTCGCCCGAAATCCAAAGCTTTTTCCATGGATAAGGGCGTTTCTTATTCTAGAGGTGAGAGGTAAGATGTGAGAAGTGAGAAGTATGTAGAATTAGGTGCTTTTTGGGGAGCAATTGTAGTATGATATAGACGAATAAATTCGAGGGGGTCTTTTTTTGTTTATCGATTATCATACACATCATGAACGCTGTGGTCATGCTGTCGGGCAATTGAGAGAGTATGTAGAGCAAGCAATTGAGAAAGGCATTGATCAATTGGGTTTGTCAGACCATATGCCGATTATCCATGTACCGAAAGGAAGATTATTGCCTGGTCTGGCTATGGATTTATCTGAGCTGGAGAATTACATGCATGAGGCATTGTCCTTGCAAAAGGAGTATAAAAAGGATATAGCAATTAAGGTTGGCTTGGAAGCTGATTATATTGCCGGGTTTGAGGAAGCAATCAAAAAGCTGCTATCACCTTATCCTTTTGATTATATATTAGGCTCTGTTCATTTTTTGGGAGAGTGGGATCTTTCAGATAGCAGAAATATGGATCCTTGGAAGGGGCGTCCGCTTTTGGAGATTTATCAAGATTATTTTGAAGCAATCCAAGGAGCCGCAAAATCAGGTATCTATGACATTATAGGACATTTTGACGTAATAAAAAAATACGGTTTTCGACCTACCGAGGATATAAGTTCAATTATCAGCGACACCCTAAAGGTAATAAAGGAACAAAACGTCACTATAGAATTAAACGCCTCCGGCAGAAAAACTATTGCTCAAGAAATCTATCCGGCACCTCAAATAATCGCCGAAGCAATTGGNTTAGAGATTCCCTTTACGTTAGGCTCTGATGCTCATCGTCCTGAAGATATCCATAGTGGCTTAAAGGAAGGAAGGGAACTGCTTAGAAAATTAGGCGTCGAGCAATTAGCAACCTTTGATAAACGCCGAAGGATTATGGTAGACTTTAAAGCGAGACTTATTCAGGTGGAGTTTTAACTCCATCTGAATTTAGCGAGACTTATTTCGAGGATTGAAACACTCCCTCTTACGGTGTTGAAGGGAGTCTTGTTGAAACCGAAGATAAATAGGTTGGTTTGTAAATGGAGTATCATAAACTTATATGATATACTTCTAAGTAAAGTAGTAGTCTTCACTCAGGAGGGTAAAATGGGAAAAGCTAAACATCTCTCAACTAAGAAGAATAATAATAAAATAATTCCCATGGCTTTAGATGCTGATTTTTTCTTTGAACGGGTCTTACGGCATTTAGATCGTAATAACTATTCAAAGGCCTTAAAGTACCTATGGCGGATAGTTGATGTTGAGCCAAACGTCCCAATTCATTACTGCAATTTGGCCGGTTTGCTTTCGGAAATGGGTCGGTTTAGCGAATCAAACGAACTACTTTTGCACGTAGTTGAAAAATTAGATCCTAGTTTGACGGAATGCTATTATTTCTTGGCAAATAATTATGCCTATTTAGACGAGCCTGAGTCCTCTTTTAAATATATTCATCGTTACTTGGATGCCAATCCCCAAGGAGAGTATGTAGAGGAAGCACTAGAGATGCTGACATATATTTCTCCGGAAGTGGATAGTATTGAGGAAGCAACTGATGAAAATGAGCGGGAACAATTTATTTTGCATTACAAGGCTAAAGCGTTATTAGAAGAGGGTAAATTTTATGATGCTACAACCAAGTTAAAGTCGATGGTGGAGAATTATCCGGATTTTTTAGCTGCAAGGAATAATTTAGCTTTAGCCTATTTTTATCAAGGGAATCATCTTAAGGCTATTGAACAAGCAAATCTCGTATTGGATAAGGATCAAGCAAATATCCATGCTTTGTGTAATTTGGCGATATTTTACCAAAATCTGAGTTATACAGCAGAAATGAACAATATTTTAGCTATGCTGCGAAAAATACTACCATTTCAGCGCGAACATTTATATAAATTGGCGACTACTTTTGCCATTCTTGGTGATCATCGGATGGCGTATCAACATTTAAACCAATTAATCCGCAATGGAGAAATACTAAATTCTACGTTGCTTCACTATGGTGCTGTAGCGGCTTTTAATACAGGCAATTATTTGGTTGCTGAAAAGTGGTGGGAGCAGATCCCTAAAATTGACAGCGACTCGGAGATAGCTAGGTTTTATTTAGACACGACAAGAGACTTAAAGGAAACGGGGTTTGTCTTACCCGTTTATGCCTACCAATATGAGCTGCCATTCGAACAGATTGTAAATTCTTTGAAACATAACCGAAAGCAAGAAAAAAACGCTTTTAATTTTACAGCCTTTACTTGGGGCTTGAAAAATGGCAAGGATACAATTAAGGAACAGGCGCTGCTTGGTCTAGCCTTCTTCGATGAAGCCCAAGCGGAATTGACCCTGAGAGATTTTTTGCTTGATGAGGACAATTCATTTTTATTGAAGAAAAAAGCGCTGATTGCTCTTAACGAAATGCAAGCAACGCCACCATATACAGTATCTACAAATGGGAAAACATTCCAAATGGAGCGTCAGATTCCCGATTTTGGTATTTGGAAACATAGCTGGCTTGAGGTTCTGCAATTGATCGAGGATAAGATAGGAGCAAAATATTCAATTATCGAGTTATATGATGCAAAGATTCTGTGGTATGATTTTCTCAGTGAAACCTATCCGCAAACACCGCAAGTTAGAAAGGCTGCCGGGTGGGCGGCGGCTATTGAATATCTAGTAGGCAAAATGCATGAAAAGCCAATGCAAATCAGTCGACTGGCAAAAAAATATGATTGCACCAAGCAAACTATCCTCAAGAATATTAGACACCTTGAAGAGGTTCTACAGCTAACAAAAAAATTAGGGAAGTTAATAAATCCTATAGATTTCGATTTCCCAAATCCTTAAGTTTGAGAAATAAATGAGACAAAGGGGAGAAGAAGGGACGTTTCTCTTGTCTTTCTCTTGGGAAGAAAAAGGGACATCGAGACCGAAGTGTTATTTTTTTTTGCTATATTGCGGATAATATATTATGATAATATCAAATAATAAATACCCCTTTGGGTATATAAAGATCGTGCACCCTAAGGGGGTAATAAAGATATTTTAACTAGGAAGAGTTATCGACTTAGCGAAAATATAACAATGGAGGGAATATTTTTATGAGTGAAGACAAAATTTATGATGTAGTAATTATTGGTGCGGGACCGGCTGGAATGACGGCTGCTGTATATACATCTCGGGCTAATTTGACTACCCTGATGTTGGAAAGAGGGGCACCTGGTGGGCAAATGGTTAATACTGAGGAGGTAGAAAATTATCCGGGCTATGATAGTATCATGGGACCAGATCTTTCGACCAAAATGTTTGAACACGCTAGAAAATTTGGCGCCGAATATGCCTATGGCGATGTTTCTGAAGTTGTTGACGGGAATCCGTATAAGACAGTTGTGGTTGGCGGCAAAGAATATAAAGCGAAGTCAGTAGTTGTGGCAACTGGTAATAAGCCTAGACCATTAGGTGTTCAAGGAGAAGCTCAGCTTTCAGGCCGCGGCGTTTCATATTGCGCAATTTGTGATGGAGCTTTCTTCAAGAACAAAGAGCTAGTAGTTGTTGGCGGAGGCGATTCGGCGATTGAAGAGGCAATCTATCTAACTAAATTGGCTGCAAAGGTGACGGTAATTCACCGCCGTGATGAACTACGAGCNACAAAAATTCTTCAAGAGCGAGCTTTTAAAAACGAAAAAATCGAATTTATTTGGAATTCCACTGTGGAAGAGATTTTTGGAGAAAACCGCGTTCAGGGTGTAAAAATCAAGAACAAGCAAACTGGAGAAATAACCGACTTCAAAGCAGATGGGATATTTATTTATGTTGGCCTAGATCCATTAAGCGGTGCAGTGGAAAATTTAGGTATTACCAATGAAGCGGGTTATGTTCTGACAAATGAAAATATGGAAACAAAAATAACTGGTATATTCGCAGCTGGTGATGTCCGGGAGAAAAAACTTCGACAAATCGTTACAGCAGCCAGTGATGGTAGTATTGCAGCGATGGCAGCTCAACATTATGTTGAAGGATTATCTGATTAGGGTTAAATAAAAATGTAACATATTCTTAATAGTATTGTAATCTGATTGAAATATTAAGGGGTTATACTTAGCTTAAGAATTGAACCCCCTTTTCTATAGATTTTTTCAATTGCGGTTGACACGGTTAAACTTTAATCGTGTCTTTTTTTTTGTGAAAGTTCTAGGAATTTGATAAAATGATTAGGGGATGAGGTATTAGCAAAAGCCAGGATACTTGAGGTGAAGAAAATGAAAAGAGTCGCAAATTGTGTTCTCAGGAGTAATGACCAGATATTAATGCTGCAAAAACCTAGACGAGGTTGGTGGGTTGCCCCTGGCGGTAAGGTCGAACCGACAGAATCAATTCAAGAAGCGGTTCTGCGAGAGTTTTTAGAGGAAACCAATCTGACTTTAGAAAAACCTGCCTTAAAAGGGGTATTTAATATTATCTTAAAGAGTGGAAATCGAATTATTGATGAATGGATGTTATTTACTTTCTATGCAACAAAGTATTATGGACAATTAAATCCAGTTTGTGAAGAGGGAAGGCTGGAATGGAAAAACCTGCGTGAGATCGGTCTTCTGCCCAAAGCAAAGGGCGATAATATTTATTTAAAACATCTGCTTACCTCAAGGGAGCTGATAACTGGCAAGTTTATCTATACTCCAGACTATGAGCTGATTTCCTACTCCTTGGATCAAGAGTGGGCAATGATCGGGGTGTTTTAGACTATGGAAAAACGTCCAATACATTTAATAATTATTACGGGGATGTCCGGTGCCGGGAAAACGGTAGCTATTCAAAGCTTAGAGGATTTGGGTTATTTTTGTGTGGATAATTTACCACCAATCCTGATACCTAAGTTTGTAGATCTGACGGTGCAGTCTGGTGGTAAAATGAACAAGGTCGCCTTAGTAATTGATCTAAGAGGACGGGAATTCTTTGAGCGCTTGTCGGAATCCTTGGTCTCGCTGGATTTCTCGGAAATGCTTGATTACGAGATAATTTTCTTAGACGCTGAGGATAAAACCTTAGTAACTAGATATAAGGAGACTAGAAGGAGACATCCTTTATCTTCAGAATCTTCACCAATAGAGGGAATTATCGCCGAACGGAAATTATTAGATGAAATTAAAGGTAAGGCTAGTCAGATTATTGATACAACAAGTCTAAAACCCAGCGAGTTAAAGGAAAAAATAATCTCTAGATTTGCTGATGAAAACAAGAATCGGCTGTCAATAAATATCATGTCATTCGGTTTTAAGTATGGTCTGCCAATTGATGCGGATTTAGTGTTTGATGTGCGATTTTTACCAAATCCACACTATATAGACGAATTGAGACCTAGTACAGGTAAAGATGCTTCAGTCTATGAGTATGTAATGCAATGGCCAGAAACAAAAGAATTTTTGGTTAAGCTGCTGGATATGCTCAATTTCTTGCTGCCTAGTTATCAAAAAGAGGGAAAAAGCCAACTTGTAATCGGCATTGGCTGTACCGGAGGCAGACATCGCTCTGTGGCTATCACGGAGTATATAAATCAAACCTTAACGTCTGATTGGCACACAAGTGTGAATCATCGTGACGTAGCTAAAGAGCATGGGTAGGTGTAAAATGGAGGAGCAAAAGAAAAAAAGGGTTGTGGCTATTGGTGGAGGGACAGGACTTTCTGCCATTTTGCGGGGTCTGAAAAGACGAGATTTGGAATTGACGGCTATCGTAACTGTTGCCGATGATGGAGGGAGCTCTGGGATTTTAAGAAATGAGCTAAATATTCTTCCTCCGGGCGATATTCGAAATGTTCTCGTATCATTAGCCAATACCGAACCTCTCTTAGAGCAGCTCTTGCAATATCGCTTTAAGCAGGGAGAGGGTCTGGCAGGTCATAATATTGGTAATTTGCTAATAGCAGCATTACTTGATTTAACAGGGGATTTTGTTCTGGCTATNAAGGAATTAAGCCGTGTTTTGGCAGTTAAGGGGCAGGTATTGCCTGCAACTCTTCAAGAGGTGACCTTNTCGGCGGAATTTTCTGATGGGACCTTTACTAAAGGTGAATCAAATATTACGAAGCAAAATAAACGAATTAAGCGGGTCTATATCGAACCAAATAACGTACAGCCTCTTGTTGAAGCGATTAGTGCTATTGAGCAAGCCGATGCAATTCTTCTTGGACCAGGGAGCTTATACACGAGCTTAATTCCTAATCTTTTGGTACGGGGGATAAGAGACAGCCTTGCCAGCGCACAGGGAAAAAAAATATATATCTGTAATCTGATGACTCAGCCGGGAGAGACGGACGGCTTCTCAGCTAGTGATCATTTAAGAGCAATCGAACAGCACGTTAATGGTAAGCTGCTGGAGTATGTGATAGTTCATGATGAATTGATTCCTCCTGAGATAGTAGAAAGATATCTCTTGAAAGGTGCGATCCCGGTAAAAATAAATAAAGAGCAGCTTATTAAGGAAGGCTATAAAGTAATCTCTGAACAATTTTTAACCTATAATACTTTTTTGCGACATGATGCGGAGAAACTTGCTGATCTTATAGTCTCACTAATATAAGCCGAAGGAGTTCACTCTTATTCGTAGGCAGACCGACGAAGTAGGTATAACATAATCAGGGTGTCTCTCCATACTAGGTTTCAGGAAATGAGGTGGTTAAATGTCTTTTGCTGCCGAGACAAAAAAGGAATTGACCCACGTTTTTGGTAATGATCATAATAGCAAAATTTCCGAACTGTCGGCNCTTGTCCGAATGAACGGCAGTGTACAGTTGACCAACCAGAAGGTAGTACTGGATGTAATTACAGAAAATGCTGCGATTGCCAGAAAAATTTATTCGCTCTTAAAAGAGTTGTTTAATTTACACGCCGAGGTAATGGTGCGAAAAAAAATGCGTTTAAAGAAAAATAATGTCTATATCGTGCGAATTCCCGGACAGGTGGAAATGGTTCTGCAAAAGCTGGCTATTGTTAAGGAGGGATTCTCGTTTCATTCCAGAATTCAACCAGAAATAATTGCATCTGTCGGGAATAAGAGAGCTTATTTGCGGGGAGCCTTTCTCGCTGGTGGTTCAATCAATAATCCCGAAAGCTCCTCATATCATTTGGAGATATCCTCAAGCTATGAAGGGCATATCGAAGCTTTATGTGATTTAGCCAATTATTTTGACTTAAATGCTAAATGGATCGAACGGAAAAAGGGTTATTTTTTGTATATTAAAGAGGGAGAAAAAATTACAGAATTTCTTAATGTAATTGGAGCGCATAATGCTTTATTAAAGTTTGAGGATGTCAGAATTGTTAAGGATATGAGAAATTCTGTAAATCGCTTAGTAAACTGTGAGACTGCCAATCTAAACAAAACGGTAGGAGCAGCTTTACGACAAATTGAGAATATTAAATTGATTGAACGAGAGATTGGCTTGGATAATTTGCCGCCAAAGCTTAGAGAGATAGCTGAGGCTCGAGTGCAATATCCGGAGCTAACCCTAAAAGAGCTGGGCGATATTTTGTCAGGCGGTAAGGTAAGCAAATCGGGAATTAATCATCGTTTACGAAAGTTAGACGAAATTGCGAAGAAGTTTGAAAGATGATAGCAGTTTTATACAAAGTAATGTATAATAATATACAAAAAAAGGAGTGGTGCAGATGATAAAAAAACAGGTTAAGATAAATCTGAAGACTGGACTTCATGCCAGACCCGCTGCTTTGTTTGTACAGGAAGCGAATAAATATTCCAGTGATATCTTTATCGAGAAGGAAGAAAAGAAAGTAAATGCAAAAAGTATTATGGGAATAATGAGCTTGGCAATTAATAGCGGATCAGAGATACTAATCATTGCGGATGGAAATGATGAAGAGGAAGCAGTTAAAAAATTGACTGAGTTGGTCAGCAAAGAGGAATAACTAAAAAGAAGTTTGTTATTTAGCAAAGACTGTGAAATATTTCACAGTCTTTGTAATTAGTTAGTATAAGATGAATGTATATTGGGGAGAATCAGTTTTCGAGCATATGTTTAATACATATGAGCTAATAATTTTTTTAAGGAGTGGATTTTTTATGCGATTTGCCAAAAGTATGGTTGAGCTGATTGGTAATACACCGATTGTTCAACTACAGCATCTAGAAGAGAACAGTGCGCGAATTTTTGTCAAGCTAGAGTTCTATAATCCGGCCGGAAGCGTAAAGGATCGTATTGCTCGTCAAATTATTGAGGATGCAGAAGCCGAGGGGTTGCTAAAACCAGGAGATACGATTATTGAAGCTACAAGTGGAAATACGGGTATTGGGGCAGCGATGATCGCAGCTGCCAGAGGGTATAAGGCGATTTTTATAATGCCGGATACCATGAGTCTTGAACGTCGAAATCTATTGCGTGCTTATGGAGCAGAATTAATCTTAACTCCGGGAGCTGAAGGCATGAAGGGTGCAATGGCGAAGATGGAAGAGCTGCTCAAGGAGCATGATTATTTTCCGCTTAGGCAGTTCGTTAACTTATCCAATCCTAAGGTGCATCGCTTAACTACTGCTAAAGAAATTCTTGAACAGATGGATAATCAAGTTGACGCTTTTGTTGCTGGGGTAGGGACAGGAGGAACCATCACAGGTGTAGGGGAAATATTAAAACAAAACCTGCCTAATGTTCATCTAGTAGCTGTAGAACCAGCAGACTCTCCTGTGCTTTCCGGAGGAACTCCTGGTCCTCACAAGATCCAAGGAATAGGTGCTGGCTTTATTCCGAGCATCCTAAATACTGAGATATATGATGAAGTTGTTCAGGTAACCAATGATCAGGCATTTGAGACGGCTCGAATGATTTCCAGAACAGAGGGGATTCTTTGTGGTATTTCTACTGGTGCCGCTATTTTTGCCGCCAAAAAAATTGCCGCAAAATTAGGTAAGGGGAAAAATGTCGTGGTTATTGCCCCGAGTAATGGGGAAAGATATTTAAGCACTCCATTATACCAATTTGAGTAAAGTTGAATAAAAAATCCAAAGCCCTGCTTAATACCTCTTGTNGAGATTAAGCAGGGCTCTATTTTTCTTTAAATGTCTTTAGTTAAAAGCTTAAACAATTTTGGGGGCAGAGGTAATTATGCTATCAATTAACCCGTATTCCTTGGATTGCTCGGCAGTTAAGAAATTATCTCTGTCTGTATCCTTAGCGATCTTTTTAACCGGTTGACCAGTTCTTTCGGCAAGGATCTCATTTAGCTTATTTTTCATTTCCACAATTCGTTTTGCGTGGATTTCAATATCAGTGGCTTGACCTTGCGCTCCACCACTTGGCTGGTGAATCATTATCTCACTATTAGGCAAGGCGAATCTTTTGCCCTTCTCACCAGCGGCTAAAAGGAAGGCTCCCATTGAAGCAGCCATGCCCACTACTATTGTGGAAACCTGAGGCTTAATATATTGCATGGTATCATAGATTGCCATGCCTGAAGTAATAGAGCCACCGGGACTATTAATATACAAATGAATATCTTTTTCAGGATCTTCAGAGGCTAGGAATAGCAATTGGGCAATTATGGAGTTGGCAACCCCGTCATCTATCGCGGTCCCAAGAAAAATTATCCGGTCCTTTAACAAGCGAGAGTAGATGTCATATGCCCTTTCACCTCGGTTGGTTTGTTCGATTACTGTTGGAACATAGTAACTCATTTATTAAAATCCTCCTCTCAAATCAGCAAAATAATTTTGATAAACGCTCTAATCACATAATACACCATTGGTCAAAAAAGGTCAAACAAAAAAACTGTAGTATTTACCATCTTCTATTCTGTCCTAAATCTGTTAGAATAAACTTAGGGAAATTTTA
>JGI25321J50212_10002098_pt1 | contig 15541 bp, 13 predicted proteins | sample AutmiccommuBRH23_FD_50212 | JGI IMG/M metagenome (IMG submission 50212)
GAGGAGTCAGACGTGGATTTACTTGTATACTTTGATGAAAAAGTTGCAAGTTTATTTGATATGTCCGGGCTTAAGCTTGATATTCAAGAGAAATTGAACACAAAGGTGGATGTGGTTGCCGGCCCTTTAAAGGAAAACAGCTATTTAACCATTAACAAGAAGGTAAGGATATATGAAGCATAGGGATATTCAATTACTGAAAAAGATCATATCCGAATGCAAAGACATTATAAGGTATGCTAATGAAATCGGTGAAAAAGGGTTCCTCGAAAATGATGTTTACCAGAAGGCAACAGCAATGTCGCTTCTTAACATAGGTGAACATGCCAACGCATTGTCGCGGGAGTTATGGACGGAGTATAAGGATATTCAATGGCGAAAGATCGTTGACCTTAGAAATATCGTAGCACACGGGTATGGCGAATTAAGAATGGAACTTGTCTGGAATTTATCTCAAAAAGAGGTTCCGGTGCTAATGGAGCAACTTGAGGACTTGCTGAAAGAAGTTTAAACAGAAAATACTATTAAAATTAACACGATTGAACAGTAATGTTTGGTCGTGTTTTTTTATATCCCAAGGCACGTAGAGACGGTCACGAGTTTAAGCAACAGCGCCATCATAGGCGCTACGGGCAACATGGCCGCTTGGCTCGGGATGCTGGGCTCTTTTATCATTGTCTCTGTGCTGGTACTGCTTATGGGCGTCATCTCCGCGCTGTTGTATATGAAGCTCCATCCCCCGAACCTTACCACAAATCACTAAAACCAGCACAACTATAATCGGCAGTATATTTAGGAATAATTCTTTACCTGCCTTCATTAAAAACCGATACAAAAGATAAACCTCAACTAGTCTGAAGGGTAAGCTGCAGACTAAGTGAGGTTTTTTCTTCCTATTTAATAGGTATAAATTTAATTGAGGTCACTCAATATTGGCCAGATCGGCGAGCTTACCCGGTCGGATCGATCCCCTGGTTGTCTCCATACAGGTGGCTCTTGCAGCATTATCCGTAAACAAAGCTCAAGGCCTCGAGGTGTGTGATTCTACAAACAAATACTATGACAGATTGGTAGATTCAAAGAAATCAACCATTGAGGTTAGTTAATAGCTAACCCTTTTTTAAACCTTTTTGGTAATACAAGTAATTTTCCTATTAGATATAATAATTAAATAATTAAATAATTCAAAAAATTAAAAAAATCAAAATAAAAAACAGGAGTGATGTAAATATTGAGTTATGTAGTAAGTAATGAGTAAAAAAACTACTCGTTGCGCTCTGGCCTAAGAAAGGTGGTGTAGAGTTGTCAGTTACAAGGGCATCTCCTCAAAAAAAGGTAATTTCTATCACGCGGGGTTGTGAAATCGTTAACGAGATTACGACCAACAGGTGGAACTGGTAACTTCACGTAGGCAAAAACAAAAGGAGAGTGAAAAATGAACGACAAAACGAACAAGGAGAATCTCATAATATCCAGCACGCGCTACGAGTACACGGTTGTCGTTATTAACTGGTTTATTGTAGGCTTTGTTGCTCTTGATCGGCTTCTGATCGCAAACCTTTTCCCGTGGGTAATACCCGCTCTCAAGATTGACTACACCAAGGCCGGCCTAGTCATGGCCATATTATCGGTGACATGGTCTGTGTCAGCATTAGTCTTTGGTGGCATATCCGATAAGATTGGTCGCCGGATCATCATCAGTTCCGCAACCTTAATTTTTTCGCTGCTATCGTGGATGAGCGGGCTCGTGACGAGCTTCGCGCAGCTCCTGGGAATCCGTGCAGTCATGGGCGTTGCCGAAGGGGCCTATTACCCGACAGCGATCGCAACCGTGGCCGAGGAATCGAAACCCGAGAGGCGCGCCATGAACGTCGGACTCTGCCTATCGGCCTTTAACATGATAGGCATGGTCCTCTGCCCCATCTACGCGACAACCGTTGCCACGGTTTGGGGCTGGCGCATGGCGATCTATCTTACGGCCATCCCGGGCATCATCCTCGCCCTTCTTTCCTGGCGTATGTTGCACGAGCCTGCCTCTACCGCGACGAGGCGTCAGGCAAAAAAAGAGGGCCGAATAGAGGCTGAAATAGAGTCGGGTGAATCCAAAGGCTGGAGCCACATCTTTACTTATCGCAACATACTTCTGGGCGCCCTTGTGGCAATCTTTTGCATGGGCTGGTCGCTCACCTTCCTCACCTTCGGAATGACGTTCTTGATGCATGTCAATCAGTTGGCGCCACAGGCTGCGGGGCTTACGATGGCTATGCTCGGCGTCGGTGGTGCCATTGGCAGCTTCCTGATCCCCTATTTCTCCGACCAGTATGGCCGGAAGCCGGCTATGATCGTGGCCGGAATTCTCACGGCGATCGCCACATTTAGCCTCGTTTTCTGGGCCGTTAGCCCTTGGAGTATGTCTCTTTGTGTCTTCCTCATGGGCATGTTCGGATACGGCTTGTTTCCGATCATCACAGGGGCGGTTCCTTTCGAATCAGTGCCCATCAACCTTACGGCATCGGCGGTGGGGGTCATAATCTTCGTCAGTGAAATTATCGGGGGGGCGGGCGCGTCTGCGTTGGGCGGCATGGTCGCAGACGCTTACGGTTTGAACTTTACCATAGTAATCGGCGGGATATGTGCACTCCTCGCGGCTGCCTGCTCTTTTGGGCTCAAGGAGACCGCGCCAAAGGTCCTCGCGCGGCGGGGGGCTGCAGGAGGTGCTAAACCTGGTGCCGCAGGGACTAGCGTAAATTAGCAATTGACCGCTCGGCGAGCGGGTAGGAGAATTTAAATGAGTGAGTTGTTTCAGGCGAAGTCAATCGCCGAACAGAGATGGCTTATGAAAAATTGTTTGAACCGATAAAAATCGGATCAACAGAGCTTAAGAATAAATATGTGATGGCCCCGTGCAATTTTATATTAAGTGATTGGACAGGACTTAAGGGGCATTGTCCCTCGGAAAAAGATTAAATTTTAAGATTTTGTGAAAATAAGGAGGGTGAAAAATGAACGACCAAACCAAAGTGAATCCCATAAAATCAAGCACGCGCTATGAGTACACGGTCGTCGCGATTAACTGGTTTATTTTAGGCTTCGTTGCTCTCGATCGGCTTCTGATTGCGAACCTTTTCCCGTGGGTAATCCCCGCTCTCAAGATCGACTACACCAAGGCCGGCCTCATAATGTCCATGTTAGGGTTGACATGGTCTGTGTCAGCAATATTCTTTGGTGGCTTATCCGATAAGATTGGCCGCCGGATCATCATCATCCCCGCAACCATAATTTTTTCGCTGCTCTCGTGGATGAGCGGGCTCGTGACGGGCTTCGCGCAGCTCCTGGGTTTCCGTGCAGTTATGGGCGTTGCTGAAGGGGCCTATTACCCGACAGCGATCGCCACCGTGGCCGAGGAATCGAAGCCCGAGAGGCGTGCCACGAACATCGGGATCTTCTCTTCGGCCTTCCAAATAATAGGTGTGGTCCTCTGTCCCATCTACGCCACAACTGTTGCCATGGCTTGGGGCTGGCGCATGGCGCTCTATCTTACGGCCATCCCGGGCATCATCCTCGCCATTCTGTTTTGGCGTTTGGTGCGCGAGCCTGCCTCCACTGCGGCGAGGCGTCAGGCAAAAAAGGAGAGCCGAACAGAGGCTGAAACAAAGTCCGGCGAATACAAGAGCTGGCGTTATGTATTTACTTATCGCAACGTATCTCTGGGCGCCCTTGTGTCAATCTTCTGTGTAGGCTGGTCGTTCACCTACCTCACCTTCGGAATGACGTTCTTAATGCAGGTCCGTCACTTGGCGCCACAGGCTGCGGGGCTCACGATGGCTATGCTCGGCGTCGGCGGTGCCATTGGCAGCCTCCTGATCCCCTATTTTGCCGACCAGTATGGTCGGAAGCCGGCAATGATCGTGAGCGGAATTCTCACGGCGCTTGCCACAGTCAGCCTCGCTTTATGGGCCGTTAACCCGTCGAGTATGTCTCTCTGCATCTTCCTCATGGGTCTGTTCGGATACGGTATGTTTCCGATCATCACCGGTGCGATTCCTTTCGAATCGGTGCCCATCAACCTTGCGGGGTCAGCAGTGGGGGTCATAATCTTCGTCAGTGAACTTATCGGGGGGGCGGGCGCGCCAGCGTTGGGCGGCATAGTCGCAGACGCTCACGGTCTGCAATTCACCATAGTAATCGGCGGAATATTAGCGCTCCTCACGGCCGTCTTCTCTTTTGGGCTCAAGGAGACCGCGCCAAAGGTCCTCGCGCGGCGGCAGGCTGCAGGCGGTGCTAACCTTGGTGCCGCAGGGACTAGCGTAAATTAGCAATTGACAGCTCGCCGACCGCTGGTCGGCGAGCTTCATTAGAAGAGGAGAGGCAAAATGAATGATGATACGGAAAGGATTTTCACCAAGGCGGGGAAGTGGACATGGCAAGAAAAGGGGATGAGCGTAGTCCGGAGCATATCTCGAAGCGCTCCAGGGTGTCATGAAGGTTGTGGAGTGCTCCTGTATGTCAAAAATGGAAAACTTGTCAAGGTCGAGGGGGATCCCAATTTTCCACACAACCAGGGGCGGTTATGTCCAAGATGCCTGGCCATTCCTCAAGTTGTTTACCATCCTGACCGCCTGAAATATCCATTGAAGAGAGCGGGTAAGAGGGGAGAGGGCAAATGGGAACGTATAACATGGGAGGAAGCCTACGAAACGATAGCCAGCAAATGGAATCAAATTAAGAGAGAGAATGGACCGGAATCGGTGATTTTCTTCCGCGGTACAGGAAGGGATATAGGATCATATATTTCGCGACTTGCCTACTCCTTTGGAAGCCCGAACATTGTCGATTTCGCGCCCATGGATGGACACGCTTGTCATAGACCTAAAACTTTTGTTCAGCGCGCTATCATTGGGAACTACGCTGTTGCCGATTGTGCTCAACTCTTTCCGGAACGATTTGAAGATCCAAGTTGGCAGACACCTAAATGCATCATTATATGGGGCAGTAACCCGACCAATAGTAATCCAGATGGCTTCATGGGACACTGGATTATTGAGTGCATGAAGCGAGGAACTGAGATTATTGTTATTGACCCCAGAAGAACCCGGCTGGCAACACGAGCCAAAATATGGCTGCAGATTCGCCCAGGGACTGATGCGGCTTTAGCTTTAGGTATGCTGAATGTTATAATAACTGAAAATCTTTACGACAAGGAATTTGTCCAAAAATGGACTTATGGGTTTGAAGAACTTAAGGTGCGCGTTCAAGAGTATACGCCTGAAAAGGTTAGTGAGATCACCTGGATTCCTAGCGAAATAATCGCAACAGCTGCCAGAATGTATGCCACCAGCAAACCGGCAGCCACACATTGGGGAGTGGCACTGGATCATAGCAAGGAATGCGTAGCAAGTATTCATGCAATTATAGGTTTATGGGCAGTGACGGGGAATTTAGATGTGCCGGGCGGTCAAATTATCAGGAGCCGACTCTTTGGATTCCACAAGACAGTAAATGCATGGGGCACTGAGTGCCTAACTGAGGAACAAAAGAAGAAGCAAGTCGGGCTGGGGACATACCCATTTCTTGACTGGGTCGGAAGCCCACCGAATGAAGTGTTAATAGATCAAATATTTAGTGGTACGCCATATCCAATAAAGGGGGGTTGGTTCCAAACTACCAACACCTTTGCCTGTGGCGCTGCCGATGCCAGGAGGGTGTACACCGCGCTAAAGAAGATAGACTTTAATGTTGTTGTTGACCTATTCATGACTCCTACTGCCATGGCTCTTGCCGATATTGTGCTTCCGGTGGCCACCTACCCGGAAAGAGACGGAATCGCACAAGCAGGAGGTAGTGGGAGTTATCTTGGTTGTATAAATAGGGCAATAGAGCCTATTGGAGAATGCAAGTCCGACATGGAAATTAACCTTGAACTTGGCAAGAGACTTAATCAAGAAGCCTGGCCATGGGATAATGTCCGAGACATGTTCAGCGCAATGCTTAAACCGGTGGGTATGACTTTTGAAGAACTTAGGGAGGCTAGTTTCGTTTACGACACCATCGAGTATAAGAAGCATGAGAAGGGGTTGTTGCGCCCGGATAAGAAAGAGGGTTTCGACACGCCTACGGGAAAGATAGAGCTATATTCCACAGTGTTTGAGCAATGTGATTTGGATGCGCTCCCTTATTTTGAGGAGCCCCCTCAAAGCCCTGTCAGCACACCTGAAATAGCAGAGAAGTATCCGCTGATTTTGATAACAGGTGTCAGGGTTTTGGGCTTCTTTGCCTCCGAGCATCGGCAGATCCCCTTGCTGCGTAAGATGAACCCAGACCCGATTACTGAAATTCATCCACAGACAGCGGCAGAATTGGGGATCAGAGACGGAGATTGGGTATTTATTGAAAGCAAGTATGGGCGGTGCAGGCAAAGGGCCAAACTGACTGCGGGAATCCATCCAGGAGTTGTCAGTTCTCAACATGGATGGTGGTTTCCTGAAAAGCCGGGACCGGAACCGAGCTTATTTGGGGTGTGGGAATCAAATATTAACCTTTTGCTCCCTTCCGGATCGACCGGCAGGTCGGGCTTGGGATATCCCTTTAAGAACCAGATGTGTCGAGTCTATAAGGCGGAGGGAGCATAATACCCGTTTCCCACCGACAATTGCAATTTGTGTGGATCATCCTCTTTCCCAGATCACTTGTCCATTGATAATCGTCATATCCACCTGGATATCCTTGATTGCTTCTTCGGGAAGACTGGTCGGATCGCCACTCAATATTGCCAGGTCGGCGAGCTTGCCCGGACTGATCGACCCCCTGGTTGTTTCCGTACAGGTGGCGCTTGCAGCATTATTCGTAAACAGACTTAAGGCCTCTAAGGGTGTGATTCTTTCCTTAGGAAGAATATACTCTCCGTTTTCGGCTCTCCGAGTGACTGCAGCGTAGATTCCAATCAGTGGGTTTGGAGGAACAACAGGGAAATCAGAACTGCCGGCAACCTTGACCCCGTGCCTCATAAGGGTGGACACAGGATACAGGTGCTTTAAATCCCCTTTCGGCACTGTCCTTAGATACCGCTCTCCGTTATAGTAGACAAAGGCGGGTTGTGTCACCACCATTATGCGGGCAGAAGCGAGCCTCTTGGCCAGTGCCGGGGGACAGACGGAGCAGTGTTCAATACGATGTCTATGAGCGGCTGCCGGGGATACTTTCAGGGCATGTTCAATGGCAGTGCAGGCGGCCATAATGGGCTTCACCTCAATGGCGTGGAGGACTGCCTGATATCCTGCCTGATGTATCTGCAGGACCATTTCGTTTAGCTCGGACTGACTCGGACTCAGTTGACCTGTTATTTCATGGATGATAATTTTTACTCCCGCAATACGGACAAGGTCATCACCCCGGGTGGTGCCTTGGCGTTCTTGAATTTTTTGAAATGCTTCCCATCCGAGGACCATGCTTACCCTCTGTGGAAGGTAGCCCCGCTGTTGCCACGCTCGGAAGAGATCCAGTCGGCTTGGATCGTTTCTGGAAGAGCAATCATGAATTGACGTAATACCTTGGGCCGCCAGTGCACGACCGGCGAGTCGAATCCCCTCTTCAACCAGATTGTTCTGCGTGGCTGAAACGAACCTCGCAATGGTCGTGTCCATTCCATAGAGCAGTCCTGTAGGTTCGCCGCTGGTGATATTCCTATCGATCAGACCGTCTGGGGGATCACCGGTTTCATCCGAAATACCAACCCGTTCAAGGGCTAGGCTGTTCAACAGTTGGGCATGCCCCGATCGGTGAGTTATCCTGACCGGATGGGCTGGCGATGCAGCATCAAGATCCCAGCGGGTAGGATGTCTTTTCTCGGCCAGATAGAATTCATCGTATCCGCGGCCCTTGATCCACGTTCCCGGTGGAAGCTCCTGGGAGGCCTTTCTTACCAAATTTTGAATGTCGGAGATGGAAGACACATTGCGAGGCCCCACGTCAAGGGTTACAAAACTATAGGCATAGGAAAGGAGATGACAGTGAGGATCGATGAAACCCGGCACCACTGTTTTTCCCTGACAATCGATCACTTCGTTCTTCGAGCTTGTGCATTTCCGAAGGGAGGGGGTGTCGTCCGCTGATACGGAAGCAATTTCTCCATTCCTGATGCGGATAATCTTGGCTCTTGGGAACGCCGGATTCATGGTTATAACGTTGGCGTTTACGAGCAGAAGGTCGGACAAGGTCTATACCCCCTAACTTGGTCAAGACTGCAAGAATCAATTTATCATCAGCAGTTGTTATAACATACGTGAGGATGTTTGATTTTCAGAGATTGAGCAGGGATTATTCGTCCCTGCTCTGTTATCATTCTCCATGTTAAAATAATTTTTACTTTCCAAGCACGCCTGCACGTCGTTCAATGCTTCCCCGAAGCCTGGAAGACGACAACACCCTTTCCCTCAAAAACCGTAAGTATCCTTGATGCCGGGGTCATCGGTGAGCTGGATCAAATGCTCATAGGTGGTCCTGGCTTTTTGTTCGGCAAATGCAAATCCGGGAATCATTATTCGCCGATAGCACCGGCCTGTTTTTTATATTGCCTGAGCCTGTCGATATCGCGGATGCAGTAAAATCCATTCACCTGTTCAATCAGCTCCGTATCCTTCATCTCCTTGATGATCTTCACCGTGGTGATGCGGTTGATACCAAGAAGATTGCTGAGCATCTGCTGGCTTACCTTCAAATTAATCATGATCCGGTTATCGCGGTATGTGCCGAAATTTTCTGCGAGAATCAAAAGCATGTTGTATACCTTCCAGGTGGCGTTGTGATTGTAGTTCTCCCGCACCTGATCCATGGCGGAGTAATATTTATGGGAAATGGATCGCACGATATCTAGCGTTATCTCGTAATCCGCCATCATCGCCTTAGACAGATTCGCCTGGGTGATACGAATCAGCTCTGAAGGAAGCAGTGTTTGGAAGTACACGGCGGAGGGAATGTTCAGGAGCAGATTCGACTCGAGGAACATGCTACCCTCCTCATATAAATTGAATACGTGCTCCGAACCACCGGGCGTGTACTCAATGGACATGACGCGACCTTCTTTTACAAGGAAACAGTACGGTATAGTGTCGCCGGGGCTAACAATGGTCTGATATTTGGGATAAAACACATTATCGCCTAGTTTCAGCAAACGTTCGCAGCCCCGCTGTCCCCGAAAGATTCGGTTGGGGTATTCAGGTAACACGAAATTATCGTCAAACAATTTATTTCGCTCCATTTTTGTTACCCCCGTATTCCTTGCTTCGGTTCGGACGGCGAGATGCGCCCTATCAGCATACATATTTATCCATCGATTATATCAAAAACAACCGTAAAAAGCAGTAGTCTACACAACATTTATAGTGTATAAGACAATTGAAAATTTGGCTACACCTGTTACGCAGCTATCTTTACAATCCTCCTGCTCCATTCTATTATGTGAACCAAATCAAATAAGAAGGAGGTATGCAACAATTGGGGACATTCCTGTCCTCAAAGGGATACCCCAGCTTCAGCAGGTGTGTCCCCTTTCCTTATTAGCATTCAAGATCAAGGGAGGTCGTTTCAATGAATGAGAAAATCCGGATTTGTATCAACGATGTTAATCGCAGCTTTACAGTGGGGGAGGATGAAGGGTATGTCCTGCCCTCCGAAACCCTACTGCAAACGCTTCGGAACAGGCTGGGGCTGACCGGTACAAAGCAGGGGTGTGACCAAGGTGCCTGCGGAAACTGTACTGTCATCATGGACGGGAACGCGATAGCCTCCTGTATGGTGCTGACGGCGGACTGCGACGACCGTAGCGTAACCACCATCGAGGGGCTGGAGGATCCTGTAACCGGCGAGCTGAATCCGCTGCAAAAGGCGTTTGTGGACAATTCCGCATTCCAGTGCGGTTTCTGTACGCCCGGCATCATCATGTCGGCTAAAGCGTTGCTCGATAATAATCCGTGCCCCACTGACGACGAGGTCATGGAATCCCTTTCCGGTAACTACTGTCGCTGTATCAGCCATTATCAGGTTGTGGAAGCGATCCATGCCGTCATAGAGAAAGGAGGAGTTAATTATGCCGGATTATCAATACATTGGCAAGCATGTAAACCGCGTTGACGGTAACGCGATCGTGACAGGCAGAACACAGTTCATCGACGATATCCTGCTTCCCGGCATGCTCTTCGGCAGGGTGCTCAAAAGCCCGTATGCCCATGCTAACATTCTCAACATCAATACTGAGAAGGCGAAGGCGCTGCCCGGCGTGAAGGCGGTTCTGACGTATGAGACCGTTCCGAACTGGATGTGCGGGCTACCGCATCACCGCCGGGTTCTGGACCGCAGGCTACGCTTTGTGGGCGACAGTGTGGCGCTCGTTGCGGCAACCTCCACGGAAATCGCGGACGAGGCGCTCAAGCTCATTGAGGTGGAATATGAGGAGCTGCCCTTTGTTCTGGATTGCGAGGAAGCGCTGAAGGACGGCGCGCCCCGGATTTACGATCAGTTTGAGAACAATGAGTTCACCCCGGGCAACCCGATTTTCAGCAAGGAACCCTTTAAGCGCATCGAAAGGGGCGATATCGAGAAGGGTTTCGCGGAAGCGGATTACATTGCAGAAGGTTATTATTGTTACGATAGGCTCCCCCACCCCCTTCCTCCGGAATGCCCTTGCGTTATCGCCAAATGGACCGGACCCCGGGCGCTGACGCTGTGGTACAACGGCTCGGCCCCGCATCTGCAAAAGATTAACACCGAGAGCTCCATACCCGGCGCGGTCGTACGTGTTGTCAGTGTGCATTCCGGCGGCAGCTACGGAAGCAAGCAGCTGATCCCTTTGCTTGCCTTGCAGGCTACAGCGCTTTCGCAGGTTGCAAATAAGGCCGTAAGGATAATGATGGATAAAAAAGACCATTTCAACAGCTATGAGGTCCGCATGGGAAGCCGGATCAGAGGTAAGGTTAGCATGCGCAAGGACGGTATCGTCAACGCCCTGCAGGGTATGTGGTACGTTGACTCTGGTATGTCCTCGACTTACGCTCAGGCACAGATAGCGGTCGGTCTGGGAGAGGCGCAGGTCTTCCTCGGTAAATGTCAGAACTGGGACTTGGACAGCAAGCTGGTGGCGACGAATCATATCCCGGCTGCGCCAATACGCGGCTTCGGCGGCCAGGAATTAAAAGGCGCCTTGATTCCGCTCGTCTGCAGCGTCGCACGCAAAGCGGGCTTCGATCCTGTGGAGATCTTCAAAAAGAACTTTGTGGCCAAGGGCGACGGTTATATCTGGCGCGATTTCAAATGGTGGGACGTCAAATCGATCAATTACGTGCCCTGCATGGAGGAAGCCTCCAGAAAATTCGGCTGGAAGGACAAGTGGAAGGGCTGGGAGGTCCCCACCTCCGTCGTAGGGAATAAGGCGATCGGTGTAGGTGTGGGCGTACATGGCAATGCGGATATCGGTGAAGATCCCACTGAGGCCTTCGTCAAACTGCACATGTTCGGCAATGTGACCATCGAATGCTGCATCGGCGAGTCCGGTATGGCACAGCGCCACGCCGCGCAAAAAATGGTGGCTGAGGTCATGAAGGTGCCCTTCGACTCCGTGCAGGTTGTCGACCCGGATACGCATTTTACACCCTACGACGCGGGCCTTATCGGCTCCCGTGGAACCATCACCATCGGCACTGCGTGTGTACGGGCCGCGAATGACGCCCGGAACAAGCTGCTTGCCAAGGCCTCGAAGCTGCTGCACCTGCCGGTGGAGGAACTGGATACAGAAAACTACACTCTTTTCCCGAAAGGAAATCCCGGGATGCGTCTGCCGTGGATCGCCATAACCGGCACCCCCGAGATCACCATTACGGGAGAGGGTGTTTACGAGCAGAACTTCGATAAGCCGAATTTTGCCATTTACTTTGCGGAGGTCGAGGTGAATCTTGACACCGGAGAGGCGAAGTTAATTTCGGCTTTGGAGGGCTCCGATGTTGGTCAGATCATTGACCCCATCAATCTGAAGATGCAGATGGAAGGCTCATTCGGCGCAGCTGGCGCGGATACAGCGTTCTTCGAGGAGGGGATTATCGACCAGCATACCGGCCGCATCATGAACGGGAACATGATCGACTATAAGTGGCGCACTTTTAACGAGTTCCCGAAGTTTGACACGGTGATTCTGGAATCCCAATTTGATTCCGAGGCGTTCCGTGCGCTGGGCTTCGGGGAAATCAGCGGTTCGCCCGCCCCATCGGCGATTCTGATGGCCATTTCCAACGCCATCGGCGTGGAGGTCAACCAGTATCCCGCTACGCCGGAAGTCATCCTCAGGGCTTTGGGTGAAGTGAGATAGGAGAGTGAACCATGAAAAATTTTAAACATGTGAATGCAGCTTCCTTTGAGGAGGCCTGCGATCTACTCAGTAAATCCGGGGGCACAGCCCAGGCTATGGCCGGTGGCACCGACCTGTTGGGCGTATATAAGGACAGGATTCTGGAGGAGTACCCGGAAACGGTCGTAAACATCAAGACCATACCGGGGATTGACCGTGTGGAGGAGCGGGACGGCACGCTCGTGATCGGAGCGGGCTGCAAGCTTGGCGAGCTGGAGAAGCTGCCGTTGCTCCGGGAAGCATGCCCGGCTCTCGCGGAAGCGGCGCATTCCGTCGCCTCGCCGCTGATCCGCAATCTTGCCACCATTGGTGGCAACATCTGCCAGGACGTGCGCTGTTGGTACTATCGTTATCCTGATTCTATCGGCGGCGCGGTGAAGTGTCTGCGCAAGGGCGGCGATATCTGCTACGCAATCAAAGGCGAGAATCGCTACCATTCCGTATTCGGCGGCCTGCAAGCGCATGCCACACCATGCACGCAAAAATGCCCCGCGGGCACGGATATCCCCGGCTATATGGAGCAGCTGCGCCAGGGCAATGTGGAGGGCGCGGCCCGCACCATTATGCAGGTCAACCCCATGCCCATGATCACGTCCCGTGTCTGCGCGCATTTCTGCCAGGAGGGCTGCAACCGCAAACAGTATGACGAGAAGGTTGCGATCGGCAGCGTGGAGCGCTTTGTGGGCGATTATATCCTGGAGCATAGCGACGTTTTCTACGTTGCACCCGAAACGCGTACCGGTAAGTCGGTTGCGGTTGTCGGTTCTGGTCCATCCGGTCTTGCGGCCGCGTATTTCCTGCGGCAGGCCGGCAACGAGGTCACCGTGTACGATCAAAAGAAGGAAGCGGGCGGCATGCTGATCTACACGATCCCGGCATATCGACTGCCTAAGGACATCGTGCGCAGATTTGTGGCGGCGCTTGTCGGGATGGACGTGAAATTCGAACTCGATACGACCCTTGGCAAGGATGTTGCTCCGGCGGACTTGGAAAATAAATATGACAGCGTATATTACGCAACCGGCGCCTGGAAACGTCCGGTATTGGGTCTTGCGGGAGAGGAACTCACGGTGTTCGGCCTCGACTTCCTCATCGAGGTCAACCAGTGGATGCAGAGCAAAGTCGGCACGGATGTGCTCGTCACTGGCGGCGGTAATGTGGCCATGGACGTGGCTATCACCGCCAAGCGGTTGGGCGCGAAGAATGTTACCCTGGCCTGTTTGGAGACGGAGGGCGAGATGCCCGCAAGCGAGGAGGAGATTGCACGCGCCAGAGAAGAGGGAATAGTCATCATGACCGCATGGGGCCTCGATCACGTTCTCGAAGAAGGCGGTAAGATACAGGGCATGAAGCTCAAGCGCTGCGTAAGCGTAAAGGATGAGAAGGGTGCGTTCAATCCGCAGTATGACATAAGCGAAACCCTTGTGGTGAAGGCGCAGAACATCCTGATGGCAGTCGGCCAGCAGGCGGATCTGTCGTTCCTGAACGAGAAATACCAGATGCAACTCGACCGTCGCGGCCTTATCAAGGTGTCCGAGGAGACTCGGATGACTAGCCGCCAGGGTGTGTTTGCCGGCGGCGATGTAACAACTGGCCCCGCCAGCGTCATTAAGGCCATTGTTGCCGGCCACAAGGCGGCACGCGGCATGAGCCGATATTTAGGCGTTGCCATGCCGCTAGGCAAGGGTGACAAAGCAAAGTTCAGGACCTTTGACTTGGAGGGAATTGAGCAGCCGAAGGCGGCTCGCGAGAGAGAGCGCGCGCTTGATGAGCGTGCTCTGGACAAAGAGGACAGCTTCAGCCTGGAGGCCGCTGAGGCCATCAACGAGGCCAAACGCTGCCTGGACTGTGCCTGCTATTCGGTGAACGCCTCGGATATCGCGCCGGTGCTTGTGATGCTTGACGCAGAGATCGTCACCACCGAGCGCACGCTTTCTGCGGAAGAGTTTTTTACCACCAAGCTAAACACACGTGACAATCTTGGCGAGGGCGAGTTGGTAAAAGAGATTCGTGTCTCAAAGGCAAAGGTTGTAGCGCACTATGACAAATCACGTCTCCGTGACGCCATTGATTTCGCCATCGTTAGCCTGGCTAATCGCTTTGAGGTTCAAAACGGCGTGATCCGGGATGCTCGTGTCGTGTTTGGCGGCGTAGCCCCGGTACCCTATCGCGCTGTTGCAGTAGAGGAGTTTCTAAAGGGAAAAACGATTACCGAAGCGCTGGCTGCGGAAGCGGCAGAGCTTGCCGTGAAGGAAGCGTCTTTCATGCGGAAGAATGAATACAAACTGCATAACATAAAGTATCTGTTAAAGAAGGCGATCCTGCGCGCCTTGCAGTAACGAATCAGCGGGTTAACGAGGGCCATCAAGCTGCTAAACAAAATTGAAAGCGGAAGGCAGTTGAGCATTATTCAAGCCTCTGGGTAAAGAAGATGAGCAGAAACCGGAACAATCTGGCTGGAAATTCAATTATGCCATGGACTTTGTACGGTAGACCTTTACTGTAAAAACATGGTAATGTATAATAATTGTAAGAATATCTTCTACGCGAAAGAAAGAATGGTCAAGATGGCGACAAGACAATCTCATCTGGAGATAGCCATGTTGATCTGCTGACAACCAGTTTCTTTGAGTGAAAGCTTCTTAAAAAGAATTCACGGTGAGGAAGTGTTGCTCTATGCTGAAGAGATAGCATTACCGTGAGTATGTTTACGGAATTGAAGGTGGATTTAAAACGGGCTTTGGAAAGTATCTGATTTGATAGAAATGGGGGCTCAAAAATGCACACGCCAATAACTATCAATAAAATAGTTGCTCTATTGGCAAATAAAGCGAAAGAGATCGCTTGCGATAAACTTGTTAAAGTTATACTATACGGTTCCTATGCGCGCGGCGATTATAAAGAATGGTCGGACATTGATGTCATGGTCCTTGTCAATGGCGATGATCAAACAACTAAACTTTTTGAACAGGAGCTGTGGAAATACTGTAATGATTTAGAACTAAACTATGATGTTGTCTTATCCGTCATAGTAAAGGACTATAATCATTTCCAAAACTGGAAGAATGTATTGCCTTTCTATGCAAACGTGCAAAACGAGGGAGTTGTAGTTAATGCCTGATTATAGTAAAGAAGAATTATCACGGTATAGGC